>Ga0075365_10001192_pt1 | contig 11444 bp, 14 predicted proteins | sample EndMetdeltDD1765_FD_71387 | JGI IMG/M metagenome (GOLD analysis project Ga0075365, IMG submission 71387) | Populus endosphere microbial communities from Tennessee, USA - Endosphere MetaG P. deltoides DD176-5 | ecosystem: Host-associated > Plants > Roots > Endosphere | place: USA: Tennessee... | reverse complement strand
AGAACAATGCCCCCGACGCTGCATCCGATCCGCGCATTCCCATCTCCGTTGTTCGTCCCGGATGACGGAATCAGATTCCCTCAGGTCTGTCAGCAGACGAGAAATTCAACGGCCTGCTAGTCTGGTGTGTGGTTCCGGCGCGGTCGTCTCGTTATGGTCTCTCCTGATTCGCTGGGCACAGCGCGCCCGCTGTCAGGCAGAAACTCCACTTATCGTCTCGTTCCGATTTCTGAGGCCGGCTCTGTCTGCACCCTTCGGCGTCATCACAGTGGCCACCTCGCGAGCGCATTCGATGAAGGACTGCACCACTGAACTGACCGTTCGATCTTTCAGCGTGGCGATTACAATTGGCCAGGAACGAACAGGAAAATCGACAGGCAATATCTTGAGCGGAAACCGGTCGATGTTGAAACGGAGCACTGAACCACTCTCACCCCCGACAAAGTCGTCCGTGGCGAGTAGGCTCAGGCGCTGGTAAGTTGAATATGTTCTCACACCGAGCTTCGGGCGAAGCAAACCCTGCGATTGAAAAGCTTCTTCTACGACCGAACTGAAAATACTCTCGTGCGGAAGTAGCCAGGGCTCATCGACCAGCTCTGCAAGTGCGACGTTACGACGACCTGCCCACCGGCTCTTTACTCCCGACACAATGAACGGCCGATCGTGGTACAGAACCTCTATATCCAAATCTTCGTCCGTAACAGGCTTTGTTAGTCCCCCGATCAAGAAGTCCACCTTACGGTGGCGCAACAACGGAAATTGAAGCTGCATGTTGTTGGCTGCATACACGGACAGGACAACACGCGGATAATCACGAGAGAAGCGGGCCAAGATCGCCTGAAGCAACCCACAGGCGATTGCCTCGGGACATCCGATTTGAACCTCGCCGGCCATAGGATCGGACAGCAACTCGATGTCCTTGATGCCTTGCCGGAGTTCATCGAATGCTCCGATGCCGCGTCTAACTAGTGCACGACCATAGGCGGTGACCTCCACGCCCGTCGGCGTACGATCGAGTAGGCGCACACCCATTGTGTGCTCGAGCTCGGCGATGGCTTTTGACACAGACGGCTGCGAAATCGAGAGTATTGCAGCGGCTTTCCCCATGCTCCCAGTGTCGGCCACCGTCATGAAGATGTGCAGGTCGTGCAACTTGAGCCGACGGCCGATACGGTCATTCCATCGCATGGCAGGCAGTCAATTGGCGCTATCGCGGCTTGCGAGGCTCATCCGGGGCTGCAGGCAAATTGCGTCGGGTATCCCACACAGGAACGTATGGGGCCTCATGAATAGACGGCTATGAGGGCCATTACAATATCGAATTTGGAGATGCCCAACAGCTATGGGTGCCATCAAAATACGGAATGGGAGTTTATGCATCCCATAGATACACGGGTATCGGAGACATCACATATTTGAATTTGGAATGCGGCAGCACGGATTGTAATGCTGCGTCGCACTCATTTTACGAATGAGATACACAAAAATTATGCGAGCCTTCCAATGAGCCATTCTTTCCCGGTCCCAAGCCGCATTTGGCAGGGAGCCGCCGTCGTTTCGGCTACCGCTGGAAGAAATTGTGGTTACCAAATTGCTATCGACTTCCGCGATCCGCCGTCTGGGATTGACCTGACAGCAAAGCGGTCACTCGATCTAGCACTCTCGATAGTTGCACTTACCGCGCTCTTCCCGCTTCTCGTACTGGCAAGTATAGCGATCAAACTAGACTCACGAGGCCCGGTAATTCTTCGTCGGGGCCGCTACGGCTTTGATCGAAGTGAATTTGCCGCTTACAGCTTCCGGACGACCCGCTTCCAGGGGGGTGGCGGCACGGTTCGTGAGAGCCAGCAGAATGATCACGGCGTCACCCGGGTCGGGCGCGTTCTAAGATCGACAGGGATCGACAAGCTTCCGCAGTTCCTTAACGTGCTGCTCGGGGACATGTCAGTAGTGGGTCCGCCCCTGCCGGCCTGTGCCCACGGCGACGAATATGCCCAGGGGCTCGCGGACTTTGCATTCCGGCATCGCGTCAAACCTGGCATTGTAGGGTTGAAGCAGATTGGCAGGCTTCGCAGCAACCCAACTCAGGTCGACGCGGTTCAAGTCGAGCCGGGTGCCTTGGAGTTCTGGTACATCAACAACTGGAGCATCTGGCTCGATCTGAAAATTGCAGCCAGCACCTGCTTCGAGCGCACACGCTCGCAAACCCCATTTGAGCCAACCATTGTCCAGCAACCAAGTGAGTCCCTGGGTTCGTCAGCGAACTCCAGCTCCAAGTGGCTGGAACGAAAGCGGCGTTTGATTCGCGGCTAGCGCTTGTCTGCGGAGTTAGAGACCCGACAGCCGCTCAATTGAAAGTTTGTCGGTACTTGGATCAAGGGGTGGGTGAGCAGCCACCCTCGGCGCGCGGACGTTCTCGGTCAGTGAAGGCGCGCGCGAAAGCAAAGGAAGGAACTTGAAAAATGATCGAAGCCATTCAGCTCGAATCGCAGTCCGTCAATCGTGGAAGACCCACGAAGTTTACTCCAGAAAGGATACAGCAGATCTGCAACCTCGTAGAGCGGGGAAAGAGTCGAGATGAGATCGCTGAGATCATCGGTGTGACCACTGGGACACTGCAAGTCACCTGCTCGAAACTAGGAGTCAGCTTGCGGCGACCTGCTTTTTACATTGGTACCGGATTGCTGAAGCGACCGCGGTCGCTCGATCTGAAAAGTGCATCTTCTACTCAATCCTGCCCACGGCGGGCCGATACGATGCCCGAATCTGCGGCGGAACCTAAGCCTGTCCGAGAACCCGAAGCAACCGGAAAAGTGCAGGCTGGAGGGCCGCCTGCGGGGGCTTCGCGTAAGAAATTCGACGATCGGACGCCAGCGGTCTTCGCCATCCGAATGGAGTACAAGGGCCAGGAACGATCAACTGATTTACTGCTCGATGAGGAAATGATTGGTCAACTCGCCGTGGAGGCAGAGATCCGTGGTATGCGGATCGGGGAGTTGGTTGGCGCGCTCATTCTCGCGATCGTGGAGGGCGATCTCTTCCAACTCGTTCGTGACGAAACGTATCCTCGGCAGCAGGGTCCCCAGGCACCGCCGTCAGACTCCGAGAGCCCGCCGGCTCATCCGTTCGAGGGCTAGCGCATGCTGCGGCACGGAAGGTCGTTCTAGCAAGGACAGCCGTCGGTAGCCGTGTGCGTCCAACGCGCCTTTGTGTTTCTTCCATCGGGTCGCGCTGGACGGGCGCTTGGTTACAGTCCCGAGCCCCGAGCCTCAGCAGACAAAGCTCGGTGTCCGGATGCCTCGGTGCAAACCGGGGACAACCTCGCTGGACCGTCATGAAAGTTTCCCGAGCTATGCCGGAATCTGGGTGACGAGGTTTGGTTGAAGGCGGCGTATCGAGGCGGGTGTCAAACCTGCCAGAACCTCCCGAAAGGAGCGATACGCCATTCCGAGAGATACCACTGTCATCGCACATCGCGCCCGGCAAACCACAGCAGAACGCTTTCATCGAAAGCTTCAACGGCCGCCTGCGTGACGAGTTGTTAAACGAGACGCTCTTCGGCTCGCTCAGCCATGCGCGAGAGGCTCTGGCAATTCGGAAGGATGACTACAACACCGTTCGACCGCACAGCGCACTCGGCAATTTGCCGCCAGCCGCCTACGCCGAAATCACCGATCCAGGAATGAAACGGGACGGAACGCTTCCGCTATGTGGGAGTTCCGCGCCCCGTCCCATTGCATCACCAAGCCATCAGGGCTCAAATGAGCTAGGACTCTGCTCATTGGCGGATAAAACTTGGGGCTCAGGTTATATGCTATCGTTGCATGGGGCGACGCCGAAGTGGATAAAGGTCCCGGAAAGGCGCTTATCCATGGTCACGTTCACAATTGTCAGCGTCCTCGTCGGCGCACTGCTCGGCATGCGCTTTAGGGTCTTCATCCTTCTTCCCGTGGTCCTGCTGACGGTGGCGATTGTGGCTGCGGTCGGGCTTGCGCGCGAAAGTGGTTCCTGGCGGATCCTGCTCGAGATTGTCGTCGTCATGGCCGCCCTGGAACTGGGGTACCTCGGAGGGAGCGTGGGGGCCCGAATCTGGTCGGCGTCACGCAAGTCTCCGGGTGCCCTTGGAGAGGACCAGTCCAATGGCCATCCAGCTCCAACTGAAAACTAGGCGCGTCAACCTCGGATTCTCGGAGGCGGCCAACGTCTGGGGAACGTCAATTAATTTAACGATGTGGTAGTTGGGGTCGCTGCCACAGATCCGGCCCGGCGATGTCGAACTGACCACCGATATCCGTCGCCTCGTCGACCAGCGGCCAACCTATGGCTACAGGCGGATCGCCGCGCTCCTCAAGCGCGAGCGGCGATCCGCCGGCCAACATCAGTGTTTCCGCACGCACCGGGGCAAATTCGATTGTCGGTCGGGCAAGCTATCTCAAGCGGCTTCGGGTAAGTCCTTGCCTTGACTGTCGGTATCGAGCACCAACTGGAATAGGTCCTCTTCGTTATCGCCCTGATGAGTTCACCGACAGGTGTCCCCAATCCTCATGTCCCGGAACGCCGCTTCCGCTACCAGTTGCCTCATGATGCCCTGGCTGAACTGCAAAAAAGCCTGGATGCAGGCGAGCAGCACCGTTTCTACTTCCCCACAAAGACGCCCGGACGATGGAGGCACCACCTCGGTGGATGCCGCCTCACCTTCATCGAAGAGACCTAGGCCAAGACAAAGATAGCGCGCACCCATGGTCGCTGCGCACGCCGAGCGGCTTGTCGCGAAGATGCTGCGTGGCCGCTGGCGCACCCTGATCCAAACTCAAAACGACGTTGCGCCAAGCCGTAGAAAGAACCGTCGAGGTGACCGAGCAGCGCATCGGCGCCCTGCTCAATTGCTCCGCACAAGACAATCATTCACCCCGCTGCCACTCCACTTGGCAGCCTAACCCTGGCAGAGGCTCCACTTATCGACGCGGAAAAACTGTTCAGACAACCGGGACCACCTTGGAGGTCGGTGAATTGTCTCGCGCCATCGGCCTCGTCACCTCGCGGACGAAGTCTATGAAAGTCCGCACCACAGGGCTGACAGTTCGTTTCTTCAATGTGATGATTGTGACTTGAAAGAACCGGGCTGCAAAATCCACCGGTAATATTTTGAGCGAGAATCGGTCAATGTTGAATCGTAGGACGGAAGCAGGCAGTGACGCAACAAAGCGGTCGGTGGCAAGCAAGCTGAGACGCTGGTAAACGGAATACGATCGCACCCCCATCTTCGGAACAGCCAAGCCCTTCGATTGAAAAGCCTCTGACAGAAACGAGCTGAAAATACTTTCAAGGGGCAGTACCCACGGCTCGTCGACAAGTTCGGCAAGATCGACCTTGCGACGACCCGCCCATCGGTTCTTTGTTCCTGACACGATGAACGGCCGATCATCGTACAGGACCTCTATATCCAAGTCCTCTTCCGCAAGAGGTTGCAATATTGCCCCGAGCAATAAATCGACGTTGTGATCACGCAACAGCCGAAATTCGCGCGACATATTATTGGCTGCATACACACGTACTGTGACGCCGGGATACTGACGAGAGAAGTTTGCCAAGACTTTCGTAAGCAATCCCGATGCGAAAGCCTCGGGACATCCAACCCGTACCTCCCCCGCCGTAGGGTCGGCCAGAAACTCAATATCCTTTATCCCTTGCTTTAGTTCACCGAATGCCTGGCTGCCGCGTCTGAGCAGCGCGCGACCATGGGCCGTGGTCTCCACACCTTGGGGGGTGCGATCAAGCAGACGCACACCGATCGTATGCTCTATGTTGGCAATGGCCTTTGACACGGAAGGTTGCGAAAGCGCGAGTTGCTCGGCGGCTTTCCCCATGCTGCCCATTTCCGCAACCGTCATGAAAATGTGCAGGTCGTGCAACTTGAGGGGACAGCCGATCCGATCGACCCATTTCATCACGAGGGCGCCTCCGCCAATCTCATCTGCAACGCCAAGCAATTACGGCGATCGCGAAGCCACGATCTCGGTAACCCGCCGCAAAGTGCCCGACCCGTTTGACCGAGAGTTTCGAACAAAGCGACCTGAGTCAAGCCGCACAATTATCGTGCCTCAGTCGAAGAGGACCGCCGAGGTCACGACCGGCAATAACGTGCGCAACGTGCATGAAAAACGTATCTGCCAATGTAGGAGATATTCCGCCCGAATCGATCCAGGGCCAACTCGGCACCTACGTCGGCGAGGACGACATCTTGCGGCTGGTCGAGTTCGTGTAGTGGTGTTACGCGCTTCACTAAGTGTCCACAGTCACATCGGCCGGAACGCCCAACCCATTATCGGCCGAACGATTCCCTCGAGGAGGGCAGCCTAAAATTGAACAAATTGGATTCAGCTCGCTTTTGATTGTTGAACCCATCCTCAGGTGGCGCTGATGTTAGTCTTTGTCTGAACAGATTTCCGCGTCGATAAGTGGAGCCGCTGCCGGGTTCGGCCGCCGTGCGGAGGGCCGGGGCCAGCTCTGAAGCCGCTTCACCAACCGCTCTACAACAAGCCGCCAATCGAAATGCCCCAAGTAGACGCTTGCCTGCGCGTTGTCGCGCCGGCCACTCCTCGTTAGAGAGGTCCGAAGAGGTAATTCAAGCCGATCTTGAAGGTTTGAACACTGCGAAATTCGTGGCCAAAGCAGAACTCCGCACCCGGCACTGTTCCAGCAGCCGTTCTTGCAAGTCCGCAAGTCGTCAACGTTTTGTTGTTTCCGAGGCCGATGAACATGTATTCGCCCTTTACACTCCAGCGGTCTGCAAATGCCCATTCCAAACCGCCGCCGACCGTATAAGTTGTGAAGGTGTGGCTACCCGCGGTCGAAATGACACTATTGTTGCATCCAGCTGCGATCGAGAAGCATGAATCGACAACCGAAGCCTGGACCGGCACGAAGGCGACGCCAGCTTTGACATACAGCAGAGTACGATCCCAAGCGTACCCCAAACGGGGGGTAATCATGGCATACCAGTCGCCAATCTTGGCGCTACCTAAAACGTCGGAGCTCGTTCGAGGATCTACGGCGGAGCCCTCAAGCTTCATAAATCCGGCTTCGCCTTCGATTCCGAGCACGACCGGGCCAATTGGCTGAAAATTGCAACCGAACGTTCCGCCGCCGATAAAACTGCTCTTGCTGTCAGCGGTCCAAGAGTGCGTGATCCCTCCTGAGTAAGCTGTAAATAGACCGTTCCCCTGGTCAGTAAACGCAGTACCATCATTCCAGGCGCCGCCGAGGTGCCCACCGACGTAGCATCCGGTCCAGCCGAAGGGCCTTGGCGCCAAAATCGAAGGTGACCAAATTGGAGGAGAAAATGTGCCTGGGAGGTCGGCCGCGCTCGCCGCGGCAGCAAAAAGAACCAACGCACAGCCAGCAAGGCCGCCCTTTATCCCACGGATAGCCATTGGAAGCCCCCCACGCGAAACTCCGCTCTAACATGCAGCAAAACGAGATGACGATGGTGGCCAAATAGTCACACCACCATGGGTTTTTTATTTAGTCGACGATTCGCCCATGGCCAGAGAGCCTGGCGACAAAAGCTCCTGTCATGTGTTCCCCACCCGGGCCGAAAATAATTACTAATAATGAGCTATGCTAACAGCTTTAGGGGGACACATACATGACACCGCGGCCGCTGCTGCTGGTTGGCGCAGGTGGACTTGCGCGTGAGGTGCTCGCCGCCGTCCGGCTCCAGCCGAGCGAGTGGAAACCGATCGGTGCTTTGGACGACGACCCGAGCAAGCACGGCGCCGACCTTGACGGTGTGCCGGTGCTCGGAGGCTCGGAGGTGGCCGGCGAATTGACAGACGCCGCGGTGGTGGTGTGCATGGCGCACGCACGTCGCCCGACGGGCCGACTTTGCTTCGCGCGGCGGCTCGCCCTGCCCGATGATCGATGGGCTACCATCGTCCACCCTGCGGCTTCCGTGCCGGAGGGCAGCGTCCTGGGGCCTGGCACGGTGTTGCTGGCGGGCGTCGTCATCACCACGCCGTTGCGGATCGGCGAGCATGTCGTCGCGATGCCGCACGTGCTGATCACCCACGACGACAAGATAGGTGATGGGGTGACCTTCGCCGGTCGGGTCTCGCTCGGCGGGGCCGTCACAGTCGGCGAGTGCGCGTACTTCGGACAGGGCTCATTAGTGCGAGAGATGCTCTTCATAGGTGCGGGTGCGGTGATCGGCATGGGATCAGTTGTGCTTCACGATGTTCCCGCCGGTGAAGTCTGGGCAGGCGTTCCGGCCAGGAGAATTCGAGATCGGCGGAATTTGTAATTAAATTTCCCGTCGGACCCCCGGAGGGATTTCCGGCGGATTGCATGCATGCAAGTCTGGTCGAATGCGAACTGGAGTTTTAATTACCCTAAACCGCTGATCGCCGTCGATTGACGGCACTCGCAACGGATCGCACCGCCACGCAAAAGTATGTTTGGCGGGCTGAGATCGTGCTGCTGAGCGCCGACGGTGTCAGCACCAACGAGATGATGCGCCGAACCGGCAGACAACTTGAAGAGGAAGACATTCCGAGCACCAACCTAAAGCCTATTGTCGGGTGAAAGACCGTGGGTGGGCGCAGTGTCATTTGCGCTCCAGACTTTCGGTGGAACCTCCCATTGAAAAGATTGAACTTTTTGGCTTCGTTCTGCCAGTTATACAATCATAGGTCGCTTGTTTCAATTATTGCAATTGCTTGTGGGCGACGTAGTTGTCGAGGATGACGTGGACCATTTTGCCGGCCGGCACCTCGGCCTCGATCGCGTTCAAAGCGCATGAACTCCTGATGGCGGTGGCGCTGCATGTTGCGGCCGATGACGGTCCCGGCGAGGACGTTGAGCTCAGCGAACAGGGTCGTGGTGCCATGGCGCTTGTAGTCGTGCGTCATGGTGCCGAGCCGGCCCTTCTTCAGCGGCAGGCCCGGCTGGGTCCGGCGCATGATCTCGTTGGTGCCAACACCGCCGGCGCTCGAGAGGATGATCGCCGCCCCCCAAGCGTGTTTCTGCAAGGCGTTACGGTCCCTGGTGATCGCTTCAAGTCGGCCGCGGACGGACCGCGTGATCGTATGGAAATTCCGGTACGCATGCGCCGAACAGAGGAATCCCAATCAGGACTCTTCTGTCAGGCAACGACCACTATAGCTCGATCGCATCGTTGAGACGAGGGAAGCGTCCTCGCATGATCGTCAGCGACAACGGCACTGAGCTGATCTCAAAATGCCATCCTATCCTGGCAGCAGGAGCATGACATTGAATGGCACTACATCGCGCCCGGAAAACCGATGCAGAATGGCTTTGTTGGCTTCAACGGCCGCCTGCTTGACGAGTGCCTCAACGAGCACCTGTTCACCAACCTCGGCGAGGCACGCCAGATCATCGAAGAATGGAGGATTGACTTCAATACCAACCGACCGCAAACGAGCCTCAACGGGCTCACCGCATCAACATCGACACCGGCGCAAGACAGTTCCGCTAGCGCAACATCAGTAAGCGGGCCCGCTCGGCCACCGATAAAACCAGCCGCTTTGGGTAAGGCGCCCCCAATACGCGACACCACCATACGGCTCATAGGGTCCAAACTGTCTATGAGGAACGTAGAGCGAATAACATGAAGCTGGATCGGGACACGCGAGCCTGCAATGCAGGCCACATGGGGCATAGGGACCACACTGAAGGTCCCGACAGATTTGACGGACCTTTTTGCTGTGGCGAATGATGGGGCTGCCATCCGCCAACGCCTCCTGCATGAGGCACTCGCAAAAGATAGGTGCAACCACGGCCACTATCAAAAGAACGGCCTTGTGCATTGGTCTTCCCACTCCCAGTCTACACATCGGATGTTGCTATATTATCTCTCAGCGCTCGAAATGCAAAGGCCGTTCAATGATCCCTTGTCGGCGCTTCCATCTATCGGAGAAGGAGCGACCGAATACATTACTATCGCAGAGTTTGCACTTTCGAAGACCGCCAGACAACCTGGCTAAGGGGCATGCGGAGCGTATCCGGTTCTATGTTCGGGGTAGCGGACACCCTCACGCAGCAGGCTGGGATGCGGGCTCGCCTCCGGGAGCTGGCATCCGCTCGCCGACGGTTCGGTTATCGACGGTTCACATTCTGCTCACACGCTGACTTGATCCATTGATCTGAGACCTTAAAACTGGATCGTTTTTGGCTAGAGCTTTCCGCGCCGATTCGCTGGCTGGGAGGAGCGGAGAGCGATGAAGGCATCGAGATTTTCGGACGCTCAGAAGGCGCTCATTCTGAAGCAGGCTGCTGACGGAATGCCAGTGGCGGATGTCTGCCGGAAAGCTGGGATCAGCCAGGCGACGTATTTAAATTTTCAATTGGAAGCGGAAGTGCGATGGGCTGTCGCCGACCGAGATGCGGCGGCTGAAACAGCTCGAAGGCCGACCAATCTGAGTCGAATACCTAACGCTCTGAGCAGCATTGTCGGGCTGATCGATCGGAACAAATGGCCGGGGATTCTAGCTGCGCGCTCCGAGCTTTTGAAGGGCGCGGACCCTCGCGGCGACATATGCCATACCGAGACCGATTAATCCTGCAGCGGCATCCACGATGAAATCGCTTACGCGTGCATGCCGCCCGGGAATCCACCGCTGGGCGACTTCGGTCACCCCACACGATATCGTTAATGCGATCGCGAGCACAAACGGCCGACCAGGATAGCCAAATCCAAAGGCAAGGCCGGTTGCCCAGAAAATCGCGAAATGCTCCACATTATGAGAGGCGTCGGTAATTGGTCTGTGCGACGGTGGAACAAGGGACAAAACCACAATCGCGATGGCAAGCAAGCACGCGGCTACCTGCCAGACTTTTTGGACGTAATTGCGCATCTGGCATCGATCGCTTTACATTAATGGGGTTAAGCTTCCTACGCAGTCGATGAATCGGCGAGAGCAGTTTGATAGTGCAAACATCGTCTCATGGAAATGCATTTTGCAAGTGTGCGACGGTAGCGTCGCTGGGGTGGTAGACGCGCCGGGTCCGCCGAGCACTCGCGGCGCTGTTCGGCGGTACGGTTGGCAAGGACACGGTGAGCCGGGTGTGGCGGAAGGTGAAGGCCGACTGGGGGCCTGGAACGCCTGCCCGCTCGCCGAGGAGCCGATCGTGCGGCTGATCCTGGACGGCACCGCACCGTGGTGGGGGTCCGGCTCGACCGCAAGGCCACCTCAATATCATTGCTTGTCGTCCTCGGTGTCCGCGAGGACGGCCAGAAAGTATTGCTGGCGCTCAAGAACATGGGTGGAGAGAGTACCGAGACTTGGCGTGCTGTTCTCGACGATCTGGTCGATCGCGGCCTACATCGCCCCGCCTTCCTCATCGTGGACGGTGCGCCGGGGCTGGAAAAGGCAATCGCCGCGATTGGGGACGGCCTACCGGTTCAGAGGTGTACGGTCCATAAG
>Ga0075365_10001191_pt1 | contig 11453 bp, 11 predicted proteins | sample EndMetdeltDD1765_FD_71387 | JGI IMG/M metagenome (GOLD analysis project Ga0075365, IMG submission 71387) | Populus endosphere microbial communities from Tennessee, USA - Endosphere MetaG P. deltoides DD176-5 | ecosystem: Host-associated > Plants > Roots > Endosphere | place: USA: Tennessee... | reverse complement strand
TTGCCGGCGGCGATCGCCGGCGCGAACTTCCACACCGCCATCATCATCGGGTAGTTCCACGTGGAACTACCCGATGATGATGGCGGTGTGGAAGTTCGCGCCGGCGATCGCCGCCGGCAACGCCGTCGTCCTCAAGCCGAGCGACACCACCCCGGCGACGGCGGCGGTGCTCGCCGAGATCGCCGCCGAATTCCTGCCGCCCGGCGTGTTCAACGTCATCAACGGCGACCGCGACACGGGACGGGCGATGGTGGTGCACGACACGCCGGCGATGGTGAGCATCACCGGGTCGGTACGGGCCGGCATGGAGGTCGCCGAAGCCGCGTCGCACAGCCTCAAGCGGTTGCACCTCGAGCTCGGCGGCAAGGCGCCCGTTGTCGTGTTCGACGATGCCGACATCGCCGCCGCAGCGGAGGGCATCTCGACCGCCGGCTTCTTCAACGCCGGGCAGGACTGCACCGCAGCGACGCGAGTGATCGTCGCTCCCCGCGCCTACGACGATTTCGTCGCGGCCCTTGCCGAGGCCGCCGCCGGGCTGAAGACCGGCATGCCCGACGACGAAGACGTCCTCTATGGCCCTGTGAACAACGCCAACCAGTTGGCCCGGGTGAGCGGCTTCCTCGACCGCACGCCAGACCACGCTCGCGTCGCAAACGGCGGCCACCGCGTCGGCACGTCCGGCTACTTCTACGAGCCAACGGTCGTTGCCGACCTGCAGCAGAACGACGAGATGATCCAGAACGAGGTGTTCGGGCCCGTCATCACCGTGCAGAAGTTCAGCGACGAGGACGAGGCAGTGCGCTGGGCCAACGGGGTCGAGTACGGCCTCGCGTCATCCGTGTGGACCAAGGACTTCGGGCGGGCGATGAGGATGTCGAAGCGCCTCGACTTCGGCTGCGTCTGGATCAACACCCACATCCCGCTGGTCGCCGAGATGCCCCACGGTGGCTACAAGAAGAGCGGTTACGGCAAAGACCTCTCCGCCTACGCCCTCGACGACTACACCCGCATCAAGCACGTGATGGCCAACATCGAGTCGTAACGACGCCAACGGAGGCGCTGGACTACTTGAGGATGTTCACGGCCCGTGCCCCGACGATCACGATCGTGCCGAACGAGGCCAGCGACTGCACGGCCATCAGCCCTTTGGCGCGGTGGGTGAGCGGCAGCGCGTCGGTCGGGCTGAACGCCGTCGAGTTCGTCAGCGAGACGTACAGGTAGTCGAAGAAGCGAGGAGTCCACCGCTTGACGGTCGACGTCGGGCTCGACATCTGCGGGAACAGCAGATCGGGCTCGTCGTGGTCGGGCGTGCAGCGCTTGACCGGCCCGCCGCGGTCGATCTCCCAATAGAGGATCCCGAACGCGACGACGTTGTTGGCCCACACCGCGGCTGCGGAGTAGATCAGCGTGCGCCCCACCACCGTTTGGCCGGATTGCAGGAGCTGATGGATCAGCAGACCGAGCGTGCTCCCGTTGGCGGCGATGAGGATCGCGACCAGACCGAGCGCGATGACGCGGACGTTGCGCGCTTCGGCGTCGAGCTTGTTCGGCGACACGATGAGCAGCGCGACGAGCATCGCGGCCTCGATCGAGGGGATGAACCATCTCGACCCGATCGTCACACGATCGGGCAGGAGCAGCTGGAGGACGATGACCGCAACCACGGTCAGGGCCGACGTGAAGCGGGTCTCGCCGGGCGACACGAATCCCCACGCCGCGTCGTTGCAGCGATCAGTCGGCTGGTCGGGAGGCTGGCCGGGAGATCGATCGGGACGACGGCCGGTCATCGCGACTGGTACGCATCCCACGCGTCGGCGAACACCCTGACCAACGTGTCGCCGATGAAGGTCAGCTCGTCCGCCGCGCACGTCAACGGGGGAGCGAGCACCACGACCGGTTCGGCGCGGTCGTCGGCACGGCAGAACAGCCCGGCCTTGTACAGCGCCGGAGAGAGGACGCCGCGCAAGAGCCAATCGCACTCCTCGGAGGTGAATGTCGTCCTCGCGGCCTTGTCCTTGACGAGCTCGGCGACCCGGAAGTAGCCGCAACCGCGCACCTGCCCGACGATCGGGGACTCGGCCACGCGCTGCATCACCTCGTCGAAGACCGTCTCGTGCCGCTGCACGTTGCCGATGATGTCCTCGCGCTCGATCAGATCGATGTTGGCGAGCGCCACCGCGCAGCTGACGGGGTGGCCACCGAACGTCAGTCCGTGGAGAAACACGTCGTCGCCTTCGAGGAACGGAGCGGCCATGCGGTCCGAAGCGATCACACCCCCGAGCGGCGCGTAGCCACTCGTGACGCCCTTGGCGAAGACGATCATGTCGGGCTGGTAGCCGAAGCTGATGCACCCGAACCACTCACCCAGGCGGCCGAACCCGCAGATGACCTCGTCGCTCACCAGCAGAACCCCGTGGCGGTCGCAGATCTCGCGAACCCGCTGCCAGTAGCCCGGCGGCGGTACCAAGGCTCCGCCCGTGTTCTGCACGGGCTCGAGGATCACGCACGCGACCGTGTCCGGGCCCTCCATCACGATGCGGGCCTCGATGTCGTCGGCGCACGCCAACGTGCATGCCCCGGCGTTCGCGCACATCGCGCACCGGTACTGGTTCGTGTTGGCCACCTTGACCGCGCCCGGCAGCAGCGGCTCCCATGGGTTCTTGATCGCGGGGATGCCCGTGATCGACAACGCGCCGAGTGTCGTGCCGTGATAGGCGTAGTGGCGGCTGATCACCTTGCGCCGGCGCGGCTGGCCGATCGCGGCGAAGTACTGGACGGCCAGCTTCCATGCGCTCTCGACCGCCTCGCCACCGCCGGTCGTGAAGAACACCCGATTGAGGTCGCCGGGCGCGAGCGCCGCCAGTCGTGACGCGAGCTTGATCGCCGGTTCATGCCCGAAGCTCCACAGCGGGAAGTATCCGAGCGTGCCCGCCTGCTGGGTGGCTGCCTCGGCCAGCTCGCGCCGGCCGTGCCCGGCGTTCACCGTGAACAAACCGGAGAGGCCGTCGAGCAGGCGATGCCCGTTCTGGTCGTAGATGTAGTTGCCTTCGCCGCGCGTGATGATCGGCATCGGCTCACGTTGGAACGAACCGAGGTTGGTGAAGTGGCCCCACAGATGTCGGCGCGCCGCGGCCTGCAAGTCGTCAGCGGTCAATGCGCGCCCCACGAAGAGTTCCCCCGGCGATCCATCACCAGCGATCTTGCCCGTGCAGAGGCCGAACGGCAAATGATTCGGTTGTTTCTGTGTTAACAACCATTGGGATACTTGCCGCACGCCAGCGTCTATGCAACGCTGCGCAGGACAGCGAACAGGGGGAGACTCGACACGATGAGCAACGAACGGGGGAGCGTCGAGCTGGTCGATGTGACCAAGCGGTTCGGCGCGATGGTCGCGGTCGACAAGCTGTCCCTCGAGATCAACGCCGGCGAGTTTCTCTCGCTGCTCGGCCCGAGCGGATGCGGCAAGACGACGACGTTGCGCATGCTCGCCGGGTTCGATCAGCCAGACGAAGGTTTCATCCGCATCAGCGGTGACTACGTGCAGGGCATCCCGCCCTACAAGCGCGACGTCAACACGGTGTTCCAGCACTACGCGCTGTTCCCGCACATGACCGTTTCCGAGAACGTCGCCTACGGCCTCCGTCAAAAGCGCGTGCCCCGCGGCGAGGTCGCCGGCCGGGTCGCGGAAGCACTCGACATGGTGAAGATGTCGAAGCTGGCCGACCGCAAGCCGAAGCAGATGTCGGGTGGCCAACAGCAGCGCGTCGCGGTCGCACGTGCGCTCGTGAACCGACCGAGCGTGCTGTTGCTCGACGAACCACTGGGCGCGCTCGACCGCAAGCTGCGCGAGGAGATGCAGATCGAGCTGAAGCTGCTGCAGAGCCAGCTGGGCATCACGTTCGTGTTCGTCACTCACGACCAGGAAGAGGCGATGGGGATGAGCGACCGCATCGCGATCATGCTCGATGGCCACATCGAGCAGCTCGCCGACCCCGAGAGCGTGTACGAGCGGCCCGCATCGGCGTTCGTGGCCGGCTTCATCGGCCGCAACAACTTCTGGCAGGGCGTCTCCACCGGTGGCGGTGTCGAGGCCAGCGACGGCACCATCTTCGTGGCGTCGAAGCCCGAAGAGCGGGTCGCGAAGGGCGACGCGGCGCTCGCGGCCGTTCGTCCCGAATGCATCGAGCTCAGTGCCACCGATCCCGGGGCCGAGACGAACGTCGTCGCCGGCACGGTGGCCGGTGTGTCGCACTACGGCGACGTGTTGCAGTACGTCGTACGCACCGCGGCCCGCGACGTCATCGCGCTGATTCCTCGCCAGGGCGCCGTGCGCCTCGCGCCTGGGGACCCGGTGTGGTGCCACTGGGCGCCGTCCGAGGTCTACCAGTTCTCCGCCGCCCAAGCCGACCTCGTGCTCGCCGAGCCGGCGCTCGAATCAACCTGACCGCAACATCCCCGCCAACGTCCCGCAATGAGATCAATCAAGGAGCAAGCCATGCCATCGTCTCAAGACCCCATTCGAATCCTGGCCCCGCACAGCTTCCGCGAAGTCCTGTCTCGGCGCGCGCTGCTGCAGATGGGTGCAGGGTCGGTTGGCCTGGCCGCGCTCCTTGCCGCGTGCGGCTCCGACTCCAAGAAGAGCAGCAACTCGACGGCGGCGACCGATGCGGCGACGGCGACAACCACCGCGTCCAGTGAGGCCGCGGCCACGACGGCGGGCTCCACCGCTGCATCGACGGCCACTTCCACGGCTGGCTCCTCGACCGGCAGCATCCTCGGCGAGTACAGCAATGTGGTCAACAAGTCGAGCGGAAACCTGGCGATGTACACGTGGGGCGACTACAACGATCCCGACATCGTCGGCTCGCTCGCGGAGAAGGACCTCGGCGTGTCGATGAAGGTCGACTATTACGCAAGCAACGAAGACCTCATCACGAAGCTGTCCGCGTCGAACGGCACGAGCGGTTTCGACATCGTCGTGCCGACCGGGCCCTACATCACGCAGATGGTGCAGAAGGGTCTGCTGATGAAGTTCGACAAGGACAAGTTGCCCAACATCGTCAACGTCGATCCCGTCTACCTCGGCCAGGACTGGGACCCCGGCAACGAGTACAGCGTCTGCAAGAACTGGGGCTCGACCGGCTGGATGTGGAACGCGGCGGAGATCGATGTCGACATCAAGACGTGGAGCGACTTCATCTCCGTCTGCCAGAACCAGGCGAGCGGCAACTGCGCCGTCCTCGACACCGCACCGAACGTGGCCGGGATGTACTTCTGGGCCAACGGCATCGACTGGACGACCGAGAAGAAGGAAGACCTCGACGCGGCCGAGAAGTTCCTCGTCGACGAGTTCGCCTCGCACATCAAGGCCTTCGACAGCTATCCGTCGACGAAGATCGCGGAGGGCGCCTACACGCTCGCGATGGCCTGGAACGGCGACGCCCGCCAGGCCTATTCGCGCATCGCCGATGCGGGCGGCAACCCCGACGATTGGAAGTGGGCCCTCGGCGCACCGGAGACCGAGCTGTGGATGGACAACTACTCCATCCCGACCGGCGCACCGAACCCCGACGCCGCGCACGCATGGATCAACTGGCTGCTGACTCCGGAGATCTCGATCAAGGACCTCGAGTACCACGGTTACAACAGCGGCATGAAGAACATGCCGGCGCTGATCGCCGAGCTGGCTCCCGACCTCACCCGCGGCGACATGATCTTCTTCCCGGACGATCTCGTGGCCACGATGCGCACGGGGGCCGTCAACAGTGCACAGGATCGACTCAGCGACATCCTCAACAAGGTCAAGGCCAAGGCCGGGGGCTGACGTCAGGTGACCGCGTCGATCGCACCGCCGTCGGGGAAGAAGCTGCGGTTCCCGACGTTTCTGTTGGCTGTGCCGTCGATGGTGTGGTACGCCGCGTTCTTCCTCGCTCCGATCGCGTTCATCGTCTTCTACTCGTTCGGGGCCAAGGACCCGAACACGCGGATTCCGGTTGACCTCGGGTCGTTGTCGTTCCACAACTACAGCGAGGCGTTCGACGACACGTTCTTCAAGACGTTCAAGTCGACGATTCGCATCGCGATCATCGCGACTGCGCTGTGTGTCATCGTGGGGCTGCCCGTCGCCTACTTCCTGGCGTTCAAGGTGCGCGAGAAGTGGCGGGCGATCCTGCTCGCGATGATCATCGTGCCGAGCTTCACCAGCTTCCTGATCCGTACGCTCGCCTGGAGAATCCCGCTCGCACCGAACGGAACGCTTTCCAAGTGGCTGCAGGATTGGGGTGTCCTCGACGGCCCGATCCAGTTGCTCGAGACACAAACCGCGGTGCAGATCGCGATCGTGTACAACTACCTCGGCTTCATGATCTTGCCGCTCTTCGTCGCCCTCGACCGGATCGAGCCGGTGCTCCGGGAAGCCAGCAAGGATCTCGGCGCCGGCCGCCTCGGCACGTTCGCCCGGGTGACGCTGCCCCTTGCCGCGCCCGGAATCGCGGCGGGCATCTTGCTGACCTTCATCCCGATGTGCGGCGACTACGTGACGGCGACCGTGCTCGGTGGCGCGAAGGGCAACATGATCGGCGCGATGATCGACCAGCAGTTCAAGGGCGCACAGAACTGGCCGCTCGGATCCGCGATCGCGGTGATGATGATCCTCGCCGTGTTGCTCGTCCTGGCGGTCAGCGCCATCGCCGTCCTCGGGTTTCGTGTCATCCTCCGCCGTCGGCGCGCCGTGCAGATCGTCGGTGTGTCGTGACCGCCGCGATCGCGATCAACAAGAAGCGCCCCGAGCTCCTGCGGTGGGTCTTGGCCGTGTGGTGCGCGCTCGTGATGATCTTCTTGTTCGTGCCGATCGGCCTGGTGATCCTGCATTCGTTCAACCGCGGTGGTTCGTTCTCGATCTGGTCGGGTCATACCAGCACAAAGTGGTGGGGCGAGCTGTTCGACGCCGACAAAGCGTGGGCGGCAGCGATTCAGATCGTCGTCATCACCGTGGTCGGCAGCCTCGCCCCGTTCGTCGTGCGCAAGGTGACCGGTCGCAGCAACAAGTTGATCAGCCGATGGGCGGGTCCGGTTGCGTTCCTGATCGCGATCGTCGTCGTCGGACTCGGGAGCGACTGGTACCGCGACATCTTCCGGAACGCGAACCTCGGCGATGCGCTGCGCAACTCGTTCATCGCTGCCATCGGTGGCACGGCCATCGCGGTCGTCATCGGTGGCCTCGCCGGGGTTGCCCTCGCCCGCCGGCCGGGCTGGTGGACCAAGCCGTTCCTGCTCGTCGTGTTCCTGATCCTGGTTACGCCGGAGATCATGGACGCCATCGCCCTGCTCGGCTGGATGGTTCGCCTCGGCGGGCCGTTCAACAGCAGCGTCGGACCGCTCAACAACGGCATCCTGCGCCTGTGGGTCGGTCAGTCGCTGTACGCCTCGGCGGTTGTCACGCTGATCGTTCGGGCCCGCTTGGCCGGCCTCGACGAAAGCCTGGAGGAAGCCGCCGCCGACCTCGGTGCGACGCCGTCACGCGCGTTTCGCCAGATCACGCTGCCGCTGATCTCGTCGGCGTTGGTCGCAGGTGCGTTGCTGTCGTTCACGCTTTGCCTCGACAACACCGTCATCGCCCAGGCGGTCAGCACGGCCGGTTCGACAACGTTCCCCGTGTTCGTGCTCGGCAACCTGCGCAGCACCGTCAAACCGTTCGTCGGTGCGGCGGCAGTCGTGTTGTTCGGCCTGACGGTGCTCGCCCTCGGATTCGTCGGAGTCGTCCTCAAGCGATCGGGCGACTCGTCGTCGCAGATCGCGGCAACGCTCGCCGGCGGTTGATCGAAACGATGCGGATCGTCGTCATCGGCGCGGGCTTGGCCGGGCTCACGGTTGCCGATCTGTTGGTTGCGGCCGGGTGCGACGTCGTCGTGCTCGAGGCTTCCGATCGCATCGGCGGGCGGGCCTTCACCCGTGCCGATGGTTTCGCCGACGGGCAGTACGCGGAGGCGGGCGCGGAGTGGATCGACACGGTTCACCATCGCGCCCACGCACTGATCGATCGGTTCGGACTGACGATCGACCCGAACGCGACGACGTGGACGGCAGTGCGGCGCTGGCTGTACCGGTCGGGCCGGCTGCTCGGGCCAGATCAGTTGCGTGAGATCGAGCCGACCCTGAGCGACGACCTCGACCGCTTCGAGCTCAGCCTGGCCGAGGTGGCCGCCGGTATCGCCGACCCGAGCAGACCGCAGGACCATCTGAACGCGGCCGAGCTCGATGCGCTGTCAGTTGCTGCGCTCGTCGATCGCCTCGGACTGCGTCAGCTGGCGCGGCTGTTCGTGAGCCGCAACATGCAAGGCGAGTTCGCGGCCGAGCCGCGCGAGGTGTCGGTGCTCTTCGTCGCCCAACAGCGCGCCGTGTACATGTTGGCCGGTGCGCAGCACGGAGCGATCGAGGCCCAACGTCTCCTCGGAGGGATCAGCGGGATCACCGACGGGCTGGCGTCCGCACTTCCGTCCGGCACCGTTCGGTCCGGTCAGCGCGTCGTCGCGATCGAGGGATGGAGCGACGGCACCACGGCGACCGTGCGCACGACGACCGATCGCTTCGACGCTGATCACGTCGTGGTCGCCTGCTCGCTCGTCGCCCTTCGCGACGTCGAGGTGTCGCCCGCATTGCCGGATGCGCTGCGTTCTGCCGTCGAATCGCTCGGATACGGAGCCGTGACGAAGACGGCATTGCAGTACGAGTCGCGAGCCTGGCCAGCGGGGTACGCGACGACTGAAGGCGACGCGCAGCGAGTCTACGAGCCCACCGCGGCCGCGGCCGGAGCAGCGGGCATCCTCATGGCCTACACAGGCGGCGACGGTGGCCGGAGGCTCGGCGCGATGAACGAGGCCGATCGCATCGCCGAGATCGAACGGAGCCAGCGCGAGATGTATCCCGGGTTGGCGACGCGCGTCGCCGGCTTCTCGCGTGCGTGGTCGGCGGAACCGTTGTTCGGGGGCAGCTACGCGGTCTACGGCCCCGGCGACATCACCCGGTTCTGGGAGGCGCTGCGCCGGCCATATGGCCGGTTGCACCTCGCCGGCGAGCACGCCGCGACGTGGACGGGCTACCTCGAAGGAGCGATCGAGAGCGGTGAGACCGTTGCGGCACGCGTTCAGGCAAGCGGCTAGCGTTTCATGATCATGCCAAGTACCAACGCGCCCCGTGTCGCGCTCGGGCCACCAACCGCTCCCTCGTGGATGGCTGAGGCCGTCCGAGCCGGCGGTGGTGAGGTTGTTGAACTGGCCGAAGCGGAGGCGCTCGTGTGGACCGACCCCCGCGACGCCGACGCGCTTGCGGAGGCTCTCGTCGACGCCGAGCACATCCGCTGGGTGCAGCTCCCGTTTGCCGGCATCGAGTCCTTCGCTCATCTCATCGACGACGACCGGCTGTGGACGTGCGGCAAGGGCGTCTATGCCGAGCCATGCGCCGAGCTCGTGCTTGCGCTCGCCCTCGCCGGCATGCGCGGCCTGGGCACCTACGCCCGGGCCACGACGTGGAGCAAGCAATTCGGCCGCAACCTGTTCGGCGCGAGGGTCACCATCCTCGGCGGCGGTGGCATCACCGAGTCACTGTTGAGCCTGCTGAGGCCATTCGACTGCCACGTCACGGTGGTGCGCAACCGTGTCCAGGAGATGGAGGGGGCCGACGTCGTCGTCGAAGCCGATCGGTACGCCGACTGCCTACCCGGCGCCGACCTCGTGGTCCTCGCCCTTCCGCTGACGGCAGACACGGAGGGGATGATCTCGCGCGGCGAGCTGGAGATGATGGAGCCGCATGCGTGGTTGGTCAACGTCGCCCGTGGCCGCCACATCGTCACCGACGATCTCGTCTGGGCGCTGCAGAACGGCATCATCGGCGGCGCCGCGCTCGACGTCACCGATCCGGAGCCGCTACCGGACGGGCACCCGCTGTGGACGCTCGAGAACTGCATCATCACGCCGCACACCGCGAACACGCCGGAGATGGCGCAGCCGCTTCTCGCCACCCGGATCTCTCAGAACGTGCACCTGTTCGCGACCGGCGAGGACCTCATCGGCCCGGTGCACGTCGACTTGGGGTACTGACGGACGATGGCCGACGACGCGGTCCCCAGCGGTCTGACCGCGGGTGCCATCGTCGGGCTGCTCGCCGACAGCGACCGGCGGCGGTGCTTCGCTGCGATCGAGTTGGGTGCGCGCACGCTCGACTCGGTCGTCGACGCGACAGGCCTGACGGCCGCACAGGTCGGCAAAGCACTCGGGCGGCTTGCCAACGCCGGTCTCGTGATTGCCGCTCCCGACGGCACCCTGATCGTGGCCGTGCCGGCCCTCCAGGCCGCAGCCCGCGACGCGCTCGCCCGTCCTGAGTCTGCCGAGCACGAGGACCAGCCCGAGGAGGTGCGCAAGGTGCTGCGCAGCTTCGTGATCGACGGCCGCATCACGCAGATCCCGACCGCGGCCGGGAAGCGCCAGGTGCTGCTCGACTGGCTGGCACAGGAGTTCGAGCCGGGGGCGCGGTACAGCGAGCAGATGGTCAACCTGATCCTCGGCAAGCGCTACCACGACACCGCCGCGTTGCGTCGCTACCTCGTCGACGCCGGCCTGCTCGACCGCGATCACGGTCAGTACTGGCGATCGGGTGGCACGGTCGTGGCCTGACTCGGCGGAGCGCACTCGCAACCTCCGAGTTAGCGTGATGACCATCGCCGATCACTACGAACGCCTTGGAGTTCCGCACAGCGCAAGCCGCGATCAGATCCGCAATGCCTACCGCGAGCTGGCCCGCCGGAACCATCCCGATGCCAAGGGGGAAGCATCCGCGGCCGCGATGGCACAGATCAACGAGGCCTGGCGGGTGCTCTCCGATCCGGATCGGCGTGCCGTGTACGACGCGCAGATCCGACGTTCCTACGCCAGCACGGCGATGCCGGGCAAGCCGTGGATGATGAAGCCGGCGGTCGAGCGGCGAACCGTCGAGATCCCGGACGAGATCGTCCCGGCCAAGTTCCCGTGGCGGTTCATGCTCGTGCTCGCCACGCTCGGCATCGGCTTCGTGCTCGTGAACGCGGCGCTGACCAAGCCGAGCAAGCCGGCAGCACCCGACAACCTGGTCGGCGCCGGCTCGTGCGTGAACATCGCCGAGAACGGCGATGCGATCGAGGTGCCCTGCGACGGAACCAACGACGGCGTGGTCGTCTCCTTCCGCGGCGACGAACCGATCTGCCCACAGGGCACCGAAGAGCATCGCGACCACCAGGGCCTCGGCCCGGTGTGCATCCAGATGGCCGTCACCGGCGGGTAGCCGCCCGCCGGCGCCGCAATCGCTGAGGGATTGCGGCGCCGTCATGTTAGATTGCTGTCTCCCTGAGGGCGATTAGCTCAGTTGGTAGAGCGCTACGTTCACACCGTAGAGGTCATCGGTTCGAGACCGGTATCGCCCACAAA
>Ga0075365_10001190_pt1 | contig 11465 bp, 9 predicted proteins | sample EndMetdeltDD1765_FD_71387 | JGI IMG/M metagenome (GOLD analysis project Ga0075365, IMG submission 71387) | Populus endosphere microbial communities from Tennessee, USA - Endosphere MetaG P. deltoides DD176-5 | ecosystem: Host-associated > Plants > Roots > Endosphere | place: USA: Tennessee... | reverse complement strand
CTCGCGCAGCTGGTTGATGAAGATGCAGATCGTGTTCGACTTGTTGAGGTTGGCCGTGAGCTTGCGCAGCGCCTGCGACATGAGCCGGGCCTGCAGGCCGACGTGGGTGTCGCCCATCTCGCCCTCGATCTCGGCGCGGGGGGTGAGGGCGGCGACCGAGTCGATCACGACCACGTCGAGCGCACCCGAGCGGATCAACATGTCGCAGATCTCGAGCGCCTGCTCGCCGGTGTCGGGCTGCGAGATCAGCAGCTCGTCGATGTCGACGCCGATGTTGGCGGCGTAGGCCGGGTCCATGGCGTGCTCGGCGTCGATGTAGGCGCAGATGCCGCCGTTGCGCTGGGCCTCGGCCACCACGTGCATGGCCATCGTCGACTTGCCGGACGACTCCGGGCCGAAGATCTCGACCACCCGCCCACGAGGCAGGCCACCGACGCCGAGCGCCAGGTCGACCGCCAGGGAACCGGTGGAGATGGCCTCCACCTTCATGGTCCCCTTCTCGCCCATCTTCATGATCGAGCCCTTGCCAAAGGTCTTGTCGATCTGTCCGAGGGCCATCTCGAGGGCCTTCTCACGCTCCAGTGCCACGGCACGCTCCTGTCTTCGCTTCGACTCGGGTGAGGACCGTGCGCCAGGTGGCAGGTCCGATGGGATGAACCTACGGAGGGGGTGTGACAGCAACCTCGGGCGGACCCGGGAGCGAATCACACCCGTGTGATCTCCGGTGACGGTACCCCGAACACCCGTTCGCTTCAAGGACCCTCGTCGCCTGCCCACGGCGGCCGCCCCGCCTCTAGCGTGGGCGCCATGGACAAGGTCACCGTCGACGACACCCAGCTGCGCGAGCGCCTGACCCCGGAGCAGTACGCCGTCACCCGCCAGGAGGCGACCGAGCCCGCGTTCAGCGGGTGCTTCTGGGACGACCACGAACCGGGCGTGTACCACTGCATCGTCTGCGACGCGCCGCTGTTCGAGAGCGGCGAGAAGTTCGAGTCGGGCTCGGGGTGGCCCTCGTTCTGGACGCCTGCTGCCGGTGCGCCCGTCGAGGAGCGCGTCGACCGCAGCCACGGCATGACCCGCACCGAGGTGCGCTGCGCTCGGTGCGACTCGCACCTCGGGCACGTGTTCCCCGACGGGCCACCGCCCACCGGGCTGCGCTACTGCATCAACAGCGCATCGCTGCGCAAGGAGCCGCTGACCTAGGTGCCGGCGAACAGCAGGCGGGCGTTCGGGTCGTCGGGCACCTCGGCGGGTTCGAGCGGCGTCGCCACCTCGTCGACGCTGGGGCCGATGCGGTCGGCGAGCTCCTGCAGGCGGGCCAGGTCGACGTCGTAGATGCGTGCCGCGTTCCCCGACGTGAGCGCTCGCACCTCGGCCTCGGGGAGGTCGTGCATCGTCGCCCGCAGCACCTCACGCACGAAGGGGGCCGTGCCCTCGTGGTGCGGGAAGTCGGCACCCCACAGGATCTGCCCGAGTCCGATCTGGTGGCGCTTGGCGACCTCGTAGCTGCTGAGGAGCGTGCTGACCGCGCAGTTGTCGCGGAAGTACTCGCTCGGCAGCTTCGACAGGCGGGCCGTGGCCTCGCCGCCGAACATGGCGTTGATCGTGCCCTCCTCCTTGGAGCCGCGCACGAAGCCGTCGAGCGACGCCAGCTCGCGGATGACCCACGTCGAGCCGCCGACCTCGGTGAGCACGAACCGCAGCGACGGATGACGCTCGAACACGCCCGACAGCACGAGCTGGAAGAGCGCTCGGCGACCGAAGTAGTACGACTCGTAGACGCCGCACACCTGGGCGCCGACGCGCGAGGCCTCGCCGCCCTCGTGCGACGAGGGCGCGATGGCGTGGCGGTGCACCGGCAGCTCGAGCTCGGCGCACACGGCCCAGAGGGCTTCGAGGTCGGCCTCGTAGAGGTTCTGGATGTTGAGGTGGTGGTCGGGCGGGAGCAGCACGCCCTTCAGGCCGGCCTCCTTGGCCCACCGCACCTCGGCGACCGCGGCGTCGATGTCGTTGAGGAAGAGCTGGGCCAGGCCGATGCGCTGACCCGGCGCCTGGTCGCAGAAGTCGCGCAGCCAGCGGTTGTGGGCCTGCACGCCCGCCCACCGGTGCTCGTACTCGTCGCGGGTCCGCGGCGCGGGCGCCGTGAGCGCGCCCGTCGGGTAGAAGGGCTGTGCCGTGTTCGGGAACAGCACCTCCGACACGATGCCCTGGCCGTGCAGCAGATCGAGGCGCAGGTCGCTGTCCCAGCTGATCGGCGACTGGTACGACGAGACGCCGGCCTTGTACTCGGAGTCGGGGTCGACCTCGCCCCACGCGTCGGAGAACGTCGACGCCCAGGCGTCGAACTCGTCGTGCCACCGGGCCTCGAGGTAGGGCTTGTAGTCCCACAGGTCGGCACCCGCGTGCCCGTCCGTGGAGATGAGCACGTACGGCCGCCCTGCAGTTCCTCCGGTGTCCATCCGCTTCCCCTCAGTCTTCGTTCGTCAGCTCGAGCAGTCGCTTGCGGGCCAGATCGCCCAGCTGGATCGTGCCGAACTGGCGGATCCGCTTGCGATCGCCGGGCATCCGCAGGTGCACGGCCTCCACAGTCTCGCCGATGGCGATGCCCAACCACACCGTTCCCACCGGTTGGCCGTCCTGCTCGGCCGGTCCGGCGACGCCGGTGATGGCGAGACCGACGTCGGCGCCGAGCAGGCGACGGACCCCGTCGGCCATGGCCTTCGCCGCCGCCTCGGACACGACCGGACCTGCCGGCACCTCGAGCAGGTCGAACTTCACGTCGCTCTGGTACGAGACGATGCCGCCCTTGAACCACCGGCTCGACCCGGGCACGTCGACCATGCGGCTGGCGACGAGCCCGCCCGTCATCGACTCGGCGACCGCGAGCGTGAGGCCCCGGTCCTCGAGGAGGGCGCCGACGGCCGCCTCCATGGTGTCGTCGTCGACACCGAAGACGTAGGTGCCGAGGACGGCGCGCACCTCGGCCTCCTCGGCTTCGATCAGCGCCAGCGCTTCGCGCTCGGTCGGCGCCTTCGCCGTCAGCCGGACCTTGATGCCCTCCATGCCGCTGGCGAGGAAGGCGAGGGTCGGGTTGGCGTGCTCGGCCAGCAGGTCGAACCGGGACGCGAGCAGCTCGGCCAGACCCGACTCCGAGAGGCCCCACGTCCGCAGGGTTCGGCTCACGATCGCCGCCGGCTCGCCCGCCCGCAGCTGCAGGTCGGGGATGACCTCGAGGTCGACCAGCTCCTCCATCTCGTAGGGCACCCCGGGCACCGCGTAGATCACCTTGCTCGAGCGGCCATCCGCGCCGGGCTCGCCGACCGGGCAGACCAGGCCCGGCGCGGTGCCGGGCTGGTGGTCCATGGCCCGCGCCCCCACGGGCACGTCGGCCTGACGGAGGTTGCTGTCGACCATGTCGCGTCCCCGCGAACCGAAGATCGCCCGGATGCGCTCGATCAGGTGGTCGTGGCGCACCAGCTCGACACCCATCACCTCGGCGATGGCGTCGCGCGTGATGTCGTCCTGGGTCGGCCCGAGGCCGCCGCACACGATGACCGCGTCGTTGCGCTGGAGCGCGAGGCGGATGCACTCGACGATGCGGGCGTGGTTGTCGCCGACCTTCGTCTGGTAGTTGCAGTCGATGCCGGCCCGGGCGAGCCGCTCACCGATCCACGACGAGTTGGTGTCGACGATCTGGCCGAGGAGCAGCTCGGTGCCGACGGCGACGACCTCACACCGCATGGGCTGCCCGCACCTCGCTGTGTCGTGCCTCTTGCCAGTACTCGTAGCCGGTGTAGAGCGTCAGCACGACCGCGACCCACAGCACCGTGGTGGCGATCGACGTGTGGTCGTCGCCGATGCCGGGCAGCACGGCCAGGCCCACGGCGAGGTCCTGCACCGCCGTCTTGATCTTCGCCGTCTTGCGCGCCGGGATCGACACCCCGCGCCGGGCGACCACGGCGCGGTACACGCTCATGGCGACCTCCCGCACGGCGATGAGCGCGACGGGCACGAATGCGAAGACGTCGGCGTGCACGAGCGCGGCCATCGCCCCGAGCACGAGGAACTTGTCGGCCAGCGGGTCGAGGAAGGCCCCCGAGCGGGTCACCCCCTGCCGCCGGGCGATCCAACCGTCGATCCAGTCGGTGAGGGAGAGGACGAGCCAGAGCGTCTCGACCGACCAGGTGGCGCCGCGGTCGACGATCCACACCAACAGCAGCGGGGTCACGAGCACGCGGGCGACGCTCACGCCGTTGGCCGGGGTCAGCAACGCCGACGGCCCGTAGGTCTGCTCCGCCGGCTCGATCATCGACCCTCGAGGTCGGGCCCGAGGGCGCTGACCACCTCCACCTTGGCGAAGCTAGCGACCGGGAGGTCCTCGGGGACGTGCACGACCCCGTCGATCTCCGGCGCCTCGCGGTGCGTGCGCCCGACACCAGGCTCGTCGACCAGCACCTCGACGACGCGTCCGACGAGCAGATCGCGGCGCGACGCGGTGATGCGGTCCTGCATCTCGGTCAGCTCGACCAGCCGTTCGGTGACGAGGCTCGTCGGGACGGTGCCGTCGAGGCCGGCCGCGTAGGTCCCGTCCTCCTTCGAGTAGGAGAAGAAGCCGCACCAGTCGAGCTGCGCCGCCTCGACGAACGCGAGGAGGGCGTCGTGGTCGGCCTCGGTCTCCCCCGGATAGCCGACGATGAAGTTGGAACGGAAGGCGGCGTCGGGCTCGCGGGCGCGGATCGCCGCGATGCGCTCGAGGAAGCGGCGACCGTCGCCCCACCGGCGCATGCGGCGCAACAGCGGCCGCGACACGTGCTGGAGCGAGAGGTCGAAGTAGGGGACGCCGGTGTCGCAGATGGCGTCGACGAGCCCGTCGGTGAGGTCGGACGGATAGAGGTAGAGCAGCCGGGTGCGAGCGACCCGTTCGGCGACGGCGCGCACCAGCGGCACGATCGCCCGCTCCCCGACGCCCTGGTCGCGCCCGAAGGCGGCGAGGTCCTGGGCGACGAGCACGATCTCGCTCACGCCGGGGACACCCCGACCCCCGGGGGCGGCGAGCTGCTCGACCTCGGTCAGGACCTGCTCGATCGTGCGGCTGCGCTGCGGGCCCCGGAAGCTCGGGATGGCGCAGAAGCCGCACGCCCGGTCGCACCCCTCGGCGACCTTCACGTAGGCCCAGGGCGACGCGCTCGCCGGCCGGGCCAGGTTGAGCAGGTCGAGGGTCGGCACCGGCGTCTTGCGGCCGAGGGTGACCGGCACGCCGAAGCCGCGCACGGCGTCGACCTCGGGGAGCGCCTCGGCCAGCTCCTCGCCGTAGCGCTCGGCCATGCACCCGGTCACGATCAGCTCGGCGCCGCGCTTGCGGGCGTCGTCGAGGGCGAGGATCGTGTCGACCGACTCCTGGCGTGCCGTCTCGACGAACGCGCACGTGTTCACGACGACGAGGTCGGCGGCGTCGGGCGACTCGGCGGCGACCATCCCGTCGGCGACGAGGGTGCCGACCAACTTGTCGGAATCGACCTGGTTCTTCGGGCAGCCCAAGGTCTCGACCCAGTACTGCCGCGCCATGGGGGCCCAGGCTACCGGGCGGTGTCGAACGGCTTCTGGTCCGCTAGAAGTGGCAGATGCCGATCACCAGCGGTTTCAACCACGTCGCCACCCTCACGACGAGCATGGACACGACCGTGCGGTTCTACGAGGAGGCGTTCGACGCTGTCGTCACCTTCGAGGTGCCCAAGCGCGGCGATCACCCCTGGATGAAGATCCTCGACCTCGGCGGCGGCGCCGCCCTCAACGTCTTCGAGTCGACCGCCGAGGAGATCATCGGTGAGCGCCGGCGCATCGGCGGGCGGGGCGCCATCGACCACTTCGCCCTCGCCGTGCCGTCCAAGGCCGCGCTCGACGACATGCCCGAACGCCTGCGGGCCGCCGGAGCCCAAGAGGTCGGCGAGATCCAGCGGCTCGGCGACGAGTGGTCGTTGTTCTTCCGCGACCCCGACGGCATGGAGCTCGAGGTCTGCGCCCCCGCCGACTGACACCCCCGTCACCGATCCCCTCATCGTTTCGCTAGCGCGTCATGGGTCGGGTGTGGTTGGGTCGGGGGCCACACCGTCGGACCGGGGGGAACGATGGCAAGACGCAGCACGCGTGCGCTCACGGTCGGGATCGACGTGGGCGGCACCTTCACCGACGCCGTCCTCTCCGACGGCGCCGCTACCTGGCGGGCCAAGGCGCCGACCACGCCCGACGACCGGGGCCGAGGGGTCCTCGACGCCTGCCGGGCCGTCGCGGGTCGAGCCGGCCTGACCCTCGAGGAGCTGCTGCCGCGCGTCGCCCGGTTCGGACTCGGCACCACCGCGGTCACCAACGTGCTCGCCGAGCGCTCCGGTCGCCGGGTCGGGCTGCTCTGCACCGCCGGCTTCGAGGACCAGATCCCGCTGGCCAAGGGCCGCCAGGTGCTCGACGACGGCTGGGTGCGCCACCCGACGCCCGTGGTCACCGCCGAGCAGATCGTCGGCATCCACGAGCGCATCGACCGTGACGGGCGCGTGCTGGAGGCCATCGACCCCGACGAGGTGGTCACCGCCGCCCGCCACCTGGTCGACGAGGCGGGTGTGGAGGCGCTCGCCGTCTCGTTCCTGTGGGCGTTCAAGAACCCCCGGCACGAGGACGCCGCGGTGGCGACGTTGCGCCGGGCGCTCCCCGACCTGCCCGTGTTCTCCGGCGCCGCCCTCAACCCGATCATGCGGGAGTTCGAGCGCACGACGGCGGCCCTGCTCAACGCCTACGTGGGCGGCGCCATCGACACGATCGACGCGCTCGGCGAGAAGCTGGCGGCGCTCGGGCTGACCGTCCCACCGCTGCTCGTGCACTCGGGCGGCGGGTCGATCACCGCGCCCGAGGCCCGGCGGGCACCGCTGGCCCTCGCCGCGTCGGGACCGGCCGCCGGTGTCGCGGCGTCGATGTCGCTGGCCAAGGCGAGCGGCACCGACGACGTCATCACCTGCGACATGGGCGGCACGTCGTTCGACGTCGCCGTCATCAGCGGCGGCAAGGCCTCGCGCCGCACCCGCGGCGACCTCATGGGCATCTGGACCTCGCTGCCGCAGATCGAGGTCGAGTCGATCGGCGCCGGCGGCGGGTCGATCGGCTGGGTCGACGCACGCGGCATGCTCCGCGTCGGGCCGTCGTCGGCCGGCTCGGTGCCCGGCCCCGCGTGCTACGGCAAGGGCGGCACCGAGCCCACCGTCACCGACGCCCTCGTCGTGCTCGGGTACCTCGACCCGGCGCGCTTCCTCGGCGGCGAGATGCCGCTCGACGTCGACGCCGCCGTGCGGGCGTGCGAGCAGGTCGGGGCGCCCCTCGGGTTCAGCGCCGGCGAGACGGCTTGGGGCATCCGCGAGATCGCCCTCGAAGGCATGGTCAAGGCGGTGCGCTCGCTGCTCAACGCGCGCGGCCTCGACGCCGCCGAGCACGGGCTCATCTCCTACGGCGGGTGCGGGTCGCTGTTCACGGGCGAGATCGCCGGCCGCATCCGGTCGCCGCGCGTCCTGGTGCCCGAGCTGGCGTCGGTCCTCTCCGCCTTCGGCACCGCCAGCGCCGACATCCGCCGCGAGCGAGCCCACTCGATCGGCCTGCCCATGCCCGTCGACGCCGGCGCCCTCGACGCGCTGGCGAGCAAGCTCGAGGTCGAGGTGCTCGACGACCTCGCGGCCGACGGGGTCGCCGAGAGCCACCGCAAGGTCGTGTTCGAGGTCGACCTCCGCTTCCGCCGCCAGATCTCCGAGCTGTCGATCCCGCTGCCCCGGCGGCCGATCGACGAGCGGGCGCTGGGTCGACTGTCCGACGCCTTCCGCCGCGACTACGCCAAGCGCTACGGCGAGGGGGCCCTCGTGCTCGGCGCCTCGCTCGAGCTGGTGACGCTGCGGGCCATCGGCCTCGGCCGCACGGTCCGCTCGTCGCTCGACGGCTCGGGCCGCGAGGCCGTCGCCGACGGGACCGCGGCGCGCAAGGTCGGGACCCGCCCCGTGCAGCTCGGCCGGGACGCCGAGCGGCGGCCGGTCGCCGTGTTCGACGGATCGAGCCTGCAACCGGGACACCGCGTCAAGGGTCCGGCCCTGGTCGACGGCAGCGACACGACCATCTGGATCCCGCCGAAGGCGACCGCTCGCGTCGACGAGCGCTCGACCCTGCTCGTGGAGGTCGGCCGATGACGGCGACGATGAAGCCCCGCCGGAGCAAGCGCACCGGTACGGCGGCGACCCGCTTCGACCCGATCCAGCTCGAGGTCATGCGCAGCCGCATGGAGGCCATCGCCGAGGAGGCCGCCGTCGCCATCGAGCGCACCGGCGTGAGCCCGTCGGCGACCGAGACCCACGACCTCTCTGCCACCCTCCTCGCCGCCGACGGCACCCTCATCGCCGGCGGCGGCTGGGTCTCGTACCACTGGGTGGCGGCCACGCACGCGGTGCAGGCGACGATCGCCCGTTACGGCGACGACATCGAACCCGGCGACATCTTCTTCGCCAACGACCCCTACAGCGGCGGTGGCCTGCACCCCAACGACGTGTTCGTCGAGCGACCCATCTACGTCGACGGCCAGCTGGTGGCCTGGATCGCCCTGTCGGCGCACCTCGCCGACATGGGCGGCATGGCCGTCGGCTCGTTCGCGCCCGGCGCGACCGAGTGCTACCAGGAGGCGTTCCGCTCGCCGCCGGTGCGTCTGTTCCGCGAGGGCGTCGAGGTCAGCGACGTGTGGGACCTGCTGCGCACCAACGTGCGGGCCGCGTTCATCGTCGAGATGGACCTGCGCGCCCTCATCGCCGGCGCCCACGTCGCCCAGGCCAAGGTCACCGAGCTCATCGACGCGGTCGGTGTCGACGCGTTCGTCGACGCCGGTCGGGCGCTGCAGGAGCTCTCCGAGCGCGAGCTGCGGGCCCGCATCGAGACGATGCCCGACGGGGTCTACCGCGCCACCAGCTGGGCCGACTGGGACGACGAGCTCTACGCCGTGCCGTGCGAGCTCACCATCGACGGCGATCGCATGATCTTCGACTTCGAGGGCGCCGCGCCCCAGGCACCGCACTTCTTCAACTCGCAGCCCTACATCATCAAGAGCGCGATGGTGATGCAGTTCGCCCGCCAGGTCGTGCCCGACCTGCCCTACAGCCACGGCCTGCTGGCGCCCATCGAGATGCGCTGCCCGGAGGGCACGATCGTCAACGCCGTGCCGCCTGCGCCCATGAACGCCGGCCACATGCACGTGGGCGCGACCGCCGCCGAGGTGATGCTCCAGTGCGTGCGGCTGGCGCTGTGGGCGTCCGACCCGGCGCTCGACGCGGCGAAGTACGTGCACGGCCAGAGCGGCGCTGCCGCCATGAGCCTCGCCATCTGGTCGGGCGCCGATCCCGACGGCGGCGGCATCGCCATCTGGGGCATGGTCGACGGCACGTGGGCCGGCGGGGCCGCAGGCATCGACCGCGACGGCGGCGACCTCACCGTCGTCCCCGTCGGGATGGCCCAGAGCGCGAACGAGACCGACGTCGAGGTGCTCGAGTCGTGGTACCCGCTGCTCGTCCGCGAGCGGCGGGTGCGGCGCGACGTCAACGGGGCCGGCACCCACCGGTCGGGCGCGGGCACCGAGATGCGGTTCGAGCCGTACGGCGCCGTTGAGCTGCACGGGGAGATGCTCGGCACACGCGAGTGGATGCCGCTCGACGGGGTGGCCGGGGGCTTCCCCGGTGCGACCGCCGAGTACTGGATCCACCGCGCCGACGGCACCTCCGAGCGGGTGTCGACCAAGGCCTCCGGCGTCGTGGTTCGGTCGGGCGACACCTTCGAGTTCGTGTCGGCCTCGGGCGGCGGCGCCGGCGACCCACTCGATCGCACGCCCGACGCCGTGGCGCACGACGTCGAGCGAGGTCGCATCACCGCCGACGACGCGTACGAGGTCTACGGCGTGGTGCTCGGCGACACCGAGGCGACGACCGCGCGACGCACGCAGCTCCGCGCCGACCGACTGGCGCGTGCCACAGCACCGATCCGACCGGTCGGCGACGGCGACGCCGCAGGAGCCACCCGGGGCGCCAAGCCGCTCTACCCCGGCGTGGTGCAACGGGGCGGGGTCGCGTTCGCCGAGGCGTCCGGCGCGCCGCTTGCCGTCGCGCCCGACCACTGGACCGACGGGTGCGCCGTGCTCGAGGAGCCGCGGCCCGGACCCGGTCCCGCGCTCGTCACCCGCCTCTACCTCGACCCCCGCACGGGCACGTGCCTCCACGTCGAGACCGTGCCGCCCGGTACCGAGCGGGCCTTCGAGGTGAGCCCCAGGCGATGGACCCGGCGACGCAAGGGTCGCTGACGACGAAGGGAACGACCGTGGGCGAGTTGGACGGCAAGGTCGCGGTGATCACCGGGGCCGGCTCGGGGATGGCACGGATGTCGGCGAGGGTGTTCGTGCGGGAAGGGGCGCGGGTCGTCGCCGCCGACATCAGCGGGGCCGAGAAGGACACGGCTGCCGAGCTGGGCGACGCCGTGATCCCGGTGCACTGCGACGTCACCCGGGAAGACGAGGTCGTCGCCATGATCGACACCGCGGTGCGCGAGTTCGGGCGGCTCGACGCCATCCTCAACGTGGCCGGCACCGGGGTCGCGGGGCCACTGGCCGACGTCACCATGGAGGACTACGACTTCGTCCTCGACGTCGACCTGCGTGGCGTGCTGCTCGGCACCAAGCACGCCATCCGGGCCATGCGCGACACCGGCGGCGGGTCGATCATCAACTGGTCGTCGCTCGGCGGCATCAACGCCTCGCCGATGATGGGCCTCTACTCGGCGGCGAAGGCCGGCGTCATCGCCGTCACCAAGGCCGCCGCCGTCGAGTACGGCGAGGTCGGCATCCGGGCCAACGCCATCTGCCCCGGCTTCGTCGTGTCGGCGGAGGGGATGAGCCAAGCCGCCCTCGACATGTACCCGGAGATGGGCACGAAGCCGGCCATGCGCCGGCCCGGCCGGTCGGAGGAGGTCGCCGAGCTGGCGTCGTTCCTCGCGTCCGACCGCTCGTCGTACATCAGTGGGGCCGCCATCCCGATCGACGGCGCCTGGATCTGCCAGATCGCCTGAGGTTCAGCCCGGCGTGTAGGGCTCGACCGATGCCACCCTCGCGCCCGTCACGTCGACGATGGTGTCGATGTGCTCGGCGATCTCCTCCGGCGAGGCGTCGCCGTTCGGGATGCCCTGCGTCTGCACGATGGCGATGCAGGTGATGCCGCCGGCGCCGACCTGCAGCACGTGACCGGTGAGTCGGCACGACTCGTGCGCGAGGTAGAGGGCACCCGGCGAGTTCCACTCGACCGGCATCATCGCCCGCATCACCTCGCGGTCGGCCGGGTCCTGACCGAGGATGTCGGCCATCAGCGCGGCGTCCTTCTCGGCCATGCGGCTCCACGCTCGTGGCGCGATGGCGTTCACCG
>Ga0075365_10001189_pt1 | contig 11470 bp, 11 predicted proteins | sample EndMetdeltDD1765_FD_71387 | JGI IMG/M metagenome (GOLD analysis project Ga0075365, IMG submission 71387) | Populus endosphere microbial communities from Tennessee, USA - Endosphere MetaG P. deltoides DD176-5 | ecosystem: Host-associated > Plants > Roots > Endosphere | place: USA: Tennessee... | reverse complement strand
TCGTACGGCGGCCACGTCGAAGCCCTGGCCGTCGTCCACGATCGTCAGATCGAGATCGTTGCCTTCGCGGCCCAGCGTCACGGTCATCTGCGTCGCGCCGCCGTGAAGGACGCTGTTGCGCAGCGATTCCTGCGCGACGCGAAAGAAGCAGACCGCGACATCGGGATGCACGGCGCCGATGCCGTCCGCGCCGGAGAACTGGACCTGGACGCCGTGCCGCTTGGCGATCTCCTGGCAATGCGAGCGCAGCGCAGGGCCAAGGCCCAGCAGGCGAAGCGTCGCCGGATGGAGGTCGTGCGACAGGCGGCGGATGCTCTCGAACGCGTCGCGGGTCTCACGATCGAGCTCGGCGATGCCCTCTTGCATTGCCGGATCCTCGAGGCGACCGGTGGCGTCCTTGAGGCTGCCGACGCCGACCGACACCGACGTCAGCCTCTGACAGACGTCGTCGTGCAGATCGCGGGCGATCTCGGCGCGCGCCGCTTCTTGCGCGTTGATCAGGCGTCCGGCCATCTGCCGGATGCGCTCGTAGCTCGTACGCAGCGAGGCTTCCCTCGCCAGGATCGTGTCGCCGGCCCGGCGCAGGCGTGAGCGCGACTGCAGCAACCCGGCGATCAGCAGGGCCTGGGCGATCACGACCACGGTCGCCGCAGCCATGCTGGCGCCGTACGTCTCCCAGACCGTCGGCACACGAAAGCGAATCACCGAGCCGGGCGGCAGTCGCGATTCGTCGATCCGCCAGCGCTGCAGCTGCCGCCAGTCGAACATCGGCCTGAGCTGCGCCGGTTCGATCGGGATGCTGCCCGGCGCCGTTCCCTGGAGAACCTCGAACGCCAGCTCGCCCAGACGCGCGCCGGTGAGGTCGCCGCTCCGCATCACGCCGCCGACGGCCCCCGTCCCGAGATTCAAGTCCAGGCTGCAGTAGATCGGCACCGGCGCGGCGCGGACGATCTCGGGCAGCATCTCCTCCGGATAGATCACGCGCCCCTTGGTCAACGGCGAGTAGCGGACATAGAAGATCAGGCTGTCGGCCGGCAGCGCCTTGACCGTCGCCAGCATTTCGGGCAGCGTCGGTTCCTCGCTGTAGGTGACGGTCACCCGCTTCGCGAACGGCGCCAGCGTCGCCTGCATGCGCTCTCGGAACCCGTCCACGGCGGGTGCGTAGGCGACCACGTGGAGGCGCGTCGTTCCCGGATGGAGCTTCAGCGCCAGCTCCATCGTTTCCACCTGCGAGGGTTCGCGCACGATGCCGGTGACGCCGGGAATCGTGCCCTGCAGCACGGCCGGCGGAACCGCCGCGGCGGCGAAGACGACGGGAACACCCGGGAAGAGGTCGGCGCGATGGCGCAGGACGAACTGAAGCGTCGGCGCCGTATTCGCGATGACCACGTCGAGGCTATGCCCCGGGAACTTGATGCGGATGGACTGACTCAGCGCGGCGTCCGCCGCCTCCCCGAACGTCTCGTTCTCCAGGAACTCCGAATACGCCTCGATGGGGACCGCGGGGTGCGAGAACAACGACCGCCGGATCGCCGCGTCGAACGTGAAGTTTCCCGGAAAGTCCTCGGGGCCGCCGTGGATGATCAACACGCGTTTCAACGGCGGCTGCGCCGCCAGCGGCGGGGACGGCACGAAGCCGGCGAGGACGGCGGCCGCGAGGAGCCATGCGCGCGCGCGCAGCCGCACGCGCATCAGAAGGACAGCTTCGCCACCAGCTGGACCTGGCGCGACGAACCGGCTTCGCCGGTCGGCAGGCGGGTGCGGGAAATCTTCCCGAACGTCGGACTGCCGACGACATTGCCTGGAGGACCGAGGTTCGGGTGGTTGAACAGATCGAACGCGTCGGCCCGCACCTGCAGCCGGTAGCGTGCCACCGTGAACGATTTCCTGACCGAGAGATCGGTGTTGTGAAAGGCCGGCCCGATGACCACGTTGCGCCCGAGATTGCCGAAGCGAGGGACCGCCGCGAACGACGCCGGATCGAACCACCGGTCGACCGATCCGACGATGCGGATCGGCGCGACCAGGTCCGGCCGGACCGTGTTGGCCACGCCGTTCAGGGTCGCGTTACTGGTCACGATGTTGACGGGGTTGCCACTCTGCGACTGGACGATCGTCGCGATCTGCCAGTCGCGCGTCCAGGCGTTTCCGCCGAACGGCAGCTGATAGGTCGCGCTCAGCACGAAGCGGTGTCGCGCGTCGAAGTCCGAGAGGCCGTACTGGTTCGGAATGTCGTAGCCGTCCTGGAGGGCGAAGTTCGAGGAATTGAGTGAATTGGTGTCGAGCGACTTGGACCACGTATACGAGCTGTCGAACAGCAGCCCTCGCGACAGCCGCTGCGCGGCGGTCAGCGAAAGTGCGTGATACCGGGAAAAGCCGGTACTCTCCACTTGTGTAATGGTGCCGAGCGGGACGCCGGGACGAATCGGACTCGCCGCCGACAGCGCCGGGTAGGGCCGAACACCGTTGATCGGCTGGTTGAGATTGCGCGAGATCCGCAGATTGGCGCCCCGCGAACCGAAATAGACCACGGTCGCGGCGAGCTGTCCCAGGAGTCGGCGCTGCAGGTTCACGTTCCACGACCGCAACGAGGCGTTCCGAAGGCCGGGATCCACGGTGACGGGTGCGAGTCCGATCGGCTGCGTGAGGCTCACCGCACCGCTCAAGGGGATCGCTCCGGTGGCGCTCAGCGGGGTCGCGAAGGGCGGGTTCCCCGCGGTCCCGTTGACCGCGGTCGTCCCCGGCTGGTCGACCGCGGAGCCAAAGGCGGCGCGCACGACGGTCCGGCCGTCGTGACCGGCCGTCCACGCCACCCCGAGGCGCGGCTCGATGTTGTCGGCGTTCTCGCGATAGATCTGATCGAGGTCGACGCCGACGCGCACCAGCGAGGCCGTCGGCGCGTCGAACACCACGAACTGATCGTCACGCTCGGTCGGCGTCATGTGCCACTCGTAGCGGAGACCGAGGTCGACGGTCACCGACGGGCCGAGCCGAATCGCGTCCTGGGCGAAGAACGACACGGCGTCCTCGGTGATGCGGCTGCGCCGTTCGCCGAGCGTGATGCTGAACGCGTTGGCGGTTCCCGAGAGGAAATCGGCCATGCTCGGAAAATTGAACTGGCCGGTCCCCTCCGCGAAGTTGTTGTTCAGGAAGCGGCGGAACTCGCCGCCGGCCTTCGCGGTGTGGCGGCCGGCCGCGTAGGTCAGCGTGTCGTTGAACACGTAGAGGGTGTCTTTGCGGCCCTGCGGCAGCGTCGCCGGACCGCCAAAGCTGAGCGCCCCGGCGACGACCAACTGTGGCAGGCCCAGCGGACGTGTCACGCCATTGGCGATCCCGAACTCCGCCGGGTTGAGCACGGCCGCCGGAAACGTCCCGCCATCCTGCATCGTCTGTCCGAAGCGCGCCTCGTTCAGGAGACCGGCGCCGAACAGGTGCGTCTCGTTCAGGGTCAACGTGGTCTTGGCAATCGCGCGCTGCTGGCCGAATCCCGGGATGTTGGTCCCCTGCGCGCTGGGCTCCACGCCGGCAATCTGCTGGCGTCCGAAGAACGCCAGCAGGCGATCGCGTGTCCCGGCGTTGTGCCGAAGGTCCACGGTCCAGGTGTTTTCGTCGACCCTGGCGTCCGCCGCACCGACAAAGCGCGCGGTGCCGTCGGCATCGAACTGGTTCGCGCGTGGAATCAGCGGGATCAGGTGCCTGACGACGGGATCCGCCGCGGCGGCGCGCTGGACGTCGCTCAGGACGACGGCGTTCATGTCGACGCCCTGGCGCTGCCTGAGTCCCTCGTAGGTCGCGAAGAAAAAGGTGCGGCCGCGAAGGATCGGTCCGCCGAACGTCGCTCCGAACTGGCTGCGATCGAAGGGGTGCGGATCAGGCGTGTTGAACTCGAAGAAATTGCGCGCGTCGAGCGCTTCGTTGCGGAAGAACTCGTAGGCCTCGCCGCGGTACCGGTCGCTGCCCGAACGCGTCACCAGGTTGACGATCGCGCCGGACACGTGCCCGTACTCGGCGCTGAACGTGGAGTTGTCGACCTTGAACTCCTGGATGCTGGCGACGGGCGGCGGAAAGCTGATCGATCCGAACGTCAGGTTGTTGGTCGTCACGCCGTTGACGATGTAGCCGACGGCCTCCTCGCGGTTGCCGGTGGTCTGGAACGCGAGCGCGCCCGTGCCGCGGATCGGGGTCGTCGAAAATCCCGTCTGGGAGGGAGCGACCGCACCGGGCACCAGCATCCCGAGATCGACGAAGTGGCGGCCGTTGAGCGGGATCTCCTGCACGGCCTGCGACGACACGACGTGTCCGACGACGCTCGTGGCGCGATCCAGGAGAGGCCGTTCCGCGCTGACCACGACCGCCTCGCGCTGCGTGTCCACCTCGAGCTTGAAGTCACGGATCAGCGTCCGGCCGACCTCGAACGTCAGCGAGTCTATTCGCTCGGAACGGAACCCGCGGGCCTCGGCGGTGACCCGGTAGGTACCTGCCGTGATGGCCGGGAGCTGATAGCGGCCCTCGGCGTTGGCGGCGGCGACGCGGGTCAGACCGGTCGCGAGATCACGGGCGGTGACGGACGCACCCGGCAGCGCGGCGCCGGACGAGTCGACCACGCCCCCCTGCAGCGCCGCCATCGTCTGGCCGCCGGCTGGTGACGCCAGCAGGGTCGACAGCATCGCCACGCTGACCAAGCCTGACACCCGGATTTCCGGTGATATGGACAACGTGGTTCGGAGTATGCTTCGGGGCACGATGCAGATCAACACCGAGTTGGGTCTGAGTTCGGTTCCTGCTGCCTTCCCCGGTGCGTGGTGCGTCGACGAGAACAAATCCTCGTCAGCCAAGGATTTGAAGCGGTCCTCGGCAGAGTCTCCCGAGGTGTCGTTCTCCGAGCCTCCGACAGTCCTGCTCGTCGACGACAATGAAACCGTGCTGTCGAGAGCCAAGGCCGCACTGTCGGCCCGCTGCCTCGTCCTGGGAACCGCACGCGACGGCCAGGCGGCGCTCCAGGCGGCCGCGGCGCTCAAACCGGCGGTCATCGTCCTCGACATCTCCATGCCGGGCATGAACGGCTTCGAGCTGGCGATACGGCTGCGCGCGGCGGGCTCGACCGCGGTGCTCGTGTTCCTGACCGTACACGACGAGGAGGAGTTGATCCTTGCCGCCAGGAACGCCGGGGCGATCGGCTACGTGCTGAAGTCGCGCCTCTCGGCGGATCTCGAGGTGGCGGTATGCGAGGCACGAGCGGGAAGACCGTTCCAGTCATCGCTCGACTAGACGCGTCGCCGGGCCCGTTCGCGTCGATCCTGACCTCCCCGTTTTGCGCCGGCCCGCTCGGATCCCGTTTGAGCCCTTTCCAGCATCAGCGTGTCGCCCTGCGGCTTGGCCGGCCGGAGTAGAATCTTGCTCCCATGGACCAGGAGAAGTCTCCTCCGCTGTCCCGCGACTGTTCGGAGTGCCAGCTGCGCGATGGCATGAAGCTCCAGAACGTCGGGCACACCGCGCCCGTGAGCATTCCGCTGCTGTACATCTGCTCCGGTTGCGGAACGATGCTGACGATCCCCCCGCCCAATGCCCCGTTGTTCTAGGGAACCTTGTCGGGGAAATTCCCGCAGGCGGTCGGAATTTTTTGCCGTCCCGCCCGCCATCCTCGCGGCGATCCGCCAGGCACTGACGAAGCCGCGTGCGGCATGTGCTTTGCCCTTCCATGGCCAGGAAGGAACTCGTCATGGCATCCCTCAGCCGCCAATACACCACCGCCCTCGATGATCTTCCCGTCCGCATCCTTTCGGCGTTCGACGACCAACCGGGACTCCGGCTCACCTTCCCGCAGGTCCGCCGGTTGTGGGACCGGTCCGAGTCCGAATGCCGGGAGGCGCTGGCCTATTTGGTCCGCGTCGGTCTTCTGCAGTGTGACGGGAGCCAGCACTACTGCCTCGCGCGCATGAAGGAGCGCACACCATGGATCTCTTCGTAGCGCGCGCCGCGGTGCTCGCGCAGTCTGTCGAAACGGCGGTTTCGCGACGTGCGTTTCGCTCCGCGGTCGAGGATTTCGCGGATCTGCTCTCGCGCGTATCCGGCTATCCCGCCGACTTTCTCACCGACGGCGACGTGCGCGCCCTCTCGTCGATGACCCAGACCGTGGTCGGCCGCATCGAGCAGCGACTCGACGCGCGCGCCGACCGCGGCGCCGTGCAGCGTGAGCTGGCCCAGCGGATCGACAAGATGCGTCTCGACTTGGAGAGGATTTACACCATCCTGCACCCGTCCTGTCGCTAGGCAAAGACCCGGGCCGGCACGCCAAGGGCCCTCACGCGGACGGCAATCTCCTCCAAGACGGCCGCGGGAACCTTGACCAGCGACGGCTGCACCGGTCTTCGCTCCAACGTCTGGATGTCAACCCCCGCGGGGCCGATACGGGCCACGGCCTCGAGCCACGCCTCGACCGCGTGAGGCACGGTGTTGTCCACGAGGCCCCGCGCATCGCGGACGAACATCGACTGGAGCGTCAGCCGCCCCACCGATCGCAGGTCCGCAATCAGCCGGCCCAGGGACAGCGACGGCCGGTTCACGAGGCGGAATGTCGTGGCGTCGCCGGCATCGAACTTCATGCAGCGCGCGTCGAACCGGGCCAGGCCCGACACCACGTTGAGGCGATTCAGCGTCGAACCGTTCGACAGCAGCGTGAGCCGGGCTCGTGGCGCCCGTCTGGCCCGCAGGTGGAACAGCTCGTCGGCAATCGGGGCAAACGCCGGATGCAAGGTCGGCTCGCCGTTTCCGGCGACGGTGATGGTGTCGATCTCGCCGGACACCGCGAGCGCGCGGTCCACGGCCTCGACGATGTCGGCCGGTGCCGGCCAGTCGGCGCGCCGGGGCTGGTCCTCCGGAGCGCCGTCACAATAGGTGCACGCAAAGGTACAGGCGCGGCGGCCCGCCGGTGCGAGATTGACACCGAGCGATCGCCCGAATCGCCGTGAGTCCACGGGCCCGTACACGATTCCGGTCTGCCAGTGCATGACGTCTGTCCTCTCTTCTCTTCTGCGCTCGCGGCAGTGTTGATCTGTGCCTCTGAACAAATGGCGGCAGGCCTCGCAAGAGCAACAGAGGTGCCGCGCGGGACGCCGAGCCTTGCGGCCGGCTGGCGTCGCTAGGACGCGTGCGCGGCAGACAGGCCCCGGTGATGCTCGGAGAGCGCCTTCAGCCGCAGCATCATCTTTCGCTCCATCACGAAGTGGGCCGGCTGGAACACGCCCATCCAGAACAGGCGCTGCACGAGTGACGGCGACTCCGGTCCTCGCGACCGAATGACCAGCCGGGTCGTGAACGAGTCGAGCGGGACGAGAATGAACGTCCAGTTGCCCCCCTCGCTCCGTTCCCGGCGGACGATCCGTCCCCAGTCCGACGGCGAGGCGAGGGACAGGACGCGCCTCGGATCGACGAGGACCACTTTCTGGCGGGCGTTGCCGTCGTAGCGGTCCGGACGCGCCATCCAGACGTTGTCGCCGAGCGTCCGTTCCTGCCATTCCGGCACGATCTGGTCAACGCGCGGCATGACACAGCGAAAGAGATTCTCGAGCCAGGTGTAGCTGTAAAACCCCGCGCGATCCTGCCCGAGTTGCACGATCCAGCTCCAGACGGTCTCGGCCGGCGCCGCGATGGTGATGGCGCGGGTCGCGGTCTCCGTCGCTCTCGGCGACAGCTCGTCCCCCGGCCACACGCGTGCGAGGTCGTCGCGTGTCGCGCCCCATGTGAGTGCCCAGAGCCGCGCCGTCCACAGCGCGGCCACGACAGCGACGGCGAGCAACGTATAGAACATGGTCATCGTCCACATGGCGTCCTCCGGTTCCCACCATGAAGCGACGGCGTCGACCGCCGGTCGCCTCATCGCGCGCCACCCCGATCGATGACGCGAGGAACGTCAACGCATAATGCGCGCCACCCTTGCCCATCACGCAATCGCCCGCAATCCCCGCGTCGCCGTCGATTCACCGGATAGTCGGCACGCCGGCGAAACGGGGACGATTTCCCCCACCTGCGGAAAAAGTCACGGTCCGCCGCGTCTCCTCCATCCTGCCGCGCGCCCTGATAGGCTGTTGCGATGTGGATTCGATTCGGCCTCGCGGCCGCGCTCTGTGGTGTCGCACCCGTGGCCGCCGCGCAGAGTTTTGACTGTGGCAAGGCGCAGACGCGCGTCGAGAAGATGGTCTGCGGCGATCGGGCCCTTGCGGAGCTCGACGAGTACCTCGGACGGTACTATGCCGCGGCGCGAGCGGCGATCCCCGGCGCCGCCGCCTGCCTGCGATCCGATCAGGCGCAGTGGCTCACGTCGACGCGCGATGCCTGTGCCGACGGCGCCTGCCTGACGTCGGCATACCTCAATCGTCTCGCCGAGCTCGATGCGCTGCAGCCTGGCGCAACCGCGCTCAAGAACGTCGCGTTGCCGCGGGCTCCGGCGCTGGTGTGGGTCGTGCCGCCTGCGGCGGACAACGTCGCGGCACCGCCGAATCCCAAGGCCAGACCCTACGAAGCCGTCGGCACGCTGATCGATGACATCGCCACCAATCCGAACAGCGAGGGACCCGCGATCCGTCTGAAAGACGGCACGCGGATCCCGCTGGTGATGCTGATGTTCCTCGAGGGGGAAACCCAGGAGCGTCTGGCCCTCCTGGCGAGGGATCGCACGGTCACGTTCCGCGCCCGCGGCTATGCGGCCACCGACGGCAACGGCGGCGTGTTCTTCGAGCCAAGCCGCTGCGTCTTCCTGCACCGCCTGCCGGCGGCTTCCGTCAAGTAGTGCCAGAGACCGCGAGTCGTACGCGGACCGCCGCGACGGATGGCCGAGCGGCTCAGGTCCGGCGCCGCCCGCTGGACGATCGACCGAGAGTCAGGGCCAGCAGTCCCGGCGCCCACGCCACCACCCAGGCGCCGAACTGCACGGCGTAATTCCGGCCGGTCGCCGGCGGATGGCCCCACAGGGTGTTCATGACCAGGAAGAACGCCGCACCGCTGAGCACGGCGGCGAGCAGGCCGCGAATCGCAATCTCGCGCCACGGCCGCCGCCCCGGCGCACGAAGCCACCGGCCGTCGAGCACGGCGACGATCAACCACAGCGCAACCCACGACGCAGGGATCGCCGAACCATAGGTCCGCCGGTCGACCAGCGCGACGAGCAAATAATAGGTCAGCGCGCCGCCGATGCCTGCCAGCGCGCCGATCGGCAATCCTCTCAGCAGACGGCCCGCGTCCAGCCCCAGTACCGCGCCGACGGCCGTCAGGAGCACCGCGCCATGGACGATGCCCGTTGTCATGCTGTGCCGGACCTGCAGTGTGTACCAGGTGTAGTCGGCGAGCGTCGCCACCAACGCCACGCCGAGAATACCGACGACGATCCTCATCGCTCCTCCAACAGTGCCGCCGCCATACCGGCGCCGTCGAGGATCATACGACGGACCATCCGCCGGCCGGCCGCTCGCAGCTGCCGCCGTCCCCAGCGCTCCCGGCATTCACCCGAACGTGCTGAACCGGCTCCCCGACGCGTAGCGGCGAAGGCCGCGCTCGAACATGAACACGGCGAGACCGAGGTAGGTGCAGGCGCCGAGCACCAGCAGGCACACCGCGGGCACCGACGGCGCCTGGATGACGCGCACCGGCAGGTAGCCGACGAATCCGGCCGGCAGCACCGTGAACAGCGCCAGCCGCAGCACGCCGCCGAACAGCGGTTCCGGATACAGCGAGAACGTGATCAGAAGATCCCAGAGCTGCCGGGCCATCGTCTCGACGTTTCCCAGCCAGAACGCGAGGCTGAAGAACGCGATCCCGCACGCGAGGAACACCAGCGCGCCGGCGACGAGCGCGACCACCAGCAGCGGCAGCGTGCGCCACGCCACCTCTCCCGATGTCGCGATGAAGACGAGCCCCGACAGCAGATCGCCGGCGCCCGACGGCTGCGAGCGCATTCCCAGCGCGTAGACGAGCACCGGCCGCGGCTGCGTCAGCAGCGTGTCCAGATCGCCGTCCTCGATGAGGCGTCCCAGGTGGCGGACCCCGCCGGCGATCGTCACGGTCAGCCCGAACGACACGGCGACCAGTCCGAACAGGAGCTGCACGTCGGCGAGCTGCCACCCGCGCAGCGTCGTCACCCGCCGCATCAGCACCCACCAGAACACGAAGAACGTGACGTTGTTGAGCGCCATGAACGCGACCTGCAGCACGAACGCGCCGCGCAGCGCGAGCGTGGCTTTCAGGTTGGTCGCGACCAGGGCGCGCGCGAAGGCCATCCGGTTCGAACCCGTCACGGTCTCACCCTCCATTGATCGTCACGTTTCGTGCGACGCGGCGGAACGTCCACCCCAGGCCGGCTGCCGTCACGCCGCCCCAGAACGCAAGGTCGCGCGCCAGCGCCGCCGGCGTGGCGCCGCCGCCGGCCAGCATCACCGACGCGGGCCCGGCGAGGAGCGCCGGGAACGGCGTCAACCAGGCGATCCGCTGGATGACGGCCGGATACACCTCGAGCGGCAACATCAGGCCGCCCAGGACGAACATCAGCTTCTGGCACACCCAGTAGACCGGCGACACGTCGTGCAGCCAGAAGGCGAGCAGCCCGATCCAGACGTGCAGCGCCGCCAGCAGCGCCGCGGCCGCCACGCCGAACGGCACGACGACGGCGAACGCGCGCGCCGGCGGAATCCAGCCGGTGAACGCGAACGCGCAGAGAAACGCCGTGAGCCCGAGCAGCGGGAGCCGTACCGCCAGTACGCCGAATGTGCCGGCCAGCTCGGCACCGACGTACGACACGGGACGGCCCAGCCGGTAGACGACGTCGCCGGCGCGGATCGCTTCCTGGATCTCCAGATGGATCGGCGGCGTGCTCAGCACGATCCATTCGGTGACCGCCAGGTACCACACGAGCGCCCTGGGTTCGGTCGCGGTGGGCAATCCCCCTTCGGCGGCGGCCCGCCACAGACTCGAGAACACGCCGAGGATGATCGCGAAGAACACGATGCGGCCGTACAGATCGCCGCGCTCCCGGCCCGCCCGCGCGATGGCGACGCGCGAGAACGCCGCGTAGGTCGCGGCCAAACGCATCATGGCGCCACCTCCGCCTTCGCATACAGCGCCCGGATGACGTCGTCGAGCGGCGCGTCCTCGATCGCGATGTCGCGGATCGCCGCCTGCCGCACCGCGGCGTCGACGACATGGCCGAGCGGCACGATCTCGAGCGCAATCTCGAGCTCGGTCCGGTACGAGCCCGAGGACAGCACGCGCACGCCGGGCAGGGCCAGGGTCAGGTGCTCCGCCTCGGTCCACAGGGTGATCCGCTTCGTCTTCAGGTAGCCGCGCCTGAGCTCGGCGATGGCGCCGTCCCAGAGCAGCCGGCCGTGATGGATCACGATGACGCGCGTGCAGACGCGCTCCATGTCGCCGGTGTCGTGCGACGTGAGCAGCAGCGTGACCCGCTCCCGCTCCGACTCGCTCCGCA
>Ga0075365_10001187_pt1 | contig 11470 bp, 6 predicted proteins | sample EndMetdeltDD1765_FD_71387 | JGI IMG/M metagenome (GOLD analysis project Ga0075365, IMG submission 71387) | Populus endosphere microbial communities from Tennessee, USA - Endosphere MetaG P. deltoides DD176-5 | ecosystem: Host-associated > Plants > Roots > Endosphere | place: USA: Tennessee... | reverse complement strand
CCGGAATCCAGCGGACGATCACGGCAGGCAGCGAGAACGGCGTCGCGCGGCCGGCGACCTCGACGAAAGGTCCGAGTGCCCAGATCGAGAAGACGATCAGGAGCAGCAGCCACGGCTGGCGCGTCCGCGCCCGCAGTCCGAAGATGACGAGCACGATCACGGCCGGTCCGAGCCAGGCCACGTGCTCGATCAGGTTCACGCCGGCGGCCTCATACAGACGGCTCACCCAATGTCCGTAGACCAGGCTGTAGGGATTGCCGCCGACGAGAGTGACCAGATCGACGCCGGCAGGAGCGCTCCGCCAGGTGTAGGCCTGCGACACGTAGTCTCCGCCGGCGACGAGACGCACCGCGCGCAGGGCGATCGGCGCGACGGCCACCGCCGCTCCGGCGAGCCCACCGACGACGACGCGGCGCAGCCCGGGCACCGCCGCCAGGCTGACCGACACTCGCCAGCCCGGTCCGTAGCGAAGGAGCAGCCACGCCAGCGCGCAGAGCCACATCAGCGCCAGGGGATTCCACGCCGACAGCATGGAGATCGCCGCGCCGCCCACGCGCCACACGCCGCCGCCGGTCACGGCGACGAACAGCGCGGCGCTCAAACCGAGGCCGCCGATCACGAGCACGATCGAAGAGGCCACGCGAACGATCGTCGGCCGGACATCGCCCGTGCGGCGAAGCCGCAGCGCCGGCTGGATCGTCAGCAGCAGCGCCAGCAGTACCGCGTAGACGAAGTAGTAGTAGTCGACATAGGCGATCGCGCCGAGGACGGCGCCGAGCAGCAGACAGCGCCCGGTCGTCGGCCGATCGCGGGCCCGCAGCGCGACGAGCGCCGCCAGCGGCAGGACCCACGCGGCGATCAGATTGAAGTGCCCGTTCAGATGGGCGGAGACGTACGGCGACCAGCCGAAGACGAGTCCCGCGATCACGGCGGCGCTCCGGTCGCGCGTCTCGCGCATGGCGAGGGCGTAGGCGCAACCGAAGTTCAGGAAGAGGTGCGCGAAGACGAGGATGTTCTGCGCGAGAACGGGATTGCCGACGAAGCTGACCGCCAGCGCCGGCAGCAGCGTGTGCGTGTGGAGCGTGAGATCGGCGCCGAAGGGATGGAGCAGGAACGACGACGACAGGGGATTCAGGCCGTGCAGCACCGCATACCTGGTCCACCACACGTTCCAGACGAAGAGGACGTTGTCGCCGGCGCCGGCCCCGGGGATCGCCGTGCCCGGCTGTCCGTGCAGGGGCCACAGCCAGGCCACGGCGAGCGTGGCGAAGAGCGCCGCCGCGGCGGCATGAACGAGGCCGTTCAGTCGAATAGCGCTTTGAGCTCCATCCCGATGCGCCGGAGCCCCTCCCGCAGATACTCCTCGCGTCCGCCGAGCCAGATCCGCAGATGCCCTTCCAGGCCGACGTGGGTGCCGGGGACGATCAAGGTGCTCTGGTTGACGCGGACGCGTTCGGCGATCGCCAGACTCGGCGTGTCCGCGGCATAGGCCATCAGTCCGATCGCCCCCGCCGCCGGCTCGGTCCAGGTCAGGCGGCCGCCGAAGGTCTTGACCCACTCCCGCGCGATCGGCAGGTTGTGGCGGAGGATTTCGCCGGTACGCGCGTAGCACGACTCGCGGTTCTTGATCTCGACGGCGACGCGCGCGATCCGATCCGACATTTTGTTGGGGCCGATCGTGATGTAGTCGTGCTGGGTCCAGCAGTCGGCCGCAAGCTGTGTCGGGCCGACGATCCACCCGATGCGGACGCCGGGAATGCCGTAGGCCTTGGACAGGCCGCTCGTCACGATCACGCGATCGCTCATGCCCCAGAAGCTCCTGGTGCGCGTGCCCGGCGCGACCTCCGCGCCCAGATACACCTCGTCGCAGAGCAGCCAGGTGCCGGTCTGCTCGCAGCGATCGACGATCCGCCGCATCGAGGCGTCCGAGAGGACGGAGCCGGTCGGGTTGTTCGGGTTCGAGAGATAGAGCAGCCGCGTCTTCGGCGTGACCGCGCGCTCGAACTCGTCCCAATCGGGCTCCCACCCCGCGCCGCTGCGCAGCGTGAACGTCTGCACCTCGGCGCCGAGGCTCCGGGCCACGCCCCACAGCTGCATGTAGTTGGGGAGCTGCATCGCGACGACGTCACCCGCCCGCACTTCGGTCAGGGCCACGATGTAGTTGGCTTCGGAGGTGCCGTTGGTCACCTCGACGTGGTCGGCGCTCGCGCCGGGATAGAGCGCCGCGATGCGTTCGCGCAGCTCGATCGTCCCGTTCGACTGGCTGTAGCCGAGCGGCACGTCCAGGAACGACTCGAGGTCGAATCCCATCCCGGTCAGCTCGCGCAGGGTCAGCGGCCGCACGCCGCTCTCGCTCATGTCGTAGTCGACGAGGTTCTCCCACGTCGACTGCATCCGCTCCATTTCGAACAGTTCAATTTTCATGCGCTGCTTGCCGATCCCCGATCCCCGATCCTACCCTGTGTACTTGGCCAGATCCGCGGGCGACAGGTTGCCGCCGCTGATGATCGCCACGACGGGCGGCGCATACGTCGCCGACTCGCGCAGGGCGGCTGCGACCGTGGCGGCGCCGCTCGGCTCGGCGACGATCTTGGCGTTGACGAAGAGCCAGCGGACCGCCGCCGCGATTTCCGCGTCGTCCACGGTGTCGATGCGGTCGACGAACTTCCGCACGTGCGCGAAGTTCAGGTCGCCCGGCCGGACCGCCATCAGCCCGTCGGCGATGCTGTGCGCCCCCTCGAGCGTCCGCACTTCGCCGAACTCGATCGCGTGCTTCATCGAGGCGGCGCCGGAGGGCTCGACGCCGATCACCGCGATGCCCGGCCTCGCGGCGGCCGACAGCTTGATCGCCGCCGAGACGCCGGAGACGAGACCGCCGCCGCCAATCGGGACCAGGACGGTCCCGATGCTCGGACACTGCTCCAGGATCTCGAGTCCGATCGTGCCCTGGCCCGCGACGATCCATTCATGATCGAACGGCGGCACCATGGTCAGGCCGCGCGCCGCGGCGATCGCTTCCGCCTTGGCGCGCCGGTGCAGCGAGGTCGTCCCCTCGAACACGACTTCGGCGCCGAAGCCTTTCGCGCCGTCGGACTTGATCGCCGGCGCGGTCGTCGGCATCACGATCACGGCCGGCGCGTCGAGCGCGCGGGCGGCGATCGCCACGCCTTGTCCGTGGTTACCCGAGGAATAGGTGATCACGCCGCGCCGCCGCTCTTCGTCCGACAGCTGCGCGACCATGTTGTAGGCGCCGCGGATCTTGAACGCGCCGCCCGGCTGCAGGCTCTCGCACTTCAGCCAGAGCGGCCGCCCGGCGAGACTCGAGACGTCGAGGAGCGGTGTGACTTTCGCAATCGGCTTGATCCGCTCGCGCGCCTGGCGGATCTCTTCGAGCGTGACGAATTTCATGTGTGACAGTCCGGACTCCATGTTTCACGGGAGGGCCGGAGGCCAAGAGAGGCCTCTGCCGAACGCCGGTCCCCCTGTGATGCGCCGCTCTCCATCAGTGCTGTTGCGTCGTCGTCTTGACCCGCGGCGGCGCGTTCTTCACGTACTTGTCGAGCCAGTTGATCGTTTCGGCGATCGTGTGCAGGACCGACTCGCGCGCGGCGTAGCCGTGCGCTTCGTAGGGAAGCGTGACGTAGCGGACGGTCGCGCCGAAGCCCTTGAGCGCCATCCACAGGCGCTCGGACTGGACCGGGTAGGTGCCCGAGTTGTCGTCCATCTCGCCGTGGACGAGCAGGATCGGCTCGTTGATCTTGTTGGCGTAGAAGAACGGCGACATCTTGCCGTAGATCTCCGGAATGTCCCAGAAGGTGCGGCTCTCGGACTGGAAGCCGAACGGCGTCAGCGTGCGGTTGTAGGCGCCGCTGCGCGCCACGCCGGCGCGGAAGAGATCGGTGTGCGCCAGCAGGTTCGCGGTCATGAAGGCGCCGTAGCTGTGGCCGCCGACCGCGATCCGATCGCGATCGGCGACGCCCATCTCGACGACCTTGTCGACCGCGGCCTGCGCATCCATCGCCAGCTGATCGACGTAGGTGTCGTTGGCGGTCTCGCCAGGGCCGATGATCGGCATCTTGGGATCGTCGAAGATCGCGTAGCCCTGGGTCAGCAGGAACATGTGCGACGCCCCCGTGTAGGTGGTGAACCGGTGCGGCGAGCCGGTGATCTGGCCGGCGGAATCGGCGTCGCCGAACTCACGCGGATAGGCCCACATCACGACCGGCAGCCGCGTGCCGGCCTTGTAGCCGGGCGGCAGGTAGAGCGTCCCGTTCAGCGCCACGCCGTCCTTGCGCTGGTAGGTCACGAACTGCCGCGTGACCCCGCGGAGCTGCGGCGCCGGATCCTTGAAGGCCGTCAGCGCCCGCTTCGTGCCGGCGGCGACGTCGCGCACGTAGTAGTTCGGCGGATCGTCCGGCGTCTCGTAGCGCGTCAACAATGTCTTCGCCGCATCGTCCAGCGGCGCGACGATCGTTTCGTAGCTCTTGTCGTCGGCGCGGAAGACCCGTTCGCTCTTGAGCGTGGTCAGGTTCAACCGATCGAGGAAGGGGCGGTCCCCCTGCGGCGACGACCCGAGGCCGGCGAGATAGATGGCGTCGCCGTGCTGAATCACCGCGCCGCCGGGGAGCCGGGTAACCGGCGTGCCGGGATTCGAGTACGAGTCGTCGGTCTTGCGATCCGACAGCTTGCGCGGCGTCGCCAGATCGTCGAGGACCCACGTCCGCTGGCGCCGCGAGGCGCGGTCACCCTCGACGAGGAGCGCCGTGCCCTTGTCGGTGAAGGCAAGGCTCGCGAAGCGCCATTCGGTCTTGCCGAATTCGGCCGGCTGGCCGGTGAACGGCGCCGACAGCGTGAGCAGCCGATCGCGATGCGGCGCGGCGTTCTTCGGGTTGCCCTGGTCGAGCGCCTCCACCCAGACGAGCGTCGCCGGCCGATCGGGCCGCCAGCGATACTGCCGCGGTCCGGTCAGCACCCCGCCGATCGGCGTGCCTTCGGCGGTCGGCACGTCCGCCACGGTCCGCGCCAGCTCTCCCTTGCGGCTCCACACTTCGACGTCCTTCGGGAAGCCGTTCATCGAAAAAAGATGTGAGAAGGGACGCTTGACCTTCGCCACGAGCAAGTACTCGCCGCTCGGCGACGCCGCGACGCTTTCGACGATGGCGGGCTTGCCGACGGCCGTCCGGCGCGCCGAGGCCGCGTCGTAGGTCACGACCTGGCTGGTGAAGTAGTACTCGAACAGATCTTCGTCGTACTTCGTCTTCAGCATGTCCTGGATCGTCGGCGCCGGCGACGCCTTGCCGAGGTTCTCCTGGGCATTCGGACCGGCAGGCACGCGCGGCTCGGCCGGGGCCGGGCCGCGGCCGGCGGGCACAATCGTGCAGACGAGCGCCGAGCTGTCATCCAGCCAGTCGCACGGCGCTCCCGCGGTCGCGTTCAGCCGATCGGCGCCGCTGACCAGGCGCGACTGGCCCGACGCGGTGTCGGCGACCCACAGCTCGATGCCGGTTGCCTTGGTGTTCGTAAAGGCGAGGTGCTTTCCGTCCGGCGAGAAGGCGAGGTCCCCGGCGTTGGCGTTCGCCGGCATGACGACTTTCTTCTCCGCGCCGTCGGCGATGACCTTGAGCGTGATCGCCGTCGCGGCACCCGTCCGCAGTTGCCGCCCGTTGGTTCTCGGGTTGATCCGCGCGCCGGCGAGCCGGTGGATCGGTTCCGCCAGGTCGGCAATCCCGGGCATGCTCTTCCGTTCCAGCAGCGCCACCATCCGCCGGTCGGACGCGACGATAACCGTCGGCGTCGGGGCGGCGTCGAGGATGTCGACGATCGCTTTCGGCGGCACCTGGTAGCCGGACGCCGAGGGGGCGGACTGCGCGCGCGGCCCGGCGGTGACGGCGGCCGCGGCGGCGAACGCAAGAGCGATGCGGGTGAAGTGCTTGGGCATGGGCGGCGGACCTCCTCCTTGGGCGGAGCGCGGATTGTACTACTCTTGCCCGCGGGGCACCGTCGATGGACGCGGGCGCGCTCCGGGCGCGCGGTTCACTCGCGGCCGCTCGTTCGCGGACACCGCCGCGTCGCGCCCGTGCGAGACGGGCTAGCGGTAGAACCTGCCGGCCTCCTCGGGGGTCATCGTGCCGCCGAGGAGCGTAATCGCGCGCGCGAGGACCGGATCGCGCTTCGCGGCCAGGTCGGCGCCGGTCGGCAGGATCGTCTCGTCCGGCGTGACCCCGATCTTCTCGAGGCTGCCGCCATCCGACATGCGAAGGTCGCCGACGGTGATGCTCGTGCCGAAGAACGCCACCGCGCCCCGGCCGTAGAAATCCTGGCCCAGCGTGTGCCCGAAGAAAATCGACGTCATCACCGCGCCGGCCGTGCGATCGCCGATGACGGTGCCGCGCTTTTCGATCTGCATCAGGCGGGCGGTGACCTCGGAGGCCGAGGCCGACTCGCTGTCCACCAGGACGACGATCTTCCCGGCGTAGGCATCCTTGCGCCCCTTGGTGCTCTCCTTCTCCTCGTTCTTGCGGGTCTTCATGACGGAGATGCTGACCTCGCGGTCGAAGCACCAGGAAGCCAGCATTTCGATCGCGACGACCAGGCCGCCGCCGTTTCCCCGCAGGTCGAGGACGAGGTTCTTGTAGCTGCGTGCCTTCTTCATGAACCGTTCGATGTCTTTGGGGTCGCCGAATTCGGCCAGCGCGACGACCAGCGTGTCGCCGGCGGCCTTCTCGAAATCGATGGCCGTTCGGTAGGCGTCCTCCGAGTGCCGAATCATCTCTTCGAAATCGCCGGCGGGGCGCTCGTGCACCTCCGACTCGATGTCGAGCGTCTTCTCCGATCCGTCCGGCTTGCGCACGACGACGCGCTGCAGCTGCTGCGGCCGGATGTGGCGGTAGACATAGTTGATCTGCCAGAGATTGGCGCGGGTCGGCTCGAACCGGTTCCAGGCCAGGATGCGGTCTCCCACGGCGAGCCCCTTGCGCTCCGCGTCGCTTGCCTTCTTGACCCAGCTCACGTACGGCAGGTCGGCGATCATCGTGGCCGACCACCCGTAGGAGACCCGGGTGAGACGCTCGGGCGGATAGAACTTCGTGTGGGAGTCGTCCAGCCGCAGCAGCGTGTCGGCGAGAATCGCGCTCGCCTCGCCGACGTTGGCCGCCGCCTTGATCCGCTCCGACGCCTCCGCGAACACCTTCTCGACGTCCATTCCGTGGTAGGTCGGGTCGTAGTAGTTCTTCGTCAGGTCTTCTTTGATCTGCTTCAGCATCGAGAGGCTGTTGCCCCGGTCGAAGCTCGAAAGGCGGGACGGCGGCGCCTCCGGCTGCTGCGCCGACAACCCCGCGACGAGGAACACCACGGCGACGATCCTGGTGAACATGGCTACATCCTAATTCACGGCCCGGCCGTCGCGGACGGTCGTCCTGAGCGCGACCGTGTCGCACGTGCGTATCGGGGAGTTCCGTCTTCGCCAGGGCCAGGCAGATCGCGTCAGGGGGCGAGCTCGGTGCTGTAGATCGTCTTGCCCGACAGATCGTGCAGCTGGACCGTCAGCGCGCGCGTCTTCGCGCTGGCCTTCAGCGTGCCGAAGAACTGAAAGCCGTCCGACGGCGGACGATTGGCCTTCATGCCCGGAGGGATGCCGACGAACGTCGCTTCGGGGCCGAACGTGGCGTCGAGCGTGCCCGGTCCGAACGTGCCGGCGTTGAGCGGCCCGGCGACGAACTCCCAGAACGGATCGAAATCGGTGAAGCGGGCGCGCGACGGATGATAGTGGTGCGCGGCGCAGTAGTGGACGTCGCCGGTAATCCACACCACGTTCCCGACGCGATTGCGCTTCAGGTCCCGCAGGAGATCGGCGACCTCCAGCTCTCGTCCGAGCGGCATCCCCGGCTCGCCGTTGGCGACCGCTTCGTAGCGCCCTGGGCCGTCGCTCACGATCAGGCCGAGCGGCAGATCGGCCGCGACGATCTTCCACGTCGCCTTGCTCGCCTTGAGCGCCGTCTTCAGCCATTGCAGCTGGCCGGGCCCGAACACGGCGGACGAGGCGTCCAGCCCCGGCTGGCGGTTGTCGGTATTGGCCCCCTTGTAACTCCGCATGTCGAGCGCGAAGACCTCGACCAGCGGCCCCATCGGGATCGAGCGGTAGATCCGTTCGAGATCGTCGCCGGCGATCGGCAGCGGGTTGTATTCGACGAAGGCCTGGCGCGCGCGCGCGGCGAGGACGGCGACCGACTTCTCGGCGTAACGGGCGTCGGCGTCGTTGCGCCGCTCCCAGTACCAGTTGTCGCGGACTTCGTGGTCGTCCCACATCACGATCTGCGACGTCTCGGCGATGAAGCGGCGCATATGCTCGTCGGCGAGGTTGTACTGGTAGCAGCCGCGGAAATCGGCGACCGACTCCGCGACCTTCGACTTCGCTTCCGTGACCACGTTCTTCCAGATCGACCCATCGTCGAGGGTCACCTCGGGAAGGACGACCTGGTCGGCGTAGATCGTGTCGCCGACGTTGATGAAGACGTCGGGCTGCGCGCGCCGCATCATCTCGTACAGGCGCAGGCCGCCGAAGGCCGGGTTGATGCCCCAGCCCTGCCCGACCGTGTCCGCCGACCAGGCGAGCGTGATGTCGCGCGGCACGGCCGACGGCGTGGTGAAGCTGCCCGACACCGGTTCGCTCCACGTCCGCAGGTCGGACAGATCCTGGTAGAGCACGCGGTAGAAGATCCGCTGTCCGGGCGGGAGATCGGTGAGCGTGAGGCGCGAGGTGAAGTCGGACGACTCGAGCGCCGCCGGGCCGCGCACGCGGCGCGGATCCGCGAACCGCTCGGTCGTGGAGAAGTCGACGAACATCCGGGCCGCCCGATCGGCGCGGCTCCAGATGACGGCGCGCCCGCCGCCGACGTCACCGGCGGTCACGCCATGGGGCAGCGCCGGCTTCGCACCGGGCGCGGTGATGATGCCGGGGGCCTGCCCGAGCATTCCGCCTGACCGCGGAAGCCACGAGGCCGCCGGAAGGGCCGCGGCGCCCGCCAGTTTGAGGAACGCGCGTCGTTTCATGCAGCGACTGTAAACCACGAGCGGCAAACCGCCAGCGGCGGACCGCAAACCGGCGGGATTCGATTCGCCGGACCTGAAGGTCCGGCGCCACGGGAGTCTCGCGATGGGGTCTTCGCGAGGGGGGCTGCGCGAGGGGGCTGCGCGACGAGTGCTGGCGCTACGGATGTCTGCGTGAAGGCACCGTTCCCAGATCGCGCGCGCTGGGGAGTCCGTTCGACGCGGTGGCCTGCGTGGCGGCGCGGACGATCGCGTCGGCCATGACTTCGGCGGCGAGGGATCCGATCTGGCCGTAGTTGACGGCACCGTCCCACGTCCCTGTGGCGGCGGAGAAGATCGTGTCGCCGTCGCCGGGCGTGTGGACCGGCGAGATCGCGCGGGCGTACCCGTCGTGCGCCATCTGCGCCATCTTCTGCGCCTGCACCTTGGTCAGCCTGGCATTGGTGGCGACCAGGCCGATGGTGGTGTTCTCGCCGGCGCGCCCTTCGCGCCCGCCGCCGCCGCGCAGCATCCGGCGCGCGTCGAGCAGCTTGCCATCCGCGCCGCGCGCTCCCGCGACGACCTGGCCGGTCCACGGATCGATGATGTCGCCGACGGCGTTGACCGCGACGATCGCCGCGACGACGAGCCCGTTCGGCATCCTGATCGCGGCCGATCCGATCCCGGCCTTCATCGGGCCGCCGGCTCCGCCCGCCCGGCCGCCGCCGCCCGACTTGCCGACCGTCGCCCCGGCGCCGGCGCCGACGTTGCCTTCCTGCACCGGCGCTTCGCTCGCGAGACCGGCGGCCCGGTAGCCGCAGTCGGCGCCGGGACGGATCTTCGGGCTGCCGCCGAAGCCGAGATCGAACAGGATCGCGGCCGGCACGATCGGCACGACGCCGCTGGCGCCGACGGGGTAGCCGATGTTCCGTTCGTCGAGCCACTTCATCACGCCCGACGCGGCGTCGAGCCCGAAGGCGCTGCCGCCGGCGAGCGAGACGGCGTTGACGATCTGCACGTTGTTGACCGGATTCAGCAGGTCCGTCTCGCGCGTGCCCGGCGCGCCGCCGCGCACGTCCACGCTGCCCGTCGTCCCCTCCTTGAAAAGGATCGCGGTGCAGCCGGTCGGCCGCTCGGTCAGCGTGACGCTGCCGACCTTGACCCCCTCTACCGCCGTCAGCGTCATGTTGTCGGCCGCCGGCGTCGCAAACGCCGCCGCCTTCGCGTCAGCCGTCACCGTCGCCCCACGCTGAGGGGTCAGGCGGCTGGTTGCCGCCAGAAGTACGAGCGCCGCGAACGCGGTTTTCTGAACCATGGGTTCATTCTCGTTCTTTTTCCGCCCGAAGGCGGACCATCTCTAGAAGAGGTACTTCACCCCGAACTGCATCACCCGTCCGTCCTGCGCCGACGAGATGCGGCCGAACGTGGCCGGCGTGCTGATCGCCGCCGCCGGGTTGTTGAAGCGGACCTGGTTGAACACGTTGAAGGCCTCGACGCGCAGCTGAATGCGGCGCTGTCCGCCGAGCGGCACGTTCTTGAAGAGCGACAGGTCGGTCGACGCGAACCCGGGGCCGCGGATGGTGTTGCGGCCGGCGTTACCCGGACGCTCGCCTGTGACCGTGCCGGCGCGCCGGACGAAGCACGCCGTGTTGAACCACTGCTCGACGGTGTGCGGCGCGTTCTCGTTCGGGTCGCAGGTTGCATCGGGGCGGTTGGTCAGGAACCGGATGTCGAGCGCCGCGTCGGCGACCGAGACAGGGAACCCGGTCTGCGCCTGGACGATGCCGTTCAGCTGCCAGCCGCCGGCGACATGCTCCAGGACGGTGCCCAGGCGCCGCGGCGTCGGCAGCTCGGCACCGAAGCTGACCACGAAGCGATGGCGGACGTCGAACAGCGCGTCTCCCCACTCGAGCGCGAGCGCCCTGTCGAACGACGCCTGGTCGCCGATTGTCACCGGGAGCACCGGCCGCGGCTCGCCGCCGATGTTCAACCCGGAGACGTGATCCCGGGCATGCGCCAAGGTGTAGGACGCCAGGAAGTTCACGCCGTGCGACTGGCGCATGCGCGCGCTCGCCTGGAACGAATCGTAGCTGGACGCGGCGGCCGAGAACGTCGGGCGCACCAGCGCGAACGCCGGAAAGAGCCGCGCCCCCGGAGCGGTCTGTCCCGGCGTGAAGAGTCCCGGGTTCACTTCGATGAAGATCGGCAGGTGACGGCCGCGCGAGCCGACATAGCCCGCTTCGACGCCGATCGTCCGCCCGACCTGGCGCTGCAGCGTGGCGTTGAAGTGATGCGCATAGGGCGTCTGAAAATCCTCGCCCCAGCCGATGATCGTCAGTCCGGGCGGGAAGGGGGTCGCGCCGCCGGTAATCGCGCTCAGCGGATTCGCCAGCGTGATCGACGCCGGCGGCGCATTCACTTCGACCAGCGGCGTGAACGGCGGCGC
>Ga0075365_10001186_pt1 | contig 11472 bp, 8 predicted proteins | sample EndMetdeltDD1765_FD_71387 | JGI IMG/M metagenome (GOLD analysis project Ga0075365, IMG submission 71387) | Populus endosphere microbial communities from Tennessee, USA - Endosphere MetaG P. deltoides DD176-5 | ecosystem: Host-associated > Plants > Roots > Endosphere | place: USA: Tennessee... | reverse complement strand
GGTCGCCAAGGCCATCACGCCGGACTACGCGCTCGGCGGTCACACGGCTTCCCTCGGTTTGTGCTGGCTGCCAGCCAGCACGCTTCCGGGCTTTCCGGACGGCATGGTCATTGGCCAGCACGGCTCGTGGAATCGCAGCACGCTGAGCGGCTACAAGCTGGTCTTCATCCCGTTCGTGAATGGGCTGCCGGCCGGCCCGCCGCGGGATATCCTGTCGGGCTTCCTCGCACCGGACGAGAAAGTATCCTATGGCCGACCGGTTGGCGTCACACTCGGTCCCGATGGTTCGCTGCTGATGGCGGACGATGTGGGCGATGTGATCTGGCGCGTCACGGGCGAGGAGCAGGCCTGAGCGGCGTCCTCCTCGCACAATTTCCGGTTCGACGGCGAGCGCACGGCAGCTTTACCTCCGAAAGCCGACGACCTTGTGCGGTGCCACGAACGGGCGATGAGTGCCACATGCGGACATGAGCGGAGCCTCACTGCTTCACCATTGGATCGACGCTCGTATACGAGACCGTGTGAGAACTAGGCCAACGTCGGCAGTCGGCCGACGCGAACGCGGCGGAAGGCAACTCCTCCGATTTCGAGCTTAGATCGCGTGGAATCTCGGTTCTTGCAGCCTGTAGACGATCTTCGGCGCCCACAGCCACGCCAAGAAGGCCAGGATGGCCCTGATCAGCTCGGGCGCACCGACGAGCGAGATCACGCGTTTGATGTTGTAGGCGAGTACGTGCAGCGCCATCTCCGTGGCAACGTGCTTCAGTGTTTTCATCTTGAAGTGCGTCGCTCCCATCCAGGCTTTCAGGGTGCCGAAGGTGTGCTCGATAGTCTCGCGCCGCACCTGCATCGCGCCCGGTGTACGATCGAGCCGTTCCTGCACCCGCTCCAGGATGTGCTCGTGCTCCCATCGCCTGACGCGGCGTTCCTTGCCGGTTGTGCAATCGCTCTTTAGCGGACACGCCTCGCAAGCGTTCGTCCAGTAGGTACGGATCGCACGGCCGTTTTCCTCCCGCATCATGCGGTAGGTCAGATGCTGACCTGCCGGGCAGACGTAGCGGTCGTTCGACGCGTCGTAGACGAAGTCGCGCTTGTCGAAGCGGCCCTGGGCTCGCGAGTTCGAAGTATTGGGTTTGGGAACGTAGACGGCGATGCCGGCGTCTTCCGAAGCCGCGATCTCTTCGCTGTTGTAGTAGCCCTTGTCGGCCAACACCTCGATGTTGTCGGCATCGAGCGCATCGCGAGCCTTCTCTGCCATCGACGATAGCTGGCCTGTATCGATGCCGACGTTCGTCACCTCGTGCGCGACGATGAGATGGTGCTTGGTGTCGACCGCGCTCTGCACATTGTAGCCAACAGTGTAGGCGCTGTGACTGAGAGACGTCATCGCGCGGGCATCCGGATCTGTCAGGGAGATCTGGTTCTCACCCGACGTGATGAGCTTCGTTTCCAGAGCCGACAGCATCTGCATTTTAGCTCTGAGGATCTCGACGCGGCCATTCAGGGCTGCGAGTTTTTTGGCGGGTACGCCGGTCACCTCGGCTTGGCGATCCGCGCGATCGAGATCGGACAGGTAGCGAGTGATGGCCTGCTCAATCGCCTCCTTGCGCTTCTTCAGTCGACCATGCGTGAAGTTCTTCTCGCGGTTGTTCACCGCCTTGAACTTGCTGCCGTCGATCGCAACTCGCGGCTCGTCCAGAAGATGCATGCCTCGGCATAAGACAACGAACCGACGGCAGGCCTCACGGATCGCAGGACCGTTGTCCTTGCGGAAGTCGGCGATCGTCTTGAAGTCGGGTGTCAGCTGGCCGACCAGCCACATGAGCTCGATGTTGCGCCGGCACTCTCGATCCAACCGGCGCGACGACTGGATCTGGTTGAGATAGCCGTAGAGGTAGAGCTTGAGCAGCGTCGCCGGATGATACCGTGGCCGGCCCGTCGGCTCCGGCAGAACATCGAAGCCCAACTCGGCAAGGTCGAGAGCGTCAATGAATGCGTCCACGACACGCACCGGGTTCTCGGCATCGATCGCATCGTCGAGGCGTTCCGGGAACAAAGTCGCCTGATCGCGATCACGCCCCTCTACGAACCGCGTCATGCTCTGGCTCCATCTGCGCGACCGAGCCATAACATGCTTCGCCGCCCCCATGCCCCGACGTTCAGCGTTTTCACACGGCCTCATACACGAGCAGACATGGGCCGCTGGACCACCGCGGACGCCCATGCGAACGGCGCGCAGGTCCGCTCCTCGGTAAGATGCAGACCCAATTGAGCGCCCGCCGAACGTGGCGTATGACCCCAATGTGGAAGAGCGCCGAGCGTGTGGGCCGCAGGCCGTTCAGGCGATCGGGGCCGTATTAGCCGCCACTAAAGGCGGTCGCCGCCCAGCAGGGATACTCCGATAGCCAGGCGTCGTTTAGGCCCGAATTGCAGGGCGTTTGGTAGCCGTCGATGAACAGGGCGCTCTCGCCGCCCTCCGCCGGAACATCACCCTTCAGCGAACGGGCATCGAAGAGAATATTCTTGCCGTCCAATCGCGGGTTAGTCAGCACTACAATTGCCTGCTTTGGTTTGCCCGCCGGATTGAATACTGTCAGGGCGGCATTGGGCGGGTCGTTCTTGAACCCGTTCTTGCCCTCGTTCCACAATTTGGCGAACAGATCGTTGCGGAGTTGACCGGTCAGCCTCTGAGGTCGATCGGAAAAGAAGATGGTCATGGGCGACGCATCGCCCAGTGTCAGCACGCCGTCCTTGAACGTCACGTTCTTGGCAACTTGCACGAATTGTACTTCGGGTGCCTTGGCCTGTGTGGTTGCAGAAGACTGGGCCGTTGCGGAAGGCGCCGCGTAGCTGAGAAGCAGGACGGCAATCGCAGAAAGTCCGTAGCTCTTTGTCATCTGAGCCTCCATGAGGTTGATCAGACTGCCAAGCTGTACCTCCATGAATATGAAAACAGGGGGTTGCCGCACAATTAGGGACAATACCGATGCTCGTGTATGCGGCTACCAGCCAATGGGGAGAAATACTGGCGGTTCGCAAAAATGCGCTCTCCTGATCGAATACAGACCTAGTCGCGGGCCGGCTGCTTAACGGCGTTGCGCACCGTCCGAAAACCGAGGTGGGCCGCGCTGAGATCGACCTCCTGCGGCTGCCGCGCCGCTGGCCGAAAGCGCGCACAGTAGTTGAAAGCGCACAGGAAGGAGCCACCCTTGATGACTTTGCCCGGGAGCTGTCCCGGCGCGAGGCGAATGTCCGCCAGGCTCGGTCCTTGCGGCTCGACGGCTGGTCCTGTCGCGTGGCCGGGCCGATACCAATCGCTGGTCCACTCCCAAACGTTGCCGATCATGTCGTACAGCCCATAGCCGTTCGGGCGGAAGCAGCCGACTGGTGCGGTCCCGGCGTAGCCATCGTCCATGGTATTGAGGACCGGGAAGATGCCCTGCCACGTGTTGGCAATCGGCTTTTCATGAGCGTCGAAGGCACTGCTCCAGTCGTCTTCCCTATCGCGACCACCTCGCGCCGCGTACTCCCACTGTGCCTCGGTGGGAAGGCTATGTCCCAGCCATCGTGCGTATGCCAGCGCGTCCTCATAGGCGACATGGACCACTGGGTGACTCTCGCGACCGGCGATTGCACTGCCCGGCCCTTCAGGATGGCGCCAATCGGCGCCGGCAATGTATTGAAACCATTGTGTGAGGCGGCCGCCGCGGCTGGCATCCGTCGGCATGATGAAAGCGATTGAGCCCGGCACCATGAACTCCTTCGGCATTTGGGCATGGATCTGCGGATCGCCGCCGCGTTCGGCCCGGGTGACATAGCCCGTAGCCCCGACAAAGGCGGCAAACTGCGCGTTGGTGACCTCCGTCCGATCGATCCAAAAGCCGTCGACGTGCACGATGTGCGTGTAGCGTTCCTCGGGTCTGTGCCGGTTGGAGCCCATGCTGAAGGCGCCGCCACGCACAAAGACCATGCCACGATCGTCCTTTGTGGCAACCCCCCGATCCTTTGCGTCGGCGGCACACGCCCCAACCTGGGCAGCGGGCAAATCTTCCGCTGCTGCACGGGCAACAAATGCGCTGGCAAGCATCGCCATGACGACGCCGATGGTGGCAGCTGGATGGATGTGTGACCGCATTCATTCCCTATGCATTGCCGGCGCCGCGACTCTGGGCTGATCAGCGCAACCAGGCCATCCGTAAAAACCCCAATTTCGGCTGAGCGCGGGACGGAGGCATCCAGTCGGGAGTCATGCGCGACAAAATGCAGACAATCCCTGATGTCCAAGCTGCCGCCTGGAGCAAAGGATGTGGCGCGGAGACGTGTCGCCCCCCGATCGGGTGCGCACGACGCGCCTCATCATGCGGATCGGCGGTCTGGTCTCCTGACGCTCGGAGGTGAACCATGTGCCTACGCAATTTCTCGACAGCGGCTCTAGTGATCACATTTGGATTTGCAAACACGGCGACAGCTCAGCAGCCGCGACCTCCCCAGCAGCAAGCGCAACAACAACAAGCTTCGCAGCAGAGCAGACCCAACATCCTGTTCATCATGGGCGATGACATCGGCTGGATGCAGGTGGGTGCCTATCAACAGGGTCTGGGGCTTGGTGAAACGCCCAATCTTGACCGCCTTGCCAACGAGGGTGCCAAGTTCGTGACCTACTACGCCGAGCAGAGTTGCACTGCTGGGCGCAACGCCTTCTTCACCGGCATGAACCCGCTGCGCACGGGCATGATCCCTCCGCAGCTTCCCGGCAGTCCGTCGTACCTGCGGCCCGGCACACCGGCGATCGCCAAGTTCCTGTTTGATCTCGGCTACACCACTGGCGAGTTCGGCAAGAACCACCTAGGCGATCACACCGACGCCCTGCCAACGGCGCACGGCTTCCAGGAGTTCTGGGGCTACCTCTATCACCTCGACGCCATGCAGCAGGTGAGCTTCCCCGACATCAACAAGACCCCGACCCGCCAGGGTTTCGCACCGCCGTGCAAGAACACGCCAATCCCGGGCGTCCCTGAGGTGTCCGGCGCCGTGGATCCAAAAACAACGACGTGCCTGACGCCTCCGCGCCCGGTTCTGTGGTGCAAATCCTCCGACGGCTCGTCAAAGAACCAGACCTGCAGCGACGAGGGTCCGTTGACGTTGGAGCGGTCGAAGACGGTGGATGAGGAAATCTCCGCTAAGGTCATCGACTTCCTCGATCGCAACGATCCCAAGAAGACCAACAAGCCGTTCTTTGTTTGGTACAACCCGGCACGCATGCATGTCACCACGGTGCTGTCACCGAAGTATCTGGCCATGCTGGGCGAGGAAGGTGGCAAGGACTGGGGTATCCAGGAAGCCGCCATGAAGCAGATGGATGACAACATCGGCGAGGTGTTCAAGAAACTGGAAGCTATGGGCCAGCTTGACAACACGATCATCATGTTCACCACCGACAACGGCGGCCAGAGCCAGACCTTCCCGGACGGTGGCATGACGCCTTTCAAGGCCAACAAGCTCACCACGTGGGAAGGCGGTATGCGTGTGCCCATGCTCGTCCGCTGGCCTGGCCACATCAAGCCGGGCACGCTGAAGACTGAGATCTTCGCGTCGCTCGATTGGTTGCCAACCCTGGTGGAGATCGCTGGCGGCCCCAAGGGCAATGATCTAAAGGCGCAGATTGAGAATGGAGCGTATCCAGGCATCGTCAAGACGACGCTCGATGGCGTCAACCAGCGCGAATACTTCGAGGGCAAGTCAGAGAAGTCCGCCCGCGAGACCTTCTTCTACTACACCGGTGCCACACCGTCGGCGGTGCGGTACAAGAACTGGAAGATTTATTTCACGATGGAGGGATCGACCGGTTTGTCCGCGCTTATGGGACCCCGGACCTATGGGTGGGCGCAGGTCCAGAACATCAAGCGCGATCCCTTCGAGCAGGCCGTGGGCGAAGAGCAGAAATCGGTGTTGTCCGCCGGCGGAGCTCTGGCGTCTCCCAGCACAGCGTACCTCTACAATTGGAACATGCTGCCCGTCGGCCAACAACTATGGCTAAGGGAACTCGAGACTTACGCCAAGTTCCCGCCACTGCAGTCGCCAGAGAGCTACAACCTCACTCAGGTGATGCAACAGATCAAAGAGATGGATAAGAGCGTCAGCAAATAATTTGCACGACATTGCACCATGTCGGCCACCAACTGGGTGGCCGGCATGGTCGGTTCTTGGTGGCAGCTGCTCGGGAGTGCGTAGCAGAAGCGCGGTTGCTGCGCGATATCTATCTTTGCCCTAGTACTATCGAAGGACCTGAACTGGGACAGACACGACGTTGGGTTCTCCCCAAGCCGTCGAAACGCGTACTGCGCGGAATTGGAGTCGTAGCGTTTGCGTGTAGAGGTTGCTGACGACCGCAACCACGCGCCCGTTGCAATCCAACACGGGTGCACCCGAGGCACCGTGATCTAGGACGAGACGGTCGTCTCCGTCGTACATCTCGAACAGCGCCGTACCTGCGACCCTGTCGCTATTTCCGTATCCCACGAAGCGACCCGCGGCGAAACGCAGGCGGTTGCCGGGATAGGCCAGACTGACAACGCGCTCTTCTGCGGATACTGACTCCATCCGGACCTGCAGGACTTGCGCACCGGCATATGCTGCGCGCAATTCGAGCACGGAAATCTTCTCGGTGCTGGAGCCCGCAGTCCGAACGATACGAACAGCGACCGACTGTTTGTTTTCACCCTCTAAGATCTCGACGTGCTTCCAGTCCTGGTCCGAAAGCCTCATGGCCGCGGCGACGTGCTCAGCGGTCACCAGCGACGTTGGCGAAAAGAACCAGGCGGTGCCGCGTATGCCGAGCGAACCCGCCTTCTGCTCACCTTCGTCGAAGTATCTCGCGATGCTGACCGTCGAGCGCACCAGCGTGGAAGGATCAACACACTCCGCCTGAACGGAGGACGAGATCGCCCCCACGATGACGACGGCAACGAGCCAAGTACGCACTACGAACTCCCCCAAAGTTTGCTCAAGCGTGGGTCCTCAGCCCGCGCGCCAACGAGCCTACCGGGATATGGCCGCTGCGACTGTGATCCAGTCGCAACGCCGGTTAAATAGTGTATCAGAAAAAGGACGCCGTTAACCATGTGGCGTCTCCGGCAGCTGCTCAATTCGTACTGACCATTCGGCGTGGAAGAACACGGAGCCCCTTCAAGGCCCGTTCTCGAGCGGGACATGAAGACCTCACAGGTTCGGGCAAGCGGTGCCAGCGGATGTCGGCTCAGCAGCACATTCGCATCCACCTCGCGTCGATCAATGATTGCCAAACATCGGGTGCTCGATAGAGGACCGTTGCCACCATGCGACATCCGCCCCGCAATGAACTGAACTCCGAGCTTCCATGTTTGCTGGTCATCTCGACTCTGAGTAGTGGCTCCACACTTCCAATCGAGGGAGCGGGGTCATGCGACATCGAGCAATTCAAGCACTCCTCGGCCTCGCTCTCTGGTCCGGTTCAACGCTGGCGTTTACCGGTGGCGCGCTGGCGGCCGACCCAAATACGCGGCTGTTGGGGCCGACCAATGCATGGACCCTCACCGTCACACCGTACGGGTGGTTGCCGTTCCTCAATGGCGATCAGACGATAAAGGGCCGGACCGTCAGCATTGACGTGAACCCGATCGAAGTCCTGGAGCATCTCGATGCCGCTCCGTGGATGAGCTATGTGGAAGCCCGCAGAGGCCCGTTCGCCATCTACAATGACATTTTCTACGCCAAGCTTGGCGTTGGTGCGAGCCGCGCCAGGTCCATCGATGGGGTGAATCTCAACGCGACGGCGAACCTGAAGTTCGAGCAGGCGATCATTGAGGCAGGCGCCGCGTATGAGATCGCCAGGTGGCGGTCCGGCGGCAGCACCAAGGACAGCGTTCCTCTACGCGTCACGGCGGTCGATCTGATCGTCGGCGCGCGATACTGGCACCAGGAGATGGCGATCAGCCTTGCCCTCTCTGCCTTTGACACCACGGGATTGGACCTGTCGAGCAGCCGGGCCGTGGCACGCGGAGGTTCAGTTGATTGGGTCGACCCGCTGGTCGGCTTCCGTATTCGCCATCAAATGTCACCCGGGCGAGAGTTGGTGTTTCGTGCGGACGTCGGTGGGTTCGATGTCGGCAGCCAAATCTCCTGGAACGTGATGGGCGCATACAGCTGGGATTTCGCTGTTCGCGGTGGTGTCACCTACTCCGGCCTGTTGGGCTATCGCGCCCTCAGCGTGGACTACTCCAAGGGGTCGGGATTGAGCACATACGAATATGACGTTCTACAGCACGGCCCGATTGTGGGTCTGACGGCAAGATTCTAGCCTGCGCGCGCGGACCTCCCACGCAGATGATGCGCGAGACCGTTCCGGAACCGGCTCGGTAGTCATCCGCTTCACAAGCGGTGAAACCCCGGATTGGCAGCTTTTTTGTCGTTGCCTCTTACTGTTTCGCGAGCGCGCCTGGGTCAGGTCCCAACCGACTGGCGGTGTACTCGCTCTCATGGAGGCGCGTGATGGCCATCACATTGGCTAGTCGACAACTGCTCGGCACAATCCTGCTTGCTGCCTCAGTCGCTCTTGGCGGGCAGGCGCTGGCACAGACCGATGCTCTGCCCTCATGGAATGACGGCCCGGCAAAAAAGGCGATCGTCGACTTCGTGGAGGCTACCACGACGCAGGGCGGCGCGGGATACGTACCGCCCGACGAGCGCGTTGCAACATTTGATCAAGATGGCACCCTGTGGGTCGAGCACCCGATGTACACACAGGTCATGTACTGCCTGGATCGCGTGCCGGCGCTCGTGAAGGCGAGGCCGGAGCTTGCCAAGCGCGAGCCTTTCAAGACTGTACTGTCCGGAAACCGCGAGGCGATCGCCAAGCTACCGATGAAGGAGCTTGAGCAAATCCTTGCCGCCACGCTCTCCGGCATGACGGTTGAAGAGTTCAGCGACGAAGTAAAAAAGTGGATTGAGACCGCCAAGCATCCGCGTTGGAACCGCCCCTACACGGAACTAACCTATCAACCAATGCTGGAGGTCCTGAGCTACTTACGCGCCAACGGCTACAAGACCTACATCGTCACCGGTGGCGGCCAGGACTTCGTGCGGGAGTATTCGCAATCGGTGTACGGCATCCCACCCGAGCAGGTCGTTGGCACGGCGGGCGCCACCACCTATAGCTGCGGTAAGGACGGCAAACCCAAGCTCACCAAGGACCCAAAGCTCCTGCTGAACGACAACAATGCAGGCAAACCCGAAGGCATCCACCTTATGATCGGGCGCCGCCCGCACGCAGCCTTCGGCAATTCGACAGGTGACCGACAGATGCTGGAGTACGCACAGGCGGGCGACGGCACCAGGTTGGCGATGCTGGTGCTTCACGACGACGCCGAGCGCGAATACGCCTATGGGCCAGCCCAGGGTCTGCCCGATACCAAGGTCGGCGCCTTCACCCAGGCGCTGTACGAAGAGGCAAAAAAGAAGGGTTGGACCGTAATCAGCATCAAGAATGACTGGAAACAGATCTTTCCCAGCAGCATAGGTCGCGCAATCCAGTGACCTGTTTCGTGTCATGTGCACGTGTGTCTTGGCGCGCAATATTACCGTGAGTCAGAATCGCGTGATGTTGGCTGCCGGTGGGTTTGGATAGCGCCGGACGCTGGCCTTGTATTCCTCCACGGCCTTCAGGGTCGGACCAATTACCCACTCGTATTGCGCTCCGATGTTGTGTTCCTCGCGCTGATCCGACTCGATGTTGAAGACCTTGGGGTAGCCGCCCATGGCTGCAGCGCTGCTGCCTGTCCCCGGAAGCAAGTTCGCCCCACCCGCGCCACTGCGGCCGGGTGCAACGTCGGCAAAATAGGTGCGGAATTGCTTCCAGCGCACGGAAAGGAGATCGGGGCCGACAAAAGTCAGCAGCGTATTCCGGCCTCCGGCGTCGCTTCTGCCGAGCAGCAGATCGGTCTGATCAATGCCGTCGATTGGCCGATCGTCCGGGACCTTGCCGCCCGCGAGGCGCGCGAGCGTGGGGAAAAAATCCATAATCGAGAACATGGCGTAGGATGATCTCGGACCAATCCTACCCGGCCAGCGGATCAAAGCGGCCGTGCGGATGGAGCCTTCGCTGACGTCGCCGAGTTCGCCGCGGAAGGGGCCGGGCGACCCCATATCTGGCATGTCGCCCCCGAACTCGCGTACCACTTCACCTTGCGGTCCGTTGTCAGAGGCGAAGACGACGATGGTGTCCTGCGCAATACCTAGTTCCCGCAACGCATCGAGCATCCTGCCGACAATGGCGTCTCCCTCCATCAGGGAATCACCGAACTGGCCGATGCGCGATGCGCCCACAAAGCGCGTCGAGGGCAAATTCGGAAAGTGCGTGCGCGAGATCGGCAGATAAAGGAAGAACGGCTTGTCGGCCGCCTTCTGGCGCTGCATGAAATCGATGCCGCGCTCTGCCAGCTCCCAGTCGATATCGCGCCGCACGTCAGCCGTGTAGGGTTTCACGGTCTTGAGAGGCTCGCCCCGCTTGGCCTCTACGATCTGGGGTCCCTTGTCGACGGGGATTTCCAGAGTTTTCGTCTGACGGGCCTGTCCGATCATCAGGAATGCGTCCCAGGTCTCACCGGGCGGAATGCCGTAGAACTCGTCAAATCCTTTGTTTTGCGGTTGGCTGTAGGGCTGGGCGCCGAGATGCCACTTGCCAAACAAGGCGGTGGCATAGCCCGCCTCGCGCAGCATCTCTGCCATGGTGATTTCCGTTGCCGGGAGGGAGTTGGGACTTCCTGGTACGGCGACAAGCGACAACCCGGAGCGGATCGAATAGCGTCCAGTCATCAATGCGGCACGCGATGGTGTGCACCCAGGCTCGACCAGGAACTGCGTCAGCCTCAGGCTCTCCGCGGCGAGCTTGTCAATGCGCGGTGTCGGCGCGCCGCGCAGCGCGCCACCCCCATAGGCGCCAATGTCGCCGTAGCCGACGTTGTCGGCGAGGATGAAGACGATATTGGGCTTCCGCTGCTGCGCAGCTGCGGGCGTGCTGGCAAATGCGACCGCTACACAAAAAACGGCAAGCCGGGCAATTTGAACGAGCTGCATGATCGTGCGCGTTTGCGTATCCGCAACCCGAATATTAGGCGCCATTTGCAGCAACAGACCATTAGGGTCTTTCCCGCTGGCGGGCGGTGGAAATATTGAGTGTGGCCGAAGTGGGTTGTTCTGGCGCCTTGATTGACCATATGACCATTCTTGGGCACTTTGCGACAGACGGCCAATGTCCGCTTTCAAGGGAAACGCTGCAGCGCTAACACTGTGACTGAGGTCGCCATTCCGCCGCGGCTCTGATGACCGCTTTCTCTGCAAAGCGGAGGTTGCTGACAGAACCGACTGAAGGACACTGTCCTGTACGCGTCAGTCTTGGCTCAGAAATCGGACATTTTTCGCGCCGGCCGTCTTAGTGAG
>Ga0075365_10001185_pt1 | contig 11472 bp, 14 predicted proteins | sample EndMetdeltDD1765_FD_71387 | JGI IMG/M metagenome (GOLD analysis project Ga0075365, IMG submission 71387) | Populus endosphere microbial communities from Tennessee, USA - Endosphere MetaG P. deltoides DD176-5 | ecosystem: Host-associated > Plants > Roots > Endosphere | place: USA: Tennessee... | reverse complement strand
AGCTTGCCTTCGGTTCCGACCTCGCGCGCCACGCGCGTCACTTCCGAGGCAAACGAGTTCAGCTGATCGACCATCGTGTTGATGGTGTCTTTCAATTCCAGAATTTCGCCTTGAACCGCGACGGTGATCTTCTTTGAAAGGTCTCCAGAGGCAACCGCCGTCGTGACCTCTGCGATGTTGCGCACCTGTCCAGTGAGGTTTTCAGCCATCGAGTTGACGTTGTCAGTGAGGTCCTTCCACGTGCCGGCAACGCCGCGCACTTGCGCCTGGCCGCCGAGCTTGCCTTCGGTGCCAACCTCACGCGCGACGCGGGTTACCTCGCCGGCGAAGGAATTGAGCTGATCAACCATGGTATTGATGGTCGATTTCAGCTCAAGAATTTCGCCTTTCACATCGACCGTGATCTTCTTGGAAAGGTCGCCCAAGGCGACGGCCGTCGTCACCTCGGCGATATTGCGCACCTGGCCGGTCAGATTTTCGGCCATGGAATTCACATTGTCGGTCAGATCCTTCCACGTCCCGCCGACCCCTTCCACGCGCGCCTGGCCGCCCAGCTTGCCTTCGGTGCCGACCTCGCGCGCCACGCGTGTCACTTCCGAGGCGAAGGAATTGAGCTGGTCGACCATGGTGTTGATGGTGTTCTTCAGCTCCAGAATCTCGCCCTTCACGTCGACGGTGATCTTTTTCGACAGGTCCCCGGATGCAACCGCCGTCGTCACCTCCGCGATGTTGCGCACCTGGCCGGTCAGGTTGGTTGCCATGGCATTGACGTTGTCGGTCAAATCTTTCCACGTCCCGGCGACTCCTTTCACGCGCGCCTGGCCGCCGAGTTTGCCTTCGGTGCCGACTTCGCGCGCCACGCGCGTTACCTCGGAGGCAAAGGAAGCAAGCTGACCAACCATGGTGTTGACGATCTTGCCTATGCGCAGAAATTCGCCGCGCAGCGGTCGACCGTCGATCTCGACCATCATCGTCTGCGACAGATCACCCTTGGCGACGGCGCCGATGACGCGCGCGACCTCGGCCGTCGGTTGGACCATGTCTTCTATGAGATCGTTGACCGACCGTACGCTGGATTCCCAGCTGCCTGTAGCGTTTCGGACGCGGCCACGCTCGCCTATCCGCCCATCCTTGCCGACGACCCTGCTCAGACGCTCGAATTCTCGGGACACCTGGTCGTTCAGATCGACGATCTCGTTGAAGGTTTCTGCGATCTCGGAATCGAGGCCTTCGTAGACGTTGTCGATGCGGACTGAGAAGTCACCGCGCCGGAAGGCCTTTAGAGAATTCAGTATGCTACGACGGTCCAATTGCGTCTTGGATGCCTGCACAGTCACAGCGCCCCTCCCGGTCGATCCATGTCGGATAAATGCCCCTCGCGTGCGAACGATACATTCCCCCGCAAGTCCCCAAACGCCGCGATTTCAATTTGGTTCCGGGCGGCATTTAGCTTTCCCAAGTCGAAAATTACACAAACATTTGGGTTCCCCTGATGGCGAAGCGCATCGCAGTCGCCGGGTGGGCGACCTGGTTATCAGTAGCGACGACGTCTGTTCTTGTCATAACGCCGTTCAGCGGATCCGTCGGCGCCGCGAGGCTCGTGAGCAATTTCCTGCCGTTCGGCTTGATGCGATCAATGGCGCCACTTTTCAAACTCTTTTGGATTCGGGCGCCGCAACGGCGCGCCTCGCCGGCGATCGACATGTAGCGGGCTCAGCCGGGAAGCTCGGTCATCGCGCTCGTTCTAAGGTATCGAGGCTCGTGCCGAACCCGCCAAGTCCCGATTTCAGCGAGTTTTGCGGGCGCGCCCACTTCCTCCGCAGTCAATGCGTTGCCAGCAACCGTGTGCCAGAACTCGCGTCTAAAGGTTAGTAAATGTGGATCGGCCGATCTGGCTTTCCGATTCCGGCGGCCACTGCTCTAGGTTCTTTGCCCCAATCGTCGCTCCCTTTGATGGCTTCTGCGGCCGCTTGATGTCACCTCAGGAAAGATGAGACGCGCAGTCGAACAAGTTGGCGCGCAACCTTTCAGGCAAAAAGTCATTCATGCTCGTATACCGAGCAAGGAACAATAATATGTGGTTATTTACAGCTGTCATTCTCGGGCTTGTTTTAGCCATATCGCTAGGTTGGGCGGTCGGCGGCTTTTCAAGGTAATTGGAAATTACGCAAGCAGATGCGAGCGGTTCGCACGGACGTTCTGGAGGCGATGCTATTTGGCGACGAAGTGTGAGAGATGCAACCACCAATCCGAGTTCGTGGACTTGACTTACCATGTTCCAAATCGGCACTCCCGATTGTCAAATATTCCACTGTAACGAAGTCGGAGTCTCGCCACGCGTATGTTCTTCGCTTTGATCGTAATTTTGGTCGCTGTAGAATATGGCTGCTCCAACATCACAAATGAGCAAAATCATGAGGAGCGTCGCTCTTGTGATGTTATGGGCACAGCCCTTTCCGTGACCGAGGACTCGGCGCTCGCGCTAAAGTGATTCATTGGTTCGGAACTTAAACCTCTGGTAGCCGTTTACGGCCGCGCTAGAGGGGAATGATAATGAACGGCAGTTCGGTTCTAGTCGTCGAGGACGAGGCGCTGATTTTGCTCGACATACAGTCGGCGCTTGAAGAGGCAGGGTTTCTTGTCGTCGCTGCTAACAGCGCGGCTCTAGCCATTGAAGCTTTCGACGCCGATCCGACATCTTTCAAGGCGCTCATCTCGGACATTCGCCTGGGATCGGGTAAAACCGGATGGGAAGTTGCAAGGCATTTGCGTCAAGCCAATTCAGCCCTCCCCGTAATTTATATTAGCGGCGACAGTGACATTCATTGGGGTGCGGAAGGCGTGCCGGGAAGCGTAATGATCGCCAAGCCATTCGCCGTCGTTCAGGTCATCACCGCTTTGTCGACCCTTCTAAATCAACATGTTCCTGCGTCCCCGCCCCCGTCCCAAAACTAGGCGCTTGGAAATGCGGCGGATTCTCCTGAGGCGTTACGGCCTTAGCGTTGCGAGAGCGCCTCGACTCTTGCCCGCCTCTTTGGTTCATGCTCGGCTGGCGAGCCGTGGACGCGCTTCTTCGCGTGGACCTCATCGACGGCTCTGTCTGCCGACATAGTATTTTTTGGGCACAGTTGGCTTGAATGCCCTCGGGAGTTAGCCCCTCCACCCATTGCGCACGCTCCTGGGAAACACTGCCGGAAAGCCTGGATTGTCAGTGGGAAGAATGTTCATCCCTCGCCCGTGTTTTCGCGGCCTTCCTTGCGGAGGCAGAACGCGCGGCGGCGGGTCGGTCTGCGGAAGCGGCCCCACCCTTTTCGCCGCCTTTGTGTGCGGCGGGATGGCCGGTATGTTTGCCTCGACCCGACCCTCCCTCTTTCTTGCCGCCGCCATCATCCTTTTTGACGGTGGCCCAGGCGCGTCGCTCCGCCTCCTTCTCGGAAACGCCGCGCTTCTCATAGCCTTCGGCGATATGATCAGCCTTACGTTCCTGCTTGTCCGCGTATTTTGATTTGTCGCCGCGTGGCATCATCGCCCCGAAAAACGACGGAAAGGCGGTGACACACCTTTCTTTCGAGCGGCACTATTGCTGGCCACCTTCGCCGCAGGAAGCGTTCCGAACTCGGCGTTGCGTTGATCGTCCTCGAAGCGTAGCGGTGGGGCTCGTCAATTCCACGCCGAGAGAACCGTCTCCATCTCGACGGTCTCGACCTGTTGGGCAAAACGCTGGTGATAGACGGTCATCAGCGCGTCATGGGTGGCGTCGGACGAACTGCAAAGCGCATCGGTGACCAGAACGACGCGATAGCCGATATCGATCGCGCCAAGAACGGTCGTGAGGACGCAGACATCGGTTTCGCCGCCCGTGATCACCAACGTATCAATCCGACGCTCAGCGAGCTCGGTCTGCAACCTTCCCTCCGGCCAAGGCGAATAGACATGCTTGTCGATTATCTTCGCCGGCGGACTGAATGCAGGCAGCGGCGGCAGCAAGTCCACCATCTCCGGACCGACGGCCTCTATCGTCATCGATGCCCAGCGCTCGTAGTAGCGCTTCCAGGTCCCGGCGCCCTGCCCTACCTTTGCAGCCGGGATAAAGCGGGTGAAGATCGTTTGCTCGGCTTTCCTTTCGACAAGGCGGACAATTCTCGGAAGGACCCGGGTGATCCAGGGCGTCGCCCATTCGGACGGCTCGGCGAACAGCTTTTGCATATCGACGCAAAGATGCGCGCAGCGATCGCCAAGCGGTCCGTAGCTCAAGCCCGGAGTTGACATCACAATCCCAAGCGCGCTTGGCTCGACTGTACTAACGTCAAGCAGGACAACATTTGTTTCGGCGAGCAGCGGCGCTTCTTAAGATTCAATGGTTGATCCTCGCAATGTCGGACAAACGTCCCTCCCCGGCTACGCGTTCCCTCGGAAACCAGTTACCGCGCCGCGCGTTCAGATTGGATGGATACAGCACAGAATTCCGTCCAAACCTTCGCTATCGAACGTACAGGCGGGTGCCTCTGCGGAAAATCCGTTATCGGGTGACTGGCGATCCGCGCGTGCATTACTGCCATTGCGACATGTGCCGGCGTGCGACCGGCAGCGCCTTTGCGGTGCTCGCATGGCTGCGTTCTGCCGGAGTTTCCTGGCAAAGCGAGGAACCTACCTACCGCCGGTCATCACCCCTTGCGCAACGCGGCTTCTGCCGGGCATGCGGCACGCCGCTTACTCTGGCCTATGATGCCGCAATTGACGAAATCGCGCTGCATGTCGGAACCTTCGACAATCCGGCGGAACTCGAGCCGCAATACAACCACGGGTCCGCGCAGCGGCTCAGCTGGGTTAGCTGCGGCCTCGACCTGCCTCATCGCAATACGGAAGAGCGATGGTAACGGAATCTGGCGTCGAGTTTCCCTTGCCCTTGAGCACGCAGCCAATGGAAGCGCGCGCGGCGGAGGCATTGCCGCGAGAAGACGGTCCCTGGCAGTACGAACCGAAATGGGATGGCTTCCGCTGCCTCGCCTTCAAGGGCGGCAAGGCCGTCGACCTCAGGGCAAAATCCGGTAAACCGCTTGGTCGCTATTTTCCCGAACTCGTAAGGGCCTTGAGTACGCTCGCGGCAACGGACTTCGTCGTCGACGGCGAAATCATAGTCGAGATCGATGGCCGTGCTTCTTTCGACGCCCTGCAGATGCGGCTTCATCCAGCAGAGAGCCGCATCCGCAAGCTCAGTGGGGAAATTCCCGCGCAGCTGGTCGTCTTCGATATGCTTGTGGCTCCGGGAGATCGGCCGCTGATCGAATTGCGATTGCACGATCGGCGTGCCGCGGCCGAAGACTTGGTGGCCAAGGCAAAGACCAAGATTCTCCGGCTTTCGCGGGCCACCACCAGCCTGGCGACAGCCGACAAGTGGTTGAAGGGCGCTGGTAGCGGGTCCACCGACGGTGTCGTGGCCAAGCTTCTCAACGGCCCCTACCGGCCGGGCGAACGCGCCATGGTGAAGGTAAAGCGCCTACGCACGGCCGACTGCGTCGTGGGAGGGTTCCGCTATTTGAACGGCAGACGACAGGTTGGATCGCTGCTGCTCGGTCTCTACAACGACGATGGTCTGCTCGACCATGTCGGCTTCACTTCGACCATCGCCAATGACGAGCGTGCGGCACTGACGGAAAGGCTGGAACAGCTGCGTGGCGGATCCGGCTTCAACGGCAAGGCGCCGGGCGGCCCTAGCCGGTGGAGCACCGAGCGTAGCGGCGAATGGGAACCGGTCAGACCGGAACTCGTGGTCGAGGTTCGCTTCGACCACGTCACCGGCGACCGCTTCCGGCACGGAACGAAACTTTTGCGCTGGCGGCCGGACAAAGCCCCGCGCCAATGCACCTTCGAGCAGATCGCGTAACCCCCCGCTTCCAGTCTTCAACAAGGCACCATTCACGGCTTGAATGCGAGCAAGGCCATATACGTGTCCTTCACACCGGCGATCGAGCTTGAGACGAGCTTAGAAGCAATCTGCGAAAAGACGTCCAGGTGCGGGAAAATCCGTGCGAGCTTCCTCGCCAGCGTTTTGCCTTTTCGATGTCAGGGCATTTCGTCTTTGTTCGTCGGTGAAATCTTCGTCCTCGCCGCCGCAATCACGACCATCCGCCGTAGGCGAGCATAGAGATACGGACCGGATGCCTCCCGCAGGTTCAAGAGGGCAAGGCGCGAGCGCGGCCATGCCTGTTGGGCGGCCCCGGCACCAATCATATGCGACAGTTCCGTCAGCGGCCGATCGATTTCAAACTGAACCAGCGCGGTCGTCACGGCCGTCGATCCTTCAACGGTCCGCACCGGTCGTCAGACCACGCAAAGTCCATCTCGCGTCAGCGCCTCGGCCATCATCGCACCGCTGATGCCCATGCCACATCGGTCTTAACGTGTAATGTCAGCCGCCTCGCAGGAATGGACGGCGGGCGGTATGCAGACCAGACAGGCGTACCGCTTCTGAGGTTGCCAGTCCAAGCCTGGCTGGTTCCATTCGACTGCTGCGGCATCGGACGCGCTGGAACCTCCCGTCGCCTGGGCGGTTTTCTCTAACGCAAAGGCCCCAATCAAATCGTGGAGATCGCCATGGAACCGCGCAATAAGCGAACCGCTCAGCAAGATCGGACCGGCGCGCCGGCTAGCGAGCAGCAGAACTGGAATGCGGTCGAAGGCGCCAGCATCGTGGCGGCCGAGGGCGAGGCTGATGGGGCGACGGAGAGGGACGGAACGCTTCCTGAAGAAGACGACGACAACGCTTACCAAAACAGCGACGAAGCGTTGCCCGATGACGAAGAGGAGCGAGTTTTGTCACGCGATCCTTCGAAGGAAGGAAGCCGCTTCGACGAAGTATGAGCCGAGCAGGCGGCTGATTGCCAGGTGCGAGGTTTTCGGGGACGTCTGTCTTGATCCCTAATCCGTCTGCGCGAGGAAGTTGCCGCCGATGCCGGGCAGCCTGTGGCGCATTCTCGCAGGCCAGCTTCTGCTGGCGCCGCCCAACTCCCAGCTTCGCAGCAAGACCGACGGGCGGTGGGCAGTGAGATGATCGAGGTCGGGCCGAGATCCGCCCATCTGCTGGTCCAGGCCGCGAAATGAGAACATCGCGTCCACCGGTTTCGGAGCACCGCTTGTCAGGTCACCCGCCACACCGTATTGCCGACATCGTCGGCGATCAAAAGCGCGCCGGCCCTGACACCAACCGGCCTTCCCCTCGCCTCGCCCTTTGAGGAGGCCGGTGAAGACGTCCTGCCCCATTCCGTTGGATGTTCGGCGCTGAACGGCACGAAGGCGACCTTGTAGCCCACGATCCCAGCTGCCGTGCGCGGACGGTGACCAGCATGGATGATTGGGATGGTCTGCGATTTGAGCCGTCGAGTTCGGAACTTGCCCCCTAGGAGCGGCGTCAGCGCTTCCTAGCGATCTGGCGGAGGTCACCAGAAGGCGAACCTTTTGGACACAAGGCGCCACATCTTCATGGCTTGGCCGAGAGGCCGCGGCTACAAGGTAATTCAGATCGTCTGCCCGCGCGTCTCGTCAAAATCGTACCAGCGTACGAAAGCTAAGAGTATTTCATATTGGCCGACGGCTAAATCGTCATCGTCGATCCGGATACGTTGAAGATCGTCCTTACCCTGACCTGACTTGGGCGCCCGATCTGAAACGCCCGCCACATCCAGGTGGCGGGCGTTCTATGAAACCTGACGATGACTCAACCGCGGTCGAGCTGCAGGATGGCTTCCCTTCATGGAAGCGGCAATACCAGCAGTGTGGCGGTCAGGACGTCAAAGCTGGATCTCGGCCCCTGCCTGTTCATCGAACAAGACTGAACAGCCCCGCGCAAGCGCCACCGTGGAAAGGGCGTTTGCCATCACCTCGTCCGACGACACGAAATCGCCGGTCAGCACCCGCAACTCTTCCACGCCCTCAGCCATCGAGACAAAATTTCCGACCACGCGATCGTGCCGGCAGGCCTCGACCACGCAAAGCAGATCGATCAGTTCGAAGCTGCTCATGTTCAGCCTCCGAAAAGTGCCCCTTGCTGGATCATGAAACGCATTGGTTGAACATTGCGTTCCGGCGGCCTCGAATTACCAGCCTGGCTCGCCGCTGCGGCGGCTGCAGTTTGCCGGCGGGGTTTGAGGGTCGTTCAACAACGCGACCGTCACGGTTCAATTATGCCGTTAAATTGCGGACCTTGCATCTGAAGGCTGCCTTCCGTTTGAAATCGGGGAGGGCCTAGCCGTATCCGCTGGCCCTCCGCAAAGGCAAAAGATTGCAGCGCGAATGAGGGGTTAGTTCCTGGTCGTCCTCGACCAAGCGGACCAACCATTCCTCACCGGCTTTTATAACTTCAACGGCCGTTCGCCATCTTGCGCTATCTCGCTTATCCTGCATGGCAATCTTCAAATTTGTAGGGCGGCGAAGTATCGTCCTTTCAATAAGAAATGCTGGTACGGATTCGTACCCATCGCTGGCGGGACTCGGCGGAGTTCCGAACCGGCGTATACTTGGCGGGACCGCTCATACCGAACAGTGGCATTGCGGGCGCGCCCTGGGAGTTGGCCGTGCTTCCGCCTTTGCATGCGGAGGATGAAAATGTCACATACCAAAGGGGCGTCAATCGACAACGCTATCCTGCGTGCCTTTCGCCGCGCGATCTCCGAGAAGAAGATTCCGGAAAGCCAATGGCGCGACTTCGCCGCGCAGATCATCCGTGAATTCACCGGTTTTGACACCGTGGATCCGGACCTGCTGGATTGGATAGCGTGCAAGTCGGAACATGCTAGACCAAAGCCACCAAAATTCCTCGACCATAAGCTGGAGTGCCCATACTGCCTCACCATACGGCTGAGAATTCCCACCGACGCTCGCCCAGACACCCCGATTTTTTGCGATGATTGTGGAGCGTATCTGGGCACCTGGGATGAACTCCAAACCGATTTTGAGAGACAGGGCGGTCACCATGGCGTCTTCTGCCTAAACAAGGGCCGTATCCAGCGTGTGGAATAAAACAGGTTCGCATCATCCTGAGGGCCAAGCCCAACGTGGCGCGCCTACTTTTTTGCTGCCTTCCGCGACAAGCGATCCGCCAGGTACCTTAGTCGATCGGGAAGCCATTTTTCGACACGAAAGATTGGCAGACTGCGCAGGTGCCGTCGCAAGACTTCATTGGAAAATTGCCGTCGCAGCAATTCGGCGAGGTTGCGAGGATGCTCTCGTTCCATTGTAGCCACCTTTGTTCTCAAACCCGGCCAGCTTGGAATTGTTCCGGCAGAACCATTCAGTGCCGGTTCGAGAACGCCGCCCGCACTTTCGCCCACTGTTCGAAATCGTACCCAAGGATATTTCCGAAGCCCAAAAGCGACATTCGCAATTGCCGGCCGCGCGACTTGAGAGGATGGTGAGCGATCGCTTGCCGATTTGTGTGGGCGCAAGCGGCTGAGAGATGCGTGTGCTCTTGCCCCAAAACGGGAGGCGAGAGCATGGCTCAGCTTCAGCAATCCAGCATCCGCAATCGTCTGCTTGCATCATTGTCGTGCGACGACTTCGCGCTCGTGCAGCCGCATCTCGAAGCCGTCACGCTTGGGGTGCGTGAACACCTGTTCCGGGCGGAACAGAAGATCACGCATGTCACTTTCCCCGAATACGGCATCGCCTCGATCGTCGCCGACACGGAAGAAGGTCGCTTCGAGGTCGGCATGGTGGGATCGGAGGGGTTGGTGGGCACGGCCGTTGTGCTCGGCGTGGACCGCACGCCTCACACCTGCATGGTACAGGCTGCGGGCGAAGCGTTTCGCATCGGGGCCGATGAACTCCAGGCAGCGATGGACCACAGTGCCACGCTGCGCGCGCTGCTTTTGCGCTTCGTGCACACCTTCATCGTGCAGGTCAGCCAGACGGCCTATGCCAACGCCGGATACTCCATCGAGGACCGGCTGGCCCGCTGGCTGTTGATGACCCACGATCGTCTGGAAAAAGACGATATGCCCGTGACCCACGAGTTTCTGAGCGTCATGCTGGGCACGCGTCGTCCGGGTGTGACATTGGCGGTGCAGATGCTGGAGGGGACCGGTGTGATCCGGGCCACGCGCGGCCACGTCACGGTGAGAGATCGCGAGAAGCTGGAGCAGATCGCCGGCCAAGCTTACGGGTTCGCAGAGAAGGAATATTCCAACGTATTTCAGTTCCCGATCAAGCGAGACAGATGAGGTGGATCGTGCGCTACTTCATGAATGTTCGCTATCGCGGCCGGCTCATACCGGACCCTGACGGCGATGAGCTGGAGAACGAGGAAGCCGTGCAAGGCCATGCGCTTGCCAACGCCTATGATCTCGTCTTTCACACCCGCATGGACTCGCTCCGCAGCTGGTTCGACTGCAGCTTCGAAGTGACCGACGAGAGCGGCATAACTGTGCTGGTGATGCCGTTCGGCGAGGTGGTTTCAGAAACCTGATGTGGCATCGACCTGGCTCCCCTGGAAGATCGCTCAATATGTCCTCAACCTAACTGTTCGGATTCATACCAAGCCTTGAAGTGCGAAGAGAGCCCGCCCTAACGTGCTTCCAGGGAGGAGTGTTGATGGTCCACGATTTTCAAACAGTGGCGGTTGAAAGGGCTGCCGAAGCCTACGTGCTCTCGCGACGCAAAGCGCGGTTCCTATCGATGGCGATGGCGATCCGTGCCATTAGAACCCTCATGCCGGCTTGCACCGTCACCGACCAAATGTTGGAGGAGTTGTTCGCAGAGGCATGCATTGCTCACGGTGTGCCGGTCGCTTTCGACACGGCAACGGCCAGCGGGTTAGAAATGCGCCTCCATTCTTAGGCCGTTCCGCACGCCCCTGCAGAGACTTTTGCAACGCCTCAGGCACTTTGTGGACATACTCGCACTGTCCTTGGAAATTGCGACGACGACGAAGCTGCGCTACCGGCACCCGAGACGCCTTATGCCGACTGCGGCGCAGCGCCAGATCGGCATTAGGACGACGCGACGTTCGGGCATTCTCGGACAGCCGCGGCATATGGATGCGAGACGACGGCAACGCCAAGGTCTCAATCGCGCCTTGTGGACAGCAATTGTGCGCGACCAATCTGTGGATCGGCGACAACAGCAAGGGTGAACAGGCCGGCGACAAGCTGATCATTACCGGCGTCACAAGGCACGCTGGCCGGAAAGGCTTACGACCCCAAGCGAAACCGTACCTATTCAATGGCGTTGACGGTGAAGAAGGGGGGGCTCACAACGCGAGGCTGCATAGGCGCAGGCTTGATTTGCAAGAACGTGCGCTGGACGCCGGCAAAATGATCTGCGAGACGGAATGAGCCGACAAGCCCAAGCTCCCACCATTGTGCTGTTCCGGCGCGACCTGCGCATTGGTGACAACGCCGCGCTCGCGGCGGCAGCCGATCGCGGCGCTCCCGTCGTGGCGCTCTATATCCTGGACGAGACAACCAAAGGTCTAAGGGC
>Ga0075365_10001184_pt1 | contig 11472 bp, 9 predicted proteins | sample EndMetdeltDD1765_FD_71387 | JGI IMG/M metagenome (GOLD analysis project Ga0075365, IMG submission 71387) | Populus endosphere microbial communities from Tennessee, USA - Endosphere MetaG P. deltoides DD176-5 | ecosystem: Host-associated > Plants > Roots > Endosphere | place: USA: Tennessee... | reverse complement strand
TGGCGAACCTGTCACTTGCTTGACACGTTCTGAAGCGCCGGTCTCTAATGTCCTTCAAGGTCCTGCGGTTGGACAGGCAACACTTTCTGCCCCCAAGCAAGAACAGGCTCGACTGCCCCCATCCAGCGACTGTCAGGTCACGGGTGCGGAATCCAAGATCGTTTCCTGGGAGGGAACAATGGACAGACGCCAGACGCTCAAGCTGATCGGTGGTACGGCCGCGTTGGCCGGTGCCGGTTTTCCGGGCTTCGCCTTTGCGCAAGCCCAAAAGGAAATGGTCACGGTCGTGAAGATCGCGGGAATTCCCTGGTTCAACGCACTTGAAAAAGGAATCCAGAAGGGTGCGAAGGATTTCAGCATTAATGCCACTATGGTTGGCCCGGCGAACGTCGATCCGGCACAGCAAGTAAAGCTCCTTGAGGATCTGATTGCCAAGAAGGTCAACGTGATCGGCTTGGTGCCGCTCGATGTAAAAGTCTGCGAGCCCGTGCTGAAGCGCGCCCAGGCCGCCGGAATCAAGGTCATCACGCATGAGGGTCCGGAACAGGAAGGCCGTGACTGGAATGTGGAATTGATCGACTCCGTTCGCTTCGGCGAGGTGCAGATGGAACGTCTCGCCAAGGACATGGGCGGCGAAGGTGATTATGTGGTCTACGTCGGGACTCTTACGACGCCACTTCACAACAAATGGGCCGATGCCGCGATTGCCTACCAGCAGAAGAATTTTCCAAAAATGAAGCTCGTCGCCGACCGCTTCCCTGGCGCCGACGAGATCGACACCAGCCAGCGCACGACGCTCGACGTGATCAAGGCCTATCCCAACCTGCGTGGTATTCTCGGCTTCGGTTCGAATGGACCAATCGGGGCCGGAAATGCTGTACGTCAGCAACGTCTTGGCAAGAAGATCGCCGTTGTCGGGACCGTGCTGCCAAGCCAGGCGAAGTCGCTTATCGCGGATGATACGATCCGCGAAGGTTTCCTGTGGAATCCTACGGATGCGGGTTACGCGATGGTCGCGGTGGCCAAACTCGTGCTCGATGGCAAGCCGATCACGGATGGCGTCGATGTACCCGGCCTTGGCAAGGCGGCCGTCGACGTTGCAGGAAAGCAGATCAAGGTGGACAAGATCATGCGCATCAACAAGGAAACCATCGACGGTCTGATCGCCGGAGGGCTCTAGACCGGCACCGGTTTAGTCGCCTCACCGCGCTGCATTCCCGGCCCTTCGGGTCGGGAATGCGGTACCACTCGAGAGATCGCACGATCGAACGGTCCATTGCAGGCGAACCTTTGGCGACTTTCCTGGAGATGTCCGGCATATCGAAGCGCTTCGGCGGCGTGCACGCGCTCCGCGACGTCGATCTCACTCTGGAAGTCGGCGAGGTGCATTGCCTGGTCGGAGAAAACGGCTCCGGCAAGTCCACCCTGATCAAGATCATTTCGGGCGTCGAGGCAGCGGAGCCTGGCGGCCGTATCGCAATATCCGGCAAGGAATATCCCAAACTAAACCCGGTCTACTCAACGCATTGCGGCATTCAGGTCATCTACCAGGATCTTTCGCTATTCCCCAACCTCACCGTCGCCGAGAATATCGCGATGGCGCACCATCTTGGCGGCCTCCATTCCGTGAACTGGACCTCAATGCGCGCCACCGCGAAGGCCACAATGGCAAAGATCGGCGTTGAGTTCGACCCGGACGCGAAAGTCTCAGAGCTCAGCATTGCCGGACGCCAGCTGGTCGCGATCTGCCGCGCCTTGGCTGCGGATGCCAAACTCCTGATTATGGATGAGCCGACGGCATCGTTGACCCGCCACGAGGTGAACGCCCTGATCGCGCTCGTAAGCGAGCTGAAGCGTGCCGGCATCTGCGTCGTTTTCGTCAGTCACCGTCTCGATGAGGTGCTTGAAATCGCCGAACGCGTAACGGTACTGCGCGATGGCGCCAAAGTCGGTACTTTTGCTGCAGACACAATCGACGGGGGGAAACTCAGCCACCTGATGACGGGCAAGTCCTTCGAGTATCAGATACAGGCGCCTGAGCTTGCCGCTGGCCCGGTTGTGCTGGAAGTTAAGAGCCTGGGCCGCGAGGGCGAGTATGAGGATGTAAGCTTGCAGTTGCGCGCGGGCGAAGTAGTGGGTCTCACCGGTCTGCTCGGCTCAGGGCGAACCGAATTGGCGCTATCCCTGTTCGGCATGAAGCCGCCCGATCGCGGCACTATCGCACTTGACGGGCGGCCCATCGCGCTCCGTACAAATGCAGAGGCGATCGATCGAGGGATCGCCTACGTATCCGAAGATAGGCTTACGCTTGGTCTTATCCTGAATCAGTCCGTCACGGCGAACGTCACGCTTACGGTGCTGGATCGTCTGGCTGGCGCGCTCGGCCTGATTGCCGCACGCGCGCGACAGACCCATGTCGCTCGGTGGGTTGCTGAACTCGGAATCAAGGTCTCCAATCCCGCCAACCCGGTGAAGACGCTCTCCGGGGGCAACCAGCAGCGGGTCGTGCTCGCCAAATGGATGGCGACCAATCCGCGGGTGCTTATCCTCGATAGCCCCACGGTGGGCGTCGACATCAGCGCCAAGGACGGCATTTACGAAATCATCCGGCGGCTGGCTCGCGAGGGCGTTGCGGTACTCATGATATCAGACGAAATACCCGAGGTCCTTTATCATAGTCATCGCGTGCTGGTGATGCGGGAAGGACGTTTGACAACCGATGTGGCTGCCGCAGCCGCTTCCGAAGATGCGCTTCGGCAGGCCGTCAATGCCTGAATCGCGCATTGCATCATTCGGGAGGTTTCGTCGCAGCCATGAGTTCTGGCTGCTAATGGTCATCCTCGGGCTTTGCGCCAGCTTGGGCTTCGCGAATGCCCAATTCCTGACCATGCAGAATCTGTTTGATCTGCTGACCTCCTACGCCTTCGTCGGTATCCTGGCGCTCGGACTGCTGGTCGTGCTGATCGCCGGCGGAATCGACATCTCATTCACCGCGACCGCGTCGGTGGCGCAATATGTCACACTTTCGCTTGCCAATGCTTACGGGGCGAACTGGATCGGCGTCTTCGCTATCGCGATAGGAATTGGCGGTGCGCTCGGTGCCCTCAACGCGATTTTCATCCAGAAACTTCGAATACCATCGATCATCGTTTCGGTCGCGACACTGAACATCTTCTATGGGCTTCTGATCTTCTTCACCGGCGGCAAATACATCTATTCATTGCCCGACTGGTTCGCGACCGGAATATTCTGGTTCGAGTTCGAATGGGGCAAGGATAGCTCGTACGGTGTCAACCTGCAGATCCTCGCGCTCGCGCTGACATTTCTCGTCACCTGGCTCCTGCTTAACCGAACCAATATCGGCCGGCAAATCTATGCCATGGGAGGCAATACCGACGCCGCACAGCGGCTCGGCTTCCACATTTTCGGCCTCAATATATTGGTTTATTGCTACATGGGTGTCATGGCCGGTATCGCCTCCCTGACCCAGGCACAACTCGCGCAGTCCGTTGCCCCGACGGTACTGGTGGGCAAGGAACTCGATGTGGTCGCTGCCGTCGTGCTCGGCGGCGCCAGCCTGATGGGCGGCGTCGGCACGGTCTTCGGGACGTTTCTGGGCTTGACACTGCTCGCGATACTTCAAAATGGAATCATTTTGCTGGGCATTTCGTCCTACTGGTCGCCGTTCTTCGTCGGCTTGGTTATTCTCATTTCGGTCTCTGCGACCGCCTGGTCGCAGCGCGAGCGGCGAAGCCAGAGCGCATCCCGATGAGCAATGTACCCGCCCTCTCACTTCGCCGGCGTATGGTCGGCCTCGCCGGCAGCGGCACGGTCGCCACCCTCATCCTGCTGTTGTTCGCGCTCTGGGTCGTGTTCGCGATCACGATCGGCGACCGGTTCTTCTCGGTCAGCACGCTGCAATCCATGGCTTTCCAGATGCCCGAACTTGGCATCCTCTCGCTCGCCATGATGCTGGCGTTGCTATCTGGTGGACTCAACCTTTCCATCATCGCGACCGCCAATCTGTCTGGACTGACCATCGCGTTCCTGCTGACGCGCTACATCCCGGGGAGCCAGGGCCTTGCCTGGGTCGGCATTCAGGTGTTTGCGATCGCCGCAGGATTTGCAGTGGCCGCATTGGTCGGCCTCCTCAATGGTTTTGTCATCGCCTATCTCGGCGTTTCGCCAATCCTGGCCACACTCGGCACGATGACGCTCTGCAAGGGTCTCGCGATCGGCTTCTCGCGCGGTAACGTCATCTCCGGATTCCCGGATCCGATTGTGTTTATCGGCAACGGAACGGTTTTCGGAGTACCCTTTGCTCTGATCGTACTTGCGTTCTGCGCCTTGCCCGTCGCGCTCATGCTGAACGCGACACCGTTCGGTGCGAAGGTTTACATGATCGGCTCGAACGAGAAGGCGACCCGCTACTCCGGCATCAATACCCGCGCTGTCCTCCTCAAACTCTATGTGTTTTCCAGCTTGCTAGCCGGCGTGGCAGCGGTGGTCATGTTGGCACGTTTCAATTCGGCCAACGCAGCATACGGCGAGAGCTACCTGCTCGTCACCATTCTTGCGGCCGTCCTCGGCGGCATCGATCCGTTTGGTGGCTTCGGCAAGGTTGGCGGGCTATTGCTTGCACTGATCATCCTTCAGGTTATCTCCTCGGCATTCAACCTTCTGAACCTTAGCCAATTCCTCACGTTGGCGATCTGGGGTGGAATCTTGATTGCCGTTGCGGCGGTTCCTCATTTCGCCGGCAAAGCGCCGCGGTAGCCAGCGATGATTAGTTCGATCGTCTCGCCCACTATCGCGGTACTCGACATTGGCAAGACTAGTCTCAAGCTGTTGGTGGCGAGTGACGATGGGTGGCCCCTCGAAACGCATGCGATTCGGAACGTGCCGATGACTCAGGGCCTGTACCTAGCCTATGATCTTGCCGGGCTAGAGGAATGGTTTCTCGATACCCTTGCCAACATGTCTCAACGCCATGCCATCGGCGCCGTGATAGTGGCTGCGCATGGATGCGGCGCGGTTCTCGTCGATAGCGATGCGCCAGTGCTGCCGATGATGGACTATGATGCCGTCTGTCCGCCCGAAATCGATGAAGCCTATGCCCGGATCGCGCCGGGTTACGATGAGGTGTTTTGCGGAATTGGCGGCGCGATGCGGCTCGGAAAACAGCTGCTGTGGCAGGAAAGCGCATATCCCGTCGAATTCGCGCGCGCAAGAACCTATCTGACCACTGCGCAGTTCTTCGCCTTGCGGCTTGGCGGACGTGCGGCCAGTGAAATCTCGCAGCTCGCAGCTCAGAGCCATATCTGGGATCTCGTCCACCATCAGCCTTCCTCTCTTATGCGCAAGCGCGGTTGGAGCCATCTGCTGCCCGAACGCGTGGCTGCCGGCGCGGTGCTAGGGACGGTTTCGGAATCCGTAGCCAGGCGCACTGGCCTGGCGCAATCGACCGAGATCCTCTGTGGCGTGCATGATTCCAACGCCAACCTGTTTCGCTACAAGGCTGCCGGCATGGGCGATGCCTCGATCCTATCGACCGGCACCTGGATGATCGGCTTTCAGCGCGGCCTCGCCCTGGACAAACTCGATTGCGCACGCGCGATGGTTCTCAATATCGATGTCGATGGCGAGAATGCACCTTCGACATTGATCGCGACCGGCCGCGAATACGACCTGATCCGCGGGGAACATCGTGCTTCTGATGCAGCCGTCCTTGCCGCATTGCCCACCCTGCTGTCGAGGGGGACCCTGGCGCTCCCCTCATTCGTCGGCGATGATGGATTGTTTCCGGGCGCTGCTCGCCGCGGACGGGTCATCGGGCCGCCCCCCGAAACGCCTGCCGAATGGCAGGCATTGGCGGTGCTCTACGCAGCATTCAGCGCAAACCGCTGTCTTGATGCGCTCGAGTGCTCAAAACGCATAGTCATCGATGGTGGCTTTGCCGCAAACCTGCCCTTCGCCCGTTGCCTTGCGACTTTGCGATCGTCGCAGAGCGTCTGGGTGAGTCAATCCCCGGACGGAACGGCGCTTGGCGCTGCGCTGCTGTGGCGGCGGTTCTCGCGTACGCTGCCGGTTTCGAGCGTAATCCTTGAAGCCGTCACATCGCTCAACAATGATGGGTCCGAACCGCGCGACCTTTCCGCCGCCTACCAGTCCTGGATCGCTTTCTCGGAGCCCGCTTCATGACAAACCATAATCATGGCGATCTCCGCCAAGGCATTGTCGATACCTGCAGGGAGATGAATCGAAACGGTCTCAATCAGGGCACATCCGGCAATCTTTCGCACCGAATTCCAAACGGCATGCTGATCACGCCTACCAGCCTGCTCTATGATCGGATGCAACCAGAGGATATTGTCGCGATGGATTTTGCCGCGAATTACCAGGGCAACCATCGGCCTTCATCCGAATGGCGCTTTCATCGCGATATTCTGCGAGCACGCGAAGACGTCAACGTTGTGCTGCATACGCATTCCACCTTCAGCACGATTCTCGCCGTTCACGAGCGTGACATTCCCTGCTTCCATTATATGGTCGCAGTTGCGGGTGGCAACGATGTCCGCTGTACGCCATATGCTTGTTTCGGCACGCAGGCACTATCTGACTACGCCCTCAAGGCCCTCGAAGATCGCAACGCTTGCCTCCTTGGCCATCATGGCTTGATCGTGACGGCCCAGACCTTTGAAAAGGCGCTTTGGCTCGCCGTGGAGGTGGAGACGCTGGCGAAGATGTATGTCCATGCGTTGGCTATCGGCGAGCCGCCGCGCCTCAGCGACGCTGCAATGGCGCAGGTACATGAGCAGATGAAACGCATGGGATACGGCCAGGCGCCTGACCTTGACGACGTCGGCGATGTTCCGCGCGCCCTACCTGAGTCGAAATCGACAGCACGTTGATGGTGGATTTCACGGACAGCTGCCACCGAGTTCGGTCAGCACCGGCCCACGCAGAACGAAGGCCGAGGCCGGATGTGCGGGTTTGACCGTCACAGCCCTTGGGCAGAGGACGTGAGCGAACAATCAGGCTTGCCCCCTTCACCGCTCAACAGATCAACGACTTAGCTTGTCGATCGGCCCCGCGTAATTGCGGCGGGATACGCCGCCGTCACCTTCGGCAACTTCTTCTCATGTCGTGACCCATGCTGCCGTTCCCTTTCTAGCCAGCATGGGGTATGCGGCCCGCTGGGTACTGACCTCGCTTGCGGGGGCGAAGGTCGCGACAAGAGCGCTCGTAGCCCACATTTTGGTTAGCATCGTCGTCACACCGGTCCTGACGGCCTGCATGTGCCCTTCGCCGCACCTGGCTTTTCGGCGGTTGGTTTCGATGATACTGGGTTTCTAGACTTGGCAGGCCGAGCGGCTGATTGGCGATCATGACCGCAACACGCTCTGCCCGGGCCTCCCGCAGGGATTGACTCGAACGCCCCGGCGCAATTTTTATCCTGCCCGGAGACAACGTTCTGACCGCGATAGCGCGATTCCGCCTACCCCGCTCTTGCTGCCTAAACTGTTCAGGCCGCCGAAAACTTCAACAGACGTCACGTCACTCCAAGGAGCGGCTGCCCAAAACTTGCTGACCATGGATTTTTCTTGATCTCCCGGTGCACACGTCGTGCACACGACGCCAACTAACAAATTGAAAACACTGAACTCTCGCTCCAGTCCATCATCGGCAAGTTTGAGCTAGCTCCAGCAATCGCTGTCTGATTGGAGCCAATCAGAGAGTGTCGGTCAATCCTTATTGAAACATCGGGCTTTTTCGAGCTCTTTGGACGAAAAACCACGGCCTAGGCTACGGCCGGGAAAATGGGATTTCGTCTTCAATAGAATGCTCGCCCAATGGCCCATGATTGACGACACTATCATTGAGCGACTGGCGAAAGGCAAATTGCCGTCGCGCAGCTCAGCCCTGGGCGTGGGCGTTTGCGATGTGAGACCGGCCGGCCGCACCGTAGTTGCTGAGCCAGCAGCAACGGCAAGCTGCCGTCGTCCATGGAGCATCGCAGCCAACATCACCCCAGCGGCTCACCACGTCAGCACACAAAGCGGGTGGCCAAACCGCCGCAGATGCGATGGCGGTTAAAACAACTCATCCGGTCATGCGCAATCCGTAACCTATTGAAAGCAGGTTAGTAGCACGGCGGATAGGGGTAGTAACCGCAGCGCCACGCCGCGGTAGACACCACCATCTCAAGCGCGTGACGATCGCAGGTGACTTCCGCCGAGGCTGCGAACTCGTTGGTGACCTCACGATCGTTGCAGAAGTGCCCAAGATCGCCAAAACATTGAAAGCGTCCGCGGCAGATGCGGTTGTCCGACCGTAAGCGCTTCGGCTCCGCCCTCCTCTTCGCGACCGGCTCCGCCGCTCACATCGAGAGGCTCCAGGCTTTGGCCGCGGAGAAAGGAATGCGGCTGGAGAGCGACGGGTTGCACAAGGGTCGCACCGCCCTCGAATCGCCGTTCATCGATCCTGAACTCCGAGAGGGCCGCGGCGAGGTCGAACTGGGCCTGAAGGGCAAGTTGCCGAAGCTCGTCACAGTCCCGGCACCGAGAACGCGGATTGCCTTTTCTGAAAGCTGATATCCTCTTTCCAGCTCAACTCGAGGATAATTGCCGATCATCGAGGCCGTGGCGAATGGTTGTCGCTGCATCATCGTCACCGATCGCGCCAGCGATATGCCGGCCGGCAATATAGCCGAAGGTCACTCCCGGACCGAGATTGATGCCACCCGAAGGGTAGTAACCGCCCATCACGCTCGCCATGTCGGCGCCGACCGCGTGCAGTCGCGGTATTGGTCGGCCTTCACAGTCGAGAACCCGGGTGTGTTCGTCCGTCTTCAGGCCGGCAAACGTGCCGAAGCTACCGGGCAGCACCTTCACAGCGTAGAACGGTCCGATTTCGATCGGTGCGACGCAGGGATTGGGTTTCACGTTCGCATCGCCCCCCTTGCGGTTGAAGGGCGTCGAGCCGCGTCCGAAGGCGGGATCCTCGCCCAGTCGCGCGTGACGATTGTATCCGTCGAGCGTCCGGGACAGGCCTTCCGGATCGATGCCGCAGGCGCGCGCCAATTCTTCCGGCGTTCGACCGACCTTGATGTATCCGGATCGAATATAGGGCGAGACGGGCAAGGGAGCCGGCCGCGAGATGCCGAGACCGTACCGTCGCTGGAAGCTGCGGGTGCAGACTAGCCACGAGGCGACCTCCCGACCCGGCGGCGTTTCACGGATCATGGCGCTGACGTAATCGTAGTAGCCGTCGGCCTCGTTCACGAACCGGCGACCGTCGGCCAAGACCGCAATAATGCCGGGCTTCGCCCGTTCGATGATATGGGGAAAGCGCCCCACCTTCCCATCCGGATAAGGGACCAGCGAGACCGGGCACCAAGCGCCCGAGGAAGCGAGGGATCTATCTACTTCACCGCCTGCCCCTTCACCGAGACGCAGACCGTCGCCGGAGACAGAGTCCGGCGTGACCGACCAATGTTCTTCTCCCGAGGGCGTGTAGCCGAACAGCTCGCGTCGGCGCTCCAGATCATGCGGAAAGCCGCCACTCGCTAGGATCGTCCCACGACGCGCGCGGATAGAGTAATCGGCGTTCGGACCACCGACAATCGCACCTGTCACCACACCATCCTCGACGATGAGACGCCTTGCGGGCGCCGACACGCGGATTTCGACGCCGAGATCCGCGGCAGAGAGGGCGAGCCGCGCGGCCAATGCATTGCCATTCACCAGCTGGGTTGCCCGGCCAAACAGTGCAAGGTCGAGGAGGTGGCGACCAACCCGTCTCGCGACATGGAGCATCGAGCGAACCGAGCGCGTGACGCTCATGAACGCTGCGAGATCCGCGCCCGCCATGATCGGCAGTCCTAGAAAAGACGTTTCGCGCAGCGGCCGCCTGAGCCTTCCGAATAGAGCACCGAGCTTCCGTCCGTCAAAAGGCGCCGCGCAGACCTGGTGGCCGCCTGTTGCGGCCCCTGGCGTCGCGCCATGCATATCCGGGATGGCGTTGCCATCCACAAACTGAAGTTTGGTGTGACGCTCAAAGAACGCGACCATGCGTGGTGCTGCATCGAGAAACGCATCTACCTTGGCCGGGACGTATCGATTGCCGAGTTCGTTGCGGAGATAAGTGCGTGGAGCCTCTGGGTCTTCGTGGATGCCAGCACGGCGGGCAAGCGGATTACCTGGCACCCACATCCAGCCGCCTGACCACGCCGTCGCGCCGCCGAACACAGCTTCCTTCTCGACGACGATCACCTTCAGGCCGTGCCATGCCGCGGTGACAGCCGCTGACAAGCCGCCGGCGCCTGAGCCGATCACAAGCACGTCACACTCATCCGGTTTGCTTTCCCCTGACCTGATGGGCATGGCGGCATCCTTCTCATCGCGCATTTGCGTTGGCTTGTGATGAATTCAAGAGCACGCACGCCCGCCCTGGGACGTGCTACCTCGCGGCATGCCGTTCGAAGAACCTTCTGGACGAACCGGCGACGGACTGAATGCGCCGGATGGTCGACCAATTCGCTTCTGCCGCAATCGGCGTCTCGATTACGAGCTGCGTCGCTTTTGGAAGCGCGTCCACTAGTTCATGAAGCGGCATGCTCCCCGCTCCAAGATGCAGCCGCGAACCGCGGGCTTCGGTCGGCAGATCTTTCAGTTCGGGAAAGGTTTGAACTGCATCGGAGAGCTGCGCATAGGCGATACGGTTGGCGGAAATGCCCGCGACGTCTTGCGGCGTGCCACCCGCGCGATACAGATGCAGGGTGTCGATAATCAACCCAGCATTCGAACGGCCCGCAGCCTCGACTAAATCGAGCGCGTCCTTCCAGGTGGCAATATCGCGGTAAAGCATGAATTCGACCCCGACATGCAGGCCGAACCGGGCCGCCTCGTCGCAGAGGCGCCCGAACAGATCGATACGCTGTGCCGGTTCGAGATATGCGCTATTGCCAATCACCTCTGTGCCAATCGATGAAATGTGAGTGGCACCCAGTTCCGCTCCAACTTCAAGCGCAGGACGAAACTTTTCAAAATCGCTGGCCGGCGAGAGAATGAACGCTTCGACGTCGAATACGCGCATGTTGTGGGACTTCAAGGCAGATTTGACTTTGCGAACGACCTCAGGCCGTCCGACAACCTCGTGCTGGAGCGGATGCGCGGTGGCGCTCATTAGCAGGAGCCCCACCGCACCGAAGCCACTGTTTGCGGCGCCTTCAATGAATTCGACTGGATCAACGCGACCGGCAGTAAGGTTCGCGACCGAGACCCGATCGAGTGTAACTTCGTTCTTCATATTCAATTCCGTCAGCGGCTCGATGATTTCGGTTGCCGGTTGCCCTGCTGCCCGCTCTTAGCGATAGCTAAAGCCAGTGCTTGCCGCCCACCAGTTCAAGATGGTGTCACGGTCCTTGAGTGCCTTTTCAAGATCCAGGTTCAGCAGCTTGACCTCGGCCAG
>Ga0075365_10001182_pt1 | contig 11483 bp, 12 predicted proteins | sample EndMetdeltDD1765_FD_71387 | JGI IMG/M metagenome (GOLD analysis project Ga0075365, IMG submission 71387) | Populus endosphere microbial communities from Tennessee, USA - Endosphere MetaG P. deltoides DD176-5 | ecosystem: Host-associated > Plants > Roots > Endosphere | place: USA: Tennessee... | reverse complement strand
TTTAATTGTGTATATCGAGACTATTCAGCGATTTCCACGCCCATAGATCGGGCTGTTCCGGCGATTGTTTTAACGCGGGCTTCCATGTCGTTGCCGTTAAGGTGATCTTTTTTAGCTTCAGCGATTTCTTCTAGCTGAGCGCGGGTGATCTTACCAACTTTTTCAGCGTGTGGCTTGCCGCTGCCCTTTTTAATGCCGATTGCGGCGCGAATTGCGTCGTCGACAGGCTGACCAAGTGACTTCCAGGTGAAGGTTCGGTCTTCAAATACCTGAATATGGACGATAACATCTTTACCCATGTCTGCTTTGGTTGCATCGTTGAATGGGTTAATGAAATCCATCATGTTTAGTCCCCACTGACCAAGCGTCGAACCTACAGGAGGACCGGCGGTTGCACGACCGGCTGGGATACGGAGTTTCAAGTTACCGATAATTTTCTTTGCCATAATGTGTTTAATCCTTTATTTTTGACTCGTTAAACGAGTGCGTAACGGGAGTAATTATAGCGTATTGTCTGAAAAAACTCAAGTATCTCAGTTTCCCTAAGGTGTCACGGCATATCTATGACAACACAGGCTTGACAGTAGCCGGCTGATAAAAGAAGATTAGTATAACTGATAACCATAAGGATTTCTTAATGAACCAAGATAACGTGCCAGTTACCGGTCAAGATAAAACGGAGGTACCGCCTGCAAATTTAACGCCGCCGTCAAATGATGCGGCTCCCTCCGGAGATACTCCTTCTCTGCCAGAAAAGCCTATCAAAAATCGTCAAGTCCTTCGCAGCATTATCTACATATTTGCTCTTGTCATCATCATTGCTGGGTCGGTAGGTGCCTATTATTGGTTTAGGAATCAAACGGCACCTTCTCAAAAGCCTACTGTAAAGGTGGGGGTATTAATGGCGTTTACAGGTGGGTCTAGTAGTATGGGCTATGGCACGATGAAAGGCATTCAGCTAGCTAAAAAGCAGTTGGGTGCGAACAATATCGAATTGATTCAGGCTGATTCAAAATGTACACCTAACGAAGCGCGGTCTGCAGCGAAGCGCCTCATCGAACAAGGGGTTGTAGCTATTATTGGTGACGGCTGTTCGAGTGCAAGTGTTGCGGTATTACCCGAGGCGAACAATAGCAAGACAGTGATGGTGAGTCCTTCTGCATCGTCGACGGCACTGAGTATTCCGAATGACTATTTCTTCCGCGTGATTCCATCTGACAATTATCAGGGCGAATTTATGGCCCAGGCGATACGTGACAAGGGTATAAATAATGCCGCCGTTCTTTATACTAATGAACCCTACGGAACAAACATGAGCCGTGTGTTCCAAGAAAAGTTCGAGAACCTAGGCGGTAAAGTAGTTGCCACGGCCTTTGCTGAGCCGGACGTTATTGACCTTACGACGCAGATGCAAAAAATAAAAGATAGTAATCCCGAGGCTATCTTTATTGCGCCCAATTCGGTAGTTACTGCAACGGCAGCTATTACGGTAGCGCGTGCGGTAGGCATAACGGCCCCTCTATTCGGTGGAGATATAATGTACGACAAAACGATTATTAATAATGCTTCGGCACCTGCCGAAGGGCTGACTGTTTCGACGTTCTCAACCGGATCGAACGTTTTCAAACAGATGCTGCTAAACGAATACAAGGTAGACGAACAGTTATACGCCGCTCCTCAGGCATATGACGCATTCGAGGCAATTTATAGAACTGTAGAAAAAGGCGCTTCGACGGGCGAAGAGATAAAGGATACGCTTCCTTCTATCTCGTTTGACGGCATGTCTGCGCATATTTCATTTGACCAAAACGGCGAAGAGCCTGGTAAAGACTACGTCTATGATTTGCTGCAGGTACAAAAAGGTGCGTTTGTAAAAGTTGATCAGTAGAAAGCAGGACAGATGTGAATATTCGCCAAAAATTCATCACCGTCCTTCTCTTGATTGGTGTAGTGCCGATGCTGGTTGTGAGCACAGCATCATATCTTTCTATAAGCAATTCGTTGCGTAACAAAACGGTTGATCAGCTAAATAGTACGGCGATTAAACAAGAGCAAAAGATCAATACATTCTTGCAAACTCGTCAGGAGGAAGTGACGAAACTCGCAAATCAATACGATTTACAGGTAGCGTTGTTGCAGTACGTGGCCACACCTGATGCGGCGCACAAGCAAACACTCGATACTATACTGCAGAATAAAAAAATTGAAGTTCCATTGATGCAGTCGGTTTTTTTGACCAATCTTGAAGGTAAAGTTCTCGCCTCTTCGTCATCTGTAAATAGCGAAGTGGCGAAAGATATCGAAGGCCCCAAGGCTGGCGAAGAGACGACAGTGATGGTAAAAAACGATCCGAATGATGGATTTAGTAAACTATATGTAACAACACTTGTTTCAGTCAACAAGCAACGCACTGCCCTGTTGAATGTCGTATTCCGTACTGATGAACTTGTAGCTATCGTGCAGGACTATACTGGTTTGGATGAAACCGGTGAGACGTTAGTAGCGGCGGATGATAATATTTCACTATTCCCTCTTCGTTTTAATACCGAAGCATCACTAAAAACAAATATTAGTAGTCTTGATCTTGCGAATATGGGTAACAATACCTACAAAGAAGCCCTAGATTACCGAGGTAATACAGTGCTTGTTGTTGCGCATACAATTGGTCTGACAGATTGGAAGGTTGCGACGAAAATTGACAAAAGCGAAGCGCTTGCAGCGACAATTACCCTACGTAACGGTATGATTGGATTTGTTATTGCGGTGTGTATCGGTATTGTCGTGGTTGCACTTTTCCTTACCCGTGTCTTTACGCGTCCTATTCGTGAACTGGCGCGGGTATCAGAAAGTATAGGCCGAGGCAATTTTGACGTTCGGGCAAAGCTGGACCGGCGTGACGAACTGGGCACTTTGGCAAGTAGCATCAATGGCATGGGCGATAATCTTAGCAAGATGGTCGGAAATATCGAATCGCAACGTATGCGTCTCCAGGTTATCCTAGATAGCACCACCGAGACAATTTTTGCGATTGATGAGCACGCTAATGTTATCTTGGTAAATCAGGCGGTTAAAGGATTACTGCAGGCGGATCCCGCTGCGCTTGCCGGCAAAAACATGCGTGATTTGTTTGCTTGGCAGCACGGTCTGCAGAGCTTTGATGTCGACTACGCTGCCGATGGTGTACGTACTTATTCTAACTTACAGTATCTAGATTCTACCGCTACGCGACGGTATGTTAAATTGATTGTTGCTCGAATCCAAGACAAGGCTGCTGCGGGAAGAGCACATGCAATTGTTACGATCCATGACGAAACGTCAAGCCACGAACTGGAAAACATGAAGACTGATTTTGTATCAATGGCTGCTCACGAACTTCGCACGCCTCTTACGGCAGTTAGGGGTTACCTCGAAATGGTGCAGTACAAACAAGAGCATAACGACACGCAAGATGTCGACACTTATGTACGTCAAGCACTAAAAAACGTCAGTGATCTAGGTGGGCTCATTAATAACTTGTTAGATGTCACTCGTATTGAACGAGGTACTTTTATGCTCACAATGGAAAAGGTAGACATTGCTGCAAGTATCGCGCGCTTGGTCGAAGATCAACGATTTGCTGCCGAAGACAAGCAGTTGACCCTAACACGTCATGGCGCTGAACGGGGCTGTTATGTCGTTGGTGATCCTATTGCGCTTCGCGAGGTCGTTAATAATCTTTTGTCTAATGCAATTAAATACACCCAACCGAATGGCAAGGTTGATATCAGCTTGGCTCAAAAGGGCGAATCATACAGTATCGAGATTAAGGACACCGGCATTGGCATTCCTGCCGCTGGGTTAAAACATTTATTTACCAAGTTCTATCGTGTCCATGGTGGGCTGGACAGTGGTAGTACGGGCACGGGTTTGGGGCTATACATCGCAAAATCGATTGCTGAACGTCATCAAGGCTCCATCAAAGTGGTGTCAGAGGAAGGTGTCGGTTCGACATTTACGGTGACATTGCCTATATATACCGAGCAGCGCATGGCAGATACTCGACCGAACGATGAGACAAAAGAACCAACAACAGTAAGGAGGAAACGTGGCTGGATTACGAAAAATATTACTCGTTGAGGATAATATTGAACTGCGCAACATTTACGAGATGTTCTTGAAGCATCGAGGGTATGATATCAAGACGGCTCAGGACGGCGAAGAAAGCCTACGCGTCGCGAAAGAATTTCGTCCTGATTTAGTGTTTTTAGATATTATGATGCCTAATCTAGATGGTCTGCGTGTATTAAAACTGCTTCGCCATGATGAACAGTACGGCTGTACAAAAGCAAAGATAGTGCTTTTAACAAATCTGGGTGATGCTAGTCGAGTCAATCCAAAAGTCAAACACGACATGGACGGTTATGTTATCAAAGCCGAGATCGAACTCCGTGATTTAATTGATATCATTAAGTCGTTTGAATGATGAAAAAGCTACTACCACACGTTATTGCGACGAATATCTTTGGAACAGTTGGGTATTTATTGACGGTATTCAGCTGGGTGCTTGTGGGGTCGTTTGTCGTGCTGCTTATGATGGATAGCGGCATCAGCATTTCACCTCCCGAGGCCACCGCATCGATGCTTTTTATGCGTCATTTGCAGACACCAGAATTCATTGTCGGTATGAGCTATGTGACGGCTGTAGTCATGCTCGTCGTGACAGTGGCAACATTTATTGCACTTCCTTACCTCATTGGTTTTTGGAGTGCGCGCGGTATGCGAATGGTGCTGCGAATAGCAAAGATGCCATTAACGCTGCGTCATTTATTTTTTGCAAAATCAAGCATTGCTGTCATTCCATTACTGGCATTTTTATTGTATCAGTTGATTATGCAACCTGAAGCGATGCTTTTTTCGGTGTTGTATGTCACGGTATTGATCGTAACGATTATCGCCTTGGTATGTTTTACGGTTCAGCTTCTTCTTGCTCGCTATTTACGCGTCGACAGTAAGAAAATCTGGTAATAAAAACACCCTCATAGACGAGGGTGTTTGTTTATGCAGGAACGATTCTAAACTTTTGTTACTTGCAGCGCATCAAGTTCGACAGGAGTATCGCGCCCGAACATACTGACCATAACTTTGATCTTGCCCTTTTGAGTATCAATCTCGCTGATAGCACCGTCAAATCCCTTGAACGGTCCGTCTACAATACTAACAACTTCACCTGGTGCAAAGTCGATGTGGTGTTTTGGATCATCAACGCCCATGCGTTTTTTGATCTTTGCAATCTCAGCGTCAGAAACAGGTGTTGGTGTTGTGTCTGCGCCGACAAATCCAGTGACGCCAGGAGTGTTACGAACGATATACCATGTTTCGTCGGTAAGTTTCATTTCTACTAGCGCATAACCCTGGAAGATTTTGCTTTCAACAACCTTGCGCTTGCCGTTCTTAATCTGAATTTGCTTTTCTTTTGGCACCATGACGTCAAATATCTTGTCGGCCATGTCTACCGAATTAATGCGAAGGCGGATGCTTTCAGCAACTTTTTCTTCGTAGCCACTGTACGTATGGATGGCGTACCATTGGCGAGTTGAGTCGTATCGATTTTGTGACATATGGGTAATTATCCTAAAATTAGTTGAAATAGATATTTAAATAGCGCGTCGAGCAAGAGAATAAGTGCGGCGAAGAATGCGGTAAAAGCAATCACAGCTGCCGTAAGACTCCAGGTTGCCTTGCGGTTTGGCCATCGCACTTGACGAAGCTCGTACCACGCGCCCTTAAAGTACTCTCCAAGTGCAGTAAATGGCGTTGCGAGACGTCCAAAGCTGCTTGCGTTATTGTTAGTTTGAAGTTCTTTTTTGGTTGTAGGAGCGGTGTCTTTTTTGGCTGTTTTTGGTTTAGTGTCTGCTGCTGTAATACGAGTTACTGTCGTAGGCTCGTCTGCAGCTTTCTTGGTGGTTGGTTTCTTCTTTGTTGCCAAAGTATTACTCTCCAAATTAAATAGTCTGCTCGTTGGCAGACTGTCAAGTACCACTATAGCCCACTACCGTTACCGCGTCAAGCATGTTACGATAATAGTACTTATGATTATGGCTTTAGAAATAGGATTTATTGGCGTACTAACTATTTTAATGACATTTGTGCTACTGCGCATGATGCAAGGCCTGCGAAGATTTCGAGTCAAAAAGCAGTACACGGCGGCAATCGAGGCGCCTAGCGTAACGGTCTGTATCCCGGCGCGTAACGAAACGCATGCTATGACGCAGTGTCTAGAACGTGTCCTTGCGAGTGACTATAAAAAGCTAGAAGTAATTGTGTACGATGATAGTTCTAAAGACGACACGTCAATTCTTATTAAATCATTTGCGCATGCCGGTGTGCGCTTTGTTCCTGGCGGTACATTACCCGAGGGCTGGCTGGGGCGTAACCATGCCCTAGAAACGCTTGCTCGCGAAGCGAGCGGTACCTATGTGTTATTTATGGATGTTGATACCTATATCCAGTCATCGACCATCAGCCAGCTCGTTGGATATGTTATGACCGAAAATCTTGTCATGGCATCGGTGCTACCTGGTCGTGCTGATGTGTGGCGTGCCAGTGTTTTATTTGGTCATCTGCGTTATTTTTGGGAAATTATCTTTAATCGTCCTGCTGCGCCCGCAATCTCTAGCGCGCTGTGGATGATTAAAAGACACGTATTCCTGGACACGATCGGTGGTTTTGTCGCTCATAAAAATGAAGTGCAGCCCGAATCTCATATCGCCGCGATTATCGGCAGTAAAGCCTATCACTGTTTAGTGACGACAAAAGAATTAGGTGTGTTCTATGAAAAGAAATGGCGTTCACAGGCAGAAACAAGTCGTCGTCTTCTCTTCCCTATGGCCGGTGGTCATTGGTATGGCGCTGTTCTGGGTAGTGCCTTTCTTGTACTTCTAAACATGCCTTTGGCTATGGCGGTCACCATATTCTTTAGCGGATGGACACTATGGTCTGTCGCCGGCATCTGTTTGATGGTTGCTGGCATGGCAGCATATGCTATGTATTTGCGTCGAGTATGGCGGACAGGATGGTGGGTGGGCGCTTTATTGTGGCCATATGCTGTAATGCAGGAATTATTACTGTTAGTCGCGAGTATTTGGGGGTATGCTCGACATACAATCACCTGGAAGGGCCGTTCAATTACAGCATCACCTGTTCGCACTGACCGTTACGAGATTGGCAAATAGCATTTATTTTTCGGTATTATCGAGACTAAATCCAAACGTCGATCCGTGATTAAGGCGACTTGTCAGCGTAATTTTAGTGCCAAGCTTTTTCGATAGTTTGGCTGCAACATACAGCCCTAGTCCAGTACCGCCTGTCTCGCGCGTACGATAATCTTCCGACCGATAGAACTTATTAAACACTTTTGTCTGGTCGGACTTGCTAATACCAATACCTGTGTCTTTTACTTCGAATGTGATTTTATTATTCTTGTTCTTTACGCTCAATGTGATGCTACCTTCTTTGGTGTATTTGAGCGAGTTGGTGATAAAGTTTTGCAATAGTTCCTTTAGGTAGAGTGGGCTGGCGGTAACATAGCCAAGTCGTGGTGAAAGATCTAGATTAAAGTGGAGCGCCTTTTTCTCTGCCTGTGGAGCATATTCTTTGTAAAGATCGTCGACTAATTGACGCACATTGATGCTTTCGGGTGTATCAGCAACCCCGCGTTCGGCACGTGACAAAGTGCTGAGGTCGTTTACCATTTTTGCCAAAAAGACAACTTGTTCATGGGCGGTGTCAATGCTTGATGTCAGTAATTGAGGGGTAATCCCTTTGCGGTCCATCATAACTTGAACGTTGCTAATCGTACCTTCGGCAATGGTAATCGGTGTACGTAGTTCGTGACTGACGACACTAATAAATTCGTCTCGCTCTTCTTCTAAGCTCTTTGCTTTAGTGATATCGCGAAGAATGATAATGTAGCCGTCTTGGGATTCTGACTTTTTTGATCTACTGAAGCTGCTGCGGATGGGCGAATACGTTACTTCTAGCCGAATTGTCTCGTCTTCTAGTGTCATTGCTAGGTCGTCACGAACGACAACACTCCGTGTTTTCTTAAGGGCGTGAAACAATTTAACGGGTTTGTTAGTTTGGTCATGCAATTTTAACACCGACTCGATTGGCTGGCCGTTTAAACTGCTGTTTGTATCTAGTAGGTTAAGGCTGGCTGCGTTATAGACACGAATTATCCCATCTTTGTCGGTGCTAAGGATGGCATCGGCAAGATTATTGACTAGTGTTAGAATACGATCTCGTTGCAGGTTTTCTTGGGCTTTAGTACGGTTAAGCTCGGCATTGTCGATCTCCTGAGTTTTATGAATGGCGACAACTGCCAGGCCAACAGCAAGTGTCGCAAGGATAGAAATAGTATCACTAATGACAAGTGATGGGTCGTTAGCGTTAATAAGTATATCTATTATGCCAACTAAAAAGAAGAAAGTTATACTGAGTTTTAACCCTAATCCCGTAAAGTATGCATACGAGGCGACAAGTAGTAAAATCCATGCCGTTACAAATGGCATTGAAAAGCCGGATACGAAAATGATGTATGCACCTGATAGAACGTGATACATACCTAGGCGTATTATTTCTTCACGGGCATTGCCGGCGGTTGTATAAAACTGAAATAGCGCTAGTCCGCTCCATATACACATTAACCAGATAAATAATGTATCACCAGCATAATGAGAACTGTCGACGTAGTTTGCTCGAACGATAAGGCCGTACAATATAAGTAGTGCAGGAATGATTAGTCCTGCAATTCGGATGACCCACTCACTGCGCTTACTGAAAGTTCCACCCCTATACATATCTGCACTAATTATACAGTATAACCATAGACTTTTTAAATACTTATATCGATGGAGTTTCGTTCTTCAGTAAACGGCGATGCTCTTTGTAGATTGGATCAGCTTGCTCTACAAGTGTCCAGAATGCCAAGGAATGGTTCATTTGGACGGTATGGCTTAATTCGTGAACCAATACATAATCAATTAATTCGTAGGGTAGTTTCATGAGGGCGATATTAAGGCTGATTGTCCCATTGCTACTACAGCTCCCCCATCTGCCGCTAGCGTGAGAAAAACGAACTTTGTCGTATTGAAAACCATGTTGGTTAGCAAGAAACGCAAGTCGCTTTGGAAGATAACTTTTGGCCTCTATACGCAGGGCTTCAAGAATAACGTCTCGCACTATTCTAGCAACATCGTGATCCTGTAGTGTTTTTGTTTCTGGTAGCGAAACGACAATCTGTAGTTTGTGACGTTTGGCTGTGGCAATTTTTGCCGATGTAGGCCGTACGAATAGTGTGTGGCTCTTTCCTATCTGCATACCCGCTTCGAAATTATTTTCGCCGTGATGTTCAACAAGAAGCGCGCGTAACTGTTCGCGCGAATTTCTAATAAGCCGCTTTACAAGAAAAAGCGGTGCGTATAGCGGTAGTGATGCACGCAAGCGACCATCAGGTGCAACCCGAATGCGAACATGCGAGGCCTTTGCGCTACGACGCAAGGTGATCGTCCCGAATTCTTCATCGATAATTGTTGGCACGCGTAAATTACCGAATAGTTATGCTGCGTCGTGGACGTACAGGGGCTGTTCTTTGCGGTGTTTCGACGGACGCTACTGTTTTTTCCGCACGAGGTGCAGATAACTTTTTTAAAACGACCTTTGCCTGGGACGCGTAGGTGTGTTTTCCACTAATAACAATAGGCTTTTCGATCGCACCAAGCGGCGTAAACCGTTTGACACGGCGCTCGTGTTCGTCGGCACTAATTGCTGGCGAATGTCGTTCTTTACTAGGTTTAGTAGAACGTGATTTGGCTGTGATTGGGTCGGTTTGCACCCAGACAAAAAGCGTTTCGTAGCCTGCTTTGCGAGCACGCTTGGTGAGTTCAGCTCGTTCGGTCCGTGTATCGCCTATTCCATCAATGATAATTGATTTTTGTGTCTTTAGCAGTTCGTCTATCTGGTAAAGGGCAGCATCAGTGCTTGCCTTGTCGTTTGCGCCCGTTAGCGAGGTGATCATTGCCTGGCTAACATAGGGAGCGACAAACGTATTAGCGAATTTCTCAGCAAAAAAGCTCTTGCCGCTTCCTGGTAATCCCACCATGATGATCATGTGTGGCTGGCTAAGGCTTAATGATTTCATATATGACAGTATAGCAAATCTATGTGTTTGTTAGCAAAGAGAAATGGCCAGGTCGAACTATGGGGTTCGACCTGGCCTTGCTGCGGCGTTGCATCACGCCGGCTTGTGTGTTTCAACGAACTCCCTCAGCTTGGTGCCAAGCGTGCGTATGTCGTCAATCTTCGACTGTTCGAGTTCATCCGTCTCGAACTGTTCAAGCTCCTTGGCGAACTCGCTCAACCGGTCTGCAGCGAATTCCTCGAGGCGTTCCTTGTCGTCGTTATTCAACCGTCGAATGATGTCTCCGAGGTTGATTGCGATGTAGAACTGGCCGTTCTTGCGGAGGTCTGCGACGAGCCGTCCCTCGTTTATTGGTGGATTTCTTCGCATGATTCACCTCTACTCTAGATCGTGCGTCCACGGCTACTATACAGCCAATGGTCTTCTATTGCCAATTCTTAAAAGCATAAGAATTATATTTACCACACTATATTGACATAAACGGTAATGTATGATAATATGCAGTAGATAAGACCTGTGAGAGGTCAATAATAAGAGGAAGTGGTATATGAAGAAGAAATTTTTGGCACTTTTCGCTAGCTTTACGGTAGTGGTTGGTGCTGTACTATTATTTAATTTCATGAGTACGAACTCTGACGCGGCATCATTGCCACGTGATTGTGATAACAACTCGGTTATTTACTGTGGTGCAACTACCCCAGATGAACTAAAGAAATTCTATAAAGAAAACAAAACAGGCGACTTGCCTGCAGTATATAGCCATTACGGTATTACTAGCAGCATGATTAATAGCGTTACGAACGCCAACATGGGCGAAGTTCACAAAGACGGTCGTATTACCCTAAACGGTAAAACGGTTGCAACCGGTGCAAGTAGCATTGGCCGTAAAGATGTTTACAAACCAAGCTCAAAAGTAACAATTGGTGGTAAAACATACTACCAGCACGAACCAAAGAGTACTTTTGCAGTCGAATCAATTAAAGCTTTCGTGTTCCTAGATAAAGATGGTAAATTCATCGGCGCTATCTTGACATCGTGTGGTAACCCATTTACGGGTAAGCCTACTCCAGTACCTACTTACAAGTGTGACGCACTTGCAGCTAAAAAGCTTGCACGTGACGAATACCAGTTCACCGCCAAGGCAAGTGCTGCAAACGGTGCTACAATCACTGGCTACGCATACGACTTTGGTGATGGCAGCAAAGAAAACTCGACCAAAACAACGATCTCTCACAAATATGCCAAGGCTGGCACCTACACTGCTAAACTAACCGTTTCTGTAAAAGTTGACGGCAAGACGAAAACA
>Ga0075365_10001181_pt1 | contig 11485 bp, 14 predicted proteins | sample EndMetdeltDD1765_FD_71387 | JGI IMG/M metagenome (GOLD analysis project Ga0075365, IMG submission 71387) | Populus endosphere microbial communities from Tennessee, USA - Endosphere MetaG P. deltoides DD176-5 | ecosystem: Host-associated > Plants > Roots > Endosphere | place: USA: Tennessee... | reverse complement strand
GCCAGCCGCACCAGCTCGCCGGACACTTCCGCCAGGCGATCGATGATGGGTTGCGCGATGTCCACGATGCCTGCCGCCCCAAGAAAGCTCAGTCCGAGCGCCGGCAGGCGCGTGGTGAGCGTGTAGTCGCCCATCTCGCGCAGCTGGCGCACGTAACCGCAGCGCACCAGATCCGCCAGCAGACGGTGGCAGGCGCTGCGCGGCAGGCTGAGCTCGTCTGCCAGTTCCGCGAGCGGCACGCCCTCGGGCTGCGAGGCCAGGGCCTCCAGGATGCGCAGCGTGCGCTCGACGGTGCCGGTGGGGACGGCTGCCGAATTCGTCATGTGAAATGAAATTCTGGTGTAGAACGCGGTTCAAGCCGCTGTGTCTATCATGCCGCAGTTTTCGCATCCACATCCACAGGAGACACACGTGAAACAGATCACCCGCCGCGGCATCGCCGCCATTGCATTGCTCGTCGCCGCTGCCGGCATCAGCGCACAGGACATCCAGGAGCGCACGATCAAGTTCGGCCACCTGAACAACGCGGGCCACCCGACCAGCCTGGGCGTGCGGAAGTTCGCCGAGATCGTCGCCGCCAAGAGCGGCGGCAAGATCAAGGTGCAGGAATACGCCGCATCGGCGCTGGGCAACGAACTGCAGCAGCAGGCGGCGCTGCAGGGCGGCGTGCAGGAAATGCTGGTGGCCTCCACGACGTCCCTGAACGGCATCGTGAAGGAATTCGGCATGCTGGATTTCCCGTTCCTGTTCGCCAATGCCAAGCAGGCCGACGCGATGGTCGACGGCCCTCTGGGCAAGGCACTCGCCGCGAAGCTGCCGGAGAAGGGTGTGATCGTGCTGGGCTTCTTCGACCTGGGCTTTCGCAATGTCACCAACAGCAAGCGCCCGATCATGAAGGGGTCTGACCTGGAAGGCCTGAAGCTTCGTGTGATCCCCAATCCGGTCTTCCTGGAAACCTTCAAGACCTTCAACGCGAATCCCATGCCGATGGCGTTCGCCGAGCTGTACGGCGCTCTCGAGAGCAAGGCCGTCGACGGCCAGGAGAATCCCTTCGCCGTGATCGAGTCGAGCAAGTTCTACGAAGTGCAGAAGTACGTCAGCGGCACCAACCACGTGTATGCGACCAATCCGATCCAGATCAGCAAGCGCTTCTGGGACAAGCTGTCGCCGGTCGAACACAAGATCCTGCAGGACGCCGCCATCGAAGCCCAGAACTGGCAGCGCACGGTCAGCCGTGAGGTCTCCAGCAAGGCGCTGAGCGAGCTGACCGCCAAGGGCATGATCTACAACGACCTGCCGCCTGCCGAACTGGCAAAGATGCGCGTGGCGGTGCGGCCGGTCTACGACAAGTTCTCGGCGGCCTATGACCCGGCCATCGTCACCCTGTTCAAGTCCGAGCTGGAACGCGTGTCCAAACTGTGATGCCGGGGCGCGATTCCGTGAAAATCCTTGTCCTGCATGGTCCGAACCTGAACCTGTTCGGCCGTCGCGAGCCGCACATCTACGGGCACACCACGCTCGCGCAGATCGATGCGCAGCTGGCCGCGCTGGCCGCCGAGCTCGGCGTGCAGCTCGAGACGCTCCAGTCCAACCACGAGGGTGCGCTGGTGGACTTCCTGCACCGCCACATCGATGAGGCGCAGGGCGCCCTGGTCAACCCGGCGGGGCTCACGCAGCACGGCGTGCCCCTGCATGACGCGATCAAGGCCATGCCGTTTCCGGTGATCGAGGTGCACATGTCCAACATCGCCGCGCGGGAGAGCTGGCGGGTGCATTCGATCATCTCGCCGGCGGTCAAGGGCACGATCCAGGGCCTGGGCCCCCTGTCCTACCTCATGGGCCTGCGGGCGCTGGCCACGCTGGCGCAGCAGAAGACGCAGTAACTCAGAACCCGGCCAGGGCGGCAATCGCCAACGGGTAGCCCTGGATGCCGAAGCCGGCCATCACGGCGCGGGCGGCGGGGGAGATGTAGGAGTGATGGCGGAAGGCTTCGCGGGCGTGGACATTGCTGATGTGCAGTTCGATCAGCGTGACGCCCGCTCCCTTGATCGCGTCGTGCAAGGCGACGCTGGTGTGGGTGTAAGCGCCGGCATTGAGGATGACGCCGGCGACGCTGCCGTCCTTCTGGCCGCGGCCTGCTTCCTGGATCCAGTCCACCAGCACGCCCTCGTGGTTGCTCTGGCGGAAGTCCAGCTTCATGCCGTGCGTGGCGCAGGCCTCGACGCAGAGTTTTTCGACGTCGGCCAGGGTCGCGGAGCCGTAAACCTGCGGCTCGCGGGTGCCGAGCAGGTTGAGGTTGGGGCCGTTGATGATCAGTGCTGTTTTCATTGGTTGGGAATGCCTTCGTTGCGGCAGAACTCGGTGAACTCCTCGCCGTTCATCACCAGCGAGAGATGGCGCTGGCCCGCCAGGGCGTCGACGGCCTTGATCACATGGATCAGCCAGATCTCCGGGTCTTCCTCGTCGTGGGTGGTGCGCAGCACGAGCCACTCTTCTCCGGTGGCGCCGACCAGGCGTGCGCCGGCGGCCGGCGGCTGTGTCGGACGCAGGTCCATCAGTTCGGCTGGGCGGGTTGCCCGGCGGGGGCGGCGGCCGCGACAGGAACGCTGTTGTCTGCCAGGTAGTCGCGGATGAGCCGGCGCACCACCTGCGATGGCGTCATATCCTGCTCGGCGCAGAGTTTTTCCAGCGCGAGTTTCTTTCCGGGATCGATCAGGACGGTGATCCGGGCGGTCTTCGGTTCCATGGGGCGGCCTTTCACTGCCGGCTCGCGCACCCCAACCGGATGCGAAGCGCAGTCTCATCCGGCGATCATATGCCGCAAATCGGATTCAATGGTCGCCCGGCCCCGCCGGGCCAGGTAAAGGTCGACAGGCTCAGCTGCCGACGCTTCCGGTGATGGGCAGGACGACGCCGGTGATGTAGCTCGAGCAGACCGGCGACGCCAGGAACACATACGCCGGCGACAGCTCTTCCGGCTGGGCCGGGCGCTTCATGTCCGTGTCCTTGCCGAAGTCCTTGATCTTCTCCGGCGGCGAATCGGCCGGATTGAGCGGCGTCCAGACCGGACCGGGCGCCACTGCGTTGACACGGATGCCTTTGTCGATCAGGTTGCTCGCCAGCGACATCGTGAAGGCGTGGATCGCGCCCTTGGTTGCCGAATAGTCCAGCAGGTGCGAGCTGCCTTCCAGCCCGGTGACGGACCCCGTGTTGATGATGGACGCGCCCTTCTTCAGGTGCGGCACGGCCGCCCGAGCCATCTTGATGTAGCCCAGGATGTTGGTCTGGAAGGTCTCTTCCAGCCGTTCGTCCGTGATGTCCGCGATGTCCTGCGCATGCAGCTGGAAGGCGGCGTTGTTGACCAGGATGTCGACCTTGCCGAACTCGGCCACCGTCTGGTCCACCGACTCCTGGCAGAACGCGGAATCCTTGACGTTGCCCGGGATCAGCAGGCACTTGCGCCCTTCCTTCTCGACGTCCTTGCAGGTCTGCTGCGCGTCCTCGTGCTCGTTGAGGTAGACGATGGCGACGTCCGCGCCCTCACGCGCGAACAGCACCGCCACCGCGCGCCCGATGCCGGAATCACCTCCGGTGATCAACGCCGTCATGCCCTCGAGCTTGCCGCTGCCGCGGTACTGCGGCGCCTGGTATTGCGGCTTGAGCTGCATCTGCGCCTCGATCCCCGGCTTGGCCAGGTGCTGCCCCGGCAACGGGTTGGCCGGGTGAGCACGCGGGCCATCCTGCACGGCCGGCTTTTCCTTGTCCTTGCCCTTCGCCTTGGCGGACTGGGCCTGGTCCTTGCTGTCCTGCCCTTCTTGCAGTTCGCGCTGCTTGTCGGCGACGGCATCGGCGTCGCTGCGGCGCGCGCCACCTTTCGCGGTCGGTTTGGCCATGGGCCCTCCTTGCTGTGGAAGACCCGACTATCACGGCGGCGAGCCGCCTGCCATGTCGAACAATGCGGAAGCGGCTCGTCGGAAGATTCCTACAGTTCCAGCGTCAGCTGGAACTCTTGCGCGCGGTGCTCTTCTTCGCGGACGTCTTCTTGGCCGGCGCTTTCTTCGCGGGGCTCTTGCGCGCCGTCGTCTTCTTCGCAGCAGTCTTCTTGGCCGCGGTCTTTCTTGCCGGGGACTTGCGGGCTGTCGATTTCTTCGCCGCGGTCCTCTTCGCCGCCGGCTTCTTCTTCGCCGGCACCTTGCCGCCGGCCTTGCGTGCTTCCGACAAGCCGATGGCGATCGCCTGCTTGCGGCTGGTGACCTTCTTGCCGGATCCGCTCTTGAGCGTGCCGGCCTTTTTTTCATGCATCGTCTTTTCGACCTTGTCGGATGCCTTCTTTCCATAGGTTGCCATGGGGAACTCCTTTGTCATGGAGTGCACAGCGTAATGCGATCGGCACGCGCCGTGTGGCAAGCGCTGACGGTCGCGCTCAGCGTTCGAGCCGCGCCACCCGCCACGCGCACAGCGTGCCGAGCAGCGCGAGCACGGCTGCGACCATGAACATCGCCTGGAAGCCGAAGCGCGAGGCCAGCGCGCCGCCGGCCAGCACGCCGACCACTCCGCCGACGCCATAGCCGATCACGGTGAACAGCGCCTGCCCGCGGCCGCGCAGCCGGCCCGGGAAGTGGTGGCTGACCATGGCGATGCAGGTGGTGTGGTGCGTCGCGAAGGTCAGCGCGTGCAGCACCTGCGCCAGGAACAGCGCCAGCAGCGAGACGCCGAGGCCGCCGGTGAGCACCATCCGCAGCACCATGGCAGCGCCGCAGACCACCATCCAGCGCGCCATCGGCAGGCGGCCGATGAAGCGGCCCTGCGCGAAGAACCACGCGATCTCCACGACGACCGACACCGCCCAGAGCGCCCCGATCATCGCCTTGTTGTAGCCGAGCGAGTCGAGATAGAGAGACAGGAAGCCATAGACGGCGAAATGCGCCATCACGTGGAACAGCAGCGACAGGAAGAACCAGCGCACCACCGGCTGGCGCATCACCGGGCCCACCGGCTCTCGAACACGGACAGCGTGCGGCTCGGGCTTTTCGCGGGTGTCGGGCAGCAGCAGCGTGCACAGCAGCACCAGCCCCAGCGTCGCCATGGCCCAGCCCGGAAAGCTGCCCATGCCCGAGCGCTCGAACCAGGCGCCGGCGGCGAACACGGTCACAAGAAAGCCGGCCGAGCCCCACAGCCGCACCCGCCCGTAGCGGCCCCAGTCACCCGCCACCAGGTGGGCCATCGCCGCTTCGGTCAGCGACATCATCGAGCTGGTATGGGAGAACAGCAGCAGCAGCACGAGGCCGACCCACCACGGACCGCCGTTGAACCACAGCCCTGCGGAAGCCAGCAGGGCCACGCCGGCGCTGAAGCGCAGCAGGCGAACACGTTCGCCCGTGTGGTCCGACAGCGCGCCCCAGGCATAGGGCGCGAAGACTCGCGTGAACGACTGGACCGAGGTCAGCAGGCTGATGACGACGATCGGAAAGCCGAGATCCTTCAGCCAGAGCGGCAGGTAAGGATTGAAAAAGCCGATGTGCGCGAAGTAGCACGCGGACAGCGCCGCGAACGGCAGCAGCGGACTGCGCTCGCGCATCCGCTCAGAGGAACGAGGCCTGGATCGGCGCCAGCGGCGGATTGACGTCGGCGTTCTGTGCGCGCTGGCGCAGCACGTGCTCGATCACGACGAGTGCGAGCATGGCTTCGGCGATCGGGGTGGCGCGGATGCCGACGCAGGGGTCGTGCCGGCCCTTGGTGATCACTTCCGTTGCCTGGCCCTTGATGTCGATGGTTTCGCGCGGCGTGATGATCGAGCTGGTCGGCTTGACGGCGATCGACACCTCGAGGTCCTGCCCGGTGCTGATGCCGCCCAGCACGCCGCCGGCGTTGTTGGTGCGGAAACCCTGCGGCGTCATCGAATCGCCATGCGTCGTGCCGCGCTGCGCCACGCTGGCGAAGCCGGCGCCGATCTCGACGCCTTTCACCGCGTTGATCCCCATCATCGCCCAGGCGATGTCGGCGTCGAGCTTGTCGAACAGCGGCTCGCCCAGGCCTGGTGGCACATTGGAGGCAGCCACGCGGATGCGCGCGCCGCACGAGTCGCCCGCCTTGCGCAGGGCGTCCATGTAGCTTTCCAGCGCCGAGACATCGGCAACCGGAGCGAAGAACGGGTTGTTCGGAACGTGGTCCCAGCTTTCGAACGGGATGACGAGTTCGCCGATCTGCGTCATGCAGCCGCGGAACACCGTGTTGTGCTTGTGCGCCAGCCACTTCTTGGCGACCGCGCCGGCCGCCACCATGGGCGCCGTCAGCCGGGCCGATGAGCGGCCGCCGCCGCGCGGGTCGCGCAGGCCGTATTTCTGCAGGTAGCTGTAGTCTGCGTGGCCGGGGCGGAAGGTCTGGGCGATGGCGCTGTAGTCCTTGCTGCGCTGGTCGGTGTTGCGGATCAACAGGCAGATCGGCGTGCCTGTGGTCTGGCCTTCGTAGACGCCGGACAGGATCTCGACCTTGTCCTCTTCCTGGCGCTGCGTCACATGGCGGCTGGTGCCAGGGCGGCGCCGGTCGAGGTCGGGCTGGATATCGGATTCCGACAGCGCCATCCCCGGCGGGCAGCCGTCGATCACGCAGCCGATCGCCGGTCCGTGCGATTCGCCGAAATTCGTGACAGCGAACAGGTTGCCGAAGGTGTTTCCGCTCATTCCCGGATTATCCCAGAGGCGGTCTTTGGAACGTTTCCTGCTTCATCGCAGTTGCGCCGGCAGCGCGCACCAAGGAGAAGCCATGCTGGATAAAACCAAGACGACGTTCTCCCATGTGAAGCCTGGCGACACGGAATTCGTGTCGGGCGGGCTGAGGGATTTCTTCCTCTATCGTGACCTCGGGGTGGCCGAGGCGACCAACGGAAAGGTGATCGCGCACCTTGTGAAGGCGAACATGGCACCCGAGAAGGGCACGGGCTGGCACCGCCATGAGGCGGACTTTCAGATCGTGATCATGCTCAAGGGTTGGGCGCGCTTCATGTACGAGGACAAGGAGACACTGGTGTCGGCCGGCGACTGCGTGCACCAGCGCCCGGGCATTCGCCACTTCCTGTTCGACTATTCGCCGGACATGGAATACCTGGAGATCGTCTCGCCCGCCGACTTCAAGTCGGTCGACGTCGATCCGGTCTGCGCGATCCCGGACCCGACGCCTTGGTGATCGTCATTCCCGCGCAGGCGGGAATCCAGGGCGTTGAAAGAGGATGCCCTGGGTCCCCGCCTCCGCGGGGATGACGTCAGAACTCCGCGTCCAGCTCGTCGATCTCGTCGGGCTCCTTCTTCGCGGCGGCGAACCACTCCTTCATCGCCGGCAGTTCCATCACGCGCTTGCAATAGGCCTGGCTGGCCTTGTCCAGCGCCACGTCGTAGGTGAGGAAACGCGTCACCACCGGCGCGTACATCGCGTCGGCGATGGTCGGCGTCTTGCCGAACAGGAAAGGGCCGCCGTAAGAAGCGAAGCACTCCCGCCAGATCGCCAGCACGCGGTCGATGTCGGCCTGCGCACGCGACCAGATCTTGAAGTTGGGAAAGTGGGCCTTGAGGTTCATCGGCAGCGCTCCGCGCATCGACGCGAAGCCTGAGTGCATCTCCCCGCAGATTGCGCGGCAATGGGCGCGGGCGGCGGCGGCCGACGGCAACAGGCCGGCCTTGGGCTTGATTTCATTGAGGTACTCGCCGATGGCCAGCGTGTCCCAGACCTTGACGCCGTTGTGCTGCAGCGCGGGCACCAGCATCGAGGAGGACAGCAGCAGCATCTCCGCCTTCATCGCAGGATCGTCCGGGGGAATCACCTTCTCGGTGAACTCCAGCCCGGCCAGCTTGGCCATCAGCCAGCCGCGCAGCGACCAGGCGCCGTAGTTCTTGCTGCTGATGGTGAGAACGGCCTTGGCCATGGTTGTCTCCTGCCCGGGACGAAAGCCCTGCGCCACCCGTCACTGCAAGGCCTGTGCCATGGGAGGGTGGCCCGCAACTTGCCTGCAAGCTCTAAGGCGGACCGCCCGTCCGCTACCAAAGGCAAGACATGACGGTGCTCTACCAGGCTTACCAGGCCCAATCGGACCTGATGTCACCGCTGCGGCTGCTCGCGCAGCACCACGGCGCGCAGCTCTGGTTCCAGAAGACCGAGGGCACGCTGCTGCGCAAGATCGCCGCGGCGAGCGAGGTGATTTCGCGCCTGCGGCTCACGCATTCGCGGCCGGCCTATGGCATCGACTCGGTCACGGTGCTCGGCGAAACCATTCCGGTGGTGGAGGAAGAATCGCTGAAGCTCCCCTTCGGCACCCTGCTGCACTTTCGCAAGCCCGGCGTCACCGGGCAGCCCCCTGTGCTGCTGATGGCGCCGCTGTCGGGCCATTTCGCGACGCTGCTGCGGGAGACGGCGCGGACGCTGCTGCAGGACCACGACGTCTACATCACGGACTGGCACAACGCCCGCGACGTGCCGCTGCGCGAGGGCAAGTTCGGGCTGGACGACTACATCGACCACATGATCGATTTCATGGCCGCGATCGGCCCGGGCGTGCATGCAGTGGCTGTCTGCCAGCCCTGCGTCGCTGCGCTGGCGGCAGTGGCGCTGATGGCGGAAGACGACCACCCGGCGCAGCCGCGCAGTCTGACGCTGATGGCCGGTCCGGTCGATTGCCGCATCAACCCCACCGGCGTCAACCAGCTCGCGACCAGCAAGCCCATCGAATGGTTCGAGCAGAACCTGATCAACCACGTTCCGTTTCCGCACGCCGGCTTCATGCGCAGGGTCTATCCGGGGTTCATCCAGCTGGCGGCGTTCCTCAGCATGAACCTGGAGCGCCACAAGAAATCGTTTGCCGACCTGTACCACCACCTGGTCGAGGGCGACATGGAAAAGGCCGACGTGATCCGCGTGTTCTACGAGGAATACCTGGCCGTGAACGACCTGCCGGCGGAGTTCTACCTGGAGACGGTGGAGAAGGTGTTCCAGACCTACGACCTGCCCCTGGGCAAGCTGCTGCACCGGGGCCGGCGGGTCGATCCCGCCGCGATCCGCCGCACGGCCCTGTTCACGGTGGAAGGCGAGCGCGACGACATCTGTTCGGTCGGCCAGACCGTTGCCGCTCAGGATCTATGCAGCAGCATCCGGCCGTACCTGAAGACCCACCACATCCAGACCGGCGTCGGCCACTACGGCGTCTTCAGCGGCCGCCGCTGGGCCACCCAGATCTACCCCCGCGTCCGCGACGTCATCCACTCAGCCACTGCTTGAAAGCGGGAGCGCAAGCGGACAAGCGGAACGCAGAGGACGCAAAAGTAACGCAGAACCTCGCAGAAAGACCATCAACGGATTTTCTGGATTCTTCTGCGACTTCTGCGAGTCCTTTGCGTCTTCTGCGTTCACTTTCCCCAATCCCGCATTCAGGAGCGAGGAGCTTCTTCCTCGCCGCCGGGCCAGTCGCGGATGTAGGCCTTGAGCATCTTGTTCTCGAAGTTCTGGCTGTCGACGACGGCCTTGGCGACGTCGTAGAAGCTGATCACGCCCATCAGCATGCGGCGTTCCATCACCGGCATGTAGCGCGCATGGCGGTCGAGCATCATGCGGCGCACTTCGTCGAGGTCGGTTTCTGCTGTGCATGTCAGCGGATGGTCGTCCATCGCCGTGCGCACCAGCGTGCTGCCGACGCTGCCGCCGTTCTTCACGATGGCGAGGATCACTTCGCGGAAGGTCAGCATGCCGACCAGATCGCCATGCTCCATCACCACCAGCGAGCCGATGTCCTTTTCGGCCATGGCGTCGATCGCCCTGGCCAGGGGCTCGTCCGGCGTGACGGTGTACAGGGTGTTGCCTTTGACCCGCAGGATGTCGCTGACTTTCATGGGGAGCTCCCTGGTACCGCTGCCGGGCACCGTCGAATGAATATAGCCCACAATCACGGGCGTCACAACGCAAGGGGCCCGCCCCCGAGGAGCCTCCATGGCCGGCTATTCCGACCCCGGTTTCGACACATTGGCGCTGCACGCAGGCGCCGCGCCCGACCCCACGACGGGCGCGCGAGCAGTGCCGATCCACCTGACCACGTCGTTCGTGTTCGAGTCCAGCGACCACGCGGCCGCCCTGTTCAACCTCGAACGCGCCGGCCACGTCTATTCGCGCATCAGCAATCCCACCAACGCCGTGCTCGAACAGCGGGTATCCGCCCTGGAAGGCGGCATCGGCGCGATCGCCACCGCCAGCGGGCAGGCCGCTCTGCACCTGTCGATCGCGACGTTGATGGGCGCGGGGTCGCACATCGTCGCTTCCACCGCCCTCTACGGCGGGTCGCAGAACCTGCTGCATTACACGATGCGGCGCTTCGGCATCGAGACGACGTTCGTCAAGCCGGGCGACATCGACGGCTGGCGAGCCGCCGTTCGACCCAACACCAGGCTGCTGTTCGGCGAGACGGTCGGCAATCCGGGGCTCGACGTGCTGGACATCCCGGTGGTCAGCGCCATCGCACACGAGGCCGGTGTGCCGTTGCTGGTGGATTCGACTCTCACTTCGCCTTACCTGATGAAGCCGCTGGATCTCGGCGCCGACCTGGTCTATCACTCGGCGACCAAGTTCCTGTCGGGCCACGGAACAGTCATCGGCGGCGTCGTGGTGGACGGCGGCAGTTTCGACTGGGACGGGCCGAAGGCGGCTGGCCGCTTCCTGGAGCTCACGGCGCCGTACGAGGGCTTCCACAACATGGTCTTCACCGAGGAATCGACCGTCGGCGCTTTCCTGCTGCGGGCGCGGCGCGAAGGACTGCGCGACTTCGGCGCCAGCATGAGTCCGCACACGGCATGGCTGATCCTGCAGGGCATCGAAACCCTGCCTCTGCGGATGGAACGGCACATGAGCAACACGCGCAAGGTGGTCGAGTTCCTGGCGGCCCACCCCTTCGTCTCGAGGGTCGGCCACCCGATGCTGGAGTCGCATCCCAGCCATGCGCTGGCGCTCAGGCTCCTGCCCAAGGGCGCAGGCTCGGTGTTCAGCTTCGACCTGAAGGGCAACCGCGAGCAGGGCAAGAAGTTCGTCGACACGCTCAAGATCTTCAGTCACCTCGCGAACGTCGGCGACTGCCGCTCGCTCGTGATCCACCCGGCCAGCACGACGCATTTCCGGATGACCGACGAGGCTCTCTCAAGCGCCGGCATCACGCAGGGGACGATCCGCCTGTCGATCGGCCTGGAAGATCCGGACGACCTGATCGACGACCTCAAGCGGGCTCTCAAGGCGGCGGAGAAGACAGCATGAAGCTCACCGTCAACGGCCACGAGACCTTCTGCTACACCGGCGGCAAAGCATTCGATGCCGCGAAGCCGACGGTCGTGTTCATCCACGGTGTGCTGAACGACCACAGCGTGTGGATCCTGCAGACACGCTACTTCGCCCACCACGGCTGGAACGTCTTGGCGCCTGACCTGCCCGGCCACTGCCGCAGCGCCGGCGAGCCGCCTCGCAGCGT
>Ga0075365_10001180_pt1 | contig 11487 bp, 11 predicted proteins | sample EndMetdeltDD1765_FD_71387 | JGI IMG/M metagenome (GOLD analysis project Ga0075365, IMG submission 71387) | Populus endosphere microbial communities from Tennessee, USA - Endosphere MetaG P. deltoides DD176-5 | ecosystem: Host-associated > Plants > Roots > Endosphere | place: USA: Tennessee... | reverse complement strand
GCGGCTGTACCGGGATCGAGCGGTGGTGCTGCGTCAGCACAAGCTCGGTGAAGCCGACCGGATCGTCACCCTGCTCACCCGCGACCACGGGTTGGTGCGCGCGGTGGCCAAGGGGGTGCGGCGCACCCGCAGTAAGTTCGGCGCCAGGCTGGAGCCGTTCGCGCACATCGACGTTCAGCTGCATCCCGGACGCAATCTCGACATCGTCACCCAGGTGCAGGCCATCGATGCGTTCGCCACCGACATCGTCAGCGACTACGGCCGCTACACCTGTGCGTGCGCGGTCCTCGAGACCGCCGAACGCCTGGCAGGGGAGGAGCGGGCGCCGATGCCCGCACTGCACCGGCTGACGGTCGGCGCATTGCGGGCGGTCGCCGACGGCAGCAGGCCGCGCGAGCTCGTGCTGGATGCTTACCTGTTGCGTGCCATGGGAATCGCCGGCTGGGCGCCCGCGCTGACCGAGTGCGCCCGCTGCGCGGCGCCGGGCCCGCACCGGGCGTTCCACGTCGCGGCCGGGGGCAGCGTGTGCGTGCACTGCCGGCCGTCGGGGTCGGCGACGCCGCCGCAGGCTGTGCTGGATCTGATGGCCGCGCTGAACGACGGGGACTGGGAGCACGCGCAGACGTCGACGTCGTCGCATCGCAGCCAGGCCAGCGGCCTGGTCGCCGCGCATCTGCAGTGGCACCTGGAACGTCAGCTGCGGACGTTGCCGCTGGTCGAGCGGATGTACCGGGTCGATCAGACAGTCGCTGACCTACGGGTGTCGCTGGTCGGGCAGGATATGGCGCATGGCTTCCAAGAGGGCGAAGGAGAAGTACCCGCAGCTGCCCCCGGCGCCTGACGACTACCCCACTTTTCCCGACAAGTCGTCGTGGCCTGTCGTCTTCCCCGAACTGACGCCGCGCACCAACGGAAAGTTCGCGCGACCGCCACAGCACACGTCAAAGGCCGCCGCCCCGCAGATCCCGGCCGGCCAGGTGCCCAACCATGTCGCCGTCGTGATGGACGGTAACGGACGATGGGCCACTCAACGCGGGCTGCACCGCACCGAGGGCCACAAGATGGGCGAGGCGGTGCTCATCGACATCACGTGCGGAGCAATCGAAATCGGCATCAAACACCTGACGGTGTACGCCTTCTCGACCGAGAACTGGAAACGCAGCACCGAAGAGGTGCGCTTCCTGATGGGGTTCAACCGTGAGGTGGTCCGTCGCCGCCGCGAGAACCTCAACGACATGGGCGTGCGGATGCGCTGGGTCGGATCGCGGCCACGCATGTGGCGCAGCGTCATCAAGGAGTTCGACATCGCCGAGCAGATGACGGTCGACAACGATGTCATCACTATCAACTACTGCGTCAACTACGGGGGCCGCACCGAGATCGTCGAAGCGGCTCGCGAGCTTGCGCAGCAGGCGGCCGATGGAAAGATCAACCCGAACCGCATCAGCGAGGCGGCGTTCGCCAAGCACCTGCACCGCTCCGACATTCCCGACGTCGACCTGTTCATCCGGACGTCGGGGGAGCAGCGGGCGAGCAACTTCCTGCTATGGCAGGCGGCCTACGCCGAGTACGTGTTTCAGGACAAGCTGTGGCCCGACTACGACCGCCGCGATCTGTGGGATGCCTGCGAGGAGTACGTGAACCGCAACCGTAGGTTCGGTAGGGCCTAGATGTCGCTGCAGGATCGGCTGGCCGCCGTGCTCGGCGAAGTCCTGGCGCTGACTCGCGAAGAGGATGGCGCGATCACTCTGCATCACGACGGCACGATCGCGTCGCTGCGAGTGGTCGACATCGCCGAGGATCTTGAGTTGGTGTCGCTGACACAGATTCTGGCGTGGGACCTGCCGCTGGACGCCAAACTGCGTGCGGCGGTGGCCGATCACGCGCATAACACGTTGCTGGGTACAGTGTCGCTGGCCGCTAAGAGCGGCCACAAAGAGGTCGCGGCAGGCGCCAAACGTAATTCCAAGAAGGCCGCGGATGTGTTGCTGCGCTACAACTTTCCCGCGGCGGGTCTGACGGACGACGCGTTGCGCACGTTGATTTTGATGGTGCTGGCCACGGGGTCTGACGTGCGCCGCGCCATCATCTAGCTCTTCGTGCAGGCACCGCAGAGGCCGAAGATCTCGATGGTGTGGCTGACATCTGAGAACCCGTGCCGGCGTGCGACTTCGGTGGCCCACGACTCCACCTGATCGCCCTGTACCTCGACGGTCGAGCCGCAGGCCCGGCATACCAGGTGGTGATGGTGGTCGTCGGAGCAGCGCCGGTACACCGCCTCACCGGTATCGGTGCGCAGCGCGTCGACAACACCAGCCGCCGCCATCTGCTGCAGCGTGCGGTAGACGGTGGTGAGCCCGATACCCTCGCCGCGCCTGCGCAATTCGTCGTGCAACTCCTGGGCGGACCGGAACTCGTCGAGCTTGTCCAGCAGTGCGGCGATTGCGGCGCGCTGGCGGGTGGAACGAACCCCTGTAGAGGACCCGGCTTGCCCGGTCATTCGTGGGCCTCCGCCGCATGCGTCACGGCCGCGACGACGATGTCGGCCAGGTGGTGATCGACCAGTCGGTACATCACTTCCCGGCCCGAGCGCGATCCCGCGACCACCCCGGCGGATTTGAGGATCCGCAGATGCTGGCTGACCAACGGTTGAGGCACTGCGAGCGCGTCGACGAGTTCGTGAACGCAGCGCGCCGACTCGCGCAGCTGCAACACGATCGCGATGCGCACCGGCGCGGCCAGCGCTCGTAACAAGTCGCCGGACGTGTCGAGCACATCGCGGGGCGGCAGCTCCGGAAACGGCTCGCCGCTGTGGTCGTGTCCGTTCTCGACAGGCTCATCAGCGAAAGTGGAAACCGTTTTCATTATGGACGCCAGAATACATGCGGACTTCCGCATGTCAATCCTGCGCGACCTTCTCGATAGGGTGTTATCCCGTGGCTTCCATCATCGACACCGTCGCCAACCTCGCCAAGCGTCGTGGACTCGTCTTCCAGTCCGGCGAGATTTATGGCGGAACCAAGTCGGCGTGGGACTACGGGCCACTCGGGGTGGAACTGAAGGAGAACATCAAGCGGCAGTGGTGGCGCTCGGTGGTCACCGGCCGTGACGACGTCGTCGGCCTGGACAGCGCGATCATTCTGCCGCGTCAGGTGTGGGTCGCCTCCGGCCATGTCGAGGTGTTCAACGATCCGCTCGTCGAGTGCCTGAACTGCCACAAGCGGCATCGCCAGGACCACATGCAGGAGGCGTACGCGCTCAAGAAGGGTCTCGACGACCCCGACACGGTGCCGATGGACGAGATCGTCTGCCCGGACTGCGGCACCAAGGGCCAGTGGACCGAACCGCGCGACTTCAACATGATGCTCAAGACCTACCTCGGCCCGATCGAGACCGAGGAGGGCCTGCACTATCTGCGCCCGGAGACGGCGCAGGGCATCTTCGTGAACTTCGCTAACGTGGTGACGACGGCACGTAAGAAGCCGCCGTTCGGCATCGGCCAGATCGGCAAGAGCTTCCGCAACGAGATCACCCCGGGCAACTTCATCTTCCGCACGCGCGAGTTCGAGCAGATGGAGATGGAGTTCTTCGTCGAACCCGACAGTGCGCGCGAATGGCATCAGTACTGGATCGACACGCGCCTGCAGTGGTACGTCGATCTCGGTATCGACCGCGACAACCTGCGGCTCTACGAGCATCCGAAGGAGAAGCTGTCGCACTACAGCGACCGCACCGTCGACATCGAGTACAAGTTCGGCTTCCAGGGCAACCCGTGGGGTGAACTCGAGGGTGTGGCGAACCGGACCAACTTCGACTTGTCCACGCACTCAAAGCATTCCGGTGTCGACCTGTCGTTCTACGACCAGGCGACCGATACCCGCTACGTGCCCTATGTCATCGAACCCGCAGCCGGTCTGACCCGCTCGCTGATGGCGTTCCTGGTCGACGCCTACCACGAGGACGAGGCGCCCAATGCCAAGGGCGGTGTCGACAAGCGCACCGTGCTGCGGCTCGATCCGCGCCTGGCTCCGGTCAAGGCCGCGGTGCTGCCGCTGTCGCGTAACGAGCAGTTGTCGCCGAAGGCGCGCGATCTCGCGGCGGAGCTGCGCAAGCTCTGGAATATCGAGTTCGACGACGCCGGCGCCATCGGGCGGCGGTATCGCCGCCAGGACGAGATCGGCACGCCGTTCTGTGTGACGGTCGACTTCGACTCGCTCGAGGATCACGCCGTGACGATCCGTGAACGCGACGCCATGACGCAGGAGCGCGTCGCACTCGACGCCGTCAGCGACTACCTGGCGACCCGCCTCAAGGGCGCCTAAAGATTCGATCGCCAGGCACGAGAGCTAGAAGCGGCCGCCGCCGCCGCTGTAGCTGCGTCCCGACGATCGCGATGAGCCGCCGAACGACGTCGACCGGCCCATCCCGAGGCCTCCGCCGAAACCACCGCTGAAGCCGCCCCGCAACGCGCCGCTGAGGATGTTGCCGATGATGATGCCGCCGATCACGCCACCCATGTCCGAGCCACTGCCGCCTCCGCCCCAGCCCGACGTGTAGTGCCGCTGTGCTGCCGCGACGTCGTTGCTCGCCAATGTCTGCGCCTGGCCAGCCAGCATGTCCGCACCATTGGCGTGCGCGATCGCCTCGCTGATGTTCGTCGCCCGTTTGTCCTGCGCGGCCTGAAGTTGACGCACCGCTTCGGCGAGCCGGGTGCGGGCCTCCGGCCCGATACTGCCGCGGCGGGTGTCGATGAAGTCCGAGACGCCGCGCACGCGGGACTGCGCGGAGAACAGCGCCTGATCGAACGCCCGGCCGAGGCGTTTGGCGGCCTCTTGTTCCTCGAGGACTGTTGCCAGCAGACGATCCAGCTCGGCATCGGCCTTGGTCAGGCGAGTGAAGGCGCCGAGCGGGTCGGTGCTGCCGTTCTTCTGGGCGTCGGCAATGCCGGCCGCGGCCTGGTCGCGCGCGGCTGTGAGCTCACTCAGGTGAGTGGTCTTGCCTTGCTGCAGTAGGCCGTTGGCCTGGTTGACACCGTTCTGGATGTCGGCGATCGCCTCGGGGAGTGCTGCGACTGCGCGGTTGATGTCTGTGCCGGCACTTTCGATGGCGTCGAGCAGCGAACGTGCCTGCCCGAGCGACGATTCAGCCGCGCGGATCGCGTCGACCAAACCCATCTGCTGGCCCACCGGCCGCGCGACGGCGGTACGTGCGGTGGTGATGTTCTGATCGGCGAAGTTCAACCGCGCTCGTGCTGTCTTCACGTTGTCGGCGACGGAAGTGAGTGCGGCAGCGTCGAATTGGTTGTGCAGGGCGGCCAGTGCCTGCTCCGACGGATCGAGTCGGGCGGTCAGGTCGACCATCTGCTGGGTCAAGGCGTCCAGCCGGGTCGGTGCGTTGATGACGAGATCGCGCAGTTTGTCGAACGCGTCCGACTGCGCCTCCAGTTGCCGGTCGGCCTTGGCTGCGGCCACCACCACACGCGTCAGCAGATCGCGCCGCTGCGCCGGTGTCTCCGGGATCGAGTCGTCGAGGATCTGGCGGACGTTGAACGCCTGAGCCAGCGTCGTTTTCGCGTTGGTGACCGCGCGGCTGAAAGGTTCCGTCTGGGTCGCGCCGAATTCTTCGACCGCCAAGGCCAATTCGCCGTCACTGGTTCGTACCGCGTTGTCGACGTCGACCACCATCATCTTGGAGAGATCGTCGAGCGCATCGATCGGAACCGAGGCCAACGCATTGGGATCCGACGGGTCGACCCGCTTGGCCGCGGCGAACTCGGCTTCGCGCCGCTTGCGGCGCCGGCGCCTCGACCACAGGATCAGCACCAGGGCGATGATCGCGATGATCGCCAGCACCACGACGATCCCGATCCATGAGACTGAAGCGCCAGGCGTCGCCGCCGATGGCGAGACCAGGCCGTCGGCCGCGGCGACCGCGGCACCCGCCCAATCTTGCTGCCTTAGTTGTGGCTCGATCTCGTTGCGCTGCAATGCGCTCGCCTCAGACTGGCTGGCCACACCCGAGGGTACGAGGAACGCGTAGGACCGCTCGTCGGTGGCGACGGCCAGCAGGGCGTCAAAGTCGCCGAAACTGCTGATCTGCATCGTGACCCGCGCCCAGCCGACGGGATCCTGGTCGAAATTGTCGACGTAGACGACCCATAGTCGGACCCGCCGCTCGTTGTACAGGTTGTCCACGGCGCTCTCGACCTGCGCACGCTGATCGGGCGTCAGCACGCCGGACCTGTCCGTGACGTAGTCCGGCACCCGGAAGGGTGGTTCGGCCGCGGTGACTGGGGCCAGCACGAGGGCGGCGGTCAGCACTGCGAGCACGACGCTGAGCAAGCGGGCGATGCGCATGCTCGTCAATCTAGTACTGGCAGACTGTGCGGCGGTGGCAGCGAATCAGGATCTCTACGACGAGTTCGACCGCGAGCGGCTGGTGGTCGAACCGCCCAAAGCTGCCGCGCTACCAGGCGCCGGTACGCAGCACCGGACTCCATTCGCCCGCGACCGCGCCCGGGTGCTGCACTGCGCGGCCCTGCGCAGGCTGGCCGACAAGACGCAGGTCGTCGGTCCGCGGCAGGGGGAGACGCCCCGCACCCGGCTGACCCATTCGCTCGAGGTCGCCCAGATCGGCCGGGGCATGGCGATCGGGTTGGGCTGCGATGACGACCTGGTGGACCTCGCGGGCCTGGCGCATGACATTGGACATCCGCCGTACGGCCACAACGGCGAACGCGCGCTCGACGAGATCGCCAAGCGGTTCGGCGGGTTCGAGGGCAACGCGCAAAATTTTCGGATCCTCACCAGGCTGGAACCCAAAGTTCTTGATGCCGAAGGCCGGAGCGCGGGGCTCAACCTCACCAGGGCGGCGCTCGACGCGGTGACGAAGTACCCGTGGACCCGAGGTGAGCGCGTCAAGTTCGGGTTCTACGACGACGACGTCGCGGCGGCCCGGTGGGTGCGCGATGGTGCTCCTGCCGAACGGACCTGCCTGGAGGCTCAGGTGATGGACTGGGCCGACGACGTCGCCTACTCCGTGCACGACGTCGAGGACGGTGTCATCTCGGGACGCATCGACCTGCGTGTGCTCGCCGACGCCGACGCGGCGGCAGCCCTGGCGCATCGGGGCGCCGAATCCTTTGCCGCGCTGACTCCGGACGATCTGCTGGCCGCGGCCGAACGGCTGTCGCACGTGCCGGTCGTGGCGGCGGTGGGGAAGTATGACGGCACGCTCGCTGCCTCGGTGGCGCTCAAGCGGTTGACCAGCGAGCTCGTCGGTCGGTTCGCCAACGCGGCCATCAGCGAGACGAGGACCATCGCCGGAACCGGTCCGCTGCGGCGCTTCGACACCGACCTGGCGGTACCCACGGTGGCCCGCGCTGAGGTGGCGCTGCTCAAGACGCTGGCCCTCCAGTTCATCATGTCCGACCACGTCCATCTCGGGATCCAGGCCGATCAGCGCAACAGGATCCAGGAAGTCGCCCTCGCGCTGTGGGCGCAGGCGCCGGGCAGCCTGGACCCGCAGCTCGCGGCCGATTTCACCGCCGCGGACGACGACGGCGCACGCTTGCGCGTCGTCGTCGACCAGATCGCGTCCTACACCGAAGGACGGCTGGAGCGAGTGCACGAAGCCCGGTCGCCCCGGCCTCTAGACTAATTCGGTGGCCGGCCGTATCCCCGATCGTGACATCGCGGCCATCCGTGAACGCGTGCGCATCGAAGAGGTCGTCGGCGACTACGTGCAGTTGCGCCGGGCGGGCGCCGACTCGCTCAAGGGCCTGTGCCCATTCCACGACGAGAAGTCCCCGTCATTCCATGTGCGGCCCAATCACGGGCACTTCCACTGCTTCGGCTGCGGTGAGGGCGGCGATGTCTACGCCTTCCTCCAGAAGATCGAACACGTCAGCTTCGTCGAAGCGGTCGAACTACTCGCCGACCGCGTGGGCTACACCGTCACCTACACCGGCGGATCGTCGACGAACGTGCAGCGCGACCGTGGCAGCCGCAGCAGGCTGTTGGCGGCCAACGCCGCCGCCCAGGAGTTCTACGCCGAGGCGTTGAAGTCCGACGAGGCCGCACCGGCGCGCGACTACCTGATCAAGCGCAATTTCGACGCCGAGGCTGCGGCGAGGTTCGGCTGCGGATTCGCCCCATCGGGGTGGGAGACGCTGACAAAGCACTTGATGCGCAAGGGTTTTGAATTCAAGGAGCTGGAAGCCGCCGGCCTGTCGCGGGAGGGGCGACGCGGCCCGATGGACCGCTTCCACCGCCGTCTGCTGTGGCCGATCCGAGCCAGCGGTGGGGAAGTGATCGGCTTCGGAGCACGACGCATCTTCGACGACGACCAGATGGAAGCGAAGTACGTCAACACCCCCGAGACCGTGCTGTACAAGAAGTCGGCGGTGTTGTTCGGCCTCGACCTGGCCAAGCGCGATATCGCCAAGGGGCATCAGGCGGTCGTGGTGGAGGGCTACACCGACGTGATGGCGATGCACCTGTCCGGGGTGACGACGGCCGTCGCGTCGTGCGGCACCGCGTTCGGTGACGAGCACCTGGCGATGCTGCGGCGACTCATGATGGACGACAACTTCTTTCGCGGTGAGTTGATCTACGTCTTCGACGGTGACGCTGCGGGACAACAGGCTGCGATGAAGGCTTTCGACAGCGATCAAAACGTCGCGGGTAAGTCCTTCGTCGCCGTCGCCGACGACGGGATGGACCCCTGTGATCTCCGGCTCAAGGCCGGCGATGGTGCGCTGCGCGACCTGGTGGCACGGCGAGTGCCGATGCTGGAGTTCGCGATCCGTGGACTGCTGCCCGACAACAAGGAACTCGACGACAACCCGGAGGCCAGGGTGGACGGGCTCCGCCGAGCGGTGCCGATGGTCGCCCGGATCCGCGACGTGGCATTGCGAGATGAATACGCACGCCGGCTCGCCGGCTGGGTCGGTTGGGAAGACGTGGCGCAGGTCGTCAACCGCGTTCGGGAGATCGCGACGGGAAAGCCGCAGGGCGGCGAACGCTCTGCCCGCCGCCGAACCTCCGTCGAAGCGACGGCTCAAGTGCGCCCCGACCCGGCGGACCCCACGTTGTGGCCGCAGCGTGAAGCGCTGAAGTCGGCGCTGCAACACCCGGCGCTGGCCGGGCCGGTATTCGACTCACTGACCGTGGAGAGCTTCACCCATCCCGGCTATGCCGCCGTCCGCGCGGCCATCGCCGCGGCGGGAGGCACCGCGACGGGGCAGTCGGGTGGGCAGTGGATAGATACAGTGCGCGGGCAGGCGGGATCGGAGGCCGCCGCGGGCCTGGTCAACGAGCTCGGCGTGGAAGCCATCAATGTCGATGACGACGAGAGAATGCGGCGCTACATCGCCGGAGTGCTGGCCCGCCTACAAGAAGTGTGGGTCGGACGGCAGATAGCCGAGGTCAAATCCAAGCTGCAGCGCATGTCGCCGGTCGAGCAGGGCGACGAGTACCACGCCCTGTTCGGGGACCTGGTCGCCATGGAGGCGTATCGCCGCAGCCTGCTGGAACAGGCCAGCGGCGACGACCTCACTGCGTGACTCCCCGTAACGCGATAGGGTGGGCGCGCGATCAACCGTCGGGGAACGGTTAAGAAAGGCTCACTCGTGACATCGACCAAGAACCAGGCACGGCGCCTCATTGCCGTAGGCGCGTTTGCGGTCGCCGCCGTCGCGGCGCCCTTCGCGGCATCGGCGCTGTCCAGCGATGCTCCGGTAACCGTGGCCCTGCCTCCCGGCTGCCTGGCGTGGTTCGGTAACGCGGAAGACGGCCATTGCCTGGGTTACTCCAATGGCAACGGAGTGAATGTCGGTACCCCGGAATTCGGATTCGAAGGTGGCAACGGATCGAACGGCGGCGCGGGCTTTTCTACGGGGCCCCTGATTCCGGGCCGCACCATCACCGATCCGTACGCGCCCTAACTAGCGCGGCCGGCCTTTGGGCGTGGCCTCCGGTCCGACCACGGTCGTTCCGTGTTCGATCTCTGTCAGCGTCACCATGTGTGGGTCCGGCGACACCCGATCCGCGATCTTGCGACGCCCTGCGTCGATCACCGCCTTGGCGGCCGGGCTCTCGGTGACGGCCTTGTACGTCCCGGCGATCTGTTCATACCGGCGCCGGCCCGCCTTCGTACCCAACACGTAGCCGACAGCCAGTACGGCGACATACCGGATCACTAGACCCCTCCCGGACGACGGTGCAATTCCATGTCCATCCTGCCTCACTTCCCTGGGTGCGCGTGGGGCGGAGGCGCATTGGCGATGCGAGTGGGAGGTGCGCTAGAGTCATGCCTCGGCCCGCGCTGAAAGACTTCGCGGGTGAGCCGTCCCCTGTAGCTCAACTGGCAGAGCATTCGGCTGTTAACCGAAGGGTTGCTGGTTCGAGTCCAGCCGGGGGAGCAAGGTTTATCCAGCGCGTGAACGCGCCGCCGCTCCAAGAACTCTCCAAGTCGCGTATCCGAACCTTGGGGCATGTTGAAACGACGCACCTCACCCTGGATCCTCGGCACGGCGATGGCCGTAGCCATCGCCCATTCCATGTACGCAGAGCAGATCGCTCAGGCCTTCGCTGACGCCTTCGAACCCGACCTCGAAGCGTGGGAGCACATCCCGGTGGGTTATGCCACCGCGGAGCTGGCTGGGTGACATCCCACCGAATACTCGCCCTACTCGCCGACACCAAAATGTCCTGAGGCTTCGTCTCGCGAAGCCCCAGGACATTATTGGCTTATGACCTACCAGCAGGCCTGGTGCCGGTCAGCCTGGAACAGGTTGTCCGCGGCACACGGTCCCGCATTCGCGGACACCAGGTCGCGAACCTGGTTGTACAGATCGACGGTCGCCGTGGTGGCCAGCCGCGCGGCCAGGTCGAAATTATTGATAGGCGGGTTGCTGCCCGGGACCTGGATCATGCCGCGCGGGCTGTTCCAGGCGTCCTTGTTCAATGTCGAGTGGCACTCGACGAATCCGGGCGGCGGTCCGCCGGGAGGGCAGCCACCCAGCAGGTCGTCATGGTTGGCGGTGATGTCGAAGAATCCCGTATGCAGGCCCGGCGGGAAGGCCGCGGGATCGCACGTCGGCATCAACGGGGGCGGCATCCGGTCCGGCTGATTGATCGCGATGTTGTCCTCGACCCAGTTGGAGTGGGAGTAGAAGTCCTGCAGCGCGTGTGCGAGTCCGCCGAACGCGGCGCGGGCGCCGGGGCCGTCGACCAGATCGCTGCCGCCGGGACCGGACGGACGGGCGCCGGCGAGAATGACCGGGGTGAAGAAGTTCCACGCCTCCTGCGTCAGGTTGCAGATCTCGGCGGGATTGTTGGCCCCGTCGATATGGCGGAACTCATCGGCGAAGAACGCGTCGCTACCGACCGCACCGGCGCCCGGAGGCGGGCCGACCAGGATCTGCCCGATCGCGGCCTGATCAACCCCGAGCGGTTGCAGCGCATCGCGGGTGACGCGCTCATG
>Ga0075365_10001179_pt1 | contig 11488 bp, 9 predicted proteins | sample EndMetdeltDD1765_FD_71387 | JGI IMG/M metagenome (GOLD analysis project Ga0075365, IMG submission 71387) | Populus endosphere microbial communities from Tennessee, USA - Endosphere MetaG P. deltoides DD176-5 | ecosystem: Host-associated > Plants > Roots > Endosphere | place: USA: Tennessee... | reverse complement strand
TCTTTAGCCAACTCTTCGTCAGGACAGGAGCCGAAGCGATGAACTGGATCACCAATTACGTTCGCCCGAAGATCAATTCGATGCTCGGCCGGCGCACCGACATGCCCGAGAATCTCTGGATCAAGGATCCCGAGACCGGCGAAATGGTGTTCCACAAGGATCTGGAATCCAATCAGTTCGTCATCCCGTCTTCCGGCCATCACATGAAGATCTCGGCCAAGGAGCGGCTGAAATACTTCCTCGATGACGGCAGGTACGAGCAGCTCGAAAACCCCAAGGTTGTGCTGGATCCGCTGAAGTTCCGCGACGAGAAGCGCTACACCGACCGGCTGAAGGACGCCAAGGCCAAGACCGGGCTGGAAGACGCCATCGTCAACGCGCTGGGCACCATCGAGGGCCTGCCGGTGGTGGTGACGGTGCAGGATTTCGCCTTCATGGGCGGCTCGCTCGGCATGGCGGCGGGCGACGCCATCGTGCACGCTTTCGAAGTTGCGCTGCAGCGCAAGCGGCCGCTGATCCTGTTCGCCGCTTCTGGCGGCGCCCGCATGCAGGAAGGTATTTTGTCCCTTATGCAATTGCCGCGCACCACGGTCGGCGTCGACAGGCTGAAGGAAGCCGGCCTTCCCTATATCGTCGTGCTGACCAACCCGACCACCGGCGGCGTCACCGCCTCCTATGCCATGCTGGGCGACGTGCATATCGCCGAACCGGGCGCGCTGATTGGCTTTGCCGGGCCGCGCGTCATTGAACAGACGATCCGGGAGAAACTGCCGGACGGCTTCCAGCGCTCCGAATATCTGATGGAGCACGGCATGGTCGACATGGTGGTGTCGCGGCTGGAGATGCGCCAAACGATAGCGCGGCTGTTGAAGATGCTGCTCAAGATGCCAGGCGAGCAGAAGCCGCTGGAGCCGGAAATCCTGCCGCCCGCGGTGGTTGCCGCCGAAGCCAGGCCGCAGGCCTGACACGACACTGTGCATGTCGCCCAAAAGTGACCTCGGTTTTGGGAAACGACATGCATAACGCGGCTTTGGCCGCCGCGAACAGCGATTGCGCCATGTCCATGGCGCGCTGTAGCCTTTTGATTGCCATGGCCATTCCGGGATTGATTCTGGTGCTTGGGCCATGCGCCGGGATTTTGTCATGACAACGCTTGCCGCCGACCGCGAAATCGAAGCCCTGATGGCGCTTCACCCGAAAGGCTTCGACCTTTCGCTCGACCGCATCACGCGGCTCTTGGAGCGGCTTGGCAGTCCGCAGGATCTGCTGCCGCCGGTCATCCACATCGCCGGCACCAACGGCAAGGGTTCCTGCGCCGCCTTTTCTCGCGCGCTGCTTGAAGCCGCCGGCCACCTTGTCCATGTCCACACTTCGCCGCATCTGGTGAACTGGGCCGAGCGCTACCGGCTGGCCGCCGAAGGCGGCGGCAAACTCGTCGACGATGAGACCTTCGCCGAGGCCATTGCCCGCGTCGCCAAGGCCAATGACGGCCAGAAGATCACCGTCTTCGAGATCCTCACCGCCGTCACCTTCATCCTGTTTTCCGAACATCCGGCCGAAGCCGCCATCATCGAGGTCGGCCTCGGTGGCCGCTTCGACGCCACCAATGTTGTCGCCCGGCCCGCCGTGACGGTGATCATGCCGGTGTCGATGGACCATGAAGCCTATCTCGGCGACCGGGTCGAACTGATCGCTGCCGAAAAGGCCGGCATCATGAAGCGCGGCTGCCCGGTGGTGATCGGCGCGCAGGAAAGCGAGACGGCGCTGCAGGTGCTGATCGAGACCGCCGAGCGGCTGGAGTGCCCGACCTTCGTCTATGGCCAGGATTTCCTCGCCTTCGAGGAAAACGGCCGCATGGTCTACCAGGACGAGGACGGCCTGATGGACCTTCCGCCGCCGCGCCTGCCCGGGCGCCACCAGTTCGCCAATGCGGCCGCCGCGATCGCCGCGGTCAAGGCGGCGGGCTTCGAGATCAGCCACCGCGCCGCCGAGAAGGCGATGACCCATGTCGTCTGGCCCGGCCGGATGCAGAAGCTGATGCAAGGCCGGCTGACGGAGCTGGCGCCGAAGGGCACCGACATCTGGCTCGACGGCGGCCACAATCCGGGCGCCGGCGTGGTCGTCGCCGAGGCGCTGGCCGAACAGGAAGAGAAGAACCCGCGGCCGCTGTTCCTCATTTCGGGCATGATCAACACCAAGGACCAGAGCGGCTATTTCCGCGCCTTCAAGGGCCTCGTCCGGCATGTCTACACCGTGCCGGTGAGCCTGAGCGATGCCGGCGTGCCGAACGATGAGCTGGCGATCCGGGCCACGGAAGCCGGGCTGACGGCCGAGCCGGTGAGTTCCGTCGCCAACGCGCTGATGCTGCTGCGCGACACCTGGGACGGCCCGGCGCCGCGCATCCTGATCGGCGGATCACTCTATCTGGCCGGCTCGGTGCTCGCCGAGAATGGCACGCCGCCAACCTGAGAGCCTGGCTTGCACAAGGAGCCCGTGATGATCAAGGTGAAGCAGCTCGCCCATGTCTGCATTTTCGCGCATGATCTGGAAGCGACGCGCAGTTTCTACCGCGACGTGCTCGGCATGGACACAAGGTTCAATTTCCTGCGCGACGGCAAGATTTTCGGCTTCTATCTCGATTGCGGCGGCGGCAGCCACGTCGAGGTGTTCCAGAAGGAAGCCACCACCTATAGCGAACTCAACCAGATCAACCATTTCTGCCTTGAGGTCGAAAACATCGACGCGGCGATCGCCCACATCAAGTCGAAGGGCGTCGACGTCACGGCCAAGAAGCATGCCTGCGACGACACCTTTCAGGCCTGGATACGCGATCCCAACGGCGTGAAGATCGAGCTGTTCGAATACACCGCCAAAAGCGCGCAGTTCATCGGCGGCGACCGTATCGCCGACTGGTGACTAGACATGCTTCAGAAATTCCATGGTGAGATCAGGTCCAGGCTGGTGGTGCCGAAGTCGTTGAGATTTCGGGTTGCCAGCCGGCCTCCATTCACGCGCGCTATCGCCGCGATCATGCCATCGGGAGCCGACATGCCGCGACCTTGGCGTGTCGCGGCCCCCATGATCTCGCCGTAAGCCAAGGCAGCCTCTTCCGTCAGTCCAAAAATCCGGTCGGCAAATCGATGCCGCCATCGGGAAAGTCCCTGTTCCAGCCGATCCGCACGCTCGTCAGGTCGTATCTTTTGAATACCGAAGGCGACTTCAGCAATCGTCACCGTGGGAAGCGCCAGTTCGGCGTCATTGCGCACAAGCCACGCCAGCACGGCTGGATCCGGCGTCTTCTTCAGAGACTCCGAAATCACGTTGGTATCGACGAAAATCAAAGCTCAATTCCTGAATGAACCTCACGACCTTGGCGAATAACGTTCTCCAGATCGATGTCGACGCCACTGCTTGCGGTCAGGCTGGCATAGAAAATGGAAGCAGGTTCGCGGCCAGCCTCTCGAATCTCGTAGGATTCAAGCGCGCGTTCGACCACGTCGGCTATCGAGCGGTTCTCGCGACGAGCAAGCCTATGAGCCAGGTCACGTGCTTTCGCGCTGCGGACCGAGAGCTGTGGTTCGGCCATTTAAGACTCCCTTTGGAAAAGGGAATATAAGCCTACGCGTCTCTGCCATCAAGATGGCACTTGATGGCGTGCCATCTCATGCGCGATGAGCCTGCTTACTTCAACTCGATCTCGATAAAAGCATATTCGCCGTCATTGGCGCTGATGACGTCGTGTTCCACACCCTCCTTGCGGAAATAGGGCGCGCCTTTCTTCATCTCGGCGAAGGTCTCGCCGTCTTTGGTCACCAACTTCAGCTTGCCGTCCATCAGCGGCACCACGACATAGTCGTGGCCATGGCGATGCCAGCCGGTATTGTCGCCGGGCTGGAAGCGGTACTCGGTGACGATGACGCGCTCATTGTCGATGAAGACGGTGGCCTTGGCGGATCCGGTCATGTCGCTCTCCCTGTTTCTGGTTCCCAGCAGAAGACATGGCGTGCCCTGATGTGAGGGCCAGAGCCGCCCAGCGCATGACCCAGAGGATAATGAGCCATCCAACTGCTACAGCGTCCTCTGCGCATCCAAGGATGCGCGGCGCTGTAGGTGACGCCAACAAAAAGCCCGGCGCGATGGCCGGGCTCTTGATATCGGGAATTTCAAAGCAATTCCAAGAAAAGTGTGAAGCGGTTTTCTGTCCGGAATTGCGTCTAAACAGAGAGGATCAGAGGCTGCCATTGATCCAGTGCGACAGCGCGGTCTTGGGCGCTGCACCAACCTTCATGTCGGCCACTTCACCGCCCTTGAAGATCATCAGCGTCGGGATCGAGCGCACGCCAAATTGGGCGGCAAGCTCGGGATTCTCGTCGATGTTGAGCTTGGCGATCTTGATCTTGGCTCCGAGTTCAGTGGCGATGTCTTCGAGCGACGGCGCGATCTGCTTGCAGGGGCCGCACCATTCCGCCCAGAAATCGACCACAACCGGTACGTTGGCGTTGAGCACGTCAGCCTGGAAATTGTTCTTGTCGACCTTGACGGTGGCACCCATGCGGAAAATTCCTTTCGAGAGTTCTTTGTCGCACCAAATGTGGTGGTTATCTGGCCCTTCTTCAAGCAGGTCTTGTGTCACGCTCCTGTGAGTCGGGCAAGGGCGTCATCCATGGTCCGGGCCGGCAGCTCGATCAGCCTTGGCGCTTCGGTGAACAGAAGGGCCGCCTTGACCTCGCGCCCAGGATAAAGCGGCTGCAGCAGGGCGCGATAAAGCGCCAACTGCAAAAGATAGGCCGGCGGGACTTCGGCCAGCGAAGCGGGCGCCGGCCGGTTGGTCTTGTAGTCGACGATCGACACCGTGTCCGCGGTCACCGCCAGCCGGTCGATCTTGCCGGAAATCGAGCGTGTTTTGCCCCTCACTTGCAGGCTGCCCATGACCGCCACCTCGGCGCGCGAGGAGGGCGCGAAAAGTTGGCCGAGGCGTGGATCGTCGAGGATGGCGATGACCGATGCCATGGCCTTTTCCCTCTCCGACGGCGGCCACACGGCACCCGTTCGCGCGAGATAACGCTCGGCCGCGCCCTGGCGTTCACCCTCGGCAATGCCGGGCAGCATCTGCAGCAGCTTGTGCAAGGCGAGACCGCGCAGCACGGCAAAGCCGGGCTCGGCATCGGCGTCCAGCACCGGTGAAGCCTTGTCGACGACCGCTTCCTTGCCTTCGTCGATCAGCGCTGAGGCGCCGGATGGCGACAGCGGCCGCGGCAGGTCCTCGAAGGGCGGCAAGGGCCGGAACAGGGTCCCCGGCAGCGGACCGAAAGCATCGGCCTGCCGCGCCTGTTCATCGGCGCTCGCCGCGACGGGCGGCAGCTTGGTGACGTGGAAACGATGCACCGGCTCGCCGCCGGCGGGATGCGCGCGCTGTTCGCTTTCCGGCGCGCCGGTTAGCGCGCGGCTGACGATCGAATGCCAGGTGCCGGTGTTCGGCGCCCGCTTGCCGTGATAGCCGCAGACGATCAGCCGGTCCTCGGCGCGGGTCATGCCGACATAGAGCAGCCGGCGGTACTCGTCGTCGGCGAGTTCCCTTGCCCTGGCGGCTGCCGCCTTCGAGAAGCCGTTGGCGACGTCGCTGGCCGAGCGCCAGAGATAGCCCTTGCCGTACCAGAAAGTGCCTGAGCCGTCGAAGGGCATCAGCCGCGGCAGATGCTGGTCGCTGAACGGAGCGGAACCGCCATCGACCAGGAACACCACTGGCGCCTCCAGGCCCTTGGCGGCGTGCACGGTCATGACGCGAACCTCGTCGCGCGTCTGGTCCATCTCGCGCTTGATCTCGGGCCCGGCATTTTCCAGCGTCGACAGGAAGGCTTCCAGCCCGGGCAGGCCGGTCCGTTCCTCGGCAAGACAGAAGCTCAGGAATTCGTCGAGAATATCCCCGGCTTCCGGCCCAAGCCTCGCAATCATCCTTTTACGCACGCCATCACGCGCCAGCAGGCCGGCATAGAGTTCGAACACCGGTTTGAAGGCGGCCTCGTCAGCCCAGGCGTCGAGTTGCGCGACAATCTTCGCCAGGCGCTCGTTTTCTTCGGCATGCTGGCGCAGCGACGCGGCCAGCGACAGGCCGGGCGGCCTTTGCGCGGCGAGCGTGAACAGTGCCTCCTCCGGCAGATCGAAGATCGGGCTGCGCAGCACGGCCGCGAGCGACAGGTCGTCCTGCGGTTGGATCAGCAGATGACCGAGCGCGATCAGGTCCTTGACCGCGATGTGGCCGGGTAGGCTCAGCCGGTCGGCGCCGGCAACCGGGATGTCGCGGCGCTTCAAGGCGCGGGTCAGCGCATGGACAAAACTGTCGCGTTTGCGCACCAGCACCAGCACGTCGCCCGGCCGCAGCCGCTTGCCGCGGCCTTCGATGATCTCGCTTTTGCCGATCCAGCCGGCAATGGTCGCCGCGACATTCTCGGCAACGCGCACCGCCGGCGCATGGGCGTGGTCGATGGCTTGCGTCCAGTCGTCGGGCTCGTCGACGACATCGGCGCCGATCGACGGCCAGACCTCGACATAGCCCGGCGCATCGGTGCGGATGGCCTTGTGGCTCAACGGATCGGGATCATGGCTGATGCCGCGCCGCACGACGGGATCGGCAAAGACGCGGTCGACGGCGGCCAGAACGTCGTCGGTCGAACGGAACGACCAGGTCAGCTTGAGGTCGGCGAAGGATGCCTCGGCATCGCGCACCCGGCCGGCGAACAACAGCCGGCTGTCGGCGAACGAGTCGGGCGCGGCTCCCTGGAAGGAATAGATCGACTGCTTCTCGTCACCGACGGCGAAGACCGTGCGGTGGACCCGGTCGCGCGCGCCGAGCCCGGCGAAAAATTCCTCCGCCAGCCGCTTCACCACCTCCCATTGATCCGGGCTGGTGTCCTGCGCCTCGTCGAGCAGAATGTGGTCGATGCCCTGGTCGAGCTTGTATTGCACCCAGGGGCCGGCATCGGGCCGCGCCAGAAGGTTGACCGTGCGGGTGATCAGATCGTTGAAGTCGAGAAAGCCGCGGCTGCGCTTCAGCACTTCGTAGCGGGCGATCAGCCAGTCGGCGATGGTCATTGCCGCTCGTGTGCCTTCCAGCATGCGGAACAGCGCCAGCCGGTCGACGGTTTCTATAATGGCGCTTGCCGCCGAGACATAGCGCTCGGCAAGGTCCGGCAGCCGGTCGGTCAGGGCTTTCTTGAAGGCCTTCGCCGGATCGTACGGATCGCCATCGGTCTTGAGAAAGGCTCTGGCGAGCGATTGCAGGCGGCGAACGGGATCGCTCTCGGCAAAAGCCTGGCGCGCATAGGGCAGGATGTTGTTCAGCACCGACCTGGCGTCGGTGGATTCGGCGGCCTGGGCGAAGCCGGTGAAATAGTCGGGCAGGAAGCCGGGCAGCGGCCAGACCGATGCCGCAATCCCTTCGGCGGTCTGGCCAGGGCGGAAATGGAATTCATCGAACAAAGGCTGGAAGCCGTCACGCCCGACCGCATCGAGGAACTGGCGCAACCCGTCGCGCTTGCGCACGATCTCGCCGAGCAAGGCATCGAGACCGGCCTCGCCGCCGCGTTCCAGCACGGTGGCGAAGGCGTCGGCCAGATCCGGGTTGCCGGCAGCCGTGCCGGTGATCATCTCGCGGCGCGCGGCAGCGAACAGCGATGCCTCCATCTGGCCGTCGAGCATCTCGAAATGGGCCGGAATGTTGGCTTCAAGCGGGAACTGGTGGAGCACCGATTCACAGAAGGCGTGGATGGTCTGGATCTTCAGTCCGCCTGGCGTCTCCAGTGCCTCGGCGAACAGGCGCCGCGCCCGGCGCATCGTGTCGCGGTCTGGGCGGCGCCCTTCCAGCGCCTCGATCTTCGCGGCCAGCTCGGTGTCACCGAGCACCGTCCAGTCCGACAGCGTGGAAAAGACCCGGTTCGACATATTGGCGGCGGCGGCGCGCGTATAGGTCAGGCACAGGATCTTCGACGGGTCGGTGCCGTTGAGCAGCAGCCGGATGACGCGCTGGGCCAGCACATGGGTCTTGCCGGAGCCGGCATTGGCCGACACCCAGGCCGAATTCTGCGGATCTGCGGCGCGGGCCTGGCTGTTGGCGGTATCGCTCGGGATGGGATAGGCCTTCTTCATGCCTCCCCTCCCTCGTCGCCGGCATCGCCGCCGGCCGACCATTCGAGCACGCGGGCGAGATGGTCGTAGTCGCCATCGGTCTCGCCCTCGCGAAACGGCAGCGCGCGCGACAGATAGCCGGTCTGCGGGTCGGCATAATGGATCAGCAGCTTTTCCAGCCGCGCCCAGGCCTCTTCCGCAAGGTCGGCGGCGGTCCGTGGCTGGCGGTTGTGCTCGAGGATGGACTCCTCGAACACCTCGCCATTCGGCTTCAACCTGATGAAGGCCAGTTGCGACGGCTCGCGCGCGCCCAGATCCTTGAACGCGCCACGCCGCAGCAGAGCGCCCTCCAGCGCCAGTTGCGGCGCCAGCAGCGTGTGCGCCTGCGCCTTGGAGGGCGAAGAACCCGTCTTGTAGTCCAGAATATCGGCCATGCCGCCGGCCAGCAGATCGACGCGGTCGGCATAGCCGGACAGCGTCACGCCGGATTGGCCGACCGGGGTCTTGCCGGCCCGCTCCTCGGCATGGCGCCGGGTCACGGCATCGGCGCGCGTGCGCTCCCATTCGACGATGTTGGCGGCGAGCTTTTCGAAGCGCGGCCACCACACCGCCTCGACATCGGCCGGAAGGGCGGCTTCGGCAAAGCAGGCGCGGCCGGCGGCAATGAGACCGGCCAGCGCGTCGGGTGCGCGCGGATCGGCAACCTCAGACGAGAACAGATGCAGGATGGCGTGGAACAGCGTGCCGCGTTCGGCGGCACCGGGATCACGGATGAGCGCATCGAGCGGCATCAGGCCGAGGATGCGTCTGGCATAGACGGCGTAGGGATCCCGGCGCAAGGTCTCGATCTCGGTGACCGAGAAATGCGTTGGGCGCACCGCCAATGGCGGCTTCGGTTGCGGCCGCGGCGCGAAATCCTGTTTTGGGCCGGTGTCGAGCGCGCGTGCCCAGGCGAGCAGCTCGTCGCCACGCCGGCGCAGGGTTGCCGCCTGGTCGTTGCCGATGAAGGTAAGCAGCCGCTGCAGCCAACGCGACGGCACGGCGGGGGCGTCGCCGGAACGCGCCGAGCGGGCCAGAACGACGCGTCTCGCGCCCATCGCCATCTGGAAATCATGCGCGGCAAGGCCGATGCGCCGCTCCGGCGGTTCGAGATCGATGCCGGTCTTCATCAGCCGCGACATGAAGCGGTCGCTCTCCGGCTTGCGCGGCCAGACACCTTCGTTGAGCCCGCCGATGACCAGCGTGTCGACGTCCTGCAGCCGCGCTTCCAGCGCACCCCAGATGGCGATGTTCCTGTCGGTGCCTTGCGCCGGCTTGACCGTCTCGGGCGCGATCAGCGCGTCCATCACATCGGGCCATTCGCTCGCCGCGAATGACAGCGAGGCCGAAGCAGCGACCAGCCCGCGCAGCAATTCGGCAAGCTTTTCACCGGCATCGCCGGCATAGAGGTCGCCCAGGCCGCCATCAGCGGAACGGCCGAGACTTTCCAAAGCCACGACGCTGGCCTGGACCAGCGCGGCAAGATCGGCATTCGCCTGGCCGCGAAAGGCCGAAAGCGGCGCCAGCGCTTCCGTCAGTCGCGCGAGCAAACTCCGCGCATCCTCGATGGAGCGCACGGTGAGACGGGAAAACCAGAAAGGCGGCCGGCTGTCATCGCCGAGGCCGGTAAGACGGTTTTCGAACAATTTCGGCAGCGAAACGATGTCGGGGCGGCCGGTACCGCCGCGCAGCGCCACCAGTTCGAGCAGTTCTGCCGCATGGCGCACGGCAGCACGCTCGAGGCCGAGGCCAAGCAGTGGGTGCTTGAGCAGGGACAAGAGGCCGACGGGATCGCCCGGCCGGAACACCGCTTCCAGCGCCAGGCGGAGCAGGCTGGCCGCCGGGCTGTTGGCGAGCGGCGTGCCGCCGGAATCGTCGGCGACGACACCGAAGCGCTTGAGTTCGACCGAGACGCGTCGCGCCAGCGCGCGGTCACCGGTGACGAGCGCGGCCCTTTGGCCGGGGGCTTCCACGGCCTGCTTCAGCGCAACGGCGATGGCGACGGCTTCGTCACGCTCGCTGGCGGCTTCCAGCAGCGTCACCTCGGCAAAGGCGCCGGCAATATCGGATGCCGAAAACCCGCTGCGTGTTTCGGCCCACAATTCGGTGGTCTCGGCCGGCCGCAGCGCTTCGCCGACAAGCGCGGCGCGAAGCGCAAGGTGCGGTTCGGCCGTGCCGAGTTCTTCGACGTCGGAGCGCAGCACGCCGATCTTGCCGATCAGCCTGGCCAGGCCATATTGCGGGTGGCCAAGTACGGCTGGGCGCGCGCCGGGGGCGACAAGCGCCTGGAAGGACGCTTCGTCCAGCGTCCGGTCGAGACCGGGCAGCACGATGGCGCCGCCGGGCAGGCGGGAGATCGCGGCAAGCAGTTCGGCCGTGGCGGGTATCGAGCCGGTCGAGCCGGCGGCGATGACCGGTCCGGCCGGCGGATTGCGCCGCAGCCGGGCCGCCTCGGAGCGGATCAGCGCGCTGCGATGCGCGGCCGGATTGGAGCGGTCGCTCTCGCTCAGGAATTTCGGCCAGGCGTCAGTGACGATGCCGAGGAATTCGAGCGTCACCTGCCACCAGCCGGCAAGGTTGCCGGTCACCAGATCGGCGAGCTTGGTCCAGTCGGTGCCTTCCGTCTCGATCTCGTCCATCAGCCCCGCAAGATCGCGCGCCAGCCAGATCGCGTCGGCGGTGGACGCGGGGATGACGATTTCCTCGGCGAAAAGCTTCGCCACATGTTCCGGCAGCCGGCGCTTCCAGGCCCGCACCAGCGGCGTCAGCAGCAACAGGCGTTCGGTCGCCGAGATCGGCGGCGCGAGATCGATCGCCGCCGAAGGCTCGGCCTCGAACAGGGCTTCGTCCTCGTCGAATTCGCCGAGCGGGCGGATGACCGGCAGGATCGCCGAACCGCCGCCGCCGCGTGCCCTCAAACTGTCGACGAACACACCGCGCAAGGCGCGCGCGGCACGACGCGTCGGCACATAGATGGTGACATCGGCGAGCGCGAGCGGATCGCCGTCGAAACGAAATCCCGGAACCAGGCGGCCGGCAAGCAGCGCCTCGGCCAGCGTCGGCAGGAACGGCGCTCCGGGGGGGATCGAGAAAACGCGGCTCGAGCCGCTCATTGCGACTCGGTTAGCGCGCCGGCGACGGCTTCTTCCGCCAGCGGAATGGCATCGGGCGTGCCGACGGTGATCCAGTGGCCGTGCATCGGCATGCCGAACAGCCGGCCGGCGGAGATGGCGGTATCGAAATAGGCGTTGAGCGAATGCGGTTCGGCCGATGCATCCTTGAACAGGCGCGGATGGACGATCGCCGCGCCGGCATAGATCAAGCCCGC
>Ga0075365_10001178_pt1 | contig 11489 bp, 16 predicted proteins | sample EndMetdeltDD1765_FD_71387 | JGI IMG/M metagenome (GOLD analysis project Ga0075365, IMG submission 71387) | Populus endosphere microbial communities from Tennessee, USA - Endosphere MetaG P. deltoides DD176-5 | ecosystem: Host-associated > Plants > Roots > Endosphere | place: USA: Tennessee... | reverse complement strand
CTTGCGGCGGTCGCCGCGTTCTCGCCGTTCCATTTTCATCGGGTTTTCGTGGGTATTACGGGCGAGACTCTTTCGGATTTCATCCGTCGGATTCGGATCGAGCGCGCCGCGAGCGCGCTCGCGTTGCTCCACGAGACCAGCGTGCTCGAGATTGCGCAGCGCTACGGCTTCTCGTCGGCCGCCGGCTTTGCGCGCGCGTTCCGCAGCCACTTCGGCATGAGTGCGACGCAGTGGCGCGATGGCGGCGCGCAACAATGGGATAGCAATCGACGCAAAGCGAACCGCAATCCTGGTCAAGTGAATCGCAATCGCCGCAAAGCAACGCCCGAACCGAAACCGCATCGTCGTCTCGTTCGCAGCAAAGCGGGCGTAATGGCGGTCGAGACGAGAGAGATTCCCTCATACCGTGTCGCATATATGCGCCACGTTGGCCCCTACGGTGAAGGCGGCGAGGTCACACAGCTCTGGACCAACTTCGAGCGCTGGATTCGCGCCCGCGACCTGCGTCAGCCTGGAACACTGACCATCGGCATCGGTCACGATGCACCCCGAATCGCCGATCCTGACAAGCTGCGATATGACGCCGGCATCGTCGTGCGCGAGGATTTCCGGCCCGACCGTTTCGTGAACGTCGCCGACCTGCCCGGTGGCAAATATGCGGTCGCCCGATTTGAGGGCGCGCCGACCGGAATCTCCGAAGCCTGGGACACGCTGTTCACGACCTGGATTCCCAGTAGCGGTTATCAGCCAGAGGACAGACCATGCCTCGAGCTGTATCGTGGCGATGGGGCGCGGCCTGCGCCCGGCCACCTGCGTTGCGAGCTCTGCCTCCCCGTCGGTCCCTTGTGAGCCTGGCAATGCTGGCTTCCGCTGGTCGACGCCAGGCATTATGGCGGCAGGAGGCATTTCATCTCGGGCGTTCAGGCGCGACCCTTGCCGTCAACCAGTTGCTGCAGATCGCTATTCCCTTCGTGACGACGACCATGACCGGGCGACTGGGTGTGGACGCGCTGGCCGCAGGCAGCATGATCGGAAGCATCGGCCTGCTGCTCTTCGTCACGACCCTTGGCGTTCTGCAAGGGCTCGTTCCACAGATGGGAATTGCCATCGGCTGCGGTGATCGCGAGGGCGCGGCGCGCGTCATGCGCGGCGGTCTGGCGATCGCCCTCGCAATGGGCCTCGGCACCACCGCGATCATGGCAAGCGTTCCATGGTGTCTCACGCGCGCCGGCCAGGATCCAGCGCTTGTCGTGCTTGCTCAACGGTTCATCCTGGCTCTGCTGCCCGGATATTTGCCCGGCGTCCTCATCATCGCGCTCAGGTTCTTTCTGATTGCCGCGGACGATCTCAAGTGGCTGACCCCCATCATGATCACGGGTGTCACGTTCAACGTGGCCTGCAATCTGCTCCTCGCGGGCGGAATCGACGGTCTCACCGCGGTCGGCACGACGATCTCACTGACAAATTGGCTCATGTTCGGGCTTCTCGTCCTTGCCGTTGGCCACGCACAGCGCATTCCAACCGGATTGGTGAATCGGCACGCGGGGATTGCGGCGCGTGAAGTGCTGGCGCTTGGAATTCCTGTCGGCGCAGTCTTCTTTACCGAAACCTTGCGTTCACCGGCTCGAGCGTGCTGATGGGCTATTTCGGCAAGGTGGCGCTTGCTGCCCACGGCGTCGCTCTTCTGTGGCTCAACATCGCGTTGATGGTCCCGATCGGACTTTCGCAGGCGGCCATGGCCCGCGTCGCTCTCCTTGTGGGCCAACGTGACTCCGGTGCCGTCAAGCACGCGGCGATCGTCGCTCTCCTGGCCGCAAGCGCAGCATCAGTCGTCACCGGGGCGCTTCTGGTCGCAGGATCGGACGACCTGGTCCGCCTCGCGATGTGGTCGCGGTCAGCAGACGACGAAGCGCTTGTCGAGGTAGGGCGAAGCTTCTTTCGCTCCTGCGCAACCACTCAACTGTTGTCGGGTCTCGTCATTGTCATGGCCAGCATCCTGCGAGGCCTGCGAGACGACAGCGCCCTGCTGTGGCTCGTCATGTTGGGATATTGGGGCGTCGGTCTTGGCGGCGCCGCGTTGTTGGCGTTTGCATTTGGCTTGGGCGGCGCGGGCATCTGGATGGGAATCGTGCTGGCGTTCGGCTTCGCCGTCGTCCTGCTTGCTGCAAGGCTCGCCCGGGCGTTCGGCGACCTGTCCGTGTGACCCGCGGCGCCAGGGTTGGGCATAGCCGCCCGCAGGACGGCCATGGCCGGGCACGACGGTGACTGAAAGTGAGGCTTCAGGCCTGGGCCGGGGCTCTCGCAAAATCCCAGTCCGGGCGGATGCGGCCGGACACGCCTTCGAAGGCGCCCTCCTCCAGCTCGGCAACCAGCACGCGCGCAGCGTCGACCGGCCCCGGCATGACGGCGCGGCCGCGCGGCACGCGCTTGAAACCAACGCGGCTGTAGTAGGGCTCATCACCGACCAGCAGCACCAGCCGGTGCCCCTTGGCCTTCGCTTCCGAGAGGCATCGCTCGAGCAGCATGCGGCCGATGCCATGGCTGCGAAACGGCGGCTCGACCGTCAGCGGCCCCAGCATCAGCGCCTTGGTGTCGCCAACGCAGATCGGCAGCTGTCGCACCGAGCCGACCAGCAGCGTGCCGATGCGCGCTGTGAACGACAGGTCCAGCCGGTGATCCACATGCTCGCGCAGACGATGGGCTGAGAGCACGAAGCGGCCTGGGCCGAACGTGCGTTCATGCAGCCGCTCGATCGGCTGGGCGTCGGACGGTCTCTCAGGCAGAATCGTGATGGACAACTCGGGCATCTGAAGGCGGCTTAGCATTTGACGCGCGCTGGGTCCACGGCTTCAGCCGTGTCCGACCCAGTCGGGAGAAATCGGCAAGTCGCCGGCCGCTTCCTCGATCCTGCGCCGCGTGCCTTCCGTCGTGCCGCCGGGCAGCGACTTCACCTCGAAGAAGCCGCAATCGACGATCTCGCGATTGGGGACTGGTTTGGAGACCTGGTGAAAATCCCGCACGATGTAGACCACGACATGGTCACGCCGTGAGACATGGCGATTGAAGAAGATGCCGTGCAGGACGGGCTGACCGTCGAAGACGATGTTGCCCTCCTCCTCCAGCTCGCGGCGGATGGCGTCGAGCGCGGTCTCGCCGACCTCGACGCCGCCGCCCGGCAGATGCCAGCCTGCGACATAACTGTGCTTCACCAGGAAGACGCGGCCTTGCGCATCGAACACCAGCGCACGTACACCGAAGGTCATGCCGCGCGCAAACCGCCAATAAAGGTGAAAGCAGCGCCGCAGCAGCGGCTCCAGCATGGTGCGAATGCGGGACAGGGTCATCGCGGCCGTGTCATGGATCACTCGAAGACCGGCCTGAAGAAGGACCTTTCATGCTTCAGGAAACATCGCGTCTCCCGATAGTAGGCTATCGCCTTCTGGCACTCGGGTTCGCTGGCCGCCTTGGCGCGGTAGGCTTCGTAGGCTGCGAGCGACGGGAACGAGAACATCGCGATCGCGACGTGGTCCGAACTCTCGTGGGGAAGAAAATAGCCGTGGTGAGTGCCGCCGAGCTTGTTGACCAGCGGAATCCACATCTTCGCGTACGTCTCGAATTCCTTGACTTTGAACGGTTCGATTTCATAGCGCAGAAAACAGGTGATCATCGTCGCTTCCCGAATCTGAGGTCATTGCGGCCAGTTCATAGCATTTCGCAAGCGGATGCCACTTGCATGAAGCGTCGAGTCCCAGACCGGCCTCGACGCGGTCAGCCGATCCAGGCTCCGAAGTTCGACGCCTGCGGCCGACAGGCAACGATCGAGCGCCGCCAGCGTCTCCATGCGGTTCGGGCGCACTGCCATTCGGGACACCCACATTGCAGCGTCCTGCGTATTCTCGAACGTATCCGCCGGCATTTCATATCTGTAGATCTCGCCGGCTCGAACGCGATCCAGCCAGCCGGCTTCAATGAACGCGACGGGGCCCGCCGACGACGATCCGATCCATTTCGACCGAGCCTCGTCGGTCGTTCGCGCCGTCGGCCAGATGACGATGCGCGGACAGTCGCGCGGAAACAGATAGAGGACGCTGTGCGGCCGATCGATCGCCCAAACAAGCGGCCCGTTCATCCATTCGCGCTCCGGTGAGCGGCTGGCAGGGATACGCACCGGACGCGGCTCAAAGACTTCAATCCGCGGATCGTCGCTGAAGTGAAAGAGCTCCATGCATTCCGCTTGCATGGATTTACGGCGCTTGTCAAAACAGGCAATGTTTCTTGCGCGCAACACCTGGCAAATGGATCGGTGACCGTGGCCGCGTTCACGCTGGCGCATCTGTCCGATCCGCATCTCGCGCCGTTGCCGAAGCCGCGCTTGAGCGAGCTCATGGGCAAACGCGCGACCGGGTACCTCAACTGGGTGCGAAGTCGCTATCTCATCCATTCGCGTCCGATGCTCGATAAGTTGACTGCCGACTTGCGCACGCAGCATCCGGACCACATCGCCGTGACCGGCGATCTCATCAACATCGCGCTCGAAGCGGAATTCGGCCCCGCGCGCGACTGGCTGAAGACGCTCGGCTCGCCGCACGACGTGACACTGGTGCCTGGAAATCACGACGCCTATGTCGCCTCGACCTGGCCGCGCTGCGCGGATCTTTGGGCAGACTATATGCGCGGCGATGACGCCGCCGATGCACGGCATGCGCGGTTTCCGTATCTGCGCCGGCGCGGACCGTTGCTTCTGATCGGCGTGTCGACCGCGGTGCCGACAGCGCCGTTCATGGCCACCGGCCAGCTCGGGCGAAAGCAGATCGCCGACCTGGCGGCGCTGCTTGCGAAGCACGAAGCGGACGACTGCTTTCGCGTGCTGCTGGTCCATCATCCACTGCGCTCGCCGGCTTCGCGTCGTCACAAGCGGTTGACCGACGCGCCCGCGTTGCTTGAGGTGCTGCGTCGCCACAGCGTGCAGCTGATCCTGCACGGGCACGATCACAAGCATTCGCTCATGTGGTTCGACGGTCCTGCGGGCAAAATTCCAGCGATCGGCTTGCCGTCGGCGTCCGCGGCCGTCGACGGCACGCACGATGCCGCCGCCTACAATCTGTTTCGCATTGAAAATCAAGGTGGTGCCTGGGGCTGCCACTGGACGGTGCGCGGCTTTGGCGACTCTGCGGCCGCCGTCGTCGAGTTACGGCAGCAGGAATTGCCCAAATCCTGATCCTTCGCGTCCGTTTTTGAAACCTTTCTAAACACGCTCCGTATCTCAACCCGCTCGGTGTGTCCGTCGCCTGCCCTTGTGGGGCGCAGGGCGGGCACTTTCACATCAGGAGGGATTGTCATGCAGAGTTTACGTCTTGCACCCGTGATCGCTGTTGCCGCGGCGATCACGCTCGGCTCGCTCGGAAGCGCCTCGGCGCAGATGACGGGCAAGCGTTCGCTTTACGACCGCCTCGGCGGCTACCCGGCGATCACCGCCGTGGTCGACGACTTCGTCGCCAACGTCGCCGCCGACAAGCGCATCAACAAGTTCTTCGCCAATGCCAACATTCCGCGGCTGAAGTCGCGCCTCGTCGACCAGCTCTGCCAGGCGAGCGGCGGGCCGTGCTACTATCCGGGCGCCGACATGAAGACCGCGCACGCCGGCATGGGCGTCCGCAACCGGGATTTCGACGCGTTGGTGCAGGATCTCGTCAAGTCGCTCAACAAGTTCAAGGTGCCGAAGGCCGAGCAGAACGAAATCGCTTCGGTGCTGCTGCCGATGCGCAAGGACATTGTCACGCGCTAAGGCGGGATCGTCGCTTTCCAGGAGCTACTTTCAGAGACCTTGGGCCCGCGCAAGCGGGCCTCTTTTTTGGACTGCGCAAGTCGCAGACGGTGGGGAGCTAGCGGAGCGCAGCGACCATGGCTGCCGCGAACAGCGCGGCAGCACCAACCAGCGCACCGATCAGAAACGGCCAGAAAAACGAAAGCTGACGCGCCACCGGCGCCGACGACGTGATCTCGACCGGAACGGCCAGAGCCTGTTCACGCTCGATGATGCGTCGCGCGACATAGTCGGTGACGGCGTCGACGATCGGCGCCACCTCGTTCGATTCTGAAAGCACGATGCGGCCATGCCGCGTATCCTGCACGAAGCGATAGGTGCGCTTGTCGCGCCCCATCACGATGTGCGCGACCACATCGACCCAAAGCCGCGGTGGATCGCCCAGGCTGATGCCGCGGTCGAACAGATCGACGTTGTTCGGGATTTCGGAAAACAGCGGATCGAGCGCTTCGGAGAGGATCTCCAGCCGCGCAACTTCCGCATCGCGCAGGTCGACCACGACGCCGGTGCGGTCCGCAGCCTCGATGCGGGCCTGACGAAGAGCGTCGCCCAACCTGCGCCGACTCCCGCCCATTTTGTCTTGAGCCCCGCTGGCTGCGCCGTCGCTCATGGCTTCCCTTGGATTTCCCCTGCGATTCCAGCCATTAACGTATCAGTAACCATCGCCGAGACAAGGGATCCGGGCTGCGACACGCTTAAAACGCAAGCGGCCCCGCCCGGTTGCGCACCGGGCAGAGCCACTGGATGTCCATTGTGCAGGCCTTGTCGGCCGCGGCTTCCGGTCGGTCAGATCATCGCCTTGCGCGGCTCCTCGACGATCGAGAAGCGCACGTTGCAGCGATGACGGTTCTTCTCCGACAGCGAGCGCCAGGCGTTCTCCGCCTCCTTGCGTGTCGGGAAAGGACCTTCGACCTGGGCCGTTCCATGCACGAGCTGGTGGAAGTTCAGCGAACGAAACTCGCCGCCAACAACCCAATAGTGCGTGCCGTGCATTGATCGCCTCCGTTATTCCGCTTTCCAAGACTCGTTAACGATGAACTGAGCAGCTTCCGACCAGGCTTGCAACGCCGTCGGGTTGCCCGCGGCCTCGCCGGGTCCTAACGAAATCACTGACATTCGTGACAACGTCACCGGGAAGCTCCACAGAGATAACGCGAAAGCCGTATCTCCATACATATCAATAGACGGCAATCGTGAATTATTGTAACAAGCATACCTTGAGTAAATGTCATTTTGTAAATTTTGTAAATCGGCATGTCAAGGATAGAGGTCCGCTTCCGCCATGGCGACGCGTCCCAAAACCACCGACTCGGCCAAAAAGCTGTTCGTCGGCCCCAGATTCCGGCGGATCCGGCAACAACTCGGCCTGTCGCAGACCCAGATTGCCGAGGGGCTCGGCATATCGCCAAGCTACATCAATCTGATCGAGCGCAACCAGCGCCCGGTGACCGCGCAGCTGCTGTTGCGGCTGGCGGAGACCTACGACCTCGACCTGCGCGATCTTGCGACGGCCGACGAGGACCGCTTCTTCGCCGAGCTGAACGAGATCTTCTCCGATCCGCTGTTCCGCCAGATCGACCTGCCCAAGCAGGAACTGCGCGACCTCGCCGAGCTCGCCCCTGGTGTCACCCATGCGCTGCAGCGGCTCTATGCTGCCTACACCGAGGCGCGGCGCGGCGAGACGATGGTGGCCGCGCAGATCGCCGACCGCACCGAGGGTGGCGTGCGCTTCGAGGCCAATCCGATCGAGCGGGCGCGCGACCTGGTCGAAGCCAACCGCAACTATTTTCCCGATATCGAGCAGGCAGCCGAGACGCTGCGCGACGAGATCAACGTGACGGCGCAGGATCTGTTTGCCGTGCTGAGCACGCGCCTGCGCGAAAAACACGCGGCCACCGTGCGCATCATGCCGGTCGATGTGATGCGCGAGACGCTGCGGCGCTGGGACCGGCATCGCCGCCAGATCCTGATCTCCGAGCTGGTCGATCCGCCGGGCCGCGCGTTCCAGCTGGGCTTTCAGATCGCGCTCGCCGAGCAGGGCCAACTGCTCGACGCGATCGTCGCTCGCGCCGGCGCGCTCGACGACACCAGCCGCCGCCTCTACCGCATCACGCTCGCGAACTATTTTGCCGCCGCCGTGATGATGCCGTATCAGCCGTTTCATGCGGCGGCCGAAAGCCTCGGCTACGACGTGCACGTGCTGGGCCAGCGCTTCAACGCCAGCTTCGAGCAGATCTGCCACCGCCTGACCACGCTGCAGCGGCCGACCGCGCGCGGCGTGCCGTTCTTCATGCTGCGCGTCGACAATGCCGGCAACGTGTCGAAGCGGTTTTCATCGGGGACGTTCGCGTTCTCGAAATTCGGCGGCACCTGCCCGCTCTGGAACGTGCATTCGACCTTCGACACGCCGGACCGGTTGTTGAGCCAAATCGTCGAACTGCCCGACGGCAGCAAGTATTTTTCTATCGCGCAGACCGTGCGCCGCCCGGTGGCGCCGCATCCGCAAGTCCAGCCGCGCTTCGCCATCGGTCTTGGTTGCGAGCTGCGCCACGCCTCAAGGCTCGTCTATGCCGCCGGCTTCGATCTGGAGAAGACCGAGGGCACGCCGATCGGCGTCAACTGCCGCCTGTGCGAACGCGAAGACTGCAGCCAGCGCGCCGAGCCGCCGCTGACACGCACGCTGATCCTGGACGAGAACACACGGCGCCTGTCGTCGTTTTCGTTCTCGAGCGCACGGGAATTGTGAGAGTTGCCGCGATTTGTTCATTGCCGGGCTTGACCCGGCTGGCCAACCCAAGAACATTCGGCCCCATCTGAACGACACATTTGGGGGCCCGGAACGATGCCGACACACTTCGCCGCGTTTGCGCGGCACATGACGATTGCCGGCATTGCTGTCGTTGCCGTTGCTGCTGCTCTCTCCCCCGCCCTCGCCCAGAACGTCGGCGCGTGCCGGGCCGGCACGAACTTCGAGCGCTGGCTTGCGCAGTTCAAGCAGGATGCGGCGAAGGCCGGCGTGTCGCAGCGGGCGATCGCGACAGCCTCGCCTTACCTCGTCTTCGATCAGGGCACCGTCAATCGCGACCGTGGCCAGCGAGTGTTCGGCCAGATCTTCACGACGTTTTCGGACCGGATGGCGGCGGCGCACCGCGTGCAGGGTGGGCAGCAGAAGCTCAAGCAGTATGCCAACGCATTCGCCCGCGCCGAGCGCGAGTATGGCGTGCCGCCGGCGGTCATCGCCGCGTTCTGGGGTCTCGAGACCGATTTCGGCGGGAACTCCGGCAAGCTGCCGATTCTCAAATCGCTCGCGACGCTCGCCTATGACTGCCGTCGCCCCGACCGCTTCCACGAGGAGCTGATCGCGGCCTTTAAGATCATCGAGCGTGGCGACCTGCCGCCTGAGGAAATGATCGGCTCATGGGCCGGCGAGCTCGGCCAGATGCAGTTTCTGCCGAAGCACTATTACGACCACGCGGTCGACTACGACGGCGACGGCCGTCGCGACCTGATTCGCAGCGCCGCCGATGCGATCGGCTCGACCGCGCATTACATCTCGGCCGGCCTGAAGTGGCGGCGCGGCGAGCCGTGGCTGCAGGAAATTCGCGTGCCGTCGAACCTGCCGTGGGATCAGACCGATCTTTCGGTAAAGCATCCGCGCGCGAAATGGGCGCAGTGGGGCGTCACCTATCCGGACGGACGGCCGCTGCCGAACGACAACATGCCGGCTTCGGTGCTGCTGCCGATGGGCAAGGACGGGCCTGCCTTCCTGGCGTACGCCAACTTCGCCGCCTACACCGAATGGAATAACTCGCTGATCTATTCGACGACGGCGGGTTACCTCGCCACCCGCATCGCTGGCGCCCCGCCGATGCGACGGCCGCAAGGACAGGTCGCACAACTGTCGTTCAACGAGATCAAGGAATTGCAGCAGCTGCTCGCGCGCTCTGGCTTCAACGTCGGCAAGATCGACGGCGTGCTCGGCCAGCAGAGCCGGATCGCGGTGAAGACCATGCAGGCGAAGTTCGGCCTGCCCGCCGACGCCTGGCCGACCGCCGAACTGCTCGCGCGCATGCGCGCCGAGCGAGGCGAGCCACCACGGCCGCAGGCGCGCCGCTCTTAAGCTCGCGCACGCGAATTTCAAGTGCGCTTGAAGCTCGCATTTGGCGCTACCGCCCGGCAGTACGCTCCACTATCCTGACATCACAGGTCTTCTTTTCCGGAGGTTTCGCCATGTCGCTACACGCCGTCGTCGTTCCTGCTTTCCTGCAGACTTTGAAGGCTCTTTCCGGTGTGCTTGCCAAGGCGGAAGCGCATTGCGAAGCGAAGAAAATTGCGCCGGAGGCGCTGCTCACTGCGCGGCTGTTTCCGGACATGTACCCGCTGACCCGGCAAGTGCAGGCCGCGTGCGACGGTGCCGCAAAATGCTGTGCGCGATTGGCCGGCGTGGACGTTCCTGTCTATCCCGACGAGGAGAAATCGTTCGCCGAGTTGCAGAAGCGCATCGAAACGGTGAGCAACTATCTGAAGGGATTCACCGAGCAGCAGTTCGAAGGTGCTGCAACGAAGGACATCTCAGTTCCGGCCGGTCCGCGCACCCTGAACTTCAACGGCGCCCAGTTCCTGGCGAGCTTCGCGCTACCCAACTTCTACTTCCACGCGACGACCGCCTACGACATCTTGCGCCACAACGGTATCGAGATCGGCAAGCGCGACTTCCTCGGCATGTGAATTCTTTGCGCCGTTCAAACCGAAGGCGGCCGTACGGCCGCCTTCACGTCACGACGGCTGGTGACGCGATTTTGAATGTGCAAGTGCTTCCCTCTCCGCCTCGCGCGCGGAACGGAAGTATTGGCCTTCCATGCACTGGAACTCTTCAGAAGCTGCGAAGAACCGGAAGCCGCCGCGATCGCGAACGATGATGCCGGCAGGCTCAGACCGGACCTCGATGATGTACGAATCCGACATGGCACTCCACTTAACGTTTTCCGGCTGCTCAACGCGGATGCGTCGAAAAGGTTCACCGGAATCGTCGTTCTTTTTCAACACGATTCGGCGGTTAAGTAGGCGCTTCGCGCAACAAAGCTGTGACGATTGGTGGACGGTTTCGATGGAGTAAGTTCGACGGTCGGTCATACCTGTGGCGTCGTTTTTTGATGGAGTATGATCTTTTCGGAAAATCGATATCCGGATCATGTTCAGGTCAGCCACTGGCTTTCACGGGCGTCGGCTTTCCGTGCTCGTCGATTGCCACATAAGTAAACGTGCCGTCGGTCACCAGAATCATCTGCGACTCATTGCTGCGCGTCACCCACGCCTCCACGCGCACAGCGACCGAGGTGCGGCCGACGCGCACGGTGTCGGTGTAGACGGAGACCACGTCGCCGACATACACCGGCTTGCGGAAGGTCATCGCCTCAATTGCGACGGTCACGCTGCGCAGGCGGAAGGATTTGCCGACGAAGATGCCGCCGGCAATGTCCATCTGGCCCAACAGCCAGCCCCCGAAAATGTCGCCGTTCTGGTTGGTGTCTGCGGGCATCGCCAGCGTGCGCAGCGACAGCTCGCCGCGCGGCGCTGCTGGAACGTCGGCATGATTTGATTGCGCGTCGTTACCCATGGGGCGACTTTAGGCGACCCGCAGAGTCGGCTCAAGCCACGCTGGCCA
>Ga0075365_10001177_pt1 | contig 11492 bp, 11 predicted proteins | sample EndMetdeltDD1765_FD_71387 | JGI IMG/M metagenome (GOLD analysis project Ga0075365, IMG submission 71387) | Populus endosphere microbial communities from Tennessee, USA - Endosphere MetaG P. deltoides DD176-5 | ecosystem: Host-associated > Plants > Roots > Endosphere | place: USA: Tennessee... | reverse complement strand
AGGGCCACAGCAAGCCGGTGATGGCCGTCCATCACAAAAAGCGCGCTCTTCTCCACCAGAATGGGAACCGTCCAGCGTCCGGCAGTTAGAATCTGACCCAGCACGACATCAATGCGATTTGGATCGGTCTCTTCGGTGGGAGTTAGATCGCGAGGCGAGAGAAAACGATACGTCATGGTTCTCCAGCTTACCGTTCTTGCGTTCATTGAATCTAAAACTTGATTCTTTTAATCAACTATATTGCTCGTGTAACGCGATTATGACGGAGGTGTCAACCGCAGGGTTCATTCGAGGATTCATTGGTTACGAATTTGATCGAGCGGGGCGTTGGTGCACCGAGTCGAAGTTCGACACAGTTCGATCTTTGATGCCGCATGTTATGTCTGTTTGTCATGGTGGCGGATTGGCTCCAGGCGTCCGTATGCCAGCATGCGGTTGAGAGCGGCGCACCCGATGGCGACCTCTGTCTGTTGAGCCGGAAAGGATCGGGCCCGCAGGCGTCGTCCGATCGAAGCCTTGTATCGCCCGATGGCGGTTTCGATCAGCGCACGCTTACCGTAGCCGGTGGCCGCCTGCCGTTTCAGCCGACCGTCAGCTGGACCTGCTGACGGCAATCATCATCTCTGGAACACTGTCCATCTTCGCCATGCTGTCGCCGAACGGCGGAATGAAGGTCTTGATGTGCCGCCAGAGCTTCCGGCTCACATCTCGCGCTTGGGCCGGGCGCACATCCTCCGGACCGGCGAATATCTATGGCCCACAGGGGCAATCGCTTAGGGCGTCGTTCCGCCCTCACCGGAATCGACCCCTTATAGCGAGATCAGACGGGCTTTCGAGCCGCGACGAAGCGGTTCATGGCATCGAAAGAGAAGGCCGCAATCGGCAGGCTGGTCCCACCCTCCAGTGCCAGATCGGCGAGAATTTCGCCAACGACGCTAGTGAACTTGAAGCCATGCCCGGAACAGGGTGAGGCGACGACCACATTCGGATTGCCAGGCACGAGGTCAAGCAGGAAATCCTCGCTCGGCAGCATCGTATAGCGGCATGTCACCGCGTTGACGCGTAGCCCAGCGGCGGCAGGCACGCGCTTGGCGATAAAGCCATCGAGCAGTGCCGTGTCCGCATCATTGACCGGCGGATTGGGCTGGTTCGGGTCGATCGGCTCACGAAAATGCGCATGCCGGCCGACCTTCACGCCATCGACGCCGATTGCCGGGAAGCCAAAATACGAACCCTCCATCCCCTCGTCCCTCAGGAAACAGGGCATGCGCTGCGGTTCGGTCGCGAACCCGTCGCGCGGCTGATACCAGGCAACGACCTGGCGGATCGGTGCAGCATGCTCTCTCAGTTGCGGAACGAGCTCGCCAATCCAGGAGCCGGTGGCGACCACGACTTTCCTGGCGCGATACTGGCCGGCAGCAGAACGGATCGTCACACCACCATCCCCCGGCTCGATAGCGGTGGCCCGCTCGCCAAAGTGAAGGACCGCACCGTCCTCGGCCGCCAGTTTGAGATAACCCATCACGGCAGCCTCGGGTCTGAGATAGCCGCCCTGGGGATCAAGGACGGCGATTTCCTCATCGTCCAGCTGAAAGGCAGGAAACCGACGCGCCATATCCGCCTTGTCGAGAACCTCGTGCGGTAACCCATGCATCCTGCAGGACGCGCGCGTTCCCGCAACGATCTTGCTATCCGCAGTGCCAATTTGAAGGACGCCCGTGATCGTCAATATGTCTGCGCGAAGCTTGGCCTCCAAAGCGCGCCAGTTTCGATAGGCACGCTGCAGCAGCGGTACATAGGAAGGATCCTCGAAATAGCCGAGCCGAATGAGGCGGCTATCTCCATGTGAGGAACTGAGCGCATGGGCCGGAAAATAGGCATCGATCCCGATCGTCCTGGCGCCCCGCGCTGCAAGCAAGGAAAGGGCCGCACTCCCCATGGCGCCAAGCCCGATCACGGCGACGTCAAATTCAGCTGTCATGGCTCATACTCACATCAGTTCGGGCGGCACTTCGTGACGGATAAGGGTCCGAAGCGCCTCTATGTCGCCGGCAAGAGGACGTTCGTCGCCATAGTGCGCAACGACATGGCGTACCGCACTATGGATTGCGTCCGTCCCTTTGGCGCGCGCAGCCGTTGGCGCGAGGAAGTCGTGTGCCTGGGCGGCGGCCATCAACTCGATCGCGAGAATATATTCTGCGTTGTCCGTCACCGCGAGAAGCTTGTTCGCCGCAGCCGTCGGGTGCGCAAGAAAGTCCTCCTGCAGGCCGGAGGTCAGGCCACCATCGGTGGAGGCCGGTGCAGCCAGCCTGCGGTTCTCGTTGCTCAGCGCCGCCGCAGTGTATTGCGCGATCATGAAGCCGGAGTTGCTGCCGGCATCGCTCGCCAAAAATGGCGGCAGACCGCTGACCAGTGGATTGACGAGCCGGTCCATACGGCGCTCGCTCATGGCCGATATCTGCGCAAGCGCGATCGCCAGGCTGTCGGCGGCTTGTGAAAGCGCAGGCGCGACAGCGTGCGCCTCTGAGGAGACAACCGGATTTTCGGGCGTGCCCGAAACCGCCGGGTTGTCGGTCACCGAGGCAAGCTCGCAATCGACAACGTCGGACGCATTATCAAAGACGTCGCGTGCAGCGCCGTGCGCATGCGGGACCGAGCGCAGGCTCAGTGCATCCTGTGTCCGCTTTCCGAGCGCTGCCGCGATGAGGTCGCTACCATCCAAAAGTCGTCGCAGCGAAGCGCCGACTTTCGCGATTCCGCGCGATGGGCGCAGCGCCAAGACGGCTTCGTCAAAAGCCGCCATCTGGCACCCTGCCGCCTCCAGCGTCAGGGCCGCGACCGCATCGGCCCAGTCGAGTAGATGGCTGGCGCGTGCCAGGGCGACACTGGCTAGGCCTGTTGCACAGGCCGTACCATTGACAAGGCTCAATCCTTCCTTCGCACCGAGCACGAGCGGCTGAAGGCCGATCGCATTCAGGGCCTCGCGACCATTCATCCGCCTGCCCGCGACCGATGCACGTCCCTCGCCGATCAGGACGAGTGCCGTGTGGGCATTGTGTGTCAGGTAACCGGCCGAGCCCTTTGATGGGATATCCGGCACGCAGTCCCGTTCCAGAAATGCCGCCAGATGACGGATGATATCCGCACGCACACCGGAATGCCCGTGCGAAAAATTGGCGATTTGCGCAGCGATGATCGCTCGAACCTCGCGCGGCGCCAACAGCTCGCCGACCCCGCAGGCATGGCTCAGGATAATGTTGCGCGACAGCCGGCTCTGGGAGGCGCGATCGACCACCGTATCGGAGAGAGCGCCGACGCCTGTGTTGATGCCGTAGGCGCGCACGCCGGTTTCGACGATCCGTTCGACGATGCGGCTGGCATTGTCCACGCGAGCCCAGGCAGCAGGCGAAAGCGCAAGCGTCTCACCTGCTGCGACGCGTGCCACGTCGCGCCAGCCGATCCGCGTGTCGATAGTGACGGTCATTGTCCGCTTCCGAAATGGCCGATGAACTGGCGAAAGGCGGGCGAAGCGCCGCCACCGAACATCTCGTCCGGCGCGCCGCTGCTTTCGACCAGGCCTTCCTTCATGAAGACAACCCGGTTGGAGACGTTGCGGGCAAAGCTCATCTCGTGGGTGACCACCAACATGGTCATCCCCTCCTCGGCAAGCGCGCGCATGACACGCAACACCTCCCCGACGAGTTCGGGATCGAGGGCGGAGGTCGGCTCATCGAAAAGCATGACCTTCGGCTTCATCGCGAGCGCCCGGGCAATTGCGGCACGCTGCTGCTGGCCGCCGGAGAGATGCGCTGGATAGGCATGTCGCTTGTCGGCTATGCCGACCTTTTCCAAGAGCACCTCTGCTTCGGCGATGCATTCGGCGCGCGGACGCTTAAGGACATGAACCGGCCCCTCGATCACATTCTGCAGGATCGTCATGTGCGACCAGAGATTGAAGGACTGGAAAACCATGCCGAGTTCCGAGCGGATGTGGTCGACCTGTTTCTGGCTTGCGGGGCGGCTCGCGCCGCCCTTGTGGATCATGCGGATCTGCTCGCCATCCACCCAGATCTCGCCGTCGGTTGCTATCTCCAGCAGGTTGATGCAACGCAGGAAGGTCGATTTTCCGGAGCCGGAGGCCCCGAGCAGGGAGATGACGTCGCCATCCTGAGCATCGAGCGAGATGCCACGCAGGACCTCATGCGTGCCGAAGCTCTTGCGGATGTTGCGGACGGAAAGTCGGGTAACGCCTGGCATTGAAAGCTCCAATCGTGTCCGTTCCGCTCTTAGGCTTTCAACGCCGGCGGGATCGCACGGCGGTGTCGCGAGAGCGAATACTCGAGCAGGGACATCGCCTGCAGAATGATGAAGTTGAGAACGAGGTAGATGATGGCCGCACAGAGGAATACTTCCATCGTCCGGTAGGTCTGCGAGATCAGGCGCTGCGCCACGCCGGTCACTTCCCATACCGTGACCAGGCTTGCGAGCGCGGTCGATTTCATCATCAGGACGATCTCGGTGGAATAGGCCGGCAGCGCGTGACGGAAGGCGATCGGCGCTAGAATGCGGCGCACGAGCAGCGCGCCGGACATGCCGATCGAGCGAGCGGCCTCGATCTCACGTGGCGAGACGGCGCGAATGCCACCGCGGAAAATTTCAGCGGAGTAGCCTGCGGTGCAGAGCGCCAGAGAAAGCACTGCGCAAACGAACGGTTCGCGCAAGAACGGCCAGAGGAAGGAATAGCGGATGAAACCGAACTGGCCAAGGCCGTAGAAGACGAGGAACATCTGGATCAGCAGCGGCGAGCCGCGAAAGACGAAGATGTATCCCTTGGCAATCGCCGACAGCACCGGATTGCCGCCGACGCGCATCCAGACGATCAGGAGCGCTAGAAGGCCACCAAAGAAAACCGATAGGGAAAACAGAGCCAAGGTCATCGGGACGGCCTTGAGCAGGGTGGTCATCGTTTGAGCGAGAAAAGCGAAATCCATCGTGCTACCTCACGCCTTTCCCATGGCCGCCGTCGGCATGCTGCGATTGGCGCGTCGCTCGGCGCCATTGAAGACCCGGTCAGACAGGCTCGTCAGGATCAGATAGAGGATCCCGCCGACGATGAAGAACAGGAAATATTGTCGCGTGGAACCGGCAGCGACCTGACTGGTGCGCATCAGTTCCGCCAGGCCAGTCACCGAGATCAATGCCGAATCCTTCAGGCTGAGCTGCCAGACGTTGCCGAGACCAGGGATCGCCAAACGCAGCACCTGTGGGATGATGATCCGGCGAAACCGCACGCCACGATGCATGCCAATGGCAGATGCCGCCTCCAACTCGCCCTTGGAAATGGCAAGGTAGGCTCCGCGGAAAACTTCCGCCTGATAGGCACCGGAGATGATGCCCACAGCTAACGCACCCGCGAGGAAGGAGGGCAGCCCGAGGAAGCCCTCGTAGCCCATCGCCTTGCCGATCGAGGTGACCGCGGAGGAACCTCCAAAATAGATGAGATAGATGATGAGCAGTTCCGGCACGCCGCGAAAGACGGTCGTGTAGACGTTACCGAGCGCGACGAGCGACGCCTTGCCGGATAGCTTGGCCGCAGAGATTGTCGCACCAAGCACGGCTCCGATCGCAAGCGCGCTTGCAGTCACGGCGAGTGTAATCAACGTGGCGAGCAGAAGCAGCGCGCCCCATCCGGTCGAACCGAATCCAATCAGTTCCAGTGTTGCCATATCACGTTCCCCGCGCCCGCCGCTGTCTCGGCGGTGTCAGAATAGCATGCGGCCCCCGGCATTGAAGCCGGAGACCGGGACGTCCGGCCTCCGCCGGAAATCAGTTCTGCGGGCTGACGTCGACCTTGAACCACTTCATCGACAGGTTCTTCACGGTGCCGTCGGCGAGCGCCGACTTGATCGCTTCGTTGAACTTGTCGCGAAGGTCGGTATCTGCCTGACGGATACCGAGGCCTTCACCTTCGCCCCAGATCGAGCCAACGATTTCAGGGCCGGTAAAGGCCAGCGTATCGTTTGCGGACTGGAAAGCATTGGCGAAGTAGACGGCATCGTCGAAGCCGAGATCGATACGGCCGTTCTGCAGATCGAGATCGCGGTCGGCACCGGTCTTGTATTCGCGGATTTCTGCGATGTCGCCGAAATTGTCGTAAACGAACTTGGCATAGACGGTGGCGGCCTGAATGCCGATCGTCTTGCCCTTGAAGGCTTCCTTCAGCGCATCCACTTCCTTAACGCCGGTCTGGCCGGGCGTCATCTTGATCGTTGCTCCGGTGCCGGCTGCGTTGGCAAGCGGGCTATCCTTGGCCGTTGCAAAGGCTGCCGGCGTCGCAGCGTAGGGGATCGTGAAACCAATGACCTTCTTGCGGTCCTCGGTGATCGACAGTGCATCCATGATGACGTCGAACTTGCCGGCATTGAGCGCAGGAATCATGCCGTCCCAGTCGGAAGCGACGAGCTTGCATTCGATCTTGGCGCGTTCGCACAGAACTTTGGCAAGCTCTGGTTCGAAGCCGCCGAGCGTGCCGTCGGCATTGGTCATGTTCCAAGGCGCATAGGCGCCCTCAAGTGTAATGGTGGCAGTCTTCCAGTCCTTGGCGGCGACAGGAGCGGCGAAGGCCGAAAGCGCAAAGGCGCTGGAAAGAAGAAGCGCGCTGAATTTCATTGGTTCTATCTCCTCTGAAGTGACGATTGACCCTTGCGGTCCGACACCGGTCTTCGCCGGCTTGCCCGATGCCGACCTTTGCTGGTCGAGCTTTCGAGAGGTTGTATAGGGTACCATATGAGATATTTTGTGTTATGCAAGAGGAAAGTCGATTTATCGAGCGGATTCCGCCGTTGCAAAAGGAATAGGCAATGAAGCGTCCAAGCGAGATGAAGAGGGATAACGATACCGCACCGCTCTACGCCGGTGTCAAGCAGATGATACTTGACCGCATCCACAGCGGCGAGTGGCCTCCGAAGCATCGCGTGCCTTCCGAAAACGAACTGGTCACGGAGCTCGGCGTAAGCAAGATGACCGCCAACCGGGCGCTGCGTGAACTCGCAAGCGAGGGCGAGCTGGTTCGTATTCAGGGCGTTGGCTCCTTTGTCGCGGAGCGCAAGGGCTACTCGGCCTTGTTCGAGGTGCGCAACATCGCCGAAGAGATTGCTGAGCGCGGCCACATGCATGAGGCCGCGGTGGTGATTTTAGCCCAGGAAGCAGCCTCTCCAGAGACGGCGGACGCGCTGGAGCTCGATATCGGCGCGCCCGTCTTTCACTCCTTGATCGTGCACAGCGAAAACGGCGTGCCGGTGCAGATCGAAGACCGTTTCGTCAATCCGGCAGCGGCCCCTGACTACCTGGCGCAGGATTTTGCCTCGCTGACACCCAACGCCTATCTGACGGCGGCCGCCCCGCTCAGCGGATCCGAACACATTGTCGAGGCAGCGATGCCGCAGTCCTGGGAGTGCAAGCTCTTGACCATCCTCAAGAACGAACCATGCCTGGCGATCCGCCGCCGGACCTGGTCAGGGCGCCACGTCGTCTCTACGGCCCGCCTCATCTATCCCGGCAACCGCTACCGGCTGGAGGCCCGCACCGGAAAGGTGTTTGAGGAATAGCCTCAGTTGTATATGGAACATGTGTGCGTTTCCGCACTTGCCTAGCCAATCCGCGGATAGCCAAGTGCGACGGCCTTGCGTTCCAAATCCACAAGAGGCTGATAGTCTGCTTCGGAAAGGGTGACAAAATCCGAAAGCGAAAGCGTTTCGCGAACGCGCGCCAAGGAGGGCTCGGTGATCGCCGATTGAAGCGCATCGCGCAGTTGCTCGACCTCGCGATCCGAGGCGCCGCTGGAGGTAATGAAGGGCAGTCCAGGACCGCTGGCCGTCTCGGCAAGGATGCGCAGACTGGCAAGCCTCTCCGGCGCAAAGCGCCCTATGTTGCCGTAGGTCACACAATCGATTGCGGCAACGTCGGCCCTGCCGGCCGCGACTGCAGCGATGCTCGCCCCATGGCCGCCGGTCTCGATCACCTCGGAAAAGAAGTGTCCACCTTCAGCGAGTGGGGCTATCTCGGCACGGAAGAGATTGCTGCCCGAGTTGCTCTCATGGTTGTTGACTGCGGCACGCAAACCGCGGAGCTCGACAAGCGATCGAGCTGCCGCGTTCTTATGAACGACAATGAAACTGCGCATTAAGGCGCCGTCGCAGCCGGGCAGATCGTAGATTGGCGTTGCGACGAGACGAACGGAGCTGCGCAGTCGCTTCGCATAGGGATAACCGCAGGTCTGCGCGAGGATGAGATCTGGATAGAGCCAGGCTTCGTCGTAGGACAACGAACGATCGAGTTCCGTTGGCACGTCGGACAACCCAACCTCTTCTCGAAGGTAGCCGCTGATGTAGCGCCAGAGCGCAGCAGTCGCCTCCACCAGCGGCGGTGGATCGACATACATCGACAGGCTGGCGAGGCGCATTTTCCAAGTCTCTTCGTTGACGCACCGCGAACATAGTCACGCGCCGACGAATTGCCAATGATATCAGTCAGCGTTGCACATCGAGCCCGATATCCAGCGTTGGGGCGCTGTGCGTACACCAGCCAACCGACACGAGATCAACACCGGAGGCGGCGATTGCAGCGACTGTTGCGGGCGTTACCCGACCCGAGGCCTCGGTGATTGCACGGCCGCTGACGATTGCGACCGCTTCGCGCAGTTGCGTCGGCGTCATATTATCGAGCAGGACTGCATCGACGCCCTGTTCCATAGCCTCCCGCAGCTGCAAAAGCGTGTCCACCTCGACCTCGATCTTGACCATGTGCCCGACGCCAGCGCGGGCGCGGGCGATCGCCGCGGCAACGCCGCCAGCAATCGCCACGTGATTGTCCTTGATCAGGACGGCATCATGAAGTGCAAACCGATGGTTCATGCCGCCACCTGCGCGAACTGCATATTTTTCCAGAGCCCGCAGCCCGGGCGTCGTCTTGCGGGTGCAGGCAATCGATGCCTTCGTGCCGCTGACAGCTTCGACCAAGCTTGCCGTCACCGTCGCAATGCCAGACAGGTGTCCAAGAAAATTGAGCGCGGTGCGCTCCCCCGTCAGCAAGCCGCGCGAAGGCCCGGTGATCGTGGCAATGGTGTCGCCGGGTTCGACGCGCGACCCGTCCTCCATGTGGCGGGTCATCGTGATTGCGGCCTCGACGAGCTGGAAGGCGAGCTCGGCGGCGTCGAGACCGGCAATGACACCAGGCTGCCGCGCGACCATGACCAAAGACGAGCGATGATCCGCCGGGATGACGGCGGCCGAAGTGATGTCGCCGGCTAGGCCTAGATCTTCGACGAGGGCCGCGCGCACCAGCGGTTCGATGACAAGGCGCGGCAAAGGGGCAAGAGACATGTCAGGCACTCCGGGCAAAAGAATGGGTGTCGGCACGCGCGACGTCGAGCACATCGGCGAGCGTCATGAAACGGCGTTCGGCAAGCGGCAGCTTCAGTGGAAAATCGGTGCGCGCGTGTGCGCCGCGGCTCTCCTTGCGCAGCATTGCAAAGACAGCAATCGTCAACGCAACAATCGCCGGATCGGCGGCAGGGCCGTCGGCTTCGGCGAGCGGCAACAGGGCCGCGATTGCTCCCTGGAGAGCCCCGGCGTTACGCAGCACGCCGAGGTGGCGCGACACGATCGCGCGCACGCACGAGGCATCTGGCGCTGACACAGGCGGCACTCCCGGCGCCGCCCAAACCCGACCCGTCGACGTCCCGCCAAGATCACGGGCAGCCCGCATGCCTAGCGCGGCCGCCTCAAGCAACGAGTTGCTGGCCAGACGATTGGCGCCATGCAGCCCGGTCGAGGCCGCCTCGCCGACCACCCACAGGCCTGGAACCGAGCTGCGTCCCGTCAAATCGGTCGCAACTCCGCCCATGTGGTAGTGAACTGCAGGGCGCACCGGTATGAGATCGATTGCCGGATCGATGCCGGCCTCGCGGCATAGCGCCTGGATTGTCGGAAATCGGAGTGCAAAGCGATCGCCGAGCGCGCAACGGGCATCCAAGAAGACATGCCGCCCCAGTGAAATTTCTGCGCTGATGGCGCGCGCAACAACGTCGCGCGGCGCCAGTTCTCCTCCATCGATGCCCGACATAAAGCGTTCGCCCCTGTCGTTGACGAGGACGGCGCCCTCGCCGCGCACCGCCTCGCTGACGAGCGCCAGCGGCCGGCGCGCAGAATCAAGACCCGTCGGGTGAAATTGCACGAATTCCATGTCGGCAAGGCGCGCCCCTGCCCTGGCCGCCAGCGCAAGTCCCTGGCCGAAATTGCACATGGGATTGGTCGTCGCGTCATAGAGCCCGCCGATGCCACCCGTCGCCAGCACCACCCTGTTGGTCATGATGGCGGCAATCTGCGCGCGTCTGGAAACAATCAGACCGTTGACCGAGCCGTCATGGACCATAAGCGAGCGCAACTCGGTTGCTTGAAGTACCGTGATCGAAGGCGTGTTGGCGACCGCTCGTACGAAAGCGGCGACAATCGCAGCACCAGACCCGTCGCCTGACGCATGCACGATGCGTCGACGCGAATGCGCGGCCTCCAGACCAAGTACCAGCCTCCCCAGGCCGTCCCTGTCGAAAGAGACGCCGGCACGCTCCAGGGCTGCAATGGCGGCTGGGCCCTCAGCGATAATCTCGGATGCAGCATGCGGATCACACAGCCCGTCGCCGGCAGCAAGCGTATCGGAAAGGTGTAACTGAGCGCTGTCATCCTCACCAAGACTGGCCGCGATTCCGCCTTGCGCCCAGGCGCTTGAGGTCTGCGTCCCAATGGCACCGCGGGTGATGAGCACGACGGGCTGCGGCGCGAGCGTCAATGCCGTCATCAGGCCGGCGAGCCCGCTTCCAACGACGACAACCTGTCCGCTCAACGCGTCGAGAAGCTCGGTCATATCGCAAGCATCCGCTCGACGGCGCGCCGGGCGGCGACGGCTATGTCAGGGTCGACCGTGACCTCGTGGCGATTTTCCTCCAGTGCGGTACGGATGTTGGCGAGCGTGATCCGCTTCATGTGCGGACAAAGATTGCAGGGGCGGATGAACTCGACATCGGGATGATGCACCGCGACGTTGTCGCTCATCGAGCACTCGGTCAAGAGAACGACGCGGGCCGGACGCTGCTGCCCGACGAAATCGGACATCACTGCGGTCGATCCGGCGAAGTCCGCCTCGGCGACGACATCTGGCGGACATTCGGGATGCGCCAACACGGTTACACCAGGATAATTCTCGCGCAACTGCCTGACGTCATCGGCCGTAAACAGTTCGTGGACTTCACAATGTCCATGCCAAGCAAGTACCTCGACCATTGTTTCGCGTGCAACGTTACGGGCGAGATACTCGTCCGGGATCATTAGCACCCGCGGTACACCGAGAGACTCGACGACCTGCTTGGCGTTCCCGGATGTGCAGCAGATATCGGACGCTGCCTTCACGGCCGCGGAGGTATTCACATAGGTGATAAT
>Ga0075365_10001175_pt1 | contig 11502 bp, 16 predicted proteins | sample EndMetdeltDD1765_FD_71387 | JGI IMG/M metagenome (GOLD analysis project Ga0075365, IMG submission 71387) | Populus endosphere microbial communities from Tennessee, USA - Endosphere MetaG P. deltoides DD176-5 | ecosystem: Host-associated > Plants > Roots > Endosphere | place: USA: Tennessee... | reverse complement strand
GGCGTCTCGGCAAATCTGGCCGAGAACATCATCATCGTCGAGCTCAAGGCGGCGGCCGCCGCCTTGAGCTCGACGATGATGATGTTCTCGGCCAGATTTGCCGAGACGCCAAAGGAAGCAACCAGCGCAGAGAAGCCGATGGCGGCGTTCGAGGACCGCTGGCAGGGCGCGAACCACGCCGTGCTGCTTGCCGCCGTCGCGTCGCGCATGCCGGCCGGAATTGCCACACCGCCGGCAGCCGAGCAGACTGTCGGCCTGGTGCAGATCGCCGAAGCCACCGCCGCGGATCTCGAGCAATTCGCCGCCGAGAAGCGGGCGCGCGCGACGCGCGACGATATCTGCGCCTACGGCAAACGCTACTACAACATCGGGCGCCACGAGTATTGGCGCTGCAAGAGACGCTGAGCGAGGGGGGCGCTGCGCGCTCCCGCATCGGTCGCGACAGATGGCAACAGGACGCTGGCCGAACTTATCGATACCTACACCCGCCCCGCCCGTCAGCTTTCGCTACGGCTTGCGTGAACGCTGCTAGTGGTTTGTCCGATGGGGGACATTTCACGCGGGGGCGGCGAGCGCGGATCATCCCCCGGGCGCGGCGTCGCAGTTGGTTGCACCAATCGCGGGGATCGCTTCGACTAGCGCGGTGGGCACCAACGATCGTGACCTTAGGAAAAGTCATGCTCACGCGCAAATCCCTCAAGCCATTTATTTGAGTGCCGACGAGTTAGAGCAACTGGCAAGGGAGCGTGCAGCCGATGCGGACGCTCTACCAGACGGCCGGAGCGGCAAGCCATCCTCAAAGAAATCGCCCAGCTACGCATGTACGCGGAAGCAAAGCGCTGGATTGAATCACCAGGATTGAGACCCGGTCGGTAAGACGTGATCGATGAGCCAGTCGTAGTACGTGTTCGACGTTAGACATTGATGCAGGACAACGCGCGAATCGTCGGCCTGCTTTTTATTAGGGCGTGTATTCATTTGCGTTTTCAGAAAGCCGATTGCTTCAGCAATTGTTCCATTTGCTCAAGGTCCTTCAGTCGATCAGCGAGATCGCGATACTCCTTGGCAAGCTCTGCGCTCTTTTTCCTAATGCTCATGTCCCGGGCCACTTGAGCCAAAACCTGGCATTCTGCGCTGCGTTTCAGCAGCACTTCGTAGTTGTCTTTCCGATGCATCGCCCCTCCTGGGATTGGGGGAGAAAGTGAAGCGCACCGGCGTGACACCCGCATTAACAAAGAGCAAAATCTCCATCCAAATTGCAAAAAAACGTAATAGCTTCAACGACAACCTGTGCGGAGTCCGCTTCGCCACCGGAGGATGTGCACCAAGCGTTCTCACGCAGTGGCGCGCAACATTGCCCCCAGATGAGTGGCAAGAGAATCTCGAGCGCATGCGCGCAGGTGCCGAGCGCTGGAGGTAGCACGCCGCTCAGTGAAGCATAGCAAGCGCGAGAACGCGGCAATAGCGTTAGCGACAAACGCGACAGCAGCGAGCGTGGGGTGCAAGAAATCTACCATGGCATCCTGCCGAATCAGTTCAGCAATGGCAGGCCAAGACTAAGGCGAGAACGTAGCGGCGGATCCAACGAACGATGTACAACTTCAAGCCCGGCGATATCGTGCAGCTGACCCCCGAGGCCGCCCAAAAATCAAAGTTTGCGAGCCGGCGAGGAACTGTCGTCGCAATCGGACGGCCGCCGTCTCAGATCAGCGTGCTTTGGTATGAAACGAAGACACCGCAGTTGATACACTTCACCTTGCTCCGGAATGCGCCCACCAGGGAGCGAGAGAGCTGAACCCCGGGTGATTCAATCCAACGCTTGTTAGCTTATAAAAAGGCCCCGCCGTTTTACGGGCGGGGCAGGAGATTGCACTCGTTTATGGAGTGCTGATTTTTGCGATCGTTGCTTTGGCGGCGTACGTGTTTGTCTAGCTGTGCCCTCATCTCCAGCTCTCAGGCAACCTTGCCGAGCAGCGCTGCACGTTGCTACGAGCGACGCGTTTGTCGCGACAAGCGAATGTTCCTCAGCATGGAAAAAAATCGGACTTGTCGGCGGAAGTCAGATGGGTAGGCTTCATTTCGGTCGCCCCCAACGACCTTTCCCTTAAAGTAAAGCCCCAACTGCCCTCCGCTTTTCCCCAGGCGGAGGGTTTTGGTTTGCGAGAGAAGTGCGACTGGCGGGCTGCCGCCAGCGGTCCTGGCTGGGAGCCAGAAAACGGGCTTCTTGCGCGCCGATGCCATCATCAAGCCGAACTGGACGCTGACCACTGCCCGGATGAAGTGAGCTTCGACGATCTGCAAGTCCGCATAGTCTGCAGCGTTTGCGATCACAAGGGCGCCGACGTGCGACCCGAATGGGGCAGCATGGGCAGTCGGACGCTGCGGTGAATTGCGGTGGGGTAGGTAAGACGAAAAGGCGGCCAACTGAGGCGGCCTTAAGTCAACACAGCAACCGACATCGCGCGCCCGGCCAGAAGGAAGGCCTTGGCGACTTGCCCGTCAAGCAGGCCGTCGGCAATAACGAGAGCCAATAGTGCGATCAGTAAGGCGTCGATCGCTTTCATAGCAAAACAATCGCGAAGAACGCGGAGCTTTCCGCGGCCAAAAAGGGCGAGCCCCAATCGTATGACGTGGGCGAATAGCTGGCAGACGCTCAAAGCAGTAACCGGACTAAGCCGTGTGACTTCTCGACATTGCGCACTGTCCAGTGTGCGCGCTGAGAACTGGTCACTGAAGCCCCGGTTCGTTTCCTTGGAACCGGGGCTATCTTTGGGCGGCTTACGGCATCGTTTCCGGCTCCACTGCTGCTGATTGGCTGGCCTCTGAAGTCAGGGCTGCATTCGGATTCGGAGGCAATTGGAGCACGCGAGCCCGCTGCCCGGGTACCAGCGCCGTCAGCAGCACAACCTTCCCATCCGGAAATTCAAGCGCGTCCTGGTGCTGGTGACTCGAAGCTTCGATTTTACGGAAGCGAGCGACGCTGAAGCCGGTGTTGGCACACCAGAACCAATTTCGACCGTATTTCACGTTTTCAGCGAAGCCCAACTCCGTACCAGGCATAAGGCAGACAGCTACATTGCGGTCGGTTTCGGCTGCAAAGCCGCGAGTTGAAGTCCCCGAGAATGAGTTCGATATCAGTTTGTCGCCGGCTTTCGCAGGACGGGACGCTGTTGCATGCAAGCTGTAGTCGCACATGGGATTACACCGTTTTTGAGATGTTCGTTCGCTGAAATTGCGCGGCCCGGGTGGGGCATTCTGCGCAATGCGCCGTCATCACGGATGTTCCTCAAATCGCAGCGCCGATAAACTGGGTTCTCCACCTTCCGCAGCGGCCGTCAAGCCGAGCAAGCGCCTAGCTGCGCCGCGATGATCCCGAGTGGCGTGGTGGCGACGCCGCGTAGGGACGCCGACTTTCGCCGGCCTGCGCCGGAAACGAGAACAACAATCGTGTGACGTGGGCGAATATAGGAGTTCGCGTCGAAGTGTTGCGCTAGAACGCGGCAATGGCTCTGTATGACTCAGAGAGTCGCGTGGATCCGTTTTGGCTGCTGGGCGCCATCTAGATAGGCTCGGAGCAAAGCGCACTACGCGCCAACTGTGAGTCACGCAGGGGCCTATCTCCAAAAGTCCTTGAACCGATCCGGCGACAATTCGGTGTAACGGACCGTGTGCTGGATATTCCTGTGGCCCAGGTAAGCCTGCAGCGCCCGCGTATCGTGCCCCTTGTTCGCCAGTGCAAAGCCACAGGCGTGCCTGAGCATGTGGGGGTGAGCCTTGAAGCCCAGCTCGGCAACCGCACACGCGCTCTAACATTCGAGCGAAACCTGCCGTGGTGAATGGCGCACCACGCTGCGAGGTAAACACGAAGGGGGACTTGGGATCCTGCTCGCGAGCCAGCCGGCGCAATGCCCGCAACTCGTCGCCCAGGATGGGGTGCGTGCTCGGTGAGCCCTTCTTGACCCTGCGGACGTGCAGGGTGGCCGTATTGAAATCGATCTGGTCCCAACGCAGGTCGACCAGCTCCGACACTCGCAGACCGTGGCGATAGGCGACCAGGATCATGGTTGCGTCGCGCTGGCCGTACCGGTTGGCCTTGGCCGCGTCGGTCAACTGCTCGACCTCGCCGTCGGTGAGGTATTCCCGCGTCCGCAATTCCGCATTCTTCCGACGCACCGGCGTAACTGTTCGATTTTCGGTAGTCGGCTTCACCAGCTTGAGAGGCGATTTCGCCATGACTTTCCCCCTACGAGCAAATCAACTGTTCGTAAAACGGTCGAAATACGAACAGTCTACAACACCGGGAATGCAGCGTGAATCAACTCGTCGCACCCTCAATTTGCCTTGCAGACTGCGACGCCTGCCGAACGCCATGGTGGCTATCGCGAGCCCAACTTTGAAGCCACGTTGAGCCGGTGGTTACTTACTCGCATTGGGACGTCGATACGATGCTGCTCGTCGGCGGCGGGACGGAGCCGAACGGGGAGGAGGCAAGCTCCCGCCAGCCGCTCCAGGACCGCCTTACCGTGCTCCGTCCAAACGTCCGATGTCCGCGATCAGCTCTATTCCGCTACCTTCTGACGCCATGGACAAACCGCCGTCGCCAATACGCCATGAGTGCTCCGCGTCCGGTGATGACCTTCATTCCACCGCAACCGCATTCCAGCGTCGCGCCGTCCGCGTACAGATCAACAATCTGGAGAAGCCTCGGGGCCGGAGGAATGTACGCTCGTTGCGCTTGCCGTGAACAACAAATCGAACGCGGCGGTTTGCGTCACACTGAAGAAAACCCCGGCTTGGTTTTGGACCAAGCCAGGGCCTTCAGACCTGGCGCCACTGCGTTTTGACTTCAGGCCTTACCGCGTTGAGTTGCTCTCGCCCTGCCCTGTCGGCCCTGCCCCCGGGGGCGAATTCGATGGCGATGGCGTGGAGGTTGATGAGACCGTCGTCACTCCAGGTGTCGCGTTTGAGGCAGTGATATTCATCCGATCACTCATGCCCCGAACGACGAGTCCCAAAGCGAGGGCCGCGCCGACCGCGAGCATAATTCCGAGCGGGCCCATACTGGTGCGGTTTCGGGTAGCAGGATCCATGCGCGGATCACCACTCGTCGTGTCGATGCACGCGCTTTTTTCCTTCGCACCACGGAGGGCGTTCTGCGCCTTGCCCTCGGCCTTGTCGAACTTACCCTCTCCCGAGCAATTTTGGCTATGCAGCCGCCTTGGTTGCGCGGGCGTCCTCATGCTTGTTGAACAGCTCCAGCCACCGCAGTTCGGCGATCGATCCATCGGACGCGCAGAGGACGGCAAGATCAACGCCGTTGTTATTGGCGTCGGTGGCTTCCTCGGTATGGGCGAGCACGACATCGCCGTGACCATGGACAAGCTCCGCTTCGTCGAGGAGGCGGTCCGTACCAGCTCAACAACGCCTGCAACAACGACTGAGCGGCGCGACTCCACGACCGGCGCTGCGACCAGCACGACGACGACCACCACGCGAGAGGCGGTCAAGACCAACGACTGGGTGCCTGACCACGCCGTGATGAGCGGCACCAAGGATCAGCTGAAGGCGATGCCGCAGTTCAAGTATTCCGATTACAACTGATCGTGTGATCCGCGCTGGGGCCCCGTCTTCGGACGGGGCCTTCCGATCGGCCCCTATCCGCGGCCTCTCGCCTTCTTTGGGCGTGACGTGCGTATTTCGTTGGGACTGATGCAGATCAGTCCGACCACAGTAAGCATGGAAAAGGTTCGTTGTCCGATAGGCTGCTGTACCCATATCTGAAAGAGACGGCAATTAGCGTCCTGAGTATAGGCTCGACGCCGCGTTCCGAAACTGTCACCCCTTCTCGGTCGCGGCGTTCGCACTTCAAAGGCCGGGCGATGGCCCGAAACGGCGGCGGGTCCGCCCAGGAATGATGGAGATGGGCCCTCCGGGAGCCGGTCTGAAATTCGGGACAAACGGAAGCGTGCCGATGAGACCGGATGACACGTCACGCGAATCGACGCCCGCGAGGCACGGATGGGCAGCGGCTGTCCCACTCGAGTTGAGCGAGTTTTTGCGCAAGGGAGACGCCAGAACAGCAAGCGTTGTTGCGCTTGATCGGAACGCTAGTGAACGTGCCCCACATGACTAAAGGCAGTATGCGATGGTGCAGAAGGAGTTGGCAATGCGGCAGTTTCGAAGGCGGCGGATGTTCAATTCGTTGACGATGCTGGCGGTGGAGTCAAACCAGCGCTTAGGGTCATTTGGCGTAACCCTGAGATCGAAGCCATGCGATCTTACGGGGGCCGTTTAGCCAGTCGTTCACGTCCTCTTTGCTGGTAAGGCCGGAAATAATCCTGATCTCCTGCCCCTCATAGTGGGCTTCGATTTCCCAGTCGCCTTCGACGACCCGCTTCTCTCGGAACGAGACTCTTGGTTTTGCCATCTTCCGAATATGGACCTTCAGGGCGGTCGATCAACCCGGAATCGTCTGCCACAATCAAACTGACCACTACCCATCGAACCGCCGCCACCATCGAAGCCGCCCTTCACCTCGATGATGTCAGTGGCGATCAACCCGTCGCGAATTAGCTCCTGGTCATCGATCAGGAAGCCGTAAAGCTGGGCTGAACGGCATTCGCGTCGGTCGCGTTTGGGGATACCAATTCATCGGATTGAGCGAAACCATCCAGAACACGTATAGCAACATTGAGAGCTCTCCTACCTTCGCAAGCGCGATAACGGGAAGAACTGCGGCAGACACGGATACCGAACTATGCCCAACGGTCCAGAGCGAGAATCTCAGCATGTACGCGAATGCAAAGACTCTAAATGATCGGGTCCTGAAAACGCGTGTCATAAGAGCAACAACCCGCTTTTCATTAAGCGCGACGGAGGAAGACGGTGCGGTCGTTTCGCTAGGCCAAGTCGTGAGATAACGGAGCGCTTAGCGGAATCAACATCTGGGCCGCCGAGCTTCAGCTCTTTAGCGGCCTCTCCTGGAGTTCTTTTCTCCACTCAGCGTCGCCTGCACGCGTGCCGGCCAGCCGAACGAAAGACCATGGGCCTCGGGCTGTTTGTGCTGAGCACGTATTTGCACGACGTGGAGCGTTGGGAAGTCATGCACCAGGTAGTGCTGCTTACATGCAGCAACCGCTTTTTGAACGGCGGCGGCTTTTTGCTGCTGCGAGCGCGCAGTCAGACTGCTTAGGAACGATCACCGCTCGATGAGCTTTATCTGCTGTGCCACGTACCCCGCTGGCACCTATGAGTGTGAATGGCCCCGGCGCTTTGGGCCGGGGAGCTCCCCGTTGTTGCGTTAGGAAGGGAAGCATGAGCGCCATGGAGTGGACGACATATCGCCGGTCGCTGCGTTCGAATACTTGGGCGTTGCGAACGCCGGGCCGATCCGCATCCACACCCTCGACTGGTACCGCAAGGCCGCCAGCCTCGGCTCGGCGGACGCGCAACAGCGTCTCACTCAACTTCAGAACTAGTTCCCTACACGTGGGGGGATGCCGTGCGTCGTTACCTTAGAATGTTTGCCGCGATGATCATGATGGCTTCCGGCGTTGCGGCCCATGCCGAACAGGCCGACTACGACCCGGCCAAAGTCAGCGACAGCCTGAAGGCGATCTTCCAATTCGGCTCGGCCTCGACCAAGCAGGCGCTGAACGCCAACACGGTCACGCTGCTGACCGGTACGATCGGCGGCACCTATGTGCAGTTCGGTGCCGACCTCGCTTCCGTGCTCGACGACGGCGGCAATCTGCGCGTCTTACCGATCGTCGGTCGCGGTTCGGTGCAGGGCGCCGCCGATATCCTTTTCCTGAAGGGCGTCGATCTCGGCATTGTACGCGCCGACACGCTCGACTACCTGGAGAAGAAGGGCTTCGCCAAGGACATCAAGAAGCAGTTCAACTATGTGACCAAACTTTACAACGAAGAGATGCAGGTCATCGCACCAAAGACCATCAAAAATCTGAACGATCTCGAAGGTAAAACGGTGAGCGTCGACCTGCCCAATGGCGGCACGTTTGTGACTGCACTGACAGTTTTCGAGCGGCTCGGGATCAAGGCGAACTTTGTCTATATCGAGCAGCGGATCGCAATGGAAAAATTGAAGAACGGCGAGCTCGATGCTGTCATCGTGGTCGGCGGTAAGCCGTACGTATCTGTCACCACCTTCGAAAGTGACGGCCGCTTTCACCTCGCTGCGGTGGACTATTCGAAGGCGCTGCAGAGCGATTATCTGCCGGCAACGTTGACTTCGAAGGACTATCCGAACCTGATTCCCGAGGGGGAGACGGTAGACACGATCGCAGTGCCGGCGGTGCTTGCAGCGTACAATTGGGCGCCCAACACTGAACGCGGTCGCAAGCTTGCCCGGTTCGTTGACGCCTTCTTCACGAAATTCGCCGCTTTGCAGGACCCGCCCTTTCATCCCAAGTGGAAGGAGGTCTCCCTGGCGGCGCCGCTTGCCGGCTGGAATCGCCTGCCGCTCGCAGAGCAATGGCTCGACAAGCACGGCGTCGTAAAGCGACGCTTTGACGCATTCCTGCAAGAGAACCCAGCCGCCGCTAACATCCAATCGGAGGCTGACAAGGAAGCACTCTTCCGGCAATTTCAGGCGTGGGGAGAGGAACGCGCTAGGCTCGCAGGCAGACTCCAAGAGGTTCGCGACCGGGACCAAGCATCCCGATCCGCAGCGCAACCTGCCCTTCGACGCCACCCGCCCCGCCGGTCGCACCCTGCAAGGCGGGCAGTTGGTATGCCGACCGAGCAGGGAGCGGTGATCGAATGCGAGATCCACGGCTACCGCCGCGACCGTGCCGCCCCGGACGCCTGCAGACGAGCAAGCGAGGAAGCTTGGCGGAATCCGTTCTCCGCCACCCCGCCCCCCGGCACCACTCAAGGCATCTCAACTTCCGATCGCCCATATAGCGGCTTCCCTGGACCTGTCTTCAGATAACGGAAGCCTCCGATCCCGAGCTGATGTCGTCAGCGGGCGCCAAGTCCCGGCTTTCTCGCGGGGCGCGGGCCTCCTTAATGATACCCGTGACGGCAAGCGATACCTGCCACACGCTGTTCGCGCCAAGGAAGGAGCGCACGATGAGACGTAATTCCCAAGCCATTGAGATGACGCCGGATGAACTGGACGAATCCTCAAGCTCATAGTTCAAGCACACGACCTGGAAAGATTCCGAGGAACGCCAAGCCATCCTCGAGCTTGCGACCGTCCGGCAGTTCGATCGGCGGCTGGCCGGCGAAGCCGGCGTCTCAGTTCATCTCTGCGCTGGTTAAAGCGCCGACATAACGGCCCAATCGCTTGGTGGCTAGGCTATCCGGGTCCGCATCTTCATCCTCGGCGACGTTGGTCGATCCATGTCGCGCCGATGACTGGATATTCGAACGCGACGCCCTCCGGCTCGTGTTCTTTGAACCATGTGTTCGCCGCATCCGCGTTGCCGAACACCCGCACGTAATCAGGGTCGCCGACCTGCTTCGACGTGTCAATGTAAATCCAGACGGTCATCATCGATGCCTCCGGTCAGAATGTTTCGTCCAGAACGCGCTGCATCGCAGGGCTGTCCGGATTCTTGATCTTCAGCCACCGCTTCGACCGGCCGGATCCGTAGGGCAGGTCTTTCCGCTTCGCGACAACTCCCTCATGACCCAGCTTGCACGCGGCCCGGAAGATGTCAGCGCCGTCGCCCTCGACGTGCTCGCCGAATTCGATGCCGTCCCGAACCTTGGCAATCAGCTTGGCCAGGCGCACCTTGCGCTCAAGTAGCGGCTTCGCCCGAAGGTCCACGCCGTCGAGCTCGAGCAGATCGAAGGCCACCAGCGAGACTTCCTTGTCGTACTGCTTGGAGTGGATGAGTTCGAAGTCGGGTAGGCCTGTGTGGCCGTAGACGATGCCCTCGCCATCGAGCAGGACGGACTTCACCTTGAGGCGGCGGACAGCATCGACGATGCGTGGAAAGCGCGGTGTGAAGTCGGCGCCGCGGCGGGAGTAGATCCGGACCTTGTCATCCAGCCGGCGCACCATCAGCCGATAGCCGTCCATATTTCGGGTCCGATTAGATCGTCACACTGCACCCCGTGCCTGTCAAAGCATTCGCGGTTGGAGTTCACCGAAGGTCACCTCATCCGGCCAGCGATCGGCACTCAGCATCACGGCTCGTGATCTTCCTTCTCGCATCGCTCAAGATGGCTCCAGTGGATGAACTGGGCCGACTTGAGACCGCTCCAAAGCACCTTCCATTGCGAGGGCGATTTTTGTGCCCGCGCGACAATGTAACCGCGACGTTCGCGTTTCCTTGAGTGCTTACGACCGATCTCGCTCAACCGGACGCAGTCGCCTATCTGGAATTCATTGCGATCCATCGCAGGTCGTGGCGCTTAGAATATTCCTTCCTCGATCCGTAGCATCGCAGGGCTATCCGGGTTCTTGATCTTCAGCCATCGTTTCGACCGGCCGGATTCGTACGGCAGGTCTTTAGTTGCTTCAAATAATCAGATGGCCGGATTTGCCGCGCCTCAGACCTATGGGCCGGTCTTCCGGCTCGCCAATCTCCCGAAGATATTCCCGCCCTATGGCATCAACCGCGGCGCTGGCCTTTTCGACGTCAGCCAAGCACGCTTTCAATAGCTCAGCATCGCCGCTCTTGATTGCGGCCGCCTGCGCCTTGATTGCCTGATGCTGAGCTCGTTCAGCCTCCAGCAAGCGGCCTGCAATCGGATGAGTGGGCGGGATATACTGCGCTGGTCTGTGTTCCGCCTTATTCGCCACTGGCTCCTCCTCCATTCCGGCAAGAGAGAGCCCCTGTATCCGGGGGCTCAGTCATTGACGACCGGTCCGGTTCGGCCAATGTATTGGGGCTCGGCCGTAACCTGACCCATACTGACAAGCGCAGTTATTGGCGGGTGTTCCTCAGTCAGGCGAGCCGCAGCGTCAGCTGACGCGCGGGGCGGGTATGGAACTCCACGAAGTCAGCGAGTCAGTTCGCGGCGGTCGATATCGGCGCGGCGCTGAAGCTCAACCGCAAACTCGTGTGAGACATCGCGCGACCAACCTTCACGAGTATTGAAGGCAACCACGCGCACCCGGTCGCTGTACTGGCCGGTTTCCAGATCCTTCAGCGTGGTCTCGCGATCGCAGTGCGCGGAATCGGTTTCTCGATAGGCCCGGCCCAGCTTGGAGCCGAAGTCATCCTCAACGATGTGAACCGTATCGTCGGCCGAAGGGACAATCGAGGCGAACACAACGCAACTCCCGCAACGTTCTATTGCCACGCCTATATATGCCCGGCGCGCCCGAATCCGAGTCCGCGGAAGTTGAGGATATACGCGGCACACTCAGCGAACGCTTCCAGCTTGCGCCCGTCCGGCACTCGATCGCCGGCAGGCCGGCAAAGTCTGCGTCCCAATTCACCGGAACGTCCGACCGTCCATGCCGCCCCATTCGGGCCGCACGTCGGCGCCCTTGTGCCCGCAGATGGTGCAGACCATGCGCGT
>Ga0075365_10001174_pt1 | contig 11504 bp, 10 predicted proteins | sample EndMetdeltDD1765_FD_71387 | JGI IMG/M metagenome (GOLD analysis project Ga0075365, IMG submission 71387) | Populus endosphere microbial communities from Tennessee, USA - Endosphere MetaG P. deltoides DD176-5 | ecosystem: Host-associated > Plants > Roots > Endosphere | place: USA: Tennessee... | reverse complement strand
GCCGACGACTGCCCGGACGCCGCGTTCGTCGAGGACACGGTGGTGGTCTACGCCGACCTGCAGGTCGGCGTAGACCACCACCGTGTCCTCGACGAACGCGGCGTCCGGGCAGTCGTCGGCGGGCGCGACCTCGATCGTCTCCCAGCCGGCGTCCTGCAGCGCGCCGACGTACGCCTCCCACTGACGCAGGGCCAGGTCGGGATCGACCGGTGTGCGGGCGATGTGGGTGAGGAGGCCCTCGGCGAGGCGGGGGCCGGGACGGCGGACGAGTGCGCGCATGAGGTCAGTGCAGCAGAGGGGACACGGCCTTGGCGACCAGGCTGGGGGAGCGGGTCAGCGACTCCTCGGCGTCGGCGAGGGTCATCGCGCGCAGCCCGGCGTTGATGCCCAGCCAGCGCAGCGGCTCGCGCTCCCAGTCCGGTGAGCGGTGCCCGACCCAGGGCAGCCGCACCAGGTCGGTGTCGCGGCCGAGGACCAGGTCGCGCAGGGTCCGGCCGGCGAGGTTGGTGGTGGCCAGGCCGTCGCCGACGTACCCGCCCGCCCAGGCGAGCCCGGTGGTCCGGTCGTGCCCCACCGACGCCGTCCAGTCGCGCGGGATGCCGAGCGCCCCACCCCAGGCGTGGGTCACCCGGGTGCCGTGCAGGACGGGGAACAGGTCGACCAGCGAGGCGTAGAGCCCGGCGAAGACCTTCTCGTCGCGGTCGTAGCCGGGCCGGATCCGTGAGCCCAGGTGGTACGGCGCGCCGCGGCCCCCGAAGACCAGCCGGTCGTCGGCGGTGCGCTGACCGTAGACGATCAGGTGCCGGTGGTCGCTGAACGTCTCGCGCCGGGCCAGACCGATCTCGTCCCAGGTGCCGGGCGGGAGCGGCTCGGTGGCGATGATCAGGGAGTAGACCGGCACCACCGCCCGCCGGTGACCGGCCAGCTGTGCGGTGTAGCCCTCGGTCGCCCGGACCACGGTGCCGGCACGGACGGTGCCCTGCTCGGTGACCGCGGCGCCGGGCTCGATGCCGCTCACCCGGGTCTGCTCGAAGACGCTCACGCCGCGACGCTCGACGGCCTCGGCGAGGCCGCGGACCAGGCGGGCCGGGTGCAGCACCGCGCAGTCGGGCGTGTACGTCGCCCCGCGGGTCCGGGTGCCGGCGAGGAGCGCGGTCGCCTCGCGCCGGTCGAGCAGCCGCAGGTCGTCCTCGCCGCGGCCCCAGGAGCGGGCGTGCTCGACCTCGGCACGCGCCCGCGACCACTGGGCCCGGCTGCGGGCCAGCACCACGGTGCCGGCCTTCGCGACGTGGGCGTCGATGCCCTCCACCGCCGCGGCCCGGGCGACCTCGTCGACCGTCGTGCGCATCGCGGCGTGCTGGGCGAGGGCCGCGGCCCGGCCGGCCTCGCCGCCGCCGGCCATCGCGGCCAGGCTGTCCAGCGAGGCGGGGAAGAGCGCGGAGCACCAGCCGCCGTTGCGGCCCGACGCCCCGAAGCCGGCCACCTCGGCCTCGAGCACCGCGATCCGCAGCGACGGGTCGGCCTCGGCCAGGTAGTACGCCGTCCACAGGCCGGTGAGACCACCCCCGACGACGGCCACGTCGACGTCCAGGTCGCCGGGCAGGGCCGGTCGCGGCGTCCAGTCGGTCTCGGCGGTCTCGTGCCAGAGCGACAGGCCGGCGTACCCGCTCAGCGGACGCCCCACGAGTAGGTCTGCTTGTGCAGGCGCAGGTACATGAAGGTCTCGGTGGACAGCACGCCCTCGATGTCGCGGATCCGGCCCGAGATGACCTCCAGCAGGTGCTCGTCGCTCTCGGCGACCACCTCGACGAGGAGGTCGAAGCTGCCGGCGGTGATGACGACGTAGTCGACCTCGGGGATCTCGGCGATGGCGTCGGCGACCGGCTCCAGCCGGCCGGTCACCCGGACCCCGACCATGGCCTGGCGGGCGAAGCCCAGCTCCAGCGGGTCGGTGACGGCGACGACCTGCATCACGCCCCCGTCGATGAGCCGCTGCACCCGCTGGCGCACGGCGGCCTCGGACAGCCCGACGACCTTGCCGATGGCGGCGTACGAGCGGCGCCCGTCCTGCTGCAGCTGCTCGATGATGGCCTTCGAGACGTCGTCGAGCTGGACGGCGCCACGCTCCTGCTTCGGGCTCATGGCGTCATCCTCTCCTGACGGCTCGGCTTCGCCAAGGAGCGACGCGTCCCACATTCACAACCGTTTTCGTTGCGAACAGGTTTCCAATCGACTGGATCGCTTGTCGACACCCCCTCACCGTGGCACGATCCGAGCAATCGAGAGCGTCCGCCCGAAGGGAGCCGCATGTCGTCCGAGCTTGGGCCCAGGTCCGCGATGTCCCGTCGGACCGTGCTTCGCGGCGTGGGGGCCGTGGCCTTCGCCGGAGCCAGCGTGGGGGCGCTGAAGCTGCCGTTCTTCGGCACCGAGGGCGCCCAGCAGGACCCGATGACCTGTACGACGGCCGACCTGTCGGCGAGCGAGAAGCAGCTGATCATCTCCAACTGGCCGCAGTACATCGACCCGCGCAAGAAGGCGACCTCGACCTTCTCGGTCTTCCAGCAGCAGAGCGGCATCACCGTCGACTACACCGACGACGTCAACGACAACGCCGAGTTCTACGCCAAGGTCCGCAACCAGATGGCGGGCTGCGAGTCGATCGACCGCGACATGATGATGCTGACCGACTGGATGGCCGCCCGGATGATCGGGCTCGGCTGGACCCAGCCGTTCGACAAGGAGAAGGTCCCCAACCTCCACGCCAACCTGATCGAGCCGCTGCGCGGACGGCAGTGGGACCCCGACCTGGAGTTCCACGCCCCCTGGCAGAGCGGCCTGACCGGCATCGCCTACAACGCCGACAAGACCGGCGAGGTGCGGAGCTTCGAGGAGCTGCTCACCCGGCCCGACCTGAAGGGCCGGGTCACGCTGCTCTCGGAGATGCGCGACACGATGGCCTTCCTGCTGAAGGTCGAGGGCGCCGACCCCGACGACTTCGACTCCGGCGAGTGGGGCCGGGCGGTCGACCGGCTGCAGCAGGTGGTCGCCGACGGGCAGATCCGGGCCTTCACCGGCAACGAGTACACCCAGGACCTCGCCGCCGGGAACATCCTGGCCTGCGAGGCCTGGTCCGGCGACGTGATCCAGCTGCAGGCCGACAACCCGGCGATCAAGTTCGTCGCGCCGGAGGAGGGCCTGTCGCTGTGGAGCGACAACATGATCATCCCCAACCTCGCGACGCACCAGGCCAACGCCGAGGAGTGGATCAACTACTACTACGACCCCGCGGTGGCCGCGAAGCTCGCCGCCTGGGTCAACTACATCTGCCCCGTCGAGGGCGCGCAGCAGGAGATGGAGAAGATCGACCCCGACCTCGCCGCGAACCCGCTGATCTTCCCCGACGAGCAGATGCTGTCGACGACGTTCGACTTCATGCCGCTCGACGACCGCCAGAGCACCGAGTACGAAGGAGACTGGGCCAATGTCACAGGTGGCTGAGGCGGCGACCGCCGCGGGCGAGGAGGCGTCGTACGACGGACTCCGCCTGCGCGGGGTGACCAAGACCTACCCCAACGGCTTCACCGCGGTGCGCGACCTGGACCTCGACGTGCCGCGGGGGTCGTTCATCGCCCTGCTCGGCCCGTCCGGGTGCGGCAAGACCACCACGCTGCGGATGGTGGCCGGCCTGGAGACCCCGTCGTCGGGGGCGATCACGCTGGCCGGCAACGACATCACCTACGCCAAGCCCTACAAGCGCCCGGTCAACACGGTCTTCCAGAACTACGCCCTCTTCCCGCACCTCGACATCTTCGAGAACGTCGCGTTCGGGCTGAAGCGCCGCAAGGTCAAGGACGTCGACGCCCAGGTGCGCCAGATGCTCGACCTGGTCGAGCTCGACAGCCAGGCCCGCAAGCGGCCGACCCAGCTCTCCGGCGGCCAGCAGCAGCGCGTCGCCCTGGCTCGGGCGCTGATCAACCGGCCCGAGGTGCTGCTGCTCGACGAGCCGCTCGGCGCGCTCGACCTGAAGCTGCGCCGGGCGATGCAGATCGAGATCAAGCGGATCCAGGTCGAGGTCGGGCTGACCTTCGTGCACGTCACCCACGACCAGGAGGAGGCCATGACCATGGCCGACACGGTCGCGGTGATGAACGCCGGCGTGATCGAGCAGCTCGGCGCCCCCGCCGAGCTCTACGAGAACCCGCGCTCGACGTTCGTGGCCAACTTCCTCGGCCAGTCCAACCTCATCGAGGGCACGGTCGTCTCCCGTGGCTCGGACACGACGTCGGTCGACATGCACGGCATCGGGGTCTCGGTCCCCGCCGCCCGCACCCACACCGACGGCGACAAGGGCTGGATCGGCATCCGCCCCGAGAAGGTGCTGATCGGCGAGGAGGGCGAGGCCCTCGACGCGCCCGGCAACACCATCCCGGGCGGCGTGGTCACCGACGTCAGCTTCAACGGCGTCAGCACCCAGTACCTCGTGCGGATGCCGTGGGGCCAGGAGCTCCAGGTCTTCGCCCAGAACACCGGACGCACCCGGATGTTCCGCACCGGCGACCGGGTCGAGCTGTCCTGGCGCCCGGAGTACGCCTTCCTGCTCGACTTCTCGCAGGACGCCTCGGCCGGCTCGCAGCGGGACGACGACTGATGGCGGAGATGACCCGGCGGCGGGGGAGGGTCGGGTACCTCCTGATCATCCCGGCCATCGCCTGGCTGGTCGTCTTCTTCGTCGTCCCGTTCTACTCCCTGCTCGCGACCAGCCTGTACGACCCGGCCGGCTCGGACTTCCGCGGCTACGAGATGACCTACCACCTCAGCAACTACTGGGACGCGATCTCGGAGTTCAAGGGCCCGCTGGGCCGCTCGCTGCTGTACGGCGCGATCGCGACCCTGCTGTGCCTGGTCCTGGGCTACGTCCTGGCGTACGCCATCGCCTTCAAGGCCGGCCGCTGGAAGAACCTGATGCTGGTGCTGGTCATCGCGCCGTTCTTCACCAGCTTCCTGCTCCGCACGCTGTCGTGGAAGCTGATCCTGGCCGACGACGGCCCGGTGGTGAGCGTCCTGCAGTTCGTGCACCTGCTCGGTGACGACGGCCGGCTGCTGGCCACCCCGGTCGCGGTGGTCGCGGGGCTGACGTACAACTTCCTGCCCTTCATGGTGCTGCCGCTCTTCGCCAGCCTCGACAAGATCGACCACCGGCTGGTGGAGGCCTCCAGCGATCTCTACGGCAACCCGGTCGTGAGCTTCTTCAAGGTGACCTGGCCGCTCTCCCTGCCGGGGGTCGTGTCCGGCACCCTGCTCACCTTCATCCCCGCGGTCGGCGACTACATCAACCAGGGCCTGCTGGGCAGCCCCAACCAGCGGATGATCGGCAGCGTCATCCAGAGCCAGTTCGTCGACGCCAACAACTACCCGTCGGCCGCGGCGCTGTCGATGATCCTGATGGTGCTGATCGTGGTGATGGTCCTGGTCTACGTCCGCCGCGCCGGGACGGAGGAGCTGCTGTGAGGTGGATCCGCGAGCACCTGGTGCTGCTGCTCGGCCTGCTGGTGCTGCTCTACACGTTCGTCCCGATCTTCGTGGTCGTCCTGATGAGCTTCAACGACCCCGACAGCCGCAACGTCTACCGCTTCGACGGGTTCACCCTCGACAACTGGACCAACTTCTGCGGCGCCGAGGGGATGTGCTCCTCGCTGGTGCGCAGCATCGAGATCGGGCTGCTCTCCACCCTGGTCGCGACCATCCTCGGCACGCTGATGGCCTTCGCCCTGGTCCGCCACGACTTCGCCGGCCGCTCGGCCACGAACCTGCTGATCTTCCTGCCGATGGCCGCCCCGGAGATCGTCCTCGGCTCGTCGCTGCTGGCGCTGTTCGTGGCCTCCGGCTTCGCCGGCCAGCTGGGCTTCTGGACCATCCTGATCGCCCACATCATGTTCTGCCTGTCGTTCGTGGTCGTCACCGTCCGGGCCCGCCTGGCCGGCATGAACGACACCCTCGAGCAGGCCGCGATGGATCTCTACGCCACCCCGGCCCAGACCTTCTGGCGGGTCACCTTCCCGCTGGTCTTCCCCGGCATCCTGGGGGCCGCGCTGCTCAGCTTCTCGCTGTCCTTCGACGACTTCATCGTCACCAACCTCAACGCCGGCACCACCACGACGTTCCCCATGTACGTCTGGGGCGCCAACCAGCGCGGCGTCCCCATGCAGGTCAACGCGGTCGGCACCCTGATGTTCATCGTCTCGGTCGCCATCGTGGTCGTCGGCGAGCTCAACAACCGCCGCCGCCGAGCCGCCCTCACCTGACCCACCCACGCAGCCAGGCAAGCCGGGCCAGCCAGCCAAGCCAGCCAGGGCCCAGTCGGCAGAGGTGCCGGGCCGAGTCAGCAGCAGTGCTGCTGACTCGGCCCGGCACTCCTGGGTCAGAGGAGGGAGGAGGCCTTGTCGAGGACGACGCGGAGGATCTGCTCCATCTCGTCGAAGTGCTCGGGGCCGCAGACCAGCGGGGGCGCGAGCTGCACGACCGGGTCGCCGCGGTCGTCGGCGCGGCAGTAGAGGCCCTCGGCGTAGAGCTGCTTGGAGACGAAGCCGAAGAGCAGGCGCTCGCACTCCTCGGCGGTGAAGGTCTCCTTGGTGGCCTTGTCCTTGACCAGCTCGATGCCGTAGAAGTAGCCGTCGCCGCGGACGTCGCCGACGATCGGCAGGTCCTTCAACCGCTCCAGCGTGGCGCGGAAGGTGGCCTCGTTGTCGCGGACGTTCTCCAGGACCTTCTCGTCCTCGAAGGCCTTCAGGTTCGCCAGCGCCACCGCGGTCGAGACCGGGTGGCCGCCGAAGGTGTAGCCGTGGGCGAACATCTCGCCGTCGGCCTGGAACGGCTCCATCAGCCGGTCGGAGGCGATCATCGCGCCGAGCGGGGCGTAGCCCGAGGTGATGCCCTTGGCGCAGGTGATGATGTCGGGCTGGTAGCCGTAGCGCTCCGCGCCGAACATGTGGCCGAGCCGGCCGAAGGCGCAGATGACCTCGTCGGAGACCAGCAGCACGTCGTACTGGTCGCAGATCTCGCGCACCCGCTGGAAGTAGCCGGGCGGGGGCGGGAAGCAGCCGCCGGCGTTCTGGACGGGCTCGAGGAAGACGGCGGCGACGGTCTCGGGGCCCTCGGCCTCGATGGCGATCGCGATCTGGTCGGCCGCCCAGCGGCCGAAGGCCTCGGGGTCGGAGCCGTCCAGGAAGCCGCCGGTGGCCTCCGAGGCGCGGTAGACGTTGGTGTTCGGGACCCGGAAGGTCGAGGGCACCAGCGGCTCGAACTGCTGCTTGAGCAGCGGCAGGCCGGTGATCGACAGGGCGCCCGCGGTGGTGCCGTGGTAGGCGATGGTCCGGCTGATCACCTTGTGCTTCATCGGCTTGCCGGTGAGCTTGAAGTAGTTCTTGGCCAGCTTCCACGCGGTCTCGACGGCCTCGCCGCCGCCGCTGGTGAAGAAGACCCGGTTCAGGTCACCCGGCGCGTACGACGCCACCTTGGCCGCGAGCTCGATCGCCGAGGGGTGGGCGTAGGACCACAGCGGCATGAACGCCAGCTCCTTGGCCTGCGCGGCCGCCGCGTCGGCGAGGTCGCTCCGACCGTGGCCGAGCTGGGAGACGAAGAGCCCGGCGAGCCCGTCGAGGTACCTCTTGCCCTTCGCGTCGAAGAGGTAGGCGCCCTCGCCGCGCACCATCACCGGGACATCGGCCTCGCGGTAGGAGTCGTGTCGCGTGAAGTGCATCCAGAGGTGGTCCTTGGCTGCCTGCTGGAGGTGGTCGTAGTCCGCGCGCATGACCCCATGGTGCGCGGTCCACCCCCTGAGAAGCAAGTGAATCCGTTGTTCGGAGGGGTGAAAACGCACTGATTTCGTTGTAGGAAGGGGTCATGGTCTCCACGCGCTTCCGCAACGGCGCCCTCTTCGACGGCCACCGCCACCGCGGCCCGGCCGACGTCCTGGTCGAGGACGGCCGGGTCGTCGCCGTCGGCGCCGGGCGCCCCGGCGACCGCGAGGTCGACCTCCGCGGCGGGCTGCTCGCCCCGGGCTTCGTCGACGCGCACGTGCACGCCGTGCAGGGCGGCCTCGAGCGGACCCGGTGCGACCTGTCCGAGCTCGGCACCCGTGCCGACTACCTCCAGCGGATCGCCACGTACGCCGCCGAGCACCCGCAGCGCCCCTGGATCGAGGGTGGCGGCTGGGCGATGTCGGCCTTCCCCGGCGGTACGCCGACCGCGGCCGACCTGGACACGGTGGTGGCGGACCGCCCCGTCTTCCTGCCCAACCGCGACCACCACGGTGCCTGGGTCAACACCCGCGCCCTCGAGCTCGCCGGGCTCGACGCCGGCACGCCGGACCCGGAGCACGGCCGGATCGAGCGGTACGCCGACGGCCGCCCGAGCGGCACCCTGCACGAGGGCGCCATGCACCTGGTCGCACGGCACGCCCCGCCGACGCACCCCGACGAGTACTACGCGGGCCTGCTGGAGGGGCAGCGCTACCTCCACTCGCTGGGGGTGGTCGGGTGGCAGGACGCGATCCTCGGCGACTACGCAGGCATGGCCGACGCATCGCCGGCGTACCTGCGGGCGGCGCGCAGCGGCGACCTCACGGCGTACGTCGTGGGTGCGCTGTGGTGGGACCGCGACCGGGGTGAGGAGCAGGTGGCCGAGCTGATCGAGCGGCGGGCGACGTACACCCACGGCCGGCTGCGCGCGACCAGCGTCAAGGTGATGCAGGACGGCGTCGCGGAGAACGGGACGGCGGCGCTGACCGCGCCGTACCTGGACCGGTGCGGGCACGCCTCCGACAACGCGGGCCACTCCTTCGTCGACCCGCAGGCGCTGAAGCGCTACGTCCGGCGCCTCGACGACGAGGGCTTCCAGGTGCACGTCCACGGCATCGGCGACCGGGGCGTCCGCGAGGCGCTCGACGCGTTCGCGGAGCTGGAGCGGCTGCGGCCCGCACGGCCGCGGGCGAACAACCGCCACCACATCGCCCACCTCCAGCTGGTGCATCCCGACGACGTGCCGCGCTTCTCCGAGCACGGCGTGGTGGCCAACATGCAGGCGCTCTGGGCCTGCCTCGACGAGCAGATGGTCGACCTGACGCTGCCGTTCCTGGGGGAGGAGCGTGCGGGCTGGCAGTACCCCTTCGGCGCGATCCACCGCGCCGGCGGTCGCCTGGTCGCGGGCAGCGACTGGCCGGTGAGCACCCCCGACCCCCTGGCCGCGATCCACGTCGCCGTCAACCGCTGGGCGTACGGCGAGGAGGGACGCGCCGGGAGCGAGCCGTTCCTCCCCGAGCAGGCGATCGGCCTCGAGACGGCGTTCGCGGCCTACACCTCGGGCAGCGCCTGGCTGAACCACCGCGACGACTCGGGCCGCCTCCACCCCGGCTTCGTCGCCGACCTGGTCGTCCTGGACCGCGACCCGTTCGCCGGCCCGGTGGAGGAGATCGGCGCCGCGCGGGTGGTGTCGACCTGGGTCGACGGGGAGCCGGTCTACGAGGCCTGAACCCGGACGAAGAACGTCAGCAGGTTGCCGTCGAGGTCGAGCACGTGAAACTCCCGCGTGCCGTGGTCGGTGTCCAGCGGACCGGTCCCGCTCACGCCGTGCAGTACGGCGGCCGCCGCCATCTCGGCGTGCAGCGCGTCGATGCCATCGACGCTGTCGAGCTCGATCCGGCAGCTGGCCGTGCCGGCCAGGAACGTCTCCGCGCCGCTGACCACCGGCGTCGCGGCCAGGTCGCCGCGGCCGGACCAGGAGGTGTCGGCGGCCTCCCACAGGTGCAGCTGCGCGTCGTCGCGCTGCAGGACGCTGATGTGGCCGTCGGTGTGCAGCACGGTGAAGCCGAGGCGCTCGACGTAGAACCGGGTCGAGAGCTCGATGGAACGTGCCGGGAGGGCCGGGATCGTCGTACCCATGTGCACCGGGGGCCCCATTCAACGAAATCCGTCAGATGTAACACCTGGACCCTACAGATTCCGTTGTCCGCTCACTAGGCTCCGACCCATGGCCGACCAGACCTTCAAGAACGTGATCAACGGCGAGCTCGTCGACTCCGCCTCGGGTGAGACCTACGAGGTGATCGACCCGACCACGGGGGAGGCGTACGCGCACGCGCCGCTCTCGGGCGACGAGGACGTCGACCGGGCCTACGCCGCGGCCGACGCGGCCTTCGAGGGCTGGGGCGGTGCGACCCCGCAGGACCGCTCGAACGCGCTGCTGAAGATCGCCGCCGCCATCGAGGAGCGGGTCGAGGAGATCAACGCCGTCGAGTCCCGCGACACCGGCAAGCCGCTGGGCCTGACCATGTCGGAGGAGATGCCCTACGCCTCCGACCACTTCAAGTTCTTCGCCGGCGCGGCCCGGCTGCTGGAGGGCAAGTCGGCGGGCGAGTACATGGCCGACCACACCTCCTGGATCCGCCGCGAGCCGATCGGCGTGGTCGGGCAGGTGACGCCGTGGAACTACCCGCTGATGATGATGATCTGGAAGATCGCCCCGGCGCTGGCCGCCGGCAACACCATCGTCCTCAAGCCCAGCGACACCACGCCGGCCAGCTCGACGCTGCTGGCCGAGCTGTGCCAGGAGTTCCTGCCGCCCGGGGTGCTGAACGTCGTCTGCGGCGACCGCGGCACCGGCCGCGCCCTGATCGCGCACAAGACGCCGCAGATGGTCGCCATCACCGGCTCGGTCCGGGCCGGCATGGAGGTCGCCGAGTCGGCCTCGCGCGACCTCAAGCGCGTCCACCTCGAGCTCGGCGGCAAGGCGCCGGTCATCGTCTTCGACGACGCCGACGTCGCCAAGGCGGCCGAGGGCATCGCCGGGGCCGGCCTGTTCAACGCCGGCCAGGACTGCACGGCCGCCACCCGGGTGCTGGTCCAGGCGGGCATCCACGACGAGTTCGTCGCGGCGCTGGCCGAGGCCGCGAAGGGGATGCCCACCGGCATGCCGGACGACGAGGCGACCTACTACGGCCCGCTGAACAACGCCAACCAGCTCGGTCACGTCAGCGGCATGGTCGACCGGCTGCCCGACCACGCCAGCATCGAGACGGGCGGCGTCCGCAAGGGCACCGCCGGCTACTTCTACGAGCCGACCGTGCTCTCCGGCCTGCGCCAGGACGACGAGCAGATCCAGACCGAGATCTTCGGCCCGGTGATGACCGTGCAGAAGTTCGGCGACGAGGCCGAGGCGCTCGCCTGGGCCAACGGCGTCGAGTACGGCCTGTCCTCCAGCGTCTGGACCAGCGACCACGGCCGCGCCCTGCGGATGTCGCGCAAGCTCGACTTCGGCGTGGTGTGGATCAACACCCACATCCCCTTCGTCTCCGAGATGCCGCACGGCGGCTTCAAGCACTCCGGCTACGGCAAGGACCTCTCGATGTACGGCCTCGAGGACTACACCCGGATCAAGCACGTGATGTCGTACCACGGTGAGTAGGTCTCGATACGCCGCCTCGTTCCTCGGCGGCTACTCGACCGACGAAC
>Ga0075365_10001173_pt1 | contig 11506 bp, 12 predicted proteins | sample EndMetdeltDD1765_FD_71387 | JGI IMG/M metagenome (GOLD analysis project Ga0075365, IMG submission 71387) | Populus endosphere microbial communities from Tennessee, USA - Endosphere MetaG P. deltoides DD176-5 | ecosystem: Host-associated > Plants > Roots > Endosphere | place: USA: Tennessee... | reverse complement strand
CCCAGGTAGAGGAGCGGTGGATGTATCGCGAGGCCGACGTCCTGCAGGACGGGATTGAGATCCTTGCCCTCGGCTGGCGCAGGATCAAGACGCGCGAATGGATTCGACGTCAGCAGAATGAAAAGAATGAATGCGACCGAGATCCATGCCTGTACGGACAGTACATTCGCCTTCAACGTCTGCGGAAGATTGCGGCCAAAGACGGCAACGAACGCGCTGAACAGCGACAGGATCATGAGCCAGAGCATCATCGATCCCTCGTGATTGCCCCAGACACCCGAGTATTTGTAGATCAACGGCACGAGGGAGTGCGAGTTCTCCCACACGTTCTCGACCGAGAAGTCCGAAACAACGTGGGCATAGGTCAGGACGCCAAAAGAGAAAGCCACCAACAAGAAGAATATCACGGACCCGAGCGGAGCCACCTCCATCATCTGATGGTCAAGGCGGCGCGCACCGATCGCAGGGACGACGGAGACAACGATGGCCGTCGCCAGTGCAAGCACGAGTGCGTAGTGACCGATCTCGATGATCATTGCGCGGCTCCCGCATGCTGCCAAAGTCCCTGCTCTTTCAGCCCATCGGCCACATCCTTCGGCATGTACTTCTCGTCGTGCTTGGCAAGGACCGTATCCGCGCTGAAGACATCGCTTCCGGTTGCAAAACGGCCCTCCGTCACGACGCCCTGACCTTCCCGAAAGAGGTCGGGCAGGATTCCCGCATATCGAACCTTGATGACGCCGCCGGCCGGGTCGGTGACGGCAAACTGCACCGTCGAACCGGCGCCACGCACGATGCTGCCTTCGCTAACGAGGCCGCCAAGGCGGATGCGCGTTCCGGGCTGAAGATCATTTTTCGCGAGGTCGGACGGCATGTAGAAGTAGGCGACCGATTGGCTGAAGGCGAACATGACAAGCAGCACCGCGGCAACTATGAAACTCATGCCGCCACCAATGACCGCAAGGCGTTTTTGCTTGCGTGTCATCTCGTCGTTCCTTCCATAGAAATGCCAAGTTCTCGCCCAAGCGATACGAGCTGGCCGCCCTTGTCGCTGTCGGCAGGAAACGTCGTCAGTCCTCGCCTGAGCGCCGCCAGCGCCTGTCCGTCGTCTTTGAGCACCGCGTAGGATCTGATCAGCTTCAACCAACCGTCGAGATTGTTTGGGTCGGCGGTCAGCTTCGCGTCCAAACTGTCGACCATTCTCCGGATCATCTCGGGTTCTTGGTCAGGCTGCATCGACCCGGCCGCTGCCGTGTTGGTCTTCCCGGGTCCTTCGATATGCGGGCCGCCGTTTGCGGCGATGTGTTCCCTTACAAGCGGCATCCAAGGAGCTGTCACTGGCGAGGTAGCAGCAAGCGCTTCGAACGCCTGTCGCGCGCCGACTTTGTCTCCCGCCTGCTCCAGCGACAGCGCAAGGTAGAACCGCGCCCGCGGATTTCCGGGCTCAAGTTCGAGTATCTGGTCCAGTACAGCTTGCGCTTGTCCGGTCACCGCGCCTCCCGACTGCGCCATTAATGTCTCTGCGAGACCGTCCAGACGTGGAATGCCTGGACCCAGAATCCGAACGGCGTTGCGGTAGGCGTTCTCTGCATCGCCCGCTCGGCCCATCATCAGTAGAACCGGGGCGATGACATCCCAGCCGCGACCGTCGGCGGGGTCCTGAGCGAGGTGTTGCTCAGTCTTTTGAACGAGGATCGCAATATCCTGGCCGGGGTTCCTCAGGCGAGCCTGCAGCGGCTGGGAGGGTAGCTCCGGCGAACCAACGGCGACGTACATGCCGATGCTCAAAAGCGGAAGCAACGATACGACGCAGAACCTGAGCCATAGATGGCTTCGCGGATGCATTGACTGCTCTGGTGCCTTGTCCTTGGCTCTGAGAAGACGGCGAGCGGTTTCGGCGCGGGCGAGTTCATATTCGCCTGGCGCAATCTGCCCGGCTTCCATTTCCTCTTCGAGTTCGAGAAGCTGGCTGCGATAAACAGTGGATGCCATTTGCGATTGGCTTGGACGCCGGGAGCGACCGCTGGACGCCAGCGGATGAAGAAGTGCTGCTGTTGTGGCGGTCGTGATGACCGCGAAGAGAATCCAAATAGCCATTGTCTTTAGACGCCTGTGTGCGCCCGAAGACTAGCGGAGTTCATCACCCGAACATTGATGCGGATCAATTAGGGACGACTTAGTTGACCCGTGAACACATATCCAACCCCACGGACCGACTGGATGAGTGCAGGCGCCTTCGGGTCGACCTCGATCTTCTTGCGCAATCGTACGATCTGGGCGTCGATCGCCCTGTCGAAGGCTTCCAGGTTTCGGTTTCTTGTCTGGTCCATGAGCGTCTCTCGTGACAATACGCGGCCGGCATTGCGGACGAACACCAGAAGCATGTCGAACTCCCCCGTGGTGAGAGGCACGTCGCCGCCGCTTGGGGCAGTGAGCCGTCTGCGAGCGAGGTCCAATCGCCACCCGTCGAAGACGAGGCTTTCCTCTTCATGGGCGAAAGCGCGCGACGGCAGCGTCGTCGATGCGCGTCTACGCAAGACGGTCCGTAAGCGTGCAAGAAGTTCGCGCAGATGAAACGGCTTGGCTATGTAGTCGTCGGCGCCCACCTCCAGTCCGACAACCTTGTCCGTGACGTCGTCTTGGCCCGTCAGCATAAGCACTGGCACGTCGGACGTATTGCGAAGCTCCCTCAAGAGCTCCAGGCCGTTCTCTCCATTCGGAAGCACGAGATCGAGGAAGACGGCGGCGTATGTTGCCTTCGCCAGTTCCGCGCGCATGGCAGAGCCGTTGCTCACGGCATGCACTCGGTAGCCGTTGTCCTCGAAGTAACGGATCAGCATCTGCCTGATCCGGGCGTCATCATCGACTACTAGAATGCGATCGGATTCCATTTCGCTCAATTGTCCCGCTGCGAACTTGCAACGGAGAAATAACGCAGGATTTTAGCCAACGCCACAGGCAGGATTGTAAATCCGATGTCGCGGATAAAACTCAGTGGCGGCTGGCATTCGGTCTCTAGCAGGCCTCTTTCAAAAGGCTCACGCTCTCGATGGAGATGTTTTTGCCTTTGACGGCGACGCCCAACGGTGCCAGGGCGGCAAACGCACGCGAGAGGGCTTCGGGGGCCAGACCCAGCTTTCCCGCAAGTATTCGTTTTTGATAGGGTAGACGCAATGTGACACGAGAAACGGAAGGTGGGCATCGGACGATGAGGTAGTTGGCTACCCTCTGGGCTGCCGTATGAAGCCGATCTCCCGCAATGCAGTCGAGTGCGCCCAGAAAATGTCTCGCCATTATGTGCAAAATGTTTCGTTGAATACCGTGATGCTGCTCCGCGAGTGACCGCAACTGCTTGAGATCGAACATCACAATTTCCGTAAACTCCGCCGCCCAGGCACCATGTGCATAGGTGGCCCCGCCGGCAACGAGGTATTCCGCGAAGATGTCACCGGGTTCGCAGATGCAGACGTCAGCTTCGCGGCCAGCCGATTCCTTCTTTGTAAGGCGCACGAGCCCGCTGGCGATACAGAAAATGAACCGAGCTTTCTGCCCCTCTTCGACGATTCGTTCGTGAGGAGAGAATGTTCGCGCTTCGGCCAGGGCCGATAGCGTCTCCACAGTTTCTCGATCCAACCCTGCGAGCAGCTCGGATCGCAGAAGCACGGGATTTCTTGCAAGCATCGTCCTTCCTTTCGTGCCTGAGGCAACCGTTACGGTGTCGGTTCGTTTTCATCGTCCGCGAGCACACGCCAGGCGGCGCCCTGAAGGTCCTCGTACTGGCCGCTTTTAAGCGACCAAAGGAAGGCAAGGAGCCCCATACCGCCCATAAACAGCGCGATCGGGATCAGGTAGATCAACATGTTCATGCTGCGTTGACCTCTCTAGTCGCGGTCATTGTTCGTTCCCGACGCTGGCGCATGCCGCGTGTGTTCAGCCGTAGAGCGTTCGTGACGACGATGATCGAGGAGGTGGACATTGCCACTGCTGCGATCAGCGGAGTTGCATATCCTGCGATCGCGATCGGAACCGCCAACACGTTGTAGCCAATCGCGAGCGCGAAGTTCTGACGGATGAGCCTCGCAGCTTGTTTCGCGACCGCGATAGCCTGCGGCACGACCTCCAGCCGCTCGTTGAAGAATACCAGATCGGCGGCCTGGCGACCGATGTCGGACGCCGTGGCGGGAGCCATCGAAACGTGGGCTGCAGCAAGCGCCGGGGCGTCGTTGATGCCGTCGCCAACCATCAAAACTTGGTGGCCATCGGCGCTGAACCGTTGGCATTCCTCAACCTTGTGCTGTGGCGCAAGAGCGCCCAGGGCCTTGTCAAGACCCAGCACGAGAGCCGTATTGTCGACCACGCTCTGGCGGTCGCCCGAGATGATCACCGTTTCATATCCGCGCACCTTGAGCTCATCCACGGCTTCTCTGGCGCCCGGTCGAAGCGTGTCCTCGAAGAAGAAGCGGGCCCGAACTTCGCCATTTCTCGACAGCACGACCTCGGAGAAGGGGCTGTCATCGCTTGAGGATGCCGAGATGGCGTCTGCGAACGCCGCGTTGCCCAGTCTATAGGTCTCGTCTCCGCGAGAAGCCTGAAGCCCGCCTCCAGGAATCTCGCTCACGCGATCGAACGGTATGGGAGCCGGCCCCCCGCTTCGCGCTAAGGCCTGCGACAGTGGATGGCGCGAATGCACTGCCAAGCCCTTGGCTTTCGCTATGAACGTTTCGTCCGAGGCTGTGGTCGTTACAAGCCGTGGCACGCCAATGGTCAGCGTGCCCGTCTTGTCGAAGGCAACCGTGTCGACCTCTGCCAGTCGTTCCAGCGCAGAGCCATCCTTCACCATGACCCCTCTTCGGAAGAGTTCGCCCGCAGCAACGACCTGTACAACGGGGACTGCGAGGCCGAGCGCGCATGGGCAGGTGATGATGAGAACGGCCACCGCCACCAACATCGCATGCGTCCATTCGCCTCCAAAAAAGCCCCACGCGAGAAACGAGACAAGCGCTAGAAGGTGGACTGCCGGCGAGTAAAGGGATGCGGCCCGGTCGGCGATCCGACGGTAGCGAGCGCGGCCGCCTTCGGCCGCTTCCATCAGATTGATGATTTCTGCGAGAAGGGAGTTCTTCGCAAGTTTTGTCGCACGCACGACAAGCGAGCCGGTCAGGTTCATAGCTCCTGAGCTAACCTGGCTCCCGCCGGCGACGGCCACGGGACTGCTTTCGCCGGTAACGATCGAAAGATCAATGTCGCTTTCTCCGCTGACGATCATTCCGTCAACCGGAATGCGCTCCCCGGCCGCGATCGCGATTTCATCACCAACGGCTATATCCTCAATTGCAACGTAACGCCGTGATCCGTCGCTAATCAGCAGCAGCGCTCCGCGCGGAGCCAGTCTGGCCAGGCCGTTGATTGCCGCGCGAGCCTTCTCGCGCATCACGTGATCGAGGGTTCTTCCTATAAGAAGAAAGAACAGCAGCGAAACCGATGCGTCGAACCACGCGTGCTCGCCGTGGTGCATGGTCTCCCATAGGGAAACCGCGTACGAGAGCGTGACCGCCAAGGAAATAGGCACGTCCATGTTGGTCCGGCCGTGCTTGAGCGCGTTCCATGCCGACCGGAAGAAAAAGCGCCCGGCATAGACCAAGGCGGGGGCAGCGATCAACGCGGAGATCCAATGGAACATGTCACGCGTCGCGGCGTCGGCTCCCGACCACACCGAAACCGATAACAGCATGATGTTCGTGGCTGCAAAGCCGGATACTCCGACGGCAAGCAGGAGTTGATTCCTTGTTGTGTCGTTTTCCGAGGCGATCGGAGTGAAAAGGTGCGCCCGATATCCGGCTGCGTTGATTGCAGAGATAATTCCAGTCGGATCTGTGGTGCGCTTTTCAAACTCTTGGCGGTATATGCACGTCACTCGCCGCGACGTGAGATTTACCCTTGCCTTTGCAACATAGGGAAGTGCGCACAGCGCCCTCTCGATGGTCGAAATACACCCACCGCAATGGACGTCGGGGACGCTTAGGTCGAGTTGGCGAAGGCCGTCCCCCAGCGGGTGGCTTGCAAGCGCGATCTCCTCGGCGCTGAACGCTGTCGCGCTCATTGCAAGTACGCTCTCGGTATTCATGTCGCAGCATGTCATTGGCCGAACCCCGCGGTGTCGATGCGAGCGGCTTCATGCATGACGATGGCGTCGCCTTTGCGGGAGATCACTTCAACTATCCAGTCGCCCGACGCGAGACGATGGCGGGCTTCGAACCGTCCTTCGCCCACCTTGCTGAACGGCACCTGGAAGTCCTCGTGGTCGCCGACGGGGCGCTTGAAATTCGCGGTGACCTCGTCGACCGCTGCAGGAGAGCGATCCTTGTTACGGATGTCGTAGTGGATCACGTCGTCCTTCAGGGAGAGTTTACCGACGATGCCCGATGCCGCCATCGCCTTCATGGCCTCGGCCTTGCGATTGAATTCCTGACTGGCGACGTAAGTGTTCTCCACCACCAGACCGCTCCAGCTCGACGATGCGAACCAGGCCATCGTAACGTTGACCCCAATGACGACCGCGAAGAAGGCGGACGTGACGAAAAGCATGTGTCGGCCAGTGAATCCTTGAGCGCGAGTGGTCATTTGACGTCTCCTGGGGCGTTGAACGCGGCGCGGTAGGTCGCCCGATCGGAATGGTCGGCGTCCTCGATGATGAAAAGGAACTCGTTGACTGCGGCGCCGGTCTGCTTCCGGGTGACGAATACTTTCAGCGAAGTGGCAACGTCGGGTTGAGCGTCCACAGTGAAGCTGCGGGCATCCTCTCTTCCGAATTCGGGGATGCGCATCGTCGCCCCTTCGAGACCGGAAAGGCTGACCTGTATTCGCCTGGGCTGCGGCACCATGTTCAGGATACGGAGCGTGTAGCCATTTCGGATCGAGCCGTCGCTCTCCAGAACATATTGTGGGTTGCGGTCGTGGACGACGTTGAGTTCGAGCCGGTCCCGCAATGCCAGATGCACGAGCATGGCAATGCCGATCAACGACCAGACGACCGCGTAGAACACCACTCTTGGACGAAAGATGATGCGCCAGTTGAAGTGCCGGATCGCCTCCACGAACGTGCCGTCGGCATTCCGCACCTTGGCGGGCTGGACCTGTGTGCGTCCGTTGTCGGTCGCAAGTGCCATGTTGCTCGCATACTCGCTAAGGGTGGCATATGCGATCAGTCCGCGGGGCTTGCCAAGTTTGTCCATGACTCCGTCGCACGCGTCGATGCAAAGGGCGCAGGTGATGCACTCCATCTGCTGGCCATCTCGAATGTCGATCCCCATGGGACAGACGGCCACGCAGGCGTTGCAATCCACGCAGTCTCCGACGGCTATTCCTTTCGCCTGGGCCTTCTTGGCGTGACGCGAGCGGGTTTCACCGCGCCAGTCGTTGTAGGTTACGACCAGCGAGTTCTCGTCGAGCATGGCGCCCTGGATGCGGGGCCAGGGGCACATGTAGGTGCAGACCTGCTCGCGCATCAGGCCGCCAAGCACGTAGGTCGTTGCCGTGAGGATAGCGACGGTCGCGTAAGCCACGGCGGGGGCCTGTCCGGTGAACAGTGAAGAAGCGAGACTGGGCGCATCTGCGAAATAGAAGATCCAGGCTCCGCCCGTGGCAACGCCAATGACGATCCAGATCGTGTGCTTCACGACACGCTTTCGTATCTTGTCGAAGCTCCAAGGCCCGGCGTCGAGCTTCATTCTAGCGTTGCGGTCGCCTTCGATCGCGCGCTCAACGACCAAAAACAAATCAACCCAAACCGTCTGGGGACAAGCGTACCCGCACCAGGCGCGTCCGACTGCGGAAGTCATCAAGAAGAGGCCAAAACCGGCCATCACAAGCAGGCCGGCTACGTAGTAGAATTCCTGTGGCCAGATCTCGATGAAAAAGAAGAAGAAACGGCGTGATGACAGGTCGACGAGAATGGCCTGATCGGGGGCATAGGGGCCACGATCCCAGCGAATCCACGGCGCAAGATAGTAGATGCCAAGCGTGACCAGCATCACGATCCATTTGAACCGACGAAATCGACCTTCAGCCCTTTTGGGAAACACCTTTTTTCTGGCGGCGTAGAGAGGCTCGCGGTTTCGGCGGGCGTTGACGGGCTCGGCGTTCAACCGTTCGACGTTCTCGGGATCTGGCGCTGTATATAGGTTCATGGGGCTTGTCCGAATTTTACCTGCCCGTTCTTGCAGCTTCGCGACCACCCTTCCTTGACGCAGATCAAGAACGGGCGATCCGCGAAAAAAAGCCGCGCTCTGGACAGGAGGCGCGGCCTCGGAGGAGTTGGACAAGCAGCGCGTAACGGCGTTTGGCCTTCTGTCCTTTGAGCCACATCAACGACGCAGCGCGACCACAAAAAAAGAGGGCCACGCCTTGGAGAGAGGTGGCGTGGCCCGGAAGATCCGCGGGGAAGAATATCCGCGATAACTTCCGTCTAGACGGCAGGAGTCTTAGAGGTTGGTGTGGCCGGCGTCTTTGAGATAGGGCAAACTGCCAGGAGGTGGCCTCAACGCAGGAAGCGTTCGCAGCCAGTACGCCGGACCGGGGTCGCGCCGTGCGCGGTATTCTTCCGTAGCTTGCCCGCCTTTCGCGAAGGCGAGGACCGACGACCGGAACGATCTCCAAAAAAATGGCCGCATCCGAAGAGATGCGGCCCCAAGTCTATACTGGGCGAGGATGCGCGCTCACATCCTCGACTAGACAAGCGCCACTTTAGCGGCTTGTGGCCTTGTGATCTTTGAGGCAGGTCAAATTCACAATCGAACTGCCGATCTTTTCGGGGTCGTCCTGTTCGCTGACCGGCGGCGCCGTCTTCGCGCGTGCCGATACGCGCGAACGGATGACGGCGCGCGGCGTGCCGTAGAGGCCGAGGAGTGGGTTGTGGTCGTGGTTTGTCATTCTGATCTCCTTACGTCCCGCCGCCCAGCGAGTGGACGAACACCGTGAGTTCTTTCACCGTGGTGTCGCCCAACCTTGCAGACCAGGCGGGCATCATGCCGTGCTTTGGCGAATTGACCTGACGAACAATTGCATCTTCACCACGTCCCTTGAGCCAGATCGCGTCGGCGAGATCGGGAGCGCCCATATCCACCTTGCCTTTGGCGTCCTCCCCGTGACATGCGGCGCAGTTGTCCACAAACACCTGTTTTCCAGCTTCCGCGAGCTCCGGCTTGGATGGAGTGTTGGCCAGCCCCCACACGTAAGCTGCGACTTGTTCTGTCTGCGCTGCGTCTAGGATCTCCTTGAATGCCGGCATCTCGGAAACGTGAGTTTCGGCGTCTGCATCGAAGCGAATTCCGTGAGCAATCGTCTTTTGAATCGAGTCGAGGTCGCCGCCCCACAGCCAGTCGTCGTCGTTCAAATTGGGGAAGCCGGGCCCCCCACTTGCTCCAGAACCATGGCAGGGTGCGCAGTTGACCTTAAAGGCCGATGCCCCGCCCGCGATAGCGAACTCGCGTAGCGCTGGGTCCGCATCGATTTCCTGCACGGTCTTGGTGGCGATCATGTCATGGAATTTCATCTGGCCTGCCCTGGCCAGGTCGAGGTCCTGCTGAAGCTCGGCGCGGCTCGAGAAGCCGAGAAGCCCCTTCGTCGTGGAAGTGATCATCGGGATGGCAGGATAGGCGACGGCATACCCGACGGCCCACAGAATCGTTGCGTAGAACGTCCACACCCACCATCTTGGCATCGGGTTGTTCAACTCGCGGATGCCATCCCATTCGTGTCCGGTGGTTTCGACGCCGCTGACTTCATCGATGTGCTTTTCCGACATCTCAATCATCCTTCAAGGGAATATCGGCGGCCTCTTTAGCCGTCTGCTTGCTGCCGGGACGAAGCGTGAAGAGGACCGCGCCTACGAAAAACGCGGCCATTGCCAGCAGGCCCCAACTGTCGGCGAAGTGCCGCATTGCTGTGTAAGTTTCCATCGGATCACCTCAACGGTAGCCGGTCGCGTCGTCGTAGGTCGAGAAGTCGACCAGCGTTCCGAGCATCTGCAGATAGGAAACGAGGGCGTCCATTTCCGTGAGCTTGGCGGGGTCGCCATCGAAGTCGCCGACCTTCGCCTTCGGGTAGCGAGCCAGGAGTTCGGTCGTGTCCGCGTTCGGATCCGCCTGTGCCTTCATATCGGCCTCGGCGTTCGCAAGCATGTCGGCGGTGTAGGGAACGCCAACGTCTTCGTTGGCCTTCAGATCCATTCCAACGTCCTTGACGGTGATCTCCTGCTCTTTGAGGAAGGCGTATTTCGGCATGATCGACTCGGGAACAACCGCCCTGGGATCGGAAAGATGCTGGACATGCCATTCGTTCGAGTAGCGCCCGCCGACGCGAGCGAGGTCCGGACCAGTGCGCTTCGAACCCCATTGGAAGGGGTGGTCGTACATCGACTCGGCCGCAAGCGAATAATGGCCGTAGCGCTCCACTTCGTCGCGGAACGGCCTGATCATCTGGCTGTGGCAGAGGTAGCAGCCTTCGCGGATGTAAATGTTGCGCCCCGCCAACTCCAACGGCGTGTAAGGACGCATTCCTTCAACCTTCTCGATCGTGTTCTGCAGATAGAACAGGGGCGCGATCTCGACGATGCCGCCGATGCTGACCACGAGAAGCGAGCCGACGAGGAGCAGCGTGGCGTTCTTTTCGAGGATCTGGTGTTTGTCTAATATCGATGCCATGTTTCACCTCACTCGGCAGGCTGTGCCTGGGGCACGTAAGCGGTCGGGATAGCGGCTTCGTTCCGAATGCGTCCGCGGATCGTCATGAAGACGTTCCACGCCATCACGATGCCGCCTGCCAGGTACAGCGTCCCGCCAACGGCTCGCAGCACGTAGTAGGGGATCATCGCGGAGACGGTTTCGGCGAAGGAGTAGACGAGGAAGCCCTGCGAATTGTACTCGCGCCACATCAGGCCCTGCTGAATGCCGGCGACCCAAAGGACGGCTGCGTAGATGACGATGCCGAGGGTGGCGAGCCAGAAGTGCCAGTTTACCATGCGCAGGCTATAGAGCCGGTCGCGTCCCCAGAGCTTGGGCGTCAGGTAGTAGATCGCTCCGAAGGTGATCATACCCACCCATCCGAGGGCCCCCGAATGCACGTGACCGATCGTCCATTCAGTATAGTGGCTGAGCGAGTTGACGGTCTTCACCGACATCATCGGGCCTTCGAAGGTCGACATCCCATAGAAGGCGATGGCGACGATCATCATGCGGATGATCGGGTCGGTTCGGATCTTGTCCCAGGCTCCCGAGAGCGTCATCAGGCCGTTGATCATGCCGCCCCAAGAAGGCATCCACAGCATGACGGAAAACACCATGCCGAGTGTCTGCGCCCAATCGGGCAAAGCCGTGTAATGCAGATGATGCGGCCCCGCCCAGATATACAGGAAGATCAGCGACCAGAAATGCACGATCGACAGGCGGTAAGAGTAGATCGGCCGATTTGCCTGCTTCGGCACAAAATAATACATCATGCCGAGGAAGCC
>Ga0075365_10001172_pt1 | contig 11508 bp, 11 predicted proteins | sample EndMetdeltDD1765_FD_71387 | JGI IMG/M metagenome (GOLD analysis project Ga0075365, IMG submission 71387) | Populus endosphere microbial communities from Tennessee, USA - Endosphere MetaG P. deltoides DD176-5 | ecosystem: Host-associated > Plants > Roots > Endosphere | place: USA: Tennessee... | reverse complement strand
TGTCGGAGTGGGCGGCCGCGTCGGCATTGACCCCCCTCGAGCTGGTCACCGCCGTCGGACTCCACACCCGACGGGAGCACCGGTCGTGAACGCGACGCTGACCGTCGACCTCGACGCCTTCGCGGCGAACCTGGCGCACATGCGGGAACGGGTCGCCCCCGCCGAGCTCATGCTCGTCGTGAAGGACGACGCCTACGGTCACGGCCTGGAACGGATCGTCTCCCGCGCCCACGACGCCGGCGTGCGCTGGATCGGCGCCTTCGACGTCGCCTCGGGCGTGCGGGTGCGGGCGGTCCTCGGCGACGACGCGCGGGTGTTCGCGTGGATGGTGTCGGGCATCGGCGATGCCCGCGCCGCCGTCGACGCCACGCTGGATCTCGGCATCGGCGATCCGGCCGCACTCGAGGAGGTCGCCGAGGCGGCACGACTTGCCGGACGATCCGCGCGCGTCCACCTGAAGATCGACACGGGCCTGCACCGCAACGGCGTCCGCCCCGAGGAGTGGCCGGAGTTCGTCGCGCGCGCCGTGCACCTCGAGCGGGCCGGACGGATCGAGGTCGTCGGGATCTGGAGCCATATCGCCGAGGCGTCCGACGACGACGACGACGCCTCGCGCGAGCAGTTCCTCGCGGCGATCGCGGCAGCGGAGCAGCAGGGCGTCCGTGCACCGGTCCGGCATCTGGCCGCCAGCGCGGCAGCCTTCGCCCGCGCGGAGTTCCGATTCGACCTGGTCCGGGTCGGGGCGTTCTGCTACGGCATCCGGCCCGCGGGCGGCCCGTCCGATGCGGACCTGGGGATCGCGCCCGTGGCCTCTCTCGACGCGCCTGTCGTATCGGTGCACCCGGACGGCGTCCGTGTCGGCATCGGCTCCGCGGACGGGGTGCCCTCCACCCTCGGCGGACGCATCGACGTCGTGACCCCGGGCGGCGGTCGTCTCGTCCGCCGCATCGACGACCTGGAGACGACGGTCGATCCGTGGCCCGGCGCCGCGGTCGGCCAGAGCATCCGGATCTACGGGGTGGGAACCGCGGGCCCCACGGACCTCGCCGAGAAGATCGACACGATCGGCGAAGAGATCGCCCTCCGCCTGTCGCCGCTCATCGAGCGACGCTACCGATGAGCCGCCGCGGACGGCACCCGGTCAGACGCGTCTGATCAGACGGCGTCGACGAGACGCGCGGTCTCGTCGTGCCACGAGGTGGCGATGCTGCGCAGCTTCTCCTCGTACTTGCGGCCGTGGTGGGCGCAGAAGAGCAGCTCGCTGCCGTTCACCTCGGCGGCGATGTACGCCTGGGCTCCGCAGGAGTCGCAGCGGTCGGCGGCCGTGAGCCGGTAGTCGAGGACGGCGGACTGATCGGTGGGCGTCGACATGGTGTTCATCGTGGACCTCCTCGGTGCGTGGCGTGCGGTGCAGGGTGTGCGGTGCAAGTCATGACATACAACCACGCGTTTCCGCGGTGCATGCCCGGATGCCGGGGCGTTTCGCTCAGCGCGTACGCCGGCCCTCCTCTGCCGTGTCTGTGCCAGGCGCCGTCGGGGGTCGCGGATACGCTTGACCCTTGTGACAGCCGAGTATTCCGCCCATCATCTCCAGGTCCTCGAAGGACTCGAGGCGGTGCGCAAGCGCCCGGGAATGTACATCGGCTCCACCGACTCCCGCGGGCTCATGCACTGCCTCTGGGAGATCATCGACAACTCGGTCGACGAGGCGCTCGGCGGCCACGGCACGCGCATCGACATCGTGCTGTACGCCGACGGAAGCGTGGAGGTGCGCGACCGCGCCCGCGGCATCCCGGTCGATGTCGAACCGCGCACCGGACTGAGCGGCGTCGAGGTCGTCTTCACGAAGCTGCACGCGGGCGGAAAGTTCGGCGGCGGCTCGTACGCGGCATCCGGAGGTCTCCACGGCGTCGGCGCGTCCGTCGTCAACGCGCTCTCCGAGCGGCTCGACGTCGAGGTCGACCGGGGCGGCAAGACCTGGGCGATGTCGTTCCGGCACGGCGAGCCGGGGGTGTTCACCGACAAGGGCGGCGCCGCGGGCGACGCGGCGTTCACGCCGTTCCGCGACAAGAGCGAGCTCCGCGTCGTCGGAAAGACCGCCAAGAACGTCACCGGTACGCGCATCCGGTACTGGGCCGACCCGCAGATCTTCACGAAGGACGCCGCCTTCCACCTCGACGAGCTCGAACAGCGTGCGCGCCAGACGGCCTTCCTCGTGCCGGGCCTCGAGCTCGTCATCCGCGACGAGCGCCAGGAGGAGCACCGCGAGTCGGTGTACCGCTTCGACGGCGGCATCTCCGAGTTCGCGGACTTCCTCGCCCCCGATGCGGGAGTGACCGACACCTGGCGGCTGACGGGCAGCGGCACGTTCACCGAGACCGTGCCCGTGCTGCAGCCCACCGGGGCGATGGTGCCCACCGAGGTGAGCCGCGAATGCGTGGTCGACATCGCGCTGCGGTGGGGGATCGGGTACGACACCACCATCCGCTCCTTCGTGAACATCATCGCGACGCCGAAGGGCGGCACCCATCAGGCCGGCTTCGAGCAGGGGCTGATGAAGGTGCTGCGGTCGCAGGTCGAGCAGAACGCCCGGCGACTGAAGGTCGGCAACGACAAGATCGAGAAGGACGACATCCTCGCGGGCCTCACGGCGGTGCTGAACGTGCGCCTGCCCGAGCCGCAGTTCGAGGGGCAGACGAAGGAGGTGCTCGGAACTCCCGCCGTCCGCCAGATCGTCACCAGCGTGCTGACCAAGGAGCTCACCGCGCGCTTCACCTCTCCCAAGCGCGACGACAAGGCGCAGACGGCGCAGCTGCTCGACAAGATCGTGTCCGAGATGAAGGCGCGCATCTCCGCGCGCACCCACAAAGAGACGCAGCGTCGCAAGAACGCCCTGGAGTCGTCGTCGTTGCCGGTCAAGCTCGTCGACTGCCGGTCGAACGACGTCGCCGACTCGGAGCTCTTCATCGTCGAGGGCGACTCCGCGCTCGGCACGGCGAAGCTCGCGCGCAACAGCGAGTTCCAGGCGCTTCTGCCCATCCGCGGCAAGATCCTCAACGTGCAGAAGGCATCCGTGAGCGACATGCTCTCGAACGCCGAGTGCGCCTCGATCATCCAGACTCTCGGCGCGGGGTCCGGACGATCCTTCGACCTCGACACGGCGCGCTACGGCAAGGTCATCCTGATGAGCGACGCCGACGTCGACGGCGCCCACATCCGGACGCTGCTGCTCACGCTGTTCTTCCGCTACATGCGCCCGCTCATCGAGGCGGGGCGCGTGTTCGCCGCGGTGCCGCCGCTGCACCGCGTCGTGGTGATGAACCCCGGCACGAAGCCGAACGAGACGATCTACACCTACAGCGAGCAGGAGCTGCATGGCCTGCTGACGAAGCTCACGAAGGCGGGCAAGCGCTGGCAGGAGCCCGTGCAGCGCTACAAGGGGCTCGGCGAGATGGACGCGGACCAGCTCGCCGTCACGACGATGGACCGCGCCGGGCGCACCCTGCGCCGCGTGCAGGTGACCGACGCCGAGGCGGCCTCCGCGGTGTTCGAGCTGCTCATGGGCAACGAGGTCGCCCCGCGCCGGGACTTCATCGTGACCTCGAGCGACCGACTGGGCCGCGAGCGCATCGACGCCTGACCCGCGCCGGCAGCGGCGCCTTCGCCGTCACGCGACGGGGGAGCCGATCCCGCCGATCGCGGCGTCGAGCGCCTGACCGGAAGCGTCGCGCTTGGCCCCCGTGGGCGGGAGCGTGCGGACCGAGCCGTCCGCCCCGACCGCGCGCGGCGAGACACCGACCCAGGCGAGGGAGATCTGGTCCTCGCCCCGCAGGAACCGCTGCGCGCGCACGCCGCCGGTCGCGCGGCCCTTCGGCGGGAACTCCTCGAACGCGGAGACCTTGGCGGAACCGGGATCGGTGCCGGGGAGAGCGCCGGACGTGCCGGCGACGGTGACGACGGCGACCTCCGCCGCACCGGCGGGCACCACGTCGAACGACACGGCCTGTGCGGCGTCGCCCAGTCGGATCCCGGCCATGCCGCCCGCGGCGCGCCCCTGGGGGCGCACGGCGGCGGCGTCGAAGCGCAGGAGCTGAGCATCCGAGGTGACGAACACGAGCTCTGCGTCGTCGGGGGCGGGCGCGGCGCCCACCACCCGGTCGCCGGGCTTCAGGGCGATGATCTCGACGTCGTGCTTGCCGGGGGGAAGCTCCGTCGCGGCCACTCGTTTCACGACGCCCCGTGCCGTCCCGAGGGCGAGGACGGGAGAATCCCCCAGGGGGACGAGGGCGATCACGTGCTCGGTGCCGCTGAGACCGAGGTACTGATCGGCGCGGGTGCCTGCGGCGAGCTGGACGGAATTCGCGGGCACGGAGGGCAGGTCGACGGGGGAGAAGCGGATGAGGCGCCCGGCGCTCGTGACCGCCCCCACGTCGCCCCGCACCGTCGTGTCGACCCATGACCGCACCGCGTCGTGCTTCGAGCGGCGGGTCGGGGCGACGACCCCGCCGCCGGGGGCGTCGGGGACCAGCTCGGCTCGCACCATCCGGCCCGTCACCGACAGGTACGCCCGGCAGGGGGAGTCTGCGAGCTGCAGATCGGCGGCCGCAGCGGCGCGCGACGAGGAGCGGGCCGTGACGGGCCCGCCGTTGAGCAGCAGGGTGCGTCGGGGCGTGCCGTACGTCTCGGCAGCGGTCTCGAGCTCCCGTGCGACCTGAGCCCGCAGCAGCAGGTCGTCGCCGAGCAGCTCGCGCAGCGCCGTGATCTCGCTCCCCAGGGCGTCCTGCTCCGCCTCGAGCTCGATGCGGGAGAACTTGGTCAGCCGACGCAACCGCAGCTCGAGGATGTACTCGGACTGCACCTGCGACAGGTCGAAGACCTCGATGAGCCGGGTGCGCGCCTGCTCGGAGTCGTCGGACGTGCGGATCACCTGGATGACCTCGTCGATGTCGAGGATCGCGATGAGCAGGCCCTCGACGAGGTGGAGACGCTCGAGCTTGCGGGCGAGACGGTACTCGCTCCGGCGCGTGACGACGCGGATGCGGTGGTCGAGGTAGACCCGGAGCAGTTCCCGGAGTCCCAAGGTCTGCGGCTGTCCGTCGACGAGCGCGACGTTGTTGATCCCGAAGGAGTCCTCGAGGGGCGTGAGCCGGTACAACTGCTCGAGCACCGCCTGCGGATCGAACCCGGTCTTGATGCCGATGACCAGGCGCATCCCGTTGTGCCGGTCGGTGAGGTCGGTGACGTCGGAGATCCCGGTCAGCTTCTTCGCGCCGACCGCGTCCTTGATCTTCTCGATGATCCGTTCGGGACCGACGAGGTAGGGGAGCTCCGTGACGACGAGCCCCGACTTCCGCGGTCCGAGCTGCTCGATGTTCACCTTGGCGCGCGTGCGGAACGAGCCGCGCCCGGCGGCGTACGCGTCCTTGATCCCGTCAAGGCCGACGATGATGCCGCCGGAGGGAAGATCCGGTCCGGGCACGAACTCCATGAGCTGCTCGAGTGTCGCCTCGGGATTTTCGAGCAGATGCACCGCCGCCCCGACGACCTCGATGAGGTTGTGCGGCGCCATGTTCGTCGCCATGCCGACCGCGATGCCCGCGGCGCCGTTGACGAGCAGGTTCGGGTAGGCGGCGGGCAGCACCTCCGGCTGCTGGAACTGGCCGTCGTAGTTCGGGATGAAGTCGACGACGTCCTCGTCGAGGTTCTCCGTGAGGGCGAGGGCGGCGGGCGCGAGCCGTGCCTCCGTGTAGCGGGGGGCGGCCGGCCCGTCATCGAGCGAGCCGAAGTTTCCGTGACCGTCGACGAGGGGCACACGCAGCGAGAACGGCTGCGCGAGGCGGACCAGGGCGTCGTAGATGGGGGCGTCACCGTGCGGGTGCAGCTTTCCCATCACCTCGCCGACGACGCGCGCGCTCTTGACGTGTCCGCGGTCGGGACGCAGGCCCATGTCGGCCATCTGGTAGAGGATGCGCCGTTGCACGGGCTTCAGTCCGTCGCGGGCATCGGGGAGGGCGCGCGAGTAGATGACCGAGTACGCGTATTCGAGGAACGAGCCCTGCATCTCGGCGGACACATCGATGTCTTCGATGCGCCCCTCGGGGACGGGAGCGGAGTCGGAGCGGGTGGGCGGCATGACGTTCTGACCTCGGGTAGGAAAGGGCCGTGCGCGGGTATGCGAGACTGACCCCGATGACTCTCAGCCTACCGGCGGACCCGTCGCACGCCCTGCGCCTCACCGGTGTCCTGCCCGAGTTGATCGCCGCCCTCGACGGCCGCTCCGCGCGGTTCCCGGCTGCACGCAGCGCCATCCTCTTCGTCGTCGACGGGCTCGGGTCCCGCGCACTCGCCGAGCACGCCGGGTACGCGCGCTTCCTCTCCGCGTACGCCTCGAAGAAGAGCGTGGCGGCCACGGTCTTTCCGACCACGACGGCAGCGGCGCTGACGAGCCTGCTCACCGCCACCGAGGCGGGCGAGCACGGCATCGTCGGGTATCGCGCGTGGTCGCCCGATCAGCGACGCGTGTTCAACCAGCTGACCGACTGGGGTCCCGGCGCGCTCGATCCCCTCACCTGGCAGCGCGCGGACCCGCTGCTCGCCGACCCGGCGACCCGCTTCGTCGTCTCCAAGCCCGAGTACGCCGCGACCGGGTTCACCGTGGCGACGGCCCGCGGCGCGACGTTCCACGGCGAACGGAGCATCGACGACCGCATCGACACGGCGGCACGCCTGGCGTCGTCGCACGAGGGCGCGATCGTCTACCTCTATGTGCCCGAGCTGGACGCGGCCGGACACCGCTACGGCATGGCCTCGGACAGCTGGCTCGCCGCGCTCGAATCCGTGGACGCGGCCGCGCGGCGGCTGCACGCGGCGATCGGCCCTGACGTCGGCGTGCTGCTGACGGCCGACCACGGGATGGTCGACGTCGAGCCCGCCCGCCACGTGCTCCTCGATCACGGGGACCCGCGACTGGACGGCGTCCGTGCACTCGGCGGCGAACCTCGGATGCTCCATCTGTACGCCGAGCCGGGTCGGGCGGATGCGGTGCGCGAGGCGTGGCGCGCCGAGGAGTCTCGGTCGTGGGTGTTCACCCGCGACGAGGCCATCGACGCGGGGCTCTTCGGCCCGGCGGTCGCGCCGGAGGTGCGAGGGCGCATCGGCGACGTGCTCGTCGCCGCCCGGGCACGGATCGCGTACTACGACGCTCGTCTCTCCGACACCTCGGCGCAGAAGATGGTCGGCCAGCACGGTTCGCTCACGGATGAGGAGCGCATCGTGCCGCTGCTGAGACTCGGTGCCTTCGCTCGGTGAGGGCGCCGAGTCCTAATTCTCGTCGGTGCGCGCGCCGAAGACGATCTCGTCCCAGGACGGCATCGAGGTGCGGCCCTTGCGTCGTCCGGCATCGGCGGATGCCGACGCGGAGTCCGAGCGGTCCGCCGCAGGAGGTGCCGTCTCCTGGGGAGCCGGCTCGTCGTAGCCCGGTTCCAGTGCATCGAAGAGCGCCACCGGGGCAGGCGAACGACTCGGCTCCGGCGTCTCGCCCATCGGAGCGGACGTGCGCTGACCGCGTCGGCGCCGAAGCGCCTCGAGCAGATCTGCGGTCTCGGCGCTCGTGACCGGGGCATCCGGGGCGCGCTTGATGGCGGCATCCTGCACCGCCGCGCTCGAAGGAGCGGCCATCGCCGGGTGGGCGTCGGCGTCGTGACGGGGACCGAACGCGCCGCTGTCGAAGCGCGACTCGTCCTTGATGCCGGGGGTGTCGAGGGCACGGAGGCGCGGGATCAGCCCCTCGGGCAGGGATCCCTGTCGCGACAGCTGCGTGGCGTCGTTGTTCAGCGGGGCGAGCGTGCTGCGGCGCGGATCGAAGCTCCATCGCGCATCGCGTTCGACATCTCCGGCGACGAACGACAGCTTGACGACCCATCCGGTCGGCTCTTTCCAGCTCGTCCAGCGCTCTGTGGTCGCACCGGCCTCGGTGAGCTTCGCGCGCACCGCGTCGCCGAAGGTCGTCGGGGCGTCGTCACCGAACTCTCCGCCCAGCAGCACCGGCACCGACAGGGCCTGGCCGACGAGGAACTCGCGTTCGGCGAGCACCGGGGGCTCGAACCGGACGACGTCCTCGAGCGTGGTGCCCAGCACCTCGGCGACCTCGCGGGCCGACAAGCCGGCGCGGATCTGCGCCTGGATCTCCCGAGGGCTCGGGCGCGTGCCGCGCGCGGGCTCTTCACGTTCCTTGCGTGCACGCCGCATCTCTGCGCGCAGCACGTCATCGACGACGAGGGAGTACCGCTGCCCCGACTCGGACGCGACGACCAGCACGCCGTCTTCGGTCCCGATCACTTTGAGCTGTTCCATAGGTCACACGCCTCCCGTCTGCCGTGTGCGCCCATGCTGTCACAGGGGATGGCGGACATCGGGAATATCCCGCGCGTGGCGCGAGTTTCCCCGGCGTGCGATTTCGCACAGACGACGCGCGGGCGTATTTGCGAAAAGCCCGGGCGTCATGCAAACTATGGCCGCCCGTCGCCCCCGGCGGACGATCCACCCCGATCAAGAGACACGGAAGCATGGCTACGGATTACGACGCCCCCCGCAAGACCGAGGACGACAGCGAGTCCATCGAGGCGCTCAAGGAGCGTGTGCCGGACAAGATGTCCGGTTCGGTCGACGTCGAGGACGCCGACAACCCGTCCGGCTTCGAACTGCCCGGCGCCGACCTCTCCGACATCGATCTCGATGTCGTGGTCCTGCCCGCGCAGGAAGACGAGTTCACCTGCGTCAGCTGCTTCCTCGTGAAGCACCGCTCTCAGGTGGACCACGAGGAGTCCGGCGGATTCATCTGCGTGGAGTGCGCGGCGTAGTCCGCGCGCGACGCAGCACGGCTGCGAGGCGATCCGGTGTGCGACTGGCGATGACCCAGTACGGCACCGGATCTTCTGCATCCAGGACCGGGACCACCACCACGCCGGGGATCCCTCCGCGCAGCAGGGTCCAGGCGTTCCGGTCGAGGTCGCGGCCGCGCGCCGCCGCCGCATCCTCCCCGGTCAGGGCGATCGGATCGCCGAGCAGCGCGACATCGATGTGCGCCCGTCCCGCCCGCAGCTCCGTGCCGGTGACGGTCACCCGGGGGGCCGCGGCGACGAGCACCACGATGATGAGCACGGACACCAGCGCGCCGCCGAGCAGGGCGACCGTCGTGTCCACCGGAGTCAGGACGAGGGCGATCATCGGCGCGCACAGCGCGGCGGCGACGAGGGTCCACAACGACGGACTCAGCCGCTCGCGGTAGGCGGGGGAGTCGGTGCGGGTGTCGGAGCTCATCTTCTGCATTACCCTCGTCAGGTGACCGAAAGCGTGGATGTTCCCATTATCGCGTCGGTCGTCCCGGCGTACGCCCACCCCGGCGATGCGGGAGCCGATCTGGTGGCCGCGGAGGCCGTGCGACTCGAGCCCGGAGCGCGGGCGTTGATCGCCACCGGCGTGCGCATCGCGCTGCCCGACGGCTATGTCGCATTCGTCGTGCCGCGGAGCGGGCTCGCCGCCCGGCACGGCATCACCGTGCTGAACACGCCGGGCACGGTGGACGCCGGATACCGCGGCGAGATCAAGGTCACCCTGCTGAACACCGACACGGCGGCCGCCTACGACGTGGCCGTCGGCGATCGCATCGCCCAGCTGATCGTGATGCAGGTCCCACCGGTGCGCTTCCTTCCCGTCGACGAGCTGCCGGAGAGCGTCCGCGGCGAGGGCGGGTTCGGATCGACCGGCTACGACACCCTGAGGAGTACCCCATGACCGACGCGTCGATGGAACCGCTCGACAAGACCGCCCCGCACGACCGCGCGGAGGCCGGACCGTTCGACGAGTCCGAGGTCAACCCGGTGCGGCCGTACATCGATCTCGGCGCGATCAAGGTGCTCCCGCGCGAAGGCCTGAATCTCCGTCTCGAGGTGGAGGAGCAGACCAAGCGCATCGTCGCGGTCGGCCTCGACTACGCCGACTCCACTCTCCAGGTGCAGCCGTTCGCCGCACCCCGCTCCACGGGTCTCTGGGAGGAGACGCGTGAGCAGATCCGCCAGCAGGTCCGTCAGCAGGGCGGCCGGGTGGAGGAGCGCGAGGGCCCGCTGGGCCCCGAGCTTCTCGCCGAGGTTCCCGTGGTGGTGGCCGGCGACGCGGGCTCCGCGGCGAAACGGCTCGCCCGCTTCGTGGGCGTGGACGGACCGCGCTGGTTCCTCCGCGGGGTCATCGGGGGAGCGGCGACGGGCGACGTCGAGGCAGCCGCCCAGATCGAGGATCTCTTCCGATCGCTGGTCGTCGTGCGCGGCACGTCCCCTATGCCGCCGCGAGACCTCATCCCGCTGAAGATGCCGGCCACGCCGGGCAGCGCGTGAGCGATCTCGAGCCGCCGCCCCCGCCGAAGGCGTCCGAGCTCTTCGGCGAGGCCCTCGGCGCCGCCGCTCGGCGAGCGGGTCTCGACCCCGCACAGGAGGCCTCGACCGGCCACGTGGTGTGGCGTGCGATGGGCGGATGGCGCGGCGTCGTCGAATCCGTGCTCCCGAGCCTGCTGTTCGTCGTCGCGTACACGGTCACGCAGCAGCTTGTGCTCTCGCTGGCGGTCTCGGTCGGGATCGCGGTCGTGTTCACCGTCGTCCGCCTGCTGCAGAAATCGCCGGCTTCGGCCGCGCTCGGCGGACTCGTCGCGGCAGCGGCCGCCGCCGCGCTCGCGCTGATCACCGGCAACCCGTCCGACAACTTCGTCCCCGGGCTTCTCACGAATGCGGCCTACGCGGCCGGGATGCTCGTGTCCGCGATCATCGGCTGGCCGCTCATCGGCCTCGCCGCCGGCTACCTCATGGGTGAGGGCGTCGCGTGGCGCACCGACCGGCGCAAGCGCCGCACCTTCTTCTGGCTCACGATCGCGTGGGCGGGCCTGTTCGTCGCCCGGCTCGCCGTGCAGTTCCCGATCTACCTGTCGTCGCTGGATCCGGCCAACCGGGAGAGCGCCGTGGCGCTCCTGGGCACCCTCAAGATCGCGATGGGTCTGCCGCTGTTCGCCCCCTTGCTCGCCGTCACCTGGCTCACCGCCCGCGCCCTCTACCCGCGCCGCGCCGCGCCTGCCGAAGACCGTGGGGCGCCCGCATCCGAGTGATATATTTATCTTGACGTCAAGATAAATATCGCGGACCTCGCGGTAAGGCTTGCCTTGCTAGCTCCCCACTGCGCACCCGGGGAAGATGGGTCTGCGGGCCCTGCGACGAGCCCCCTCCACGCCGACGAAGGAGACACACGTGTCCACGGTTGACAGCTTCGGTGCCAAGAGCACCCTGACGGTCGGCAGCACCGACTACGAGATCTTCCGCATCGACACGGTCGCCGGTCACGAGAAGCTCCCGTTCAGCCTGAAGGTCCTCCTCGAGAACCTGCTGCGCACCGAGGACGGTGCGAACGTGACGAAGGCCCAGATCGAGGCTCTCGGCTCGTGGGACCCGAACGCCGAACCCGACACCGAGA
>Ga0075365_10001171_pt1 | contig 11509 bp, 14 predicted proteins | sample EndMetdeltDD1765_FD_71387 | JGI IMG/M metagenome (GOLD analysis project Ga0075365, IMG submission 71387) | Populus endosphere microbial communities from Tennessee, USA - Endosphere MetaG P. deltoides DD176-5 | ecosystem: Host-associated > Plants > Roots > Endosphere | place: USA: Tennessee... | reverse complement strand
TCCGGGGCGCTGCCCGACCCCGGCGACGGGGCGCTCGGCGCAGCACCCCCACCCATCGACAACGATGGTCCCGAATCGGACGGCACGATCGGTGATGACCCCGAACTGACCGAGCCGCTCGAACTGCTTGAGCCGCCCGAGGATGACCCCGAGCTACTGGGGCCGGCATTCGCCAGTCCCGTTGCATTCCAGAGCAATCCGAGCATCAGTGACGATGTGAATATTGCAGTGACCACTGGTTGTCTCGATCTCACGGTGCGCCCTGTTCGGTAGTCCCCGTGGCCCCAAGGTAAGACGATCAGCTAGCAGGTAGCTCTGCGGTCCGTGCGGGGCGGCTGTGGGCTCGCCCCAAGTTATTGAGAAGGTTCATTGACAATTGCCGCCCCAGGGATGAGAGTGCTAGGCGTCCACGGCACGAAAGGCAACCAATGAGCACCGCTCCACAGCTCAACGAACTCGGCTATTACGCGGTGACCAGGCACCCCGCGGATGTCCGGGTGGCTCTCCCCGAAGCGCGCACGGCGGAAGAGCTCGGTTTGGGGTCGTGCCACATCGGCGAACGCTTCACCGTGAAGGACGCGGCGGTCCTGTCCGGCGCGCTGGCCGGTTGCAGCACCACTCTGGGTGTCGCCCCGTCGACGAACTATCAGACCCGCCATCCCACGGTCACCGCGACCGTGGGATCGACGATGCACGCGCTCACCGAGGGCCGTTTCGCCATGGCGTTCGGCCGCGGGATGGCTGCGTATTGGCAGGCGATCGGTCTTCCCGTGGTCACTGAAGCGCGGCTACGCGACTTTTTCGGCGTCCTGCGCCGGCTGTGGGCCGGTGAGATCATCGTCGATCATGACGGTCCGGCAGGGAAGTGGCCGCTGCTGCGCCACGTCAGCGGATTGCCCGACGGACCCCCCATCGGGCTGGTGGCTGTTGGCCCCAAAACCATGGAACTCGCCGGCGAAATCGGTGATTTTGTTGTGCTGCATACATTCTTCTCCGATGAGGCGACGACGGCATCGGTAGCGGCGGTCCGTCGTGGAGCCGAGCGCGCGGGTAAGGATCCCGACAGCGTCCGGATCTGGGCGTGCCTGGCGACAGTTCCCGACGCGTTGTCGCCGGAAGACCAGATGCGCCGTGGCGTCGGACGCCTGGCGACGTATTTGCAGGCCTACCCCGACGTGCTGGTCTCGGCCAACGGGTGGGATCGATCGACGTTCGAGCGCATCAGGCAGTCCGAGCTGTTCACCGACGCCGCGAGCGCCGGCCCCATCGATGCCAGCGCGTCATACGAGACGCTGCAACGGATCGCCGAGTTGATTCCCGCCGAGTGGCTGGACTCGGTGGCCAAAGGCTCGGCGCAAGACTGCGCGAAAACGATTGCTCGCCAATATGACCTGGGCGTGCACTCAGTCATCATGCACGGCGCCAGCCCGCACGAGATCGCACCCGTGGTTCAGGCCTACCGGGACGCCCGCCCCACACTGCGGCGGGCGGTCGCGGCCAATCCAGGCAGGTTCGCCTGAGCGCGTCGGAGCCCGAGCAGGCCGATCGCGCCCGCGAACAGTGGCTAGCCACCGTCCCTCAGTCGGCGGCGGGCACCCGGCTGAACAAGCGCGGCCTTCAGACGCGGGCGCGTCTGCTCGATGTCGCGATCCACTGCCTGGCCGACAGCGGTGGCGAGCCGGTGTCGGCGAACCGCATCGCCAAAGATGCTGACGTCACCTGGGGTACGGTGCAACACCAGTTCGGCGACCTTGACGGCCTGTGGGTAGCGGTGATCACCGAAATACATTCCCGGAGTTGGCAATCCAATGCCGAAACCTGGCCGGCACGACCCGCGACGGTGCGTGAACGGGTAGACACGGTCATCGATTCCGTCTGGAACTACCTGGACACCACCGAAGGGCGGGCACTCACGGCATTGCGCACCTCATTGCCGGCACGCCGGTCAGATATCGCCGCCGAATATCCGCGCACGGCAGCGGCGTTCGCGGCGCGCGAACTCGACTGGATTCAGGGCTTCGAGTTCCTGATGGACGGGCTCGACCTCGACCCGGACAAGCTGTACCGCGTGCGGTGTCTGCTTCCCGCCGCGATCCGGGGCCTGAGTAACGAACGCGAGATCGGTTTCACCTCGGATCTCGACGTGGCGCGGGCGGCACTGGCCGATGCGGTGGTGGCGTTACTGGGCCGATAGCGTGGTGGCCGTGAACATCGACGGATCGGTGGCAGTCGTCACCGGAGCGGGCTCAGGCATCGGCAGAGCGATCGCGGCTGGGCTGGCATCAGCCGGCGCATCGGTGATAGCCGGCGACCTCGACGCCGCTTCGGCCGCCGAGACCGCGGCCATGGTCGGTGGTCTCTCGGTCGCGGCGGACGCCTCTAGCACCGAGGGCATCGCGGCCCTGCTCGACGCCGCACGCCGCACCTTCGGTCCGGTCGACATCTACGTCGCCAATGCCGGCATCACCGGCGAGCCGGGCCTGGGCGACGACGAAGCCGCGTGGGACCGGATCATCGACATCAACCTGCGCGCGCACATCCGCGCCGCCAAAGCTGTTGTGCCGGAGTGGGTCGACCGTGGTCGCGGACATTTCGTTACCGTCGCCTCAGCCGCGGGCCTGCTGACCCAGCTCGGGGCGGCGCCCTACAGTGTGACCAAGCACGCTGCTGTCGGATTCGCCGAGTGGCTGGCGATCACATACGGCGACAAGGGGATCGGCGTCAGCTGCGTGTGCCCGATGGGGGTGAACACTCCGCTGCTCCGCGGCATGTCCGACTCGCCGGACGAGGAGATTCGGGTGGCCGGTGCCGCTGTCACCAGTGCCGGCGCGGTGCTCGACCCCGACACCGTCGCCGCCCTCGTGGTTCGGGCCATTGCCGAGGGGACATTCCTCGTGCTGCCGCACCCCGAGGTGTTGACGATGTACCGCCAGAAGGGCACCGACTACGAGCGCTGGATCGCCGGCATGCGCCGCTACAAAAGCACTCTGGGATAGGTGTTTCGGGCAGAACGACGCGGGGTAACAAAGCCCCAACGTCGAGAATGCCGGCGTCGGACTTAGACGAAGGAGTGCTCATGATCCCGTTCATCTGCCTGAGCTGCGGTGGCGTCGACATCGACAATCCCGACTGCGTCTCGTGCGCCGGCACCAATGACGACGTGGCGGCCTGACGTCAGGGATGTAGATTCCACTGGCCGACATCGGAGGCCAGGACGTCGTTGACGTCGACCTCGAGGCCACCGACCAGCGGACCCGGATTCGACGCGGTGGCCACCACCCGCTGATACAGCGCCGCTCCGGGGTGAACCTTGTTGCCAGACCAGGCTTTGGTCTGCCAGGCCCACCACTTGCCTGGCGTGCTCGACTTCCCGAGAACACCGTCAGCCGCCGCCCACTCGCACACGTCGATGCCGCCGTAGACGCCGGTGCGCTGTACTCCGATCACGGAGTTGATGCCGCGAAACCACTGCAGCGCGACCCGGTTCCAGGTGTCGCGGTCGATGTCCTCGTCGATGGTGAAGTAGACGGGCGCGCTTTGACCGCCCCCGGCCGCGGTGTGCAGCTTCCACGCGGTCTGCGCGTCGGCGACGCCGCCGGCGTACCCCCGCAGGAAGTCCGACGGCGCCGTCCCGCCCGGCTTTCCGTATTGGAAGTTGCTGACGATCACCAGACCCGCGGCGGTCAGCGATTGGGCGTAGGGGAGGGTGATCGGTTTGGCGCCGAATGACGAGCCGGGGCGCGACGTCGAAACGTAGTTGACGACGCCGGAGTGACCGGCCGCGCGAATGTCCTGTGCAGGGATCTGCTTGGCGGCGAAGTCGATCAGCGTGGGAGCCGCGGCAGCCGCGGTGGGGGTGACACTGGCTACGGTGGCCGCAGCACCCAGGCCGGTCAACGCCGCGGCATAACGCAGCGCGTCACGCCGGGTGACCGGACGCGACGGCTGATCGCGGGCAGCCGAAAGCCAATCGTGCATCGCGTGATGTTAACGATGAGACTGGTGTTACTGGTGTATCCACGCCCTGGCCGTGTCCGGTTTTGGCCCAAGATGAGTTCCGACCGTTACCGGACGTCGGCTTTCCGCGTTAGCGTGGTGCGGTGGACTGGGAGTTCGAGGCCGAGGTATTCCAGTGGCGGGGCCCCGCCCCGTATTTCTTCATCGCCACACCCGCACACGTCGATGAGTTCCTCCATGCTCACCTCGGTGAGCTGACTTATGGCTGGGGCGGTATCCCTGCACAGGTACGGATCGGCGCCACCGAGGTGACGACATCACTGATGCCGAAGGACGGCGTGTATCTGGTGCCGATGAAGGTGGCGCTGCGCCGCGCCGAAGGTATCGACGACGGCGACGTCGTGCGGGTCCGTCTCCAGGTCGGCCAGCCCGACATCGCCGAAGACGCCGGAATGACCACGTTCGTCATCGATGCACAGGTGGCCATCGATCTCGCTTCTGAGGGAGCCACCATTCCACCGCACCACAGCCTGGCGGCTCCCGCGGTGTTGCGCGCGCAAGCACTGGCTCTGGTCTACGAATCGGTGCAGCGCGGCGAGATCGACGACCGGGCCGGCCGCAGGATCCTCGATGACATTCGCGGGCTGCGAATCCGGTTTCTCGGCGACCGCTCGCTCGAGGATCACGCGTGGCGACTGGCGACCAAGCTGAATTGGCCGGACATCCACCAAGTCCAGTACATCGCGTTGACCCAACTGCAGGCCGACGCTCTGGTTACCCTGGACACCGAACTCGCCGCCGCAGCAAGGGCATTCGTCAAGACCGCGTCTCCGGCGGACATCGTCAGGCCGTAGGAGTCCACCCGACCCGCAGCCGTTTGATGCCGTGAAGGAACGCCGAGTGCAGGATGGCGGGCTCCTCGAGGGCGACGATGTCGGGGATGCGGCGGTGCAGCTCTTCGAACATCACCCGAATCTCCCGCCGCGCGAGGTTGGCACCCAGGCAGAAGTGCGCTCCACCGCCACCATATCCCAAGTGCGGGTTCGGATTTCGGGTCACATCGAACGTCCACGGATTGTCGAATTTGGTTTCGTCGCGATTGGCTGAGTTGTACCACAGAGAGACTTTGTCACCCGCCTTCATCGGCACGCCGCCGAGCTCCAGATCCTCCTTGAGATTGCGCCGCATGAAGATCACCGGGGTGGCCCACCGCACGATCTCCTCGACTGCGCTCGGGGCGACGCCGTCGAAATCGGCCTACCATGTCTCCCGCGCATCGGGATACCGGCTCAGCGCCACCATGCCGTGACTGATCGCGTTGCGGGTGGTTCGTTGCCGGCAGCAGACAGCAACATGAAGAACGAGGCGATCTCCGCAGACGAGAGGCGCTCACCATCGACCTCTGCCTGCACTAGATTCGTGGTCAGATCGTCAGCGGGTTCGGCGCGGCGCGACTCGGCCAATTCCATTCCGTACGCGGCGATCTCGAGGACCGCCTGAATCACCGCGTCGTGCCCGGAGGTCACTTCCTCATCGCCGACTCCGAGGGCGACGGATGTCCAGTGGAAGATCTTCTGTTGGTCTGCTTCGGGGATGCCCATCATGTCGCAGATGATCTGCAGCGGAAACGGACCCGAGAGGCACTGGACGAAGTCGGCGTTCCCGTCTGGGTGGTTGGCCACCATGTCGCTCACCAGCTGCTGCGCTCGGCTGCGCACGCTCTCGTCGATGCGAGCCACCATCTTGGGGGTGAACGCGCGGTTGACGATCGATCGCAGTCGCAGATGCCGTGGGTCGTCGAGGTTGATCATCGATCCGCTGAATTCGGCGACTTCCGGGTCGATCTCGCTCAGCGACACGCTGGTCGGGACGGAACTGAACACTTCCGGATGCCGGCTGGCGTGATGCACATGGTCGAAGGATGTCAACGCCCAATGCCCAGGGCCTGATTCGAAGCCCGGCACAGTGGCGGCCTCGAAGAACGCCACCGGCGCTTCGCGGCGCAACGTCTCGAACGCTCCGTCACGCCGGTCATCGTCCCATCCCCAGAAGTCGAGTGCCCCCAGGTCGATATCGCTCAACGGCACGCGTGGTGGCGGCGCGCCGTTTGCGCTGTGCTTGAAACCAGAATCGAGCGTTGTCATGACGACCTCCCGAGCCGACCGCGTCCGCTCCATCCATGGTCACGGGGGCCGCCGCCAAGGGCACCGGTAGCGGACTACTTAACTTTCCGCATCTGGTCGATGATCTTCTCCAGCGCGCGCACTCGGTCTGGCCGACCGCCTGTGAGCTCGACAAATCCGCAGGGGAGGGGAGCGCGACGCGGCAGCTCCTCGCGATACAACCTCTTGAAGGCACGATCGATCCAATTCCGGTAGAAGGTCTCCACCGAGCGAATCCCGTCGTTCTCCATGGACGGGTCGATTGCCGGGTCACCCGTGAGAGGAAGGAAGACGATCAGGTCGTAACTACCGAGAGCCTTGCTGCCGAGGACCGCCGACCACAGCTGATCAATGTAGGCGGCGGTGATATCCGACGTGTACTGCAGATCCTTTTTCTCCTGCATGTCGGCGCGGACTTCCACTGTTCTGCGCCTTTGGTTTTCCGGAACGCCTTCTTCCGCGCCCATAGCGAGGGCGTATTCCGAGTACGGGATGAAGTCCAGACAGCTGCGATCGCAGATGACGTCTTCGTCGGGCCGCAATTCGCGCGCTGTGTTGATGCGGTCGATCGCGTGCTGCGTCATCAGGGTGTTGCAACGCTGGCTCGCGCGCTCGGCAAAGTGAATTCGTTCGCCTTGTGCGGCGAGGTAGCGGTAAGGCTCATCCTCGACCGTGAACTCAGGACGCGCCGCGTGAAAGTCCTGCACAAGAGTGGACTTGCCCACGCTGTGAGTGCCGCTGATGGCGATCCGCATCGCGTGAACCTACATCGCCGGGTCGGACCCTCGTCAGCACATCGCCGGCATTGAGCACTTCGGTCCCGAGGCATGCGGCGCGGGCGCTTGCCGTGGAGCGGGCGCCTCGCGCGCAGCGGCAGGCGGCGCCTGGCGGGCGGGCTGCTGGGGAGCCTCCTGCGGCGCCCGCTGTGCCGGCGCCTGGCGGGCAGGTGCTTGACGTACTGGCGCCTCCGCCTTGGGTGCGGGAGCTTCAGCCCTGGGCGCGGGGGCCTCCGCCTTGGGCGCGGGAGCCTCAACTTTGGGCGCGGGAGCCTCAACTTTGGGCGCGGGAGCCTCAGCCCTGGGCGCGGGAGCCTCGACCTTGGGCGCCGGAGCATCCTGCGCGGGTTGCGGTGCGGCCCGCTGCTGGGGCGGCTCCTGCCGCTCCGGTGCCGCCGGGCGATCACGCGGGCCTGAATCCGGCGCCTGCGGAACGGGATTGGCCTGGCGCGGTCCCGACGACGCCCCGTGGTCGGGGGTATCTGCCGGGGCAGGCGGGCTCGCCTGCCTCGCCTCGTCCGGTGGAGACGCGGCGGGGTTGTGGTCTCTCCTCGGCACGGTGTTGGCCGGCGCGGGCTCAGATTTCCCCTGCTGATCGGCCTTAGGCGGGGTGTTGGCAGGCACCGGCGAAAGCTTGGGCGCGCTGAAGCCGGGTGACACCTTCGACGGTGGGGCAACGGGCGCCGGTGCCGTCAACGCCGGTGGGGTAACCGGCTTTTGACGGTCTTGCTGAGGGGTAGCGGGCAGCTTGCCCAGCGTCGACAGCGGCTGTGCTTGCAACCCGGTGAGCAGCGTGAGCCGCGGGTTCAGTTCCTTGGTGAAGTCACGCGCGGATTTGTCCGCCAGATCTTTCATCAGCGGCCGGCTCGTCGCCCCGTCGGTGGAAATGAACTGCGTCAGTGAGGCATTCAGGTTGACCACCGGGGAGGAGGCGTGGACGTTGAAGTTCGTGGCCGCCGCCATGGACACCGGCGCCCAGTCGCGGTTGCGCGGATCGTGCCAGTCCCGGTTCATGTTCCAGTTCTGGTACAGGTTCGGGTTGAATCCGTGGTCCCGATCCCACAGGGTGCGGCGGTAGACCGGGTCGTTGTTGTGGAACTTCCATTGGTAGTACTGCTCGTACGGGTGGTGCCCGTTGTACCAGTCTTCATTGCGGGGGTCGCCGGGGTGGTCGCGGCGTTGACCCCAGTCGTTGCGACCGTCGCGGTCCCAACCGTTGCGGTCGTAGCCGGCCCAGTTGTAGCCGCCCCAGTTGTAACCCCAGTGGTCATAGCCCCACCGGTCGTAACCCCAGCGGTCATAGCCCCAGCGGTCGAAACCGAGGAAGTCGTAGCCGTATCTGTTGTAGCCGCTGAGGTCGTAGTTGTACCAGTTACCTGCGTCGTAGCCGTAGAGCTGTCCCCACGACGGGTCGTAGTAACCCAGGTCGCCCAAGTTCGGGGTCAGCGGAGGGGCGTAGGGCTGCGGCCAGTCGGCCAACGGGGCATCCGGAACACCGGGCGGCGGTGCGAGAGTTCCCGATTCATCGGTGATCGGGTAGCCCCAGCTCGGCGCGGTCGCATTCATCAGAGCGACGTCCGGCGACTGCGGGTCGGCGGCCTGCGGGACCGCGGCGGGCACGGGCAGTGGGGGCAGCTGCTGGACGGAGTCCGGCGTGTACTGCAGAAGCTGTTGCGTCAGTTGCAAATACAGGTTCTGCAGGCTCGTTCGCTGCGGAGATGCGGACAGGTAGTCCAGGTCTTCCTTGGCCTGGTTGAGCGAGGAGCGGGCGGCGGTGAGCTGATCGGATGTGGGTTGCTGCCCGCCGCCGAGGATCTCTTGCGCCTGTTTCAGGTCGCTGACGACGGCGGCCAGCGCCACGTCTTGTGAGTGCTCGGGAAAAATCGTCTTTTCGGCACCCCACAAGGTGCCACCGGGGGATGTCTCATACGTGGCGCCGAGGAGACCCGCGACAAGTAGGACAGTCAGGCCGCCTGCTGTGGCCGCCTTGGCGCGGCGCGAGCGGGGGAGGAGCTTGCGCCACCGCGACGGCGGCTCAGGCTCGGGTTCGGCGAATTGAAGAATGTTCTCGCGCAGGGGTGGGGGACTCAGAGTTGTCATGGCGGCCTCCTGACAACGACCAATAGCCGTTTTTGTCTCGCTCCCGACCGCGCGACTTCGTGCTTACTCACTTACTAAGCACAACTAAAATCTACGTATTCCCATCCAGCACGCCCAGCGCCGCGCCCGAACTCTTAACAAGACACAGCTCGTGCATAGGGAGGTTCGGCTAGGACCGCACCGCGGCGATGAGCAGGGGCACCCCGGCCACAGCCAACGGTAGAACGGCGAGGCCCAGACCCACCATCGATACGTAGCCGGCGGTGATGCCCCACCAGATCGCCCAGCCGCCGGCCAGCGGGCCCAGTACCGCTGCGGCGATCAGCTTCAGAGAATCGCCCAGCTTCATGGGCTCGCCGCGGGCGTGGCGCGGCGGACGGCCGGATGACAATGTCGACGGGTCGCGCATTGCCACTGCTTTGCCCGCCATATAGAGGGAAACAGCGATCACCAGCCAGCCGACGACGGGGAGCGCCGCCGACCTACGGAAACCGGAAGGCGGCGGATTCAACGCCATGAGGGCACCGCAGACAGTCCAGTAGAGCCCCAACACGACTTGGGCGATGCGACGGCGCATCGGACAAGTATCGCCGAGCAGGCGCCGACCGCACGCACCTGCCGAAACGCACTGTCATTCCGCTACTTCGAAGCGCCAGAGTCAGAATGGGCGGCTGTTGGCCTGCCACCTGGCCGACTCGGGGCGCGGTCCGTAACGCTCGGCGTACCGGTCGTGTATCGGCGCCTCTTTGCGTCGCATGACCTCGTCGATCAGATTGGGGTCGAGTCCATGCTGGGCCAGCCGATGCCGGCGCCACACCTTGTTCAGAGCAGATGCCATCGCCAAAGCCCATAGGTAGATCGGGATCGTCATTTCGGCGTGGACATACACCGACGCCGGCAGTAGCCAAAACGGCGCGAGGATGAGAAGCGGTGGTATCGCCCAGCGGATCATGTGCCGACGAATCGCGCCGTCACCGGTCAAATCGTGGGCAACCCAGTCCTGCATCGAGTCCGGGAGGCGACGTCCATAGGCATAGCTGATGCGCTGCCAGGGCGTTGGACGATCGGCAACCATGACGACTCCTTCGGGACACGGTCGATGTCTCACATCTCATTAGCATCCTATTAATTAGGACACTAACATTATGCCGCCGCCCGGGGTGCTGGGCCAAGATGTCTTAGGTCACACCGGTGCGCGTGCTCCAATAGTTAGTGGGCTAATCGGTAATACACTGTGAAACCATGGCCACTGGCACCGAAGAGCTGGATCCGCTCGCCCTGGAACGGCAGGTCTGCTTCGCACTGGCCGTCACCAATCGAGCCGTGCTCGCCATCTATCGACCACTGCTGGAACCGCTGGGACTCACGCACCCGCAGTATCTCGTGCTACTTGCGTTATGGGACAACGCAAAATCCAAACAAGGCCCGTTGACCGTCAAGCAGATCGCCGCGCTGCTCCAGATGGATTCGGCCACCATGTCGCCGATGCTCAAACGTCTTGAAACACTTGAATTGATCGACCGCTCACGCAGCGCAACCGACGAACGCACCACCCACATCACGCTGACCCCCAAGGGAGTTGCGCTGCGGCGTCGTGCACTGAAGATTCCGCCGGCCGTGGTGCAGCGCCTCGGCGTCGACCTCTCCGAACTCGAAGAGCTACACGCGGTGCTGACCAGAGTCAACGCAGCCGCGCTGGCCGCGGGAAACTAGCCGACCCGAACAATGCGGTAGGCGTCGACGATCAACCTACGCCGACGACTGCGGATACCCTCGTCGCACAGCGCGCTCGAGGATGCCCAACGTCCCGCGCAACGCCGCTTCGCCGACGATGGGGAAGATGTTGGCATCACGCCAGTGCTGGTCGATATCCGACCAGTCGTAGAACGACGTGACCGTCGTACCCTCGTCCGCTGGCTCCAACCGGTAGCCGTACACGTGCCCGATATTCGGCTTCAGCTGGCCGAAGATCGTCCAGGCGATCAACGCGTCCTGTTCGAACTGCGTGATCGACACCGTGACGTCGTACTTGCCCAGCGGATAATCGTTGAGCGATTCCCGGTCCATGTGCACCACGAAGCTGTCACCCACAGCCGCAACGGGTTGCCCGTCCGCGTCCTGCAGCATGCCGGTGGCGTCGATCGCGACGTGTCCTTGCGGATCGCAGAGCACTGCGAAGATGTCAGCCGCCGGCGCGGGGATGATGCGTTGAACTTCGATGCGTTCGCTCACGCATCGATCCTGCCACGAACATCTCAATCCCGTTGGCAACCTGGCAGATTCACGGTTTCCGCCGCGGCAACTGCACGTCAACGCGTGATCGGCGCGAGAGCGTCCCTATGACTGCTCTCGCGCCGATCCCTACATCTGAGTTATCCCGGAAGGTCGATCGTTCGGCACGGACCACCCGGCACACAGGCGATGCCTCCGCCGGGACCGGCCTGAGCCCACGGACCACCGGGGATACCAGCCGAAACCCGCCCATCAGCGCCTGCCTGAGCCCCGGGGCCACCC
>Ga0075365_10001170_pt1 | contig 11512 bp, 6 predicted proteins | sample EndMetdeltDD1765_FD_71387 | JGI IMG/M metagenome (GOLD analysis project Ga0075365, IMG submission 71387) | Populus endosphere microbial communities from Tennessee, USA - Endosphere MetaG P. deltoides DD176-5 | ecosystem: Host-associated > Plants > Roots > Endosphere | place: USA: Tennessee... | reverse complement strand
GAGTCGAGGTTGCCCGTCGGCTCGTCGGCGAAGATGATCTCCGGCCGGCTGGCGAGAGCGCGGGCGACTGCGACGCGTTGCTGCTGTCCACCGGACAGCTCCGAAGGTCGATGACTGACTCGCTTGCCGAGACCGACGGTGTCGATGACGAGCTCGACCCACGCCTTGTCGGGCTTGCGCCCGGCGAGGGTCAGCGGGAGGACGATGTTCTCCATCGCGGTCAGGGTGGGGACGAGGTTGAACGCCTGGAAGATGAACCCGATCCGGTCGCGGCGCAGCTGGGTGAGCTGCTTGTCGTTGAGCTGGCTCAGGTTCGTGTCACCGATGAACACCGCGCCGCTGGTCAGGGTGTCGAGGCCGGCGATGGTGTGCATCAGGGTCGACTTGCCGGAGCCCGAGGGACCCATGATGGCGGTGAACTGGCCGGCGTAGAACGTGACGTTGACTTCGTCGAGGGCGCGCACGACGGCGTCACCCTTCCCGTAGGTCTTGGACGCGTTCAAGGCCCGTGCCGCGACCACTGTTTGGTGTGGGGCAGGGGCGACGGGGGCGGCCAGGACGGGTGTTGCGAGCGTGGCTGTTGACATGTGATCTCTCCTGAGTTCGGGCGGGTTTGCCGTCGGCCGTGGTGGCCATGGAGAGATCGTGCGCCTCAGTGCGCATCGGCGACTGACGCCGAATGGGTGAGCCAAGTCAGCGCCGCGTCAGCGACGTGCTGACAGGTTCGACCTATGAGTTCAGTGCGGCGGAGAGCGCAGCGGCGTCCGCGTGGCAGTCCATCGAGGCGACGACGACACGGCCTCGCCCGGCGCGCTTGGCCGCGTACGCCGCCTGGTCCGCGTACAGCAGCAGTTCGTCGGTGGTCGTCTCCGTCGTGGTCGTCGCGACGCCGATGCTCGCTCCGATGCAGATCAGGTTGCCGTCGATGACGAACGGTTCGGAGATGGACCTGACGATCCGCTCAGCGATCCTGGTGGCCACCTTCGGCCCCACGTTCGGGCGGAGCACGACCACGAACTCGTCGCCACCCAGACGAATTGCGACGTCCTGGGCGCGCAGACAGTCGTTGAGCCGTTGCGCGGTCCCGCACAGCACAGCGTCGCCGGTGGCGTGCCCGTAGGTGTCGTTGACGACCTTGAAGTGGTCGAGATCGATGAACAGCAGCGAGCGACCCGACGCCAATTCAGGCACGCCGGATGACGCGTCGAGAATGTTCCGCAGATGAGCTCGGTTGCCGAGACCGGTCAACGCGTCGTGAAGGGCCTGGTCGGTGAGAAACGCTTCGACGCGTCGTTGCTCGGTGATGTCGCGGGCGACGTTGAGAAAGCCCGACAGTGTGCCGTGTGAGTCGAATCGTGAGGTCACAGTGAGCGATCCGGGAAAGCGCGACCCGTCGCGACGCACGAACATCCACTCGCGAACGAGCGAAAGGTCACCGGGCGGGACGAACCGGAACAGGTCGTCGGCAGCGATGCCCAGTGTTGCGGCGGTCTCCTCGATCTGTTCCTGGGGGTGAAACGACCGCGGGTGGAGATGCCCGATGACGTCGGCGGCGGTGTAACCGAGCAACACTTCGGCACCGCGGCTGAACGCCACGATGTTTGCCGATGCGTCGGTCACGAAGATCGCCTCGTTGGCGGCCGCTCCCATCACGCTGGCCAGCAACGCCGAGGCCTCCTCGATCCGCTCGTTGGCGAGCTTCCGCGCTGTGATGTCGCGAGCGTTGACGATGAGACCGTTGACTCCGGGCGTGTCGAGGTGGTTGGTCGTGTAGGCCTCGATCCAGCGCCAGGTTCCGTCGCGGTGACGTATTCTCGCGTGCAGCCCATGGGAAGCACCGATGAAGGCGCTGGTGAACTCGGCAGCGGCACGCTGGCGATCATCAGGGTGGATCAGGTCTGAACAGCGAGTGCCCACCAACTCCGCCGCGCTGATCCCGATGATCCGTTCGATGGCCGGGCTGGCGTAGGTGATCCGACCGTCCGTGATGACGAAGATCGCGTCGTTACCCAGCGCGACGAGGGCGTGAAAGCGTTGATGCGATTCCCACAGTGCTGCTTGTGCCACCTTGGTGTCGCTGATGTCGCGGGCGATGCCTGAGAAGTAACGGGGCCGACCATCAGGATCCGGATGAGCGATCGCCGACTGCGAGATGGGCACCGGAACGCCGTCTGCGTCGATTCCCTCGATCTCGCCGGACCATCGGCCGGTCGCCCACAGCTCAGGAACGCCCTCACGGAGGAACTGGTCACGGCTCTCCGCCGTGAAGAAGTCGAAGAGGCTGTGTGAGTCTCTGACGACGTCTTCGATCGACCCGACGCCGAAACGCTCGCGGAACGCACTGTTTGCGTACAGGATGTGACCGGAGGTGTCGGTGGTTGCGATGTAGTCGGAGCTGGCCTCGAGGATCTCGGCCAGTTGGTTCTGGCGGGCCTCTGCGACTCGCTGTGCGGTGTTGTCACACACGATGCCGATCACCTCGTTTCCATTCGGGGCGAGACGTGCCTGACGGTGCAGAGTCCGACCGTCGACGTGGATCGTGTAGTCCACGTCCACGACCGATAGCGAGCTCAGACATTCGGCAATCGCACGCAGAATGGGAGTGGCGAACTCCTCCGGGAGCACCGTCGAGACATGCGCGCCGATGACGTCGGCGGACGATCGCGCCGGAATTCTCTGCGCCGAGGACTCGTAGGCCAAGACGATGCCCGCCTCGCTGATCCGGAAGTGACTGAACTCGCTCCGGGCCGCGCTCATGCCGACCCGACCAGTGCGCTCATGTGTACCTCCCAGAGAATCGGCCATCTACCTGCGGATGGGTGATGATGCGCACAGTCCGCTCAACCATGAATCGCGCCCGAACGCTTGTCTCGGACGGTGACAGCGATCTCGCTCTGCGCGGTAGCCGGTCTCGTCCGGCGGCCCCTACGTGGTGGCGAATGCCTCGAGCGGCGAGCTCACGCCGCGGGCGAACGCTTCGGCGAAGGCAGCTTCACCGATCAGGTCGATTGCCTCGCGGGTGATCCGCTCGGCATCGGACGCCGCGCCACTGCTGCCGGCACCGCCGGCGCCGCGGTGCTCGGCGGCCGAGCCGAGCAGGGTCGCGGCGAGGTCGCCCGCTCCGTCGCGCAGGGCCAGGTCGGCAAGGCCCTCGAGCGCGAGCGCGATGCCACGGGCGTCGTCGAACGATCTCGCTGCGGCGAGGGCCTCCGAGTGCATCGCGCGCGCCCGGTCGTGGTCGCCCCGCAACGCCGCGACCAGGCCCAGCGTCGTCATCGTCTTGGCAACGTACGCGTTCATGCCCGACGCGCGGAGCAGATCGAGCGCGACCATGCCGTCCTCTTCTGCCTCTTCGAGGCGCCCTGCATGGCGTCGGGCGATCGCTCGCGAGGCAAGAGCAACGGCCGAGGCGCTGGTGTAGCGGACCTCCTCGGCGAGGGCGAGGGCCTGCTCGTTGAGCTCCTCTGCCCGTGCGGCGTCGCCCTTCCACAAGAAGTAGTCGCCGAGGCGGGCCAGCTGCATCGCCTCGTATCCGCCGAGACGGAGCCGGGCCGCGGCGTGCCGAGACCGTTGCCCGATCGAGATCGCCTCGTCGACGTCGCCGCGTCGTTCGGCAAGCATGGCGACGCTGCCGCCGACGATCGCGGTCGCCCAGTCGACGCCGAGGGCGTCGAAGTGGACCAGCGATTCGCGCTGCAGACGTTCGGCCGGTTCGAGGTCGCCACGCACCTCGGCGCTGCGGCCGGCGGCGTTGGCGGCCACTCCACGCGACCACACATCGCCTCGCGTCGATGCCAGCCTGGCGGCTTCGTCGAGGAGATCGACGGCCGTTGCCGCGTCACCGCGGCCGTGGCTGACGTCTCCCAACAGGCTGAGCACAAGGGCCAGCAGGTCGTCGTCGCCACTCTCGCGGGCCAGCGTCAGGGCCTCGAGCCCATACGCCCACGCCGCATCTGGCTCGACACCGGCGCAGAAGCCGACATAGCACGCCCACAGCGCGGCACCAGCGCGGGCCTCGGCCGTCGTCGGTCCCGGGCACTCGAGCGCCGCCGTCAGCCAGCGCCACCCGTCGTCGCCGCGTCCGGCGAACCACCACGACCAGCCGAGGCCGGCCAGATTGGTCTGGCTTGTCAGGGCATCGCCCTGGTCGACGGTCCAGGCCATCGCGACATGCAGGTTCTCGACGTCGCGCTCGACAGCGGTCAGCCATGCCTCCTGGCGGTCGCCGCGGAACGCGGCATGGCCGCGGACGCACAGCTGGCCGAAATGCGCGGCATGACGAGCGCGCGTGGCCTGCGCGTCGGGCGATGACGCGAGGCGATCTCGGCCGAACAGGGCGAGCGTCTGCAACAGGCGGAAGCGAACCTCGCCCCCGGAATGATCCGCGATCACCAGCGATTTGTCGACCAGATGACCGAGGATGTCGGCGATGTCGTTCACATCGATCTCGTCGTCCGCGCACACGGCCTCCGCCGCGTCCAGCGAGCAGCCGCCGGCGAAAACCGACAACCGGTCGAACACCTTTTGCTCGTGTTCGAAGAGGAGGTCGTAGCTCCATTCGACGACGGCACGCAGCGTCTGCTGGCGCGGCAAGGCGGTTCGCGAGCCGCCCGTCAGCAGACGAAATCGGTCGTCGAGGCGGGCAGCCAGCTGGCGCACCGGGAAGGCCCTGCTCCGTCCGGCCGCGAGTTCGATCGCGAGCGGCAGGCCGTCGAGCCTGGCGCAGAGATCGCGGACGATCGGCTCGGTCTCCGGTGTGAGCACGAACCCGCTCGCCGCGCCAGCACGTTCGGCGAACAGCGCGACCGCGTCCTCCGTCGTCATCGACGGCACAGTCCACACCAACTCACCGGGCACGCTGAGGGCCTCTCGGCTCGTCGCAACGATGCGCAGCAGTGGGCAGGCGACGAGCAACGACTCGGTGATGCGGGCCGCCTCGGCAATCACGTGCTCGCAGTTGTCGAGCACGATCACGGTGTCGCGTTCGGAGCAATGCTCGATAACTCGTTCGAGTGCGGTCATCGGTGGCTGCCCGTTCAGCGCGAGGCTGTCCGTCGCCCCGAGGGCCGTCGCGATCGTCTCGGCCACCAACAACGGCGTCGTCAGCGGGGCGAGCTCGACGATCCAAGCGTCGTCCGCGTCGTCGCGTCCGCTCGCCATCTCTACGCTGAGCCGGGTCTTGCCGGCACCACCTGGGCCGACGATGGTGACGAGGCGGTGCTCGTCCACGAGTTGCGACAGCGCGACCACGTCGGCGCGCCGACCGATGAAGCTGCTCAGCCCGGCGACGAGGTTGGTCCGGCGCCTGGCCGTGCCGACGGTCGCCGAACGCGGCAGGTCGAGATCGAGGCTCGCGTCGTGGTTCAGGATCGCCTGCTCGAGCGCGCGCAGCTCGGGCCCGGGATCGAGGCCGAGTTCCTCGGACAGGACGGTGCGCGCGTCCTGGAATGCGCGTAAGCCATCGGCTTGGCGCCCCGATCGGTACAGGGCCAGCATCAAGAACCCATGGAATCGCTCGCGCAGTGGATGCTCCGCCGTCACCGCCGTCAGCTCCGGGATCAGCTCGGCGTGCCGACCGAGCTGCATATCGGCATCGATCCGATCCTCCAGCGCACCAAGGCGCATCTCCTCCAGGCGAACCGCCTCGCGCTGCAGCAATCCGTCGTCGGCCAGGCCCTGCAGGGCTGGTCCGCGCCAGAGCAGCAGCGCCCGGGCGAGGTCGCTGCTCGCCTCGGCGTGGCGGCCGTCGGCCAGCGCGTCGCGACCGGCGCGCGCGGCGATCTCGAACTGATGGGCGTCGATGTCGGCGGCGGCAACGTCGAGGCGGTAGCCGTCGTTGTCGGTGACGAGCAGTCGCCCACTGTCACCGAGGGAACGGCGGAGCTTGGAGATCAGCGACTGCAGCGCGTTCTGGAACCCAGTCGGGATCGCGTCACCCCACAGGTCGTCGGCCAGCCGGTCGGCGCGGACGGTTTCGCCTCGCCGGATGAGCAGCAGCGCGAGCAGGGCGCGCAACTTGGCGCCGGGGATCGCGATTTCAGCGCCTTCGTCAGCGACAGAGACGCTGCCGAGAATCCTGAACTCCACCGACGGAGACTACCAGTGCCCCGAAGAGCTGATTCCGGAGTCCTTTGTCTCGAACCACTGCACGATCGCGGCGAGCGCGGGTGCGTCGGTTGGGTGCTCGAGGACATGCTCCGCGGCGAGGCCGGCGGCGCGGTCGCGGTTGCCGCCGGCCGACAGGACGAGGATCTCGACCAGCTGCCGCTCGCGACGGCTGATCGAGCGGCTCAACGATTTGGCGATGCTTCCGCGAACACGGGCTCTGCCGTCCTGGCCGAGCAGGCCGGCGATGAACGCCGAATAGGCGTGACCGACAGCAAAGTCGGCGCAGCGGTCGAGCGCGGCGTCGAGCGCATCCTGGCGCTCGCCGAAGCGAATGACCGCGTCCACGGCGTCGCGGTAGGCGTCGATCGCGGGATCATCGGCGCCGGCGAACGGCTCGGCGATCCGTTCCAGCGTCATTCGGCGTTCCGCGCCATCCGGTTGGCGAGTCGACGATGATGGCGCTGTGCACGTCGGTCCTCGAGGACCCAGCGCTGTTGCGAGCGGGCGGCGACGAAGTCGATGAACGGCTCGTGGCGGTCCTGGGCGATGCGAAGGGCGCTGTAGTCGGAGAAGCAGTTGCTGGTCATGATGGTCTCGTTTCGTGATGGCGTTGGATGGATGTGGGTCGGGCTGTGTTCCGGCCTCGATACGACTGTGCGCCGTGCCGCTGACGGCGCGCTGATTTTCGGATGACCTGTCGATTCAGGATGCGAGACTGGGCAGATGGACGAGCCGTCGATCTCGATCCGGCTCTTCGGAGAGCTCGAGCTTCGGGCCGGTTCGGCTCGTCTGCCGCGACTCGAGTCGGCGAGGGCACGGTCGCTGCTCGCGTTCTTGCTGCTGCACCGAGATGCGCCCCAGTCCCGACAGCGACTCGCCTTCCTGCTGTGGCCTGACTCGACTGAAGCACAGGCCAGGACAAACCTGCGTCACCTGCTGCACACGCTGCGCCAAGCGAGCCCCGAGTTGGACCGGTTCGTCGATGTCACGCCACAGACGTTGTGGTGGCGCGACGACGTTCCGAGTTGGGTCGACGTCGCCGCGTTCGACGCAGCTCAGGCGATCGCCGATTCTCCGGAGATCTCGCCGGCGGAGCAGCTCGATGCCCTGCGTGCCGCGATCGGGTTGTATCGCGGTGACCTGCTCGATGGCTGTTACGACGAATGGGTCCTCGACGTGCGTGAGCGCTTCCGCGATCGGTACCTCGCCCAACTGCATCGGCTTGCGTTCGTTCTTGCCGAAGACGGCGAGCACGTCGAGGCCGCGCGGGTCGCCCGCGAGCTCTTGCGGTGCGATCCGTTGCGGGAGGACGCGTACCGACTCCTGATGAGTGTCCACGCCGCGGCGGGTGACCGTGCGGCTGCAGTGCGCACCTTCCACGAATGCGTCTCGACCCTGCAGCGGGAACTCGGTGTCGATCCGTCCGCCGATACCGTCGACGCGTACGAAGCGGTGGTGCCTCGACCCGCCCGGATGGTCTCGAACCCGCACCACGATGCCGACGACGATGGTCGCGGCAACCGCGCGCCGTCGCTTGTCGGCCGTGACGACGAATGGCGGCGATTGACGGATCACTGGACAGCGTCGGTGGCCGGTCGCCCCTATCTCGTCGTGATCAGCGGTGAACCGGGCATCGGCAAGACGAGGTTGGTCGAAGACTTCGCCGCGTGGTGCACGCATCGTGGGGCGCGCGTCGCGATGGCGCGCTCGTATGCGACGGAAGGTGAGTTCGGCTACGGCGTCGTGACGTCGTGGCTGCGCAGCGGCGATGTCGCCACTGGACTTCGGCGAAGCCCGGCTCAGGATCAGGCGCTGCTGGCGAGATTGCTCCCCGAGCTCGAGTCGACGGGATCATCGGGAGCTGATCGCGTCGACAGTGTGCTGCTCCGCCAGCGTTTGTTCGAGTGCGTCACGCGAACCCTGGTCGAGGACGGCCGACCAACGCTGCTGGTCATGGACGACGCGCAGTGGTCGGATGAGCCGAGCCTGCAGCTACTGCACTACTTGCTGCGGCTCGAGCCAGCGCGCCCCGTGCTCGTCGTCGCCACCGTCCGACGCGAGGATCTCGACGAGCATCACCCGCTCGAATCGCTCGTCGCCGGGTTGCAGATGATCGACCGTGTCGACGAGATCCCGCTCGCGCGGTTGAGCCGGGTCGAGACCGAGACGCTCGCCCGCCAGACGGCGGGCATCGGTTCAGAGCCCCGCCAGGCAGAGATGTCGGGAATGGCCGCTCTGTACGCCGAGACCGAGGGCAATCCGCTGTTCATCGTCGAGGCGGTACGGGCCGGGTGGGCGGCGGCCGATCCGGAGCGGACGGCGCCTCCTGGCAGGCTGCCACCGAAGTTGCAGGCAGTGATTGCGGCTCGGCTTCGTCCACTCTCGGCAGAGGCGCGTGAACTGCTCGACATGGCCGCCGTCATCGGCCGCGAGTTCAAGGCACCCGTCCTGGATGCCGTCTTGGGAATGGACGACATCGCACTCGTCGGCGCGCTGGACGAGCTGTGGCGTCGAGGGCTGATCCGCGAGCACGGGCTGGACGCGTATGACTTCGCCCACGGCAAGATCCGCGACGTCGCCTATGAGGCATTGAGCCAGTCGACTCGCCGGCATCACCACCGGGTCGTCGCCGACGCACTCGTTCGTCTTCACGTCGATGAGGCCGACGCGCACAGCGGCGAGGTCGCCTGGCACTACGACCGTGGGGGACGCGCCGATGATGCCGTCACGTGGTATCGCCGCGCGGCCCTGCACGCGCAGGCGCTGCACGCCAACCTCGAGGCGAGCCGGCTCCTCGAGCGGTCCATCGCGCTCGTGTCGGCGATGCCCGAGAAGCCGGCCACCCGGCGCCGTGAGATGGATCTGCTGTCGCTCCTCGCGACCCCTCTCGCCGTCGTTCAGGGGTTCGCGTCGCCGCAGCTCGGCGAAACGCAGCAACGAGCGGTCGAGCTGGGTGCTCAGCTCGGAACCGAACCCGTGCCGTCGCTGCTCAGATCGATGGTGATGTCGAAGCTGTGTCGCAAGGAGTTCGAACAGGCCCGCGACGCGGCCGGAGAGTTGCACGCGCTGGCGATGCGGATTGACGATCACGTGCTGCTGGTCGAGAGCGAGTACCTGCTGGGCATCTCAGCTTTCTGGAGCGGGCGGTTCGAATCCGCCCGTGAGCATTTCGAGCAGGCCGCCGGCCGCTTCGACCCCGAACGTCGAACGGAGAGTCTCGTTCGGTTCGGGCACGACCCGCGGATCGTGTGCGGCAGCCGACTCGCGAACACGCTCTGGTTCCTCGGGCACACCAACGAGGCACGCCGCGCCCGCGACCACGCACTGGCCATCGCCGCCGAGCGCGAGAATCCGTTCAGCCTGGGCGTGGCCCTCGTCTTCGCCGCGCTCTTGGCGGTCGACCTCGGTGAGCCCGAGGAGTACCGGGGTTACGTGGAGATGATGCCCCGCGCGGACGAAAACCGGCCATTTGCGATTGCGATGGATGCGTTTCTCGGTTACCGCGATGTCCTCAACGGTGATGGGCCGGGAGGGATCGCCCGCATCCGGCGAGCCATCGAGGCCAATCGGGTCGATGCCGCGCCTGGTCAGCGGGCGACCCACTTTCGCCTTCTCGTCGCTGCACACGAGGTGGTCGACGACGCCGCCAGCGGGCTCGCCGCAATCGACGAGGCCCTGGCTGAGGGTGGGACGCGGATCTGGGAGGCCGAGCACCGGCGGGTGCGAGCCGTGTTCCTCGCCCGTCAGGATCAGCCGACGTCGGTCGTCGAGGCGGAGCTCGACCGCGCTGAGCGTGCCGCCGCCGACATGGGAGCGCTCGGGCCGCTGCGGTGCGTGGTCACGACGCGCGGCCGCATCGTGTCCAGCTGATCGGTATCGCGGCGGAGTCGTCGAAACCAGCCGGAACGTCACTCGGAACGGTTGCGGAACGGTCGTCGGCGCACGATGTGGTCTCCAACGACAAGGGAGACGGAGAATGAACCAGGACTATGACGCGATCGTGGTCGGCGCCCGGTGCGCCGGTTCGGCGACGGCGATGCTGCTCGCCCGCAAGGGCTACCGGGTGCTGCTGGTCGACCGGGCCGAGTTCCCGAGCGACACCGTGTCCACCCACGTGATTCATGCGACGGGGGTCGCGTCGCTGCGGCGGTGGGGACTGCTGGAGCAGGTCGTCGCCAGCGGGTGCCCGCCGATCGACCGGTACTCGTTCGACTTCGGCCCGTTCACGATCGCCGGTACACCTCGCGCCGTCGACGGGTCGTCGACCGCGTACGCACCGCGACGAACGGTGCTCGACAAGGTTCTCGTCGACGCCGCCGCGGCCGCCGGGGCCGAAGTGCGCGAGCGGTTCACGGTGGAGGATGTCGTGCGCGACGACGACGGAATTGTCGTCGGCTTGCGCGGCCACCGAGAAGGCGGCCCGACGCTCGTCGAGCGATCTCGCATCGTCATCGGCGCCGACGGACGGAATTCGCGCATCGCCAAGTCCGTGCGCCCCGAGCAGTACAACGAGAAGCCGATGCTGATGTGGGGCTACTACTCGTACTGGAGTGGCCTGTCCGTCGATGGGTTCGAGACGACGGTCCGCCCCTACCGCGGTTGGGCCGCGGCACCCACCAACGACGGATTGACGATGCTGGTCGCCGGGTGGCCGGCGGCCGAGGCCAGCGCGTACAAGGCAGACGTCGAGGCCAACTTCATGAAGACGCTCGACCTGTCGCCCGAGTTCGCGGACCGAGTGCGCTCTGCCACGCGAGAGGAGCGCTTCACGGGTGGTGGCGTGCCGAACTTCTTCCGCCGACCGTTTGGGCCCGGATGGGCACTCGTCGGCGACGCGGGTTACACGCGCGATCCGATCACGGCGCAGGGCATCACTGATGCGTTCCGCGACGCCGAGCTCTGCGCGGCCGCGCTCGACGACTCGTTCACCGGGACTCGCTCGTTCGCGGAGGCAATGGCCGAATATCAGCAGTCACGCGACGACCAAGTGCTGCCCATCTACGAGTTCACCACCCAGTTGGCGACCCTCGCTCCGCCGCCGCCAGAGCTGCAGCAGGTGCTGGGTGCCGTCCACGGCAACCAGTCGGCGATGGACGACTTCGTCAGCGTGACAGCGGGAAGCGTGTCGCCGCTCGAGTTCTTCGACCCGAACAACATCGGCCGGATCATGCAGGCCGCGGCGATGTCGGTGTGATTCGTCGGGCCGGTCCGATCAGGCCTGTGGCTGCCAGCCCCAGCCGTCGCCGCGACGGGTGACGTAACCCGATGTCGGCGCTGCAAAATGGGTGCCGAGGACGAGCGTGCGGTGCTCGGCCAGATCGGGGAAGACGGTGCGACGTGTGGCCACCGACGCGACCGGATCGTGGTCGGGCACGGACGGCCAGTCGTGACGGAAGATCTGCGC
>Ga0075365_10001169_pt1 | contig 11519 bp, 10 predicted proteins | sample EndMetdeltDD1765_FD_71387 | JGI IMG/M metagenome (GOLD analysis project Ga0075365, IMG submission 71387) | Populus endosphere microbial communities from Tennessee, USA - Endosphere MetaG P. deltoides DD176-5 | ecosystem: Host-associated > Plants > Roots > Endosphere | place: USA: Tennessee... | reverse complement strand
CGACGTCGAGCGTGAGACAATCGGTATCCTCGGTGCCGATGCCATCAATCGCAAGCCCGAATATCTGCAGGTCAACCCACAGGGGCTCGTCCCAGCTTTGCTGACGGATGAAGGCGTGCTCCTGACGCAGTCTCTCGCCATTATCGAATATCTCGATGAGCGCTACCGCGAACCTCCACTCCTGCCCGGAAAGCTTGAAGATCGCGCCTTTGCGCGGACAGTCGCCTTGGCGGTCGCCGCGGATATCCATCCGCTTCTTCCGCCCCGGGTGACTGCCTACTTAGGGAGCATAGACCTCAGCACCGAGGACATCGCTGACTGGAGTCGCCACTGGATCCGCGTCGGACTGACGGCAGTCGATGAATTGCTCGCGCGGCGTCAGACAGGTCGATATGCCGCCGGCGATGCGCCGTCGCTGGCCGACATTTGTCTTTTCCCGCAGGCGGTGAATGCCGAACGGATTGGCCTTTCGCTCGACCAGTGGCCTCGCATCGCAGCGCTTATGGCCAGACTTCGGGAGATTCCCGCCTTTGCCGACAATGGCCCGGCCCCCCGAACCTGAGCGTCCGTGAGCTGAACATTCACCTCAGGTCGCTCAGTTATGGCCGAATGTATACCAATGTATCTCTCGACCTGATCCCTACACCGGCATTCAATTCCCGCCATCGGGCACACATTGGATATACACGCGTACCGGCTTTTACGAATGTCTTTAACGCAATCTGGAGAACATTGATGGCTGAGGAAATCAATCAACAGCGACGGCGGTTCATGGGCGTGGCGGCCCTGACTGTCGCTGCCGTGCAACTGGGCGCCATCGGGACGAGCGTTGCACAAGCGGCGACGCCGGCTGCCGTCCGCATTCCCACCATCGCGCCAGGCACCAACACGTCCTTCGGCACAATCAAGCAGATCGATGCAGGTCTGCTCAACGTCGGTTATGCCGAACTTGGAGCGAGCGACGCGCCTCCGGTCATTCTCCTGCATGGCTGGCCCTACGACATCCACACCTATGTTGACGTCGCACCGCTGCTTGCAGCGGCCGGATATCGCGTCATTGTGCCCTATCTGCGTGGCTACGGCACGACGCGATTCCTCTCCGAGAAGACGATGCGCAACGGTCAGCAGTCTGCAATTGCTTCCGATATCGTCGCGCTCATGGATGCGCTGAAGATCGAGAAGGCGCTGATCGCTGGTTGTGATTGGGGAGCCCGGACGGCCGACATCATTGCGGCTCTTTGGCCGGAGCGTTGCAAGGCGCTGGTTTCCGTTAGCGGTTATCTCATAGGCAGCCAGGAAGCCAACAAGGCGCCGTTGTCGCCGAAGGCCGAGCTTGCCTGGTGGTATCAGTTTTACTTTGCTACCGAACGCGGTCGGGAAGGCTATCAGCAATACCGGAGCGAGTTCGCCAAGCTCATCTGGCAGCTTGCGTCACCGAAATGGAATTTCGACGACGCGACGTTCAACCGCAGCGCCGCCGCCCTCCAAAATCCCGATCACGTCGACATCACCATCCACAACTACCGTTGGCGCATCAGCGCGGCCGAGGGCGAGCGAAAGTATGACGAGTTCGAAGCGCGGCTGGCCAAGTTCCCGGTCATTGGCGTGCCTGTAATCACGCTGGAAGGCGATGCCAATGGTGCGCCTCATCCGCAGCCGGAGGCGTATGCCAAGAAGTTCTCGGGAGAGTACGAACACCGGCTGATCACCGGCGGTATCGGTCACAACCTGCCACAAGAGGCGCCGCAAGCCTTTGCCCAAGCCGTGGTTGACGTCGATCGCTTCTAGTCGTTTTCCCGGCGACAGCGCGGCGGTTGACCGCGACGTCCTCCGATTTCACTTTGGTTTGAATTCTGCGGTGTTCGTGGCAAATCCTACCAACCGCAGCTGTCGGCCCATAACCGCTGTTGGAGTAGTCTCGACGGGCCTATGTATCCCCGAGATCGCCAACAGGGAGGACGTTCCGCCGGGATTTCTTGATGGCGTACCGCGAGGTCGCCTGGAGCCGGAGACCGTCATCCGTCTCCTCAGGGACGTTGCGATGAGGACGGATATCGTCGGCTTGGCCATCACCTGGTACATCTCATGGGACGCCATCCAGAAACGGCAGTTCTTGGCGGGACTCCCTTTGATACTTGGATGACCGTTTTTGAGTGGCGGCGGCCGTCAAGGGCTGCCGCTTTTTCCCCAGTGCCGACGGTGCGTAATTCAAGCCGCCGTTTGATTGATGGCGATTTCGGCCACAAGGCCGCCGCCGTCCCGATTGCGCAGCGTCAGCGATGCACCGATCGCGGTCGCCAGCTGTACAGCAATGGCGAGGCCAAGCCCGGTTCCGCCGGTGTCGCGATTACGCGACTGCTCAAGGCGGAAGAATGGCTTGAGGACGGCTTCCAGCTGGTGATCGGGAATGCCGGGCCCATGATCCATCACCCTGATGACGATGGCCTCGTCGGCCCGACGTTCCACTTCGATCTCAGCGCTGCCGCCGAACTTCAGCGCGTTGTCGATGAGATTGGCCAGAACGCGCCTCAAGGCGTGCGGCCGTGTCATGATCGCGCCGCCGGGCATCTCCGTTATCGCAACGTCCTTGCCGGTGTCCTGATAATCGTAGACAAGGCTCTCGATGAAGGAAGACAGGTCGATGCGCGAGGCTTTCTCGACATTGCCATGGGCGCTGCGAGCATAGGCGACACCTTCCTTGACGAGGCGTTCGATCTCGGCGAGATCTTGCATCAACTTGTCTCTATCACCGAAATCCTCGGCCATCTCAGCCCTGAGCTTCATACGCGTGATTGGTGTTTGCAGATCGTGCGATATGGCCGCGAGTATCTGTACGCGCTCCTCGAGATATTGGGCGATGCGCTCGCGCATTGCGTTGAAGGCGGTTGCGGCATAGGCGACTTCGCTTGGCCCTGTCTCGCTGAGGCGAGGGGCCTTCACATTCGGATCGAGCGTGTCCGCGGCTCTTGCGAGATTGACGAGAGGGCGAATGGCCTGGTGCACGGCAAACCAGCTGCAGAGCACCAGCAACGCGAGCTGTGTGACGAGCACATAGGGCAGCCAGTCGGCGAGAGGCATGATGCCAGCGGGATTGACGTCGATCGTCAAGGGCGTGCCATCGCTGAGGGCCAAATGCGCCTGGAGGCGAAAGTTCGGACCGGGGATGGTCTCGACCGTGATCGGATATTTCGGCCCGATCGCCGCCCGAATTTTGGCGGCAATTTCGGTGCTGCGCACGTCGAACGCGGGCTGTCCCGGCAAGCCCGGCCCAAGAACAAATCTGTAGCTTCCCCGATCAAGGCGATCGAGCCAGTCCGCGCGCTCATCCGGTCGGAGGCGATCAAGGATGGCGATCGAGGTCGAGATATCGTTTTCGAGGGTGTTGAACATCACCGACTTTGCCGCCGTATAGCGCTCGAAGAACAGCACCGTGAACGACATGGCATGCGCGATCGCGAGACCCGCAAGCAGGATAAGAAATAGCCGCGCTCCGAGAGTGCGCGGCCACAGACGAAATCCATTCAGAAGGGCGTGCGTCGCCATCAGCGGGCCTCGGTGATCTCGATCGGCATGGAAAAGACATAGCCCTCGCTGCGGACCGTCTTGATGTAGGTCGGCTCTCGGGCATCGTCGCCGAGGCGCTGGCGGACACGGCTGACGAGAAGGTCGATCGAACGGTCGAAAAGCTCAGCGTCGCGGCCCTGCGTCAGGTTGAGAAGCTGGTCGCGGTTGAGCACGCGCTGGGGATGGTCGATGAAGACGCGCAGCAGGCGATATTCGGCGCCGCTGAGTGCGATCACCGTTCCATCAGAATCGACGAGATGGCGTGCCGTCGTGTCGAGCTTCCACTTGCCGAAGCTCAGCAGCTGGCCGGCTTCTGACACCTGCAGATTGGGGGGCAACATCCGGGTGCGCCGAAGGACAGCCTTGATGCGGGCCAGCAATTCGCGCGCCGAAAATGGCTTGGCGAGGTAGTCGTCCGCACCCATCTCGAGACCGATGATGCGATCCATTTCGTCGGTGCGGGCCGTCAGCATGACGATGGGAATGGCCTTGTGTCGGCCGGCACGCAACTCACGGCTCAGAACGAGGCCGTCGTCGCCGGGCATCATAACATCCAGGATGATGAGATCGACTGAATTTGCTTCGAGGAAGGAACGCATATGCCGCCCGTCGGCAACGGCGGTGACGCGCAGGCCATTCTTCTGCAGGTAGCTCGATACGAGCTCCCTTATTTCGCGATCGTCATCGACGATCAGGATGTGGTCGATGTGCTCCATCGCGCGATCTTCCTTATTGCACTGTTAGTGACGCCCTTGATGTATCCGCCGTATGTTTGCGGCATCCAGGCTTGCATGTTGCCGTATCCTGCGGTTCGTTGGATACATTCGGATACAATGTCTGCATTTTGAAAGGCTGTCCGATCGAACCCATAGCGGGCCGGCAGCCGAAGCCGCGATCACGAGTTCGGGCGGTGATCGCCCTCTTTGATTGCGACGTCTATCAAAGCACAATTTCCAAATGGCGAGGTAGATCAATACAAACTTCAATGTCGACAATGGGCCCGAAAGCTGCCGTCGACGGCATTCTCTGCAATATCGGAGTTCCGTCGATAGTGCGCTTCGCCGCTCTATCAATGGCTCATCAGCAGGGGAACAGTGGCATGCGACAGTAGGCGATAGGTGACGCGGCCGAGAAGCAATTCGAGCAGATAGCCGTGCTTGAACGCGCCGATCAGAATGCAGGTCGCGTTCACCGATGCTCCAAAGTCGAGAATCGTGTTGCCGACCGAGCGGCCTGTTGACGAGGTCACGACGATCTCGGCATCGAGTCCCAGCTGGCGGCAGATTTGCCTCGCGGTGGTCTCGTAGTGCCTGTTCGGCTTGTCGTCGACGCAGAGGACGGTGATGCGGTTGGCGGCAAGGAGCCAGCGCCTTGCTGCAACCATTGTGCGCCGCGCGTGGTCATGCGGCTTCCAGCCGATCAGGACATGGTCCAACAGACGTCCGCGGTAGCCACCGGCCGGTGGGACGAGCACAAGCTTGCCTTCATGAAAAAGGACATTGTGAAAGACATCACGTGCATCGAGATTGCCCCTGTAGGGCGTGATGACAAGCGACGCATTCTGACAGACGTCGCCCACGCAGCGGCGCAGGTCACCCTGGCAATCGCCGAGCACTAGGCTTTGCCGGTGAGGAGCGCCGAGTTTCCATTCGCCGAAGAGCCGCTTGACGCGCTCGAACCGCTCGTGCGTCGATCCTTCCTCGAGGTCCCGCAGCATCTGCAATTCGATTTCCTCAGCCGACACAAGCATCGCCAGTGGGTCGGCACCGATATGTACGGCGGCGATGCTATCCTGCACGGCATCGGCCGCGTCGTCGGCCAGATCGAGGCAGGACTGTGCCGAGGCTGGATCGGGCAGCAGCACGATAATATCGGCATCCTGGGTGAGGTCACGAACGTTACGCGGCGCTGCGCCTGGGCTAGGTGCGTTGAAGCCTTGTGACCAATTTTGGTGATCGCTGGTTGTCGTGGTCAAGCTGGCCCTCCTTCTTGGATCGGCCTCGCAAAGTTACTCGGGAATAATACGCCAATATGATCGTTGTTGAAATCGTCTCGGCAGACGAAGGCGCCCTATTTGAGAATTCGTCGGCTGGATGAGCATCGCATCCTAGGCTGCGTGACATCGATGGTGATGTTTCTGGCGGTCTTGCGCCCTGATCGCGACCTGTTAGAATTTTGGGTTGCCAAGCTTTTGTGTTGGCTGCATTTTTGGGTTCCCTCTGGCTTGTATGCGGTGCGCGATGGAGAGGACAGTTATCTCTAGGCTGAGTTACGGCGCGGAGCCCGGATTGCGCTTCGCCCTGCTCTTGGATGGGCAGGGCGGCTGCAGGCAGCTGGACATTGCCCAAGCACGACGATGGAAGCCGGACGATGGGATCATCTGGCTGCATTTGGAGCGAGACCATGCAGCGGCGGCCGATTGGGTCAAGGGGGAAAGTGGCCTCGATAGCTTCGTGACGGAAGCGCTTCTGGAAGAGGAGACGCGGCCGCGCGTCGAGCCAGTCGACGATGGCCTGTTGATCATCCTTCGTGGCGTGTGTGCGACTGCGCCGGACGAAGAGCCGGAGAAACAGACCGACATCGATCTCGTGCCGCTTCACATGTGGGTCGACGCCAACAAAGTCATCTCGCTACGGGACAGCGGCCATTACATCACCGCACTTCGCGACATTCGCCTGGCGCTAGAAAAAGGCAAGGGCCCGCATCGCACCGGGGATCTTTTGGCGCTGATCGGCGACAAGCTCGTCCGTGACCTGGAGCCCGTACTAGACTCCATGGATGAGGAGGTGGACGAACTTGACGAAATGATCTTTCACGGTGAGGCAAGCGAGGTCCGCGAGCGCCTCAAGCTCTTGCGCCGGCGCTCCGTGCAGCTTCGCCGCTACCTTGCGCCGCAGCGCGATGCTTTGAACCGCATCGAGCATGATGACGCACCATGGCTCTTTGAACGCGACAAGCTGCGGATGCGCGAGGTGATCGACAAGCTGATGCGCTTCATTGAATACCTCGACGCTATCCGCGACCGCACGGGCATTCTGCACGACGACCTCTCGACGGTGATCAGCGAGCGCATTGCGCGCAACTCCAACCGGCTGGCGGCGCTGGCGGCGCTGCTGCTGCCGCCGAGCGTGGTGGCCGGCTTGTTCGGGATGAACGTCGGAGGCATTCCGGGGGTCAACGATACCTGGGCGTTCGTCATCATCGTCGTGTTTGTGACGGTCACATCGGTAGCGACGCTCTGGCTGCTTCGGCGGATCGGCTGGCTTTAGCCAGCGATCCACCGTCCCGTAATCCCTTGCCGTCAATTGGCTGCGAAGCAGTAGAACAGGCCGTCACCTCCGGTCCCGTTGAAGGCCTTGACCGTGCAGCCGCCGCGTGTCGCGTGCGAGGAATTCCATGATTTGGCTTCCGCGGAGTCGTTCAGGCCCGTTCGGTCGCTGTGACCTACGATCGCGGCACCCTCTTCGCCGCCCATCGTCCAGTTGCCGCATGTTTCCGGCGCGGCAGTACCATCGGCTTTCGAGCCGGTCAGGATGTCGTGTCGGTTCGGCGTATCGCCGCGGCCACTAATGACTTCACCCTTCTCGTTCAGGGCGGTCTGCTTGGTCAGGTTGTTTTTGTCGCTGTGCAGCGAGGCCACGTCGTCGGCGACTTTTTCGCCCTTGGCGTTGTGCCACGGCCCGGAACCGATGCGATCCTTTGCGTTTTCAGCGTCGGTAGACAGATAGGCTTTCCAGGTCTTGCCGGTCACGCCGGCGGCCGTGGCAAGCGTGTTGCAGTATGCGTCGGCACCGGCGAGGCCGCCAAGATCGCCGCCCTTGCCCGGATTTACGCTGGTCACGAAGAAGCTCATGGCGATGTCCTGAGCATGGACCCCAACTGCTGAAAAGGCCAAAGCGGCCGCGATATAGGCAAACCTACGTCTCATGGCGTCTCTCCCTGGTTGAAGTTTCTAGCGAGGCGAAGCGTATTGCAGGTAAGTGCCGGCGTAAAATCGAAATCGCGTGATGGGTCACTGAAGCTGGATGGTCTGAAGCGGCTAAGGCCCCATTACCCTGGGCTTCGGCTTCATTTCGCGGTGCGTCGCCGATGTGCGAGCCTTACCCCAGGCTTCAGTCACGTCGCCGTGATTTCAACCAAGCGTTCTTGACAATGAATTCGCGCGGCAAATATCTGTGATCTCTGGCTTCAGACGCAAGGCCCAGCTCAGCATGATCGACACGCGCTTTTCGACTGCTTTACAGATTGTCATCAGTGTGGCCGTCAACGACGAGGCAAATCTCCGCACCACAAGCCGATCACTTGCGCAAGGGCTCGATACAAGCGCCAGCTTCGTGCGCAAGCTGCTGTTGCCGCTCAATGAAGGCGGCATCCTCGCCACCGCGCAGGGCGGCAAGGGCGGCATCCGCTTGGCACGACCGCGCGACCAGATATTGCTCAGCCAGATCTATGCTGCCGTGACTGGCGACAAGAAGATCTGGGAGACCCGGCACGACATTCCGCATGAGGGCCTTGTGGGCGAGAATATCGGCGATCTCTCGGAGTTTCTTTGCGATCGAGCCGAGCAGGCCGTCGTCGACATGCTTGGTTCGGTGACCATCGAAGACAGCGTGGCGGAGCTACGCCGCCTCGAGGCACAGAAAGCTGCCGGCCATCCGCAGCCGGTGGATGCCGGCCTCGTGCGCGATCGCCACGCCGCCGAATAGCTTCATCCTCAAAATGAAAGGGGCGGCCCGGGCAGGGAACCCGAGCCACCCCCCCTAACTGATCGGAGGTCAATCTGATCAGAAACTTTCAAGCGCCGCGCCGCGCTGCCTCGCTCCGCAACTATAGCCGCAGAGAGAGGCGAAAACGCGGCGCCGCTTCTGATTAGAATGCGCGCTGGAGGCGGAAGAAGCCCGACGTTACGTCGTTGCCCTGGTCCGGATCGAGGTAGTTGACGGTCGCCTTGGCATAGAGGTTGTCGACGATCTGATAGTCAACCGTCAGACCAACCTTCCAGGCGTCGTTGTTGTCGTTGAAGTCGCCAGCGACGATGCCGTAGTTGCCGTAGTACTGGGCGGCTGGGGTGATCTTCAGCTTGTCGGTAGCCTTGATGGCGTATTCAGCGGCGATAGCCCATTCGGCAGCCTGATAGTAGGAGTTGGGGCCGCTGGAGTAGACGCCTGCGAGGCCGAGGGTGCCTGGGCCGATAGCGACAGTACCCATGGCGCGAACGGCGCCTTCTTCGTTGTCGGTGTCGTAGCCGGCCGTGATCTGGTAGCCGAATACGCCGGCCTTGCCGCCGATGCCGATTGCTACGCCAACGTTGTTCGGCTGTTCGCCGGCGCTGTAGTAGCCGTCTTCCAGCTCGTCAACGCTGATACCAGCGTAGAAGTTGTCGGCTTCGTACTGATAACGGATCGAGTTATGCAGCGTAACCTTGCTGCCGACGTCGTCCGTTTCGCCAGACAAGCCATCGTCCCACCAGCTGTAGAACAGACCGGCGCGGATGCCGGCGATGTCGATGTAAGCCGAGTCGAGCTTTGCGATCTGTCCGGACGCATTGTCGGCATTTGTCTGAAGAACGATGACACCCGTCAGCGGACCGTATTCGGTGTCGCTCTTGGCAGTGAACTGGAGCTGACCGCGGGTAACGGCATCCCAGTCAGAGGTGCCGGAAGTGGAAGCGCCGCCCGTTACAGCATTGGGGGAAGCGTTGACTTGGAATCGGATGTAACCGCTGATCTTCAGGCAGGTTTCCGTGCCCGGGATGTAGAAGTAGCCGCTGCCGTAAGCGTCGCAGACGCGGACGTATTCAACCGGTTCCGGTTCAGCAGCAACGATGGCGTCAGCAGCCTGCGCGCTCGAGACAGCAGCCAAGGCTGCCGCCGAGCTCATGAGGATCATCTTAATGTTCATAATCAGTCCAATCTTCTGTCGATTGGGCACAGGTCATCATTGCCGAAGCCGGCTCTACCTACCCCAAATTGTTTCGTACAAGCCCTTGCGGGAAACGCGGTACGTCCGCGGCGCCAAATTACATTTCCGATTAAATGTATCAATAATAGATACAGTCAAAATTGAGTTTTGCTGCAAGGCGGAATTCCGGTGTTGCACAAAGGCAACTGTCGATTCTTGCGCAAGGATGCGTTTGCTACCGCAGGCTATAACTGATTGTTACTAAACACGTTTTTGTAGCGGATGTTATCCGGATAACAATGTTGCGCCGCAGCATTTCGTCACGCGGTTGCGTACATCCTTTCTTCAGTCGCGTGCCGGAATCATCGTAAAGCGCGCCTCATTGGATTCGCTTTATCTGTGAGCGCGGCCACCACGGGATCACCGGAGTCGAGCCTGAGAACGCCATGCTCGTCGATCAAGTATTCCAGCAGATTTCTCAGTCCATCACTGAAGTGCCGGCTCGCCTCGGCAGCCTCGTCGCTCGCAAGTATCGTGGAGCCGATGATTCGAATGCCGAAGACGTTGATGGTTTCGTCGGTTCGCGTCAGCGCGCAATTCCCGCCACTTTCGGCGGCGAGATCGACAACGACCGTTCCCGGCCTCAGCCGCGAAAGCATGTCCTCGTCAAACAGTACGGGGGGAGTTTGACCAGGAATCACGACGTTGGTCGTGATCAATTGCATCTTGGACAGAGGAACGGAAAGCTCTTGGCGAAGCCGTGCCAACTCCGAGGACATGCCGAGGAATTTGGCACCGAGCCGTTCGATTTTCTCCTGCGAATCCTTGGCAAGGCTGAAGCCATGGGTCAAGGCGCCGAGGCGGCGCGCGGTGGCCAGTGCCTGCAGGCTTGCAGCGTCGCTGCCCAAAGCGGCCATTTTGACCGGCCGGACAAAGCTTCCGTCCACCATCAGCATCGGATGCGAAATGCCGAACTGCCTGGCCGCTTCCAGTACGGCGGCGTGGCCGGTAATTGCTGCCTGCCTCGATGAAATGTCCGCACCCTTGATGCCCTGCATCCCGGCAAGCCTGGCAACGTCGAGATGGAGCGGCCGTTGTCCAGCTGGCAGACCGGCCACCGGTGCTGCGTTCGAGCCAAGGAAAATCAGAACCGCTGTCGCTGGGAAAATCCGCGTGGCTGCCGGTTGTCGCACACTGACGAATATATCCGATGAGGACACCATGTCAGCGAACTCGGCGGGCTCGGCCCCCGCGACGATATAGGCGTCGTCGGCGTGGCCAGCGCCGACGCCGCAGCCGCGCTCGAAACGAATCGACATACGCTCGGAAAGGCGCCGCACATCGTCCGGCGTCAACGCAACGCGACGCTCACCGGGATGTGTTTCCCGAAGCAGCCCGGCGCGGACGCGGATAAGGTTAGACATTCATCGCTCTGGAAGAGGGGTAAATCGAACTGTGGCGCGCGAGCGATATAGGCTGACTCTTCCATAGTTTTATGACAGTTTTGTAATTTTTATTTGGGCTGTTTCGCGGGCTTTCCCTTTTCGCAACTGTTGGTAAGCCCTTCATTTTACAGGATACAGTTTGCAGCTTGCATGAGCGATGTCGAATAAGGCTGTTCGCAGTGCGAGATCAGGTTTTGCCTGGAGGCATTTGGATGTAATGGTCAGTCATGAGGCGCTTGGCTGCTGGAGGCATTGGTGAATTTCTATTCGGTTTATGATCAAGGTTTTGTCCGCGTGGCGGCCTGTACGCCGAATTGCGAGATCGGCGATCCCGATTTCAATGCGCAGGCAACATTGGAGCTGGCGCGCCAGGGACATGCCGAGGGCGTTGGCCTCATGGTGTTCCCCGAACTCGGGATCTCGAGCTACGCGATCGACGACCTTTTGGGGCAGGACGCGCTTCTCAAGGCTGTGGATGCTGCGATCGCCGAGGTTGTCCGGGCAAGTCGCGATCTCACGCCGGTACTTCTCGTCGGTGCGCCGCTGCAGACCGGCGGGCGGCTCTACAATTGCGCTGTCGCCATTCATGCGGGCCGTGTTCTCGGTGTC
>Ga0075365_10001168_pt1 | contig 11520 bp, 6 predicted proteins | sample EndMetdeltDD1765_FD_71387 | JGI IMG/M metagenome (GOLD analysis project Ga0075365, IMG submission 71387) | Populus endosphere microbial communities from Tennessee, USA - Endosphere MetaG P. deltoides DD176-5 | ecosystem: Host-associated > Plants > Roots > Endosphere | place: USA: Tennessee... | reverse complement strand
GTCTGGCACTGTCCTTGATGCATGCGAGCGCGTGATCGAAGATCTCCGCCACGCCGCGCGCGTGTTCGCGAAGCATCCGACGTACTTGCTGACCGCCATGCTGACGCTGGCGGTCGGAATCGGGTTCACCACGGCGACCTTCAGCGTTCTGAACGCCGTGCTGTTGCGGCCGCTGCCGTACAAGGACCCTGGACGGCTCGTCCACCTGAACGAGCGGGTGCAGCCGCGCCCGACGGAATTCGCCGTGTCACCCGCCCACTACCTGTTCTGGCGCGACCACACCACGGCCTTCGAGGGCGTGGCCGCGTCGGCCGCGCAGAGCGTGAACCTCGACACCGGATCGGGCGGGCCCGAGCGCGTCCGCGCCGACCGGGTGACCGGAAACCTGTTCGCGCTCCTCGGCGTCGAGGCCGCCGCCGGTCGCGCCTTCTCCGACGCCGACGACCGCGAGGACGCGCCGATGGTCGCCTTGCTCGCCTACGGCACGTGGCAACGCCGGTTCGGCGGGCGGCCCGACGCGATCGGAAAGACCGTGTTCTTCGACCGCAAGCCGGCGACTGTCGTCGGGGTGATGCCCCGCAGCTTCGTATTCGAGTCGGCGGACACGGAGATGTGGGTGCCGATGCGCCTCGGCGCGCGCGATCGCCAGAACTACAGCAGCCACTTCATGACGGCTGTCGCCAGACTGAAGCCCGGCGTCCCCCTCGATCGCGCGGACGCGGACATGCAGGCGGTCTCGCGGCGACTGGGCGAGGTCAATCCCGGCAGCAAGGGATGGGATGTCCGCCTCGTCGGCATGCGGGACTACCTGGTGCAGGATGTCGAACGGACGATCTACGTGCTCTTCGGCGCCGTGTCGCTGGTGCTGCTCATCGCGTGCGCCAACGTCGCCAACCTGGTGCTGGTTCGCGGCGCGGCGCGGCACAAGGAACTGGCCATCCGCTCGGCGATCGGCGCGTCGCGCCGGCGGCTGCTGCGGCAGTTGATGGTCGAGCAGATCGCGCTGGCCGCGATGAGCGCGGCCACCGGCGTGCTGATGGCGGCGTGGCTGCTGCGGTTGACCGTGGTGATTCTGCCGGACGCGCTGCCGCTGCAGCAGGGCATCGCCATCGACGGGCGGGTCCTCGCGTTCGCGCTGGTGCTCGCCGCGCTCACGCCGCTGCTGTTCGGACTGCTGCCCGCGCTCCAGGGATCGCGGCCGAACCTGCGGGCGCTTCTGGCCGCGGGTGGACGATCGGGCAGCTCGACGCCGGGGCGCCGCCTGCGCACGGCGATCGTCATCGGCGAGATTGCGGTGGCGACCATGCTGCTCGTCGGTGCCGGTCTCCTGGTTCGCAGTTTCACGCGCCTGCTGGCCGTGTCGCCGGGCTTCGTCCCGGCGCGGACGTTGCTCGCCGGCGTCAGCCTGCCGGCGGACGTCTACCCCGAGGGCGAGGCGCGGGAGCGGTTCCTGGCGACGTTTCTCGAGCGCATTCGCGCGCTGCCGCGGGTCAGCGCCGCCGGTCTCACGATGGCGATGCCGATGGTGAGCGACTCGAGCACCGGCCTCGAGATCGAAGGACAGCCGATCCCGGCCGAAGGAAAGCCGTTGACCCTCTTCTACGGCGTGAGCCCCGGCTATTTCGAGGCGATGGGCATTCCGCTCCTCGCGGGGCGCCTCCTGAGCGAGACCGATCGTCGCGGCGGACCGCGGGTCACCGTGATCAACCAGGCGATCGCCGTGCGCTATTTCAACGGGCAGGATCCGATCGGACGCCGCATCCGGATCCCGCAGGGCGGCGGCGGCTGGCGCGAGATCGTCGGCGTCGTCGGCAACGTGAAGCAGCGCGGGCTCGCCGAGCCCGACGCGGCGCAGGTCTACGAGTCGTACGTGCAGCACCCGGGTTTCGCGGCGTTCTCACTGGTGGTCCGCACCCGCGACGACGACCCGGCCGCGGTCACGCCGGAGCTCCGGGGGATTCTGCGGGCGATGGATCCCAATCTGCCGCTGGCGCGCGTTCAGACCCTGCAGAGCGTGGTCGACGCGACCGTCCGCCCCGAGCGATTTTCGACGACGCTGATCGGATTGTTCAGCGCGGCGGCACTGCTGCTGGCCGCGGTGGGCATCTACAGCGTGATGGCCTACACCGTCGGCCTGCGCACCCAGGAGTTCGCGGTCCGGATCGCGCATGGCGCGCGCCGGTCAGACATCCTGCGGCTGGTGCTGCGCGGTGCGCTCGCGATGTCGGCCGGCGGCATCGCGGGCGGCCTGGTGGCGGCCTGGCTGATGCGGCGCTTCGTGGACACGCTGTTGTTCGGCGTGACCGGCGGCGACACCGCGACCTACGCCGGCGTCGCGGGCGTGCTGACCGCGGCCGCGCTCGTCGCCAGCGCCATCCCCGCGCTTCGCGCCACGCGCGTCGATCCGCTGACCGCCCTTCGGGCGGAATAGCCGGGCGCACGGGTCACCGCTCGACGTCTCCTGTCTTCCCGTGCGAGACCGTTCTTGGTTTCTTCCGTCGCCCTCGGGGCCGGGCGTTGCCCAGCTCGCGGAGGCCCTCGACATCCGATAGCATCAGGAGCGGCTGCTGCGGGTCCCTGAGCATGTCGAAGAGGTCGCCGTTGGACGCGCGGCCGTAGACGTGCTCGCCATCGGTGAGCAGCGTCAGCGGCCCGCCGCCGTCGATTGTCTCGAACAGGCGCACCCCGAACTGCTCGCGCAGCGTCTCGAGGAGGCGCCGAAGCCGGCCGACGGACACGCCCTGCCGCAGCAACTCGGCCAGGACGACCAGTTCGAGCAGATCGACCGGGGTGTAGCGGCGTTCGGTGTAGCCGCCGCGCGCGGTCTTCTTCGCCGCGATGTGCGACGCAAACACACGGCGCGCATCCCACCACTGCAGCTGCCGGGCGGTCAGCCCGGTCATGGCCGCGACTTCGCGCGTCGTGTAGGTGTTCTTGAGCTCCGTCATTGCTGAATCGGGCGGGGTTGACTGGGCCCCGCCTGCTCCCTCAATTACGCGTGTGCTGCGCCGCTCGCTCCACGGCGTTCGCTCGTCAGCCGGCCAGCGCGTCCGCCTTCCGGGCGCCGTCGAAATCCTTCTGGGTCAGCCCGCCTTCGCTGTGCGTGCTGTAGGTCAGCGTCACGCGCTTGTAGGTGACAAGGATGTCGGGGTGATGGTCGGCGGCCTCGGCGTCGAACGCGAGCCGCGTCACGAAGGCGATCGCGTCGGGAAACGAGGCCAGCGTGAACTGCCGCCGGATCGCGTTCCCGTCGAGTGTCCAGCCCGTCAACCCCTCCAGCGCATTCCGAATCGCCGCGTCGTCCAGCCTGGCCATAGGTACCGAAGCATACAGAAAAAGCGGCGCGGGAACTGTTGTGTTGGTCGGTGCGTCTAACGGTGTTAGACTAGTGAACGGTGTTCAGTTCATCGGCCACTACTCTGATTAAGCACTAGAGGATAAAGCACTTGGGAGTCAAAGAACGTCAGGAACGAGACCGTGAGGCGGTGTCCCGGTCGATTCTGGATGCGGCAAGAGAGCTCTTCGTCACCCACGGATATCAGGAAGTCTCGATCCGCAAGATTGCCGAGAAGATCGAGTACAGCCCGGCCGCCATCTACAGCTATTTCCCGAGCAAGGACGACATCTTCTTCGCGCTGGCCGAAGAAGGCTTCCGCCTGCTGTTCTCGTACGGCACCTCGCCGCGCGCCGCCGTGGCCGGCGATCCGATGGACGCGATCCGCGCGATGTTCTGGCGCTACTACGAGTTCAGCAAGGAGCATCCCGAGTACTTCGCGCTGATGTTCCTGGATCGCAGCGTGCCGCAGATCAGCAAGAACTGGAGCCGGTTCGGGTTCGTCGGCGAGATGCGCCACGAGATGGTCGTCCGGATCCAGGAGGCGATTGCCTCGGGCGGGTTCCCGGCCGGCACCGAGCCGAACGCGGTCTTCCGCGTGCTGCTGACATCGCTGCACGGCGCCGCGACGTTGAAGCTGTGCGACCGCCTCGCGGACCCGCAGAATGCCGACGCGCTGGCGCGCATCACGCTCGATACGGCGCTGACCGGCCTCCGCGCGGGATCCGGGATTACCAACGACCTCTCCTTTGAATGCCCTCATACCGACGACAGCGAGGAACGACAGTCATGATTCGTAGCACTCGGGTATCCCTGTTCACCGGCGCCGCGCTTGCCGCGGCGCTCCTTTCCGCCGCATGCAGCGGCGAACCGACGGTCGCGGCGGCGCTTCCCGTGGCCGCGCCGGTGACCATCCGCGTGGCGGAGGTCGAACGTCAACCGATCGATCGGTTCCTGCGCGTGACCGGCTCGCTCGCCGCCGACGAGCAGGCCGACGTGGCGGCCGAAACCGGCGGCCGCGTCATCGGCACGCCGGTGGAACGCGGCACGCGCGTCGCGGCGGGCGCCGTGCTCATCCGGATCTCGGCGACCGAGGCCGATGCCTCGCTGCGCGAAGCGGACGCCAACGCGGCGCAGCTCGAAGCGCGGCTCGGCCTCAAGGCCGGACAGGCGTTCGATCCGAGCCGCGTCCCCGACGTCCTCAACGCCAAGGCCTCGCTCGACTGGGCGGAAGCGGACTTCAACCGCATCAAGTCGCTGCTGGATCAGAAGGTCGTCTCCCAGGCGGAGTACGAGCAGCGCCTGACGCAGGTGCAGGCGGCGCGGCAGCAGTATCAGACGGCGCTCAACGGAGCGCAGCAGTCGTTCCGGTCGCTGCAGGCGGCGCGGGCCCGTGTCGACATGGCGCGCAAGTCGTCGGCCGACACCGTGGTGCGGGCCCCCTTCTCGGGCATCGTGGCCGAACGCCTGGTCAGCACCGGCGACTATGTCACCCGCGGCACGAAGATCGCGACCGTCGTCCGCATCGATCCGGTCCGTGTGGAGCTGACCGTGCCCGAGCAGTACCTGTCGCTCATCACGGCGGGCCAGCCGGTGCGCCTGACGGTCGACGCGTATCCGGGAGAAGTGTTCACCGCGAAGGTCCGCTTCGTGTCGCCGTCGCTCAAGACCAACCAGCGCGCGCTGATGGTCGAAGCGGTCGCGCCGAACAGCGACAACCGCCTCAAGCCCGGGCTGTTCGTCACGGCGCTCCTGCAGCAACCGGTCTCGGCGCCGGCGCTGCTGGTGCCGGCCGCGGCGGTCGAGACGGTCGCGGGCACCAGCCGCGTCTACGTGGTGACGGCGGGCGGCACGGTCGAAGAGCGCATCGTGACGCTCGGCGAAAAACTCGGCGACCGCATCGAGCTGGCCACGGGCGTCAAGGCCGGCGAGCAGGTCGCCGGCAATCCGCGCGGAAAGCTGTCGGACGGCGTTCGCGTACAGCGTGAAGGATAAGTCGTCATGCAGTGGTTAGCCGCGATTTCCGTCAAGCGTCCCGTCTTCGCCAGTGTCCTGATCCTCTTCCTGACGGTCATCGGCGCGTTCTCGTTCTCACGTCTGGGTCTCGACCGCTTCCCCAAGGTCGACTTCCCCACGGTCGTCGTCACGACCCGGCTGCCCGGCGCCGCGCCGGAAGAGATCGAAACCGAGATCTCCGACAAGATCGAGGAAGCGGTCAACACGATCAGCGGGATTGACGAGCTGCGCTCGACCTCGTCGGAGGGGGTGTCCACCGTCGTCATTTCGTTCCTGCTCGAGAAGGAAGTGGACGTCGCGGCGCAGGAAGTGCGCGACCGCGTCAACCGCGTCCTGCCGCTGCTGCCGCGCACGATCAAGCAGCCGACCGTCGAGAAGTTCGATCCGGATTCCTCGCCGGTGATGACCCTCGCGGTGTCGGCCAACAAGCCGATCCGCGACATCACCGAGTACGCCGACAAGACGCTGCGGCGCCAGCTGGAGAGCGTCAGCGGCGTCGGGCAGGTCGTCGTGGTCGGCGGCCGGTCGCGCCAGATCAACATCGCGCTCGATCCCGGACGCCTGCAGGGGCAGAACCTGACGGTCACCGACGTGTCGCGCGCGCTGCAGGCGCAGAACGCCGAGATCCCGGGCGGACGCGTCGAAGCCGGCGCCCAGTCGATCACGCTCCGCACGCGCGGCCGCGTGCAGTCGGTCCAGGAGTTCGGCGACGTCGTGGTCTCCGAGCGCGAGGGGCACCCGATCCTGCTGCGCGACGTCGCGGTCGTCGAAGACGGCATGGCGGACGCGACCACCCGCGCCAACGTCAGCGGCAAGCCGACCGTCCTCCTCGCCATCCGCCGCCAGTCGGGCGTCAACACGGTGCAGATGGTCGATGCGGTCAGGGAGCGGCTGACCGACATCAAGGCCGTCACGCCGCCGGGCTACGAGGTCGTGATCGTCCGCGACCTGTCGGACTTCATCCGCGCGTCGATCGACACGGTCGAGGACCATCTCATCGTCGGATCGGTGCTGGCGGCACTCGTCGTCCTGGTCTTCCTGTGGAACTGGCGCTCGACGCTGATCGCCGCCATCGCCATCCCGACGTCGATCATCGCGACCTTCGGGCTGATCTGGTACGAGGACTTCACGCTCAACTCGATGACCATGCTGGCGCTGACGCTCGCCGTCGGCATCGTCATCGACGACGCGATCGTCGTGCTCGAGAACATCTACCGGTTCGTCGAGGAAAAGGGGATGGACCCGTACCAAGCGGCGGTGGAGGCAACGAAAGAGATCGGCCTCGCCGTGATGGCGACGACGCTGTCGCTCATCGCCATCTTCGTCCCGGTCGGCTTCATGGGCGGCATCGTCGGGCGCTTCATGAAGAGCTTCGGGCTCACGATGTCGTTCGCGATCCTGGTGTCGCTGCTGGTCAGCTTCACGCTGACGCCGATGCTGTCGGCGCGGTGGATCAAGGCGAAGAAGGCGGAGAAGGAGAAGTCCTCGAAGGAGGGCCGCTTCTTCCGTCCGCTCGACATCGGCTACGGCCGGGCCCTCACCTGGGCCCTCGGCCACCGCCCCCTCGTCGCCGGCCTGACGGTGCTGATCCTGCTGAGCACCGTGCCGCTGTTCAAGCTCGCCAACAAGAACTTCCTGCCGGACGACGACCAGTCGGAGTTCGAGGTCGGGCTGCGCGCGCCGGAAGGCACGAGCATCGACACCACGGAGTTGATCGCCAACCGCATCGCCACGCAGGTCCGCGCCCTGCCGGAAGTGGACTACACGCTGGTGACGATTGCCGACGATCCGGCGCAGACGCAGAACTCGGGCACGATCTACGTCAAGCTGAAGGCGCTCAAGGACCGCAAGCGCGACCAGTTCGCGGTCATGGACGCGGTGCGCACGGGCGTGATGCCGCAGTTCGCCTCGGCCAACCTGCGCACCGGCGTCCGCCCGGTGGCCACGTTCGGCGGCGGCGGCAACCAGAACGCGGAGATCCAGTTCACCATCAGCGGACCGGATCTCGGCAAGCTCGAGAAGTTCGCCGGGGTCGTGGCGGAGCAGGCCCGCAAGCAGCCCGGCGTCGTCGACGTCGACACCTCGCTGAATGTCGGCAAGCCGGAGCTGGCGGTCCATCTCGATCGTCTCAAGGCGGCCGATCTGGGGGTGGAAGTCGCCGACGCGGCCGAGGCGCTGCGGCTTCTGGTCGGCGGAGACCAGGTGACCACATACAATGAAGGGGGCGAACAGTACGAGGTGCACGTCAGGGCCCTGGCGGCGGGCCGCGCGTCGGCGGCCGGCGTGGGACAGATGACCGTGCCCTCGACGACCCTTGGCAGCGTGCCGCTCGAGAACATCGCGGACCTGACCTCGGGGACGTCGCCGAGCAACGTGGACCGGTTGAACCGGCAGCGGCAGGTGACCGTGTACGCGGGCCTGCAGCAAGGGGTCTCGCAAACGCCGGCGATGGAGGCGATGACGAAGGCGGCGGACGCGCTGAACATGGGACCGGGTTACGGCTCGCGCTTTGCGGGCCGGTCCCGCGAGCTCGGGCGCGCCGCGCAGAACTTTCTGATCGCGTTCGTGCTGTCGCTGGTGTTCATGTATCTGATCCTCGCGGCGCAGTTCGAGTCGTGGCTCCATCCGGTCACGATTCTGCTGTCGCTGCCGCTCACCCTGCCGTTCGCGCTGCTGTCGATCATCGTGACGGGACAGTCGCTGAACATCTTTTCGGCGCTCGGGCTGCTGGTGCTGTTCGGGGTCGTCAAGAAAAACTCGATTCTTCAGATCGATCACGCGAATCAGCTCAGGGAAAAAGGCATGGAACGAGACACCGCGATTCTGCAGGCCAGCCGCGACCGGCTGCGCCCGATTCTCATGACCACGCTGGCGTTCGTGGCCGGCATGATCCCGCTCGTCCTGTCGAGCGGCATCGGGTCCGGCACGAACCGGGCGATCGGCTTCGTCATCATCGGCGGACAGTCGCTCGTGCTCGTGCTGTCGTTGATCGTCACGCCGGTGGCGTACTCGCTGCTCGACGATCTGTCGAAGGTTCGCATCTCGGGGCTGCTCCGCGGCATCCGCGCGCGGCGGGTGGCGGCGGCCGCCGCCGGGGCGCTGCTGCTCGGCCTGCTGCTGCCGTCACGCGCCGCGGCGCAGACCGCGGCCGGCAGCGTGCTCCGCATCTCCGCCGACGAGGTCTCCCGGATGGCGATCGAGAACAACCCCGACCTGGTCGCGGGGAAGTTCGACCCGGTCATCAGCGCCGAGCGGGTGCGTGAGGCGCGGGCGGCGTACCTGCCGACGCTCACGAGCGGCCTCCTGCGCACCGTGCAGCAGGCGCCGCCGAGCAGCATCTTCCTCGGCTCCCAAGGGACACGGACCGACGTCTGGTCCGGCAACGTCGGCCTCGGGCAGCAGCTGCCGTGGGGCGGCGGCTCGTACAACTTCGCCTGGAGCTCGCTGCGATCGAATGCGAGCAGCTCGCTGTCGAACTTCAATCCGTCGGTGACGGCGACCCTCCAGGCGGTGGTGTCGCAGCCGCTGCTGCGCGACTTCAAGATCGATTTCACGCGGGCGCAGATCAAGACGGCGGAGAAGAACCGGGAGATCGCCGATATCGGGCTCCAGGAGCTGGCGACGACGCTGTCGTCGAGCGCCCAGCGCGGCTACTGGAACCTGGTGCTGGCGCGGGCCGCGGTGACGGTCCAGCAGCAATCGCTGGACCTGTCACTCGAGCTCCAGCGCAACAACCGCGCGCGGGTGGACGTCGGGCAGTCGCCGCCGCTCGACCTGGTAGCGGCGGGCGCGGAAGTCGCACAGCGCCGTGAGAGCCTGATCATCGCGCAGACGCTGGTACGGCAGGCCGAGGACCAGCTGCGGCTGCTGATTCTCGATCCGAAGCGTCCGGACTTCTGGTTCGTCCGGCTCGAGCCGGCCGACCTGGTGCCGCCGATCGGACCCCCGCCCGATGTGGACGCGGCCGTCCGCAACGCGCTGCGCCAGCGCACCGACCTGCAGCGCGGCCAGCGGGAGCTCGAGAACGACGAGACGGCGGTCTCGCTCGCGAAGAATGCGGTGCTGCCCGACGTCCGGCTCCAGGCCTCGTACCTGACGAACGGGCTCGGCGGCACCGAGCTCCTGCGCACCGGCGGTTTCCCTGGAACGGTCGTCGGACAGGAGTTCGTGCCGTTCGGCGAAGTCCTGCGGCAGCTGTTCGCGGCGGACTTCCCGACCTGGGCGGTCGGCTTCACCGTGAGCTATCCGCTTGGACGCAGCGCCCAGCAGTCCGCGCTGGCACGGACCACGCTCGAGCGCGATCAGGACGTCTCGCGGCTGCGCAGCGCGGAGCTCAAGGTGGTCCGCGAAGTCCGGCAGGCGGCCATGCAGCTCGAACAGAACCGCCAGCGCATCGACACCACGCGCCTCGGACGCGAGTTGTCGGAGCAGCGCCTCGATCAGGAGCAGAAGCGCTTCGACGTCGGGATGTCGACGAACTTCAACGTGATCCAGGCGCAGCGCGACCTCGCGGTCGCCCGGAACAACGAGCTGCTGGCGCAGCTCGACTACCAGCAGGCGCTGATCGCCTTCGAAACGGCGCAGCTCGTCGGCGGCTCGTCCACGACCACGACCACGTTCAGCTCGCAGGCGACCGGCACGCTCCAGCAGGGAACGACGACGACCACGGGTGCCGCGACGAGCGGCGCGACGACGGCGGCACCGGCCGGTCCGGGCGGGCCCGGCGGAAACTAGGCGGTCAAGGACGCGCGGGCCCTCGGCTCGGCGCGAAGGCACACAGACTCGACGGCATTCGAGGTTGATTCGTTTGTCGTTGAGCCTCGTTCCTTCGCGCTGATGCCGTCGGCGCGCCCTACCAGAAACGCTCTGGACCGAACGCCTCGAAGCAGGCGTCTCGTGTGCCCTCGACGATCAGATCGGCGATCACCGTCGCCGTAATCGGCGCGAGCAGCACGCCGTTGCGGTAGTGGCCTGACGCGTGAACGATCGCCGGCGTCGCCGGATCGGACCCGAGGACCGGCAGTTCGTCGGGCGTCGCGGGACGCAGGCCGGCGCGCGCTTCCAGGAACGTCGCGCCCCATCCTTCCGGCATCAGCTCACAGACCGCGTCGAGCAGATCCCGCACGCCGGCCGCCGTGGCGCGCTCGTCGAAGCCGGCCTCCTCGACGGTCGCGCCGACCAGCAGCGAGCCGTCTGCGCGCGGGACGACGTAGCACTCGGGTCCCCAGACAATCGTCGACAGCGGACGGCCGCGCCACCCGAGATGGAGGAGCTGTCCGCGGACGGGGCGGAGCGGCGGCATGCGCACGCCTTCGATCGCCTGGCCCCACGCACCGGCGGCGATGACCACGGTCTGCGCCTCGAACTCTCCATCGCTGGTCGCGACTCGCACGGAGGAGGCGCGCACCTCGATGCGCCGGACGGCGGCGCGATGGAACCTCGTACCGCGCCCGCCCGCGGCCGCGGCCAGCGCCGTCGTCAGCTGCAGCGCGGCAACGTAGCCGTGGACAGGCGTGAACCGCGCGCCCGCCACCGCGCCAAGGGCCGGATGCGCGGCTCGCGCCGCGTCGGATTCCAGCCACTCGGTCGCGACGCCGTGCGCCATGTGGCTCCGCAGATCCGCCGCGTGCTGGGGATCGAGCGCGACCTCGAGCGTGCCGATCCGGCGGTACTCGACGTCCAACCCCGATTCGCGGCGCACGGCCGCGATCCAATCGTCGTAGAGATCGAGACTGCGGATCCCGAGGTCGAGCAACGGGCCGCCTTCGTGCGCCTCGACATACGGCGCCAGCATGCCGGCCGATGCCTGCGTCGCGCCGCCGCCGACGGGGCGATCGTCGATCACCGTGCACCCGACGCCGCGCACGGCCAGCTCGCGCGCGATCGCGCAGCCGACGATTCCCGCGCCCACGACGACAACGGACCTGGTCACAGTAGAGACCGCCCCGAGTGATCTCCCGCGGCGGCTGGAGAGGAGCGAAGGGCGCTGAAGTTCTTGAACGGCAAATAGAAGCGCTCTCTTGCGCGTCCGCGCTCTCTGTGGGAGATCTTCGGTGTGAAGACTATTCGAAGCTGGTCAGCGTGGCGTCGAGGGCGCGGACGCGTCCGTCGGCGCGGTTCCACTGGACGAGGATCGGGCTCTGATAGCGGCCGTCGGCGATCACGCCGTG
>Ga0075365_10001167_pt1 | contig 11526 bp, 9 predicted proteins | sample EndMetdeltDD1765_FD_71387 | JGI IMG/M metagenome (GOLD analysis project Ga0075365, IMG submission 71387) | Populus endosphere microbial communities from Tennessee, USA - Endosphere MetaG P. deltoides DD176-5 | ecosystem: Host-associated > Plants > Roots > Endosphere | place: USA: Tennessee... | reverse complement strand
GCGCGTGCTGGCCCGCACCGGCGCAGAGGTGCCCGAACTCGCCGCCATGCAAACGCTCGACGGTGCCGGCGTTGCCGCGCTGGAGCCGTCGCTCGGCCAGCGCTTCGCGCAAGGCCTGTTCCTTCCGGGCGAAGGCCAACTCGACAATCGCGCGCTGTTGGCCGCTCTGCTCGCCACGCTGCAAGCCAGTCCCGAGGTCACGCTGCACTGGAAGTCGCCACGCGAACCGGGCGATTTTTCTCCGGGCACGCCGGGCCAGCCCGACTGGGTGATCGACTGCCGCGGCCTTGGCGCCCGCCCGCAGTGGAATGCACTGCGCGGCGTGCGCGGCGAGGTCATTCGCGTGCATGCGCCCGAGGTGACGTTGCAGCGGCCCACGCGGCTGGTGCATCCGCGCTATCCGCTCTACATCGCACCCAAGCCCGGCGGCGTGTTCGTGATCGGTGCGACCGAGATCGAGTCGGACGACATGTCGCCTGCCAGCGTGCGCTCCACGCTCGAACTGCTGAGCGCGGCCTACGCGGTGCACAGCGGTTTCGCGGAGGCTCGCATCCTCGAGATCGCGACGCAGTGCCGGCCCACGCTGCCCGACAACCTGCCCGCCATCCGGCAGCCGCAGCCGCGCGTGCTGCAGATCAACGGCCTGTACCGCCACGGTTTCATGATCGCGCCCGCCGTGCTCGATGCCGCCATGGAGCTGCTCGTGCACGGCCGCTCGGCGCTTGCACAGACCCTTGGCCTGGAGACATCCCAAGCATGACGATGAACGTCCTGATCAACGACAAGCCTTTCATGCTGCCGGACGGCGCCACGGTGAGCGACGCGCTCGCCGCACTGGATGCCGTGCCGCCGTTCGCGGTGGCCGTGAACCGGGAGTTCGTGCCGCGCTCGGCCCATGCGGGGCGCGCGCTGCAGCCCGAAGACCGCATCGAAGTGATCCGCCCCGTGACCGGCGGCTGATCCAGACGACCCACAGAGATGGAGACAACACACACCATGACAACCACATCTTCCGTGCCGGACAACGATCCGCTGGTTCTCTACGGACAGACCTTTCACAGCCGCCTGCTGCTGGGCACCGCGCGGTATCCATCGCCGGACCTGCTCGAAGCCGCGGTGAAGCGCGCCAGGCCCGCCATGCTCACGGCCTCGCTGCGCCGCCAGGCCGCGAGTCCCGGTGCGAGCGACAGCGGCAACGGCTTCTGGGAACTGCTGCGCCGGCTCGCCGTGCCCGTGCTTCCCAACACCGCCGGCTGCCACAGCGTGCAGGAAGTGATCGCCACGGCGCAGATGGCGCGCGAGCTCTTCGACACACCGTGGATCAAGCTCGAACTGATCGGCGACGACTACACGCTGCAGCCCGACACGCTGAACCTCGTCGATGCCGCGTCGCAGCTGATTCGCGACGGGTTCCAGGTGCTGCCCTACTGCACCGAAGACCTCGTGCTGTGCCAGCGGCTGGTCGATGTGGGCTGCCAGGCCGTCATGCCATGGGCCGCCCCCATCGGCACCGGCCGCGGGCCGGTCAATCCCTACGCGCTGCAGTTGCTGCGCGAGCGGCTGAGCGTGCCGATGCTGGTCGATGCGGGACTGGGACTGCCCTCGCATGCCTGCCAGGTCATGGAATGGGGCTACGACGGCGTGCTGCTGAACACGGCCGTCGCGCTCGCGCAAGACCCGGTGGCGATGGCCGGTGCCTTCGCGGATGCCGTTCAGGCCGGCCGCTCCGCTCACCGCGCGGGCGCCATGGCCGCGCAAGACTCTGCCCAGCCAAGCACGCCGGTGCTCGGCACGCCCTTCTGGCATCACGCACCATGAGCGCTTCAAACGACGCCCGCGCCGTGGCGCATGCCATCGTCGCGGCCCAAGGGCTGCGCTTCGGCGCCATCACGGCCGCGGCCATCTCGGCCAGCAGCTTTTCCTCGGACGACCCCGTGTATCGCGGCGCGAAGCAGGCCTGCACCGCGCTGGGCTTCATCGAGATCGATGCCGAATGCCTGGCGCGAGCCTGGCAGGCGCAGACGGCGCGAACCGGCGCGTTCGATGCGAACCAGTGGCCCGAGACTCCGGCCGATTTCGGCATGCGCCCGTTTCCACCCACGGCGCGCGACGGCGCCTTTGCGCCCTGCCCCCAACGGCTCGGCCTCTACGCCGTGCTGCCCGATGCGCAATGGGTCGGCCGCATGGCACGCGCGGGCGTTCCGACGGTGCAGCTGCGCTTCAAGTCGGACGACACGGCGGCCGTCGAGCGCGAAGTGCATGCGGCAGTCGATGCCGTGCGTGGCACAGGTGCCCTGCTGTTCATCAACGACCACTGGCAGACGGCGATCGCCGCCGGTGCCTATGGCGTTCACCTGGGCCAGGAAGACCTCGATGCGCTCGCGACCGAGCAGGTGCGCCGGATCCGCGATGCGGGCCTCCGGCTCGGCGTCAGCACGCATGGCTATGCCGAGATGGTGCGCGCCGATGCGGTGAGCCCGAGCTACATCGCGATGGGCGCGGTCTACCCGACCACGCTCAAGAAGATGGCCACGGCCCCGCAGGGCGTGGCGCGGCTCGCGGCTTATGCGCGCCTGCTGCGCGGCTATCCGCAGGTGGGCATCGGCGGCATCGATGCGGTGCGCCTGCCCGAAGTGCTTGCCACGGGCGTGGGCTCGGTCGCCGTGGTGCGCGCGCTCGTCACCGCAGAAGATCCCGAGGCCACGGCCGCGCAATGGATGGCCGCCATCGGCGCGGCCTCCGCATGAACAAGACAAGATGACAAGAAAACCAATCCCCTTTGCCGCACGGCCGCTGTCGCCCATCTCGCGCGCAGTGGCTGCCGCCCTGCTTCTGGCCGCCTGCGCCGCTCAGGCCCAGCAGCCCACCGAACTGCCCGCCGTCACGGTGAACGAAAGCAATGCGGCACCGCAAGCCGAGGTGAGCGGCTTCGGCGACGTGCCGCTGCGCGAACTGCCGCTGTCGGCCACGGTGGTCGACAGCGCGCAGCTTCGCGCGAGCGGCGCGCGCCGGCTTGCGGACCTCACGCAATTCGATTCTTCGGTGACCGATGCCTACAACTCGGCCGGCTACTGGGACTACCTGACGGTGCGCGGCTTCGTGCTGGACAACCGCTTCAACTACCGGCGCGAGGGATTGCCGATCAGCGCCGAGACATCGATCCCGCTCGACAACAAGGAGCGCATCGAGATCCTGCGCGGCACCAGCGGCATCCAGGCCGGCACCAGCGCGCCGGGCGGGCTGGTCAACTACGTGGTGAAGCGGCCGACCGAGCAGGACCTGCGCACGCTGCGCCTCGAAGCCACCAGCCGGGGCAGCGTGCTCGGCGCGCTCGACCTGGGCGGCCGCTTCGGCGCCAACCGCGAGTTCGGTTATCGCCTCAACGTGGCGAACGAAAACCTCAAGCCGCTGACGCACAACCTCGACGGCAACCGCAACATGTTCTCGCTCGCGGGCGACTGGCGCATCACGCGCGATTCGGTGCTCGAGTTCGAGATCGAACGCAGCCACAAGACGCAGCCGAGCCAGAACGGCTTCAGCCTGCTGGGCAACACGCTGCCCGCGCCGGTCGATCCCAAGATCAACTTGAACAACCAGCCGTGGTCGCAGCCCTCGGAGTTCAATGCGCTGACCGGCAGCGTGCGCTTCAGCCAGGCGCTCAATGCCGACTGGCGCTGGAGCGCGCAGATCGGGCAGCAAAGGCTCAAGTCCGATGACCGCCTGGCCTACGCGTTCGGCTGTGGCGCCGAAGGCAACTACGACCGCTATTGCTCCGACGGCACCTTCGACTTCTACGACTTTCGCAGCGAGAACGAGCGGCGCACGCAAACCGCCGGCAGCCTGAACCTCAAGGGCAACGTGATGACCGGCAGCGTGAGACACGAGCTGGGCTTCGGCCTTCTCGCGAGCCGCGTGCGCAACCGCTTCCAGAACCAGGCCTACAACTACGTCGGCACCGGCAACGTCTGGGCCACGGCCGTGGTGCCGCCAAACTCCGACGCCATCACGCCGCAAACCAACCGCGACGAGCGTTCGACAGAACTCTCGGTGCAGGATGCGATCCGCTGGAACGACCGCTTCACCACTTGGCTCGGCGTGCGTCATACGCGGCTCGACCGAAGCAGCATCGGCAACGACGGTTCGAACCCCACGGGCTACAAGCAAGGCGTGACCACGCCATGGGTCGCTGCCAGCTATGCGATCCAACCCGGCTTGCTCGCCTACGCGAGCTGGGGCAAGGGCGTCGAGTCACAGGTCGTGCCCAACAGGAGCGACCAGTACAGCAATGCGGGCCAGGCGTTGCCCGCGCTGACGTCGCGCCAATGGGAACTGGGGCTCAAGGGCGGCGGCGATGCATTCAACTGGCAGCTCGCGTGGTTCGACATCAAGCGCCCCATGACCAACCTCGACGCCTGCAACCGGCTCTTCATCACGCCCTGCGATGGCCGCTACGACGGCAGCGCGGTGCATCGCGGACTCGAGGCCGGTGCGCAATGGAACACGGGGCCCTGGCGCCTTGGCGGCAGCGTCACGCTGATCGATGCCAAGCGCCGCGGTAGCACCGCCGAGCCTGCCATCAATGGCCAGTCGCCCACCAACGTGCCCCAGCAGGTACTGCGCGCGCAGGCCGGCTACCGCGTGGCCTCGGTGCCCGGTCTCGAACTGCTGGGACAGCTGTCGCATGAGGGCCGGCGCAACGTGTTGCCCGACGGCTCGATCACGCTGCCCTCATGGACGCGCGTCGATGCGGTGCTCCGCTACGACACCAGGCTGCGCGGCGTTCAGACGAGCTGGAGCCTCGCCATCGACAACCTGTTCGACCGCCGCTACTGGAAAGAATCGCCCTACCAGTTCGGCCATGTCTACCTCTTTCCCGGAGCGCCGCGCACGCTGCGCCTCGGGTTGAGCGTGTCGCTCTGAGCACGCGCTCAAAAATTTTTCGGAAATTTATTGCGGCCGCATGGGTGCACTCGAAAGGCCCAAAAAATCACGCTATAATCTGAGGCTTGTTCCTCGATAGCTCAGTCGGTAGAGCGCCGGACTGTTAATCCGTAGGTCCCTGGTTCGAGCCCAGGTCGAGGAGCCACTACAAGCCGCAAGGCCTCTGGATGCCCTGCTACTCAAAAGGTAGCAGGGCATTTCCTTTTCTGGCGCCTGAACGCCGCTCATCATGAAGCCAGCGGCAGCTCGATGGCAATGCGCAGCCCGCCCAACGGCGACGCCGAGGCGGTGATCCGGCCTTCATGGGCCTCCACGATATTGCGGCAGATCGCCAGTCCCAATCCGCTGCCTCCGGTGGCTCGATTGCGCGAACCTTCGACGCGATAGAAGCGCTCGAACAGTTTCTCCATCTTGTCGCCGGGAACACCGGGGGCGCTGTCCTCGACGACGATGAGCGCATTCGCTCCGTGCTGGGCGCAGCGCACTTGAAGCACCCCGCCACCGTCGGTGTACCGCAACGAGTTCTCGAACAGGTTGGCAAACAACTGATGCAGGCGTCGATCGTCACCGTTGATCGCGAGCGGCACTTGCGCGATCTGCAGGACCAATCGCAGCGATGCCGCCTCGAGTCGCCCTTCCATGCTGCCAGCCGCCGATTCCAGTACGGTCACCAGGTCGATGGGGACACGGTGGTACGTCATCGCGCCGACGTCGGTCAGCGATAGTTCGTGCAGGTCATTGACCAGCTTGCCCAGCCGCTCGACCTCCAGGTGCATCGCGTTCGTCGAGCGGATCGTGGGGGAGCGAATCCCGTCCTGGATGGCCTCGAGCTGCGCGCGCAACACGGCCAGCGGCGTACGCAAATCATGGGAGATGTCCGCCATGAAACCCCGCCGTGCCCGCTCGGCATGTTCCAGCGTCTGCGCCATGCGGTTGAAATCCCGCGCCAGCGCTCCGAGTTCGTCGTTGGCACCCGCCGCGATGCGCGAAGCGTAGTCCCCTGAAGCCAGGTGATGCGTGGCCTGGGCCATCTCGCGAACGCGCCGCAACAAGGCACGCGCCAGGAGAAATGACAACAGGGCTGCCACGACGATGGATCCGAGCCCGACCATCGTCAAGCCCTTGAGCTGCTGCTCGAGGAAGCGCTCATCATTCGTCGGAAGCACCGCTTCGAACGGCACCATCGCGACCCATCCCACCGCACGCCCCTCGACAACGACTGGAATGCGGATCGAATCTGCATTCACGTCCGGATTGCCGACCACGCGTTGCATCTCCGCGTCGAGCAAGCCCACGCGCGCCAACGCACCCGTCTGGTCGGAAGCCGCCAGGTGAGGTGCTGGATCGGCCCCCGGTTCGCGGAGAAAGGGCAGCACGAGGTTCATCCACTCCCGGTAGTCGGAGCGCAAGAAGTCCCAACTGCCGCGAATGGCATAGGCCTGTTTCAGGCGTGGAATCACCTCTTCCATCCGGGTCTGGCTCTGCTGATTGAGATAGCCCAGGAAGCCGCGCTCCATCACGAACCGAAAGGCGACCGCCTGCACCACGACCACCGCAGCGCAGGCGAGCAGAACAAACAGAAAGAGCTTCGCCCTGATACCGATTTTCATGATGAGCGAGAGGCGCTGAAGATCAGGCTGCGTGTTTCATGAAGCCCTCGGCCGGAATCATTCAGCGCCCACGCTTTCCAGGGCGTAGCCACCCTGTACGCCTGGATGACTTTCGATCTTGACCCGCATCTCGCATCTCCTTATTTCCATACACACTTGTTCATTATTGATTGACAAGCGCCTGGAAGTCAAAATGCATTTCAGTACAGTACCGTCTATTTAATCATCGACCGGACCTCTCTCCCTCAATTCCCGTAGCGCTTCATCGACATATCGCTTTCATGCCAGCCTTCCCCGTCGCTCAGAACTTGCCGTTGAGGTTCTTCCATTCCGCGCGCGCCGGGATGGCCTCGATCGTGTCCCAGTGCTCGGCGATCTTGCCGTTCTGAACGCGGAACAGGTCGTAGAAGGCGACATGCTTGCCGCCGAACTGGCCCTCGCTCGCAACGAGCACGAAGTCGCCTTGGCCAAGCACCTTGTGCACGCGGTCGTACTTCATGGTGAGACCGGCCTTGGCCATGGCCTCCAGCGCCTTGCCCAGGCCCGAGAGTCCGTCGGCAATCTGCGGGTTGTGCTGTGCGTAGTTGTCGCCGTCGTAATAGCCGGCCAGCTTGCCCATGCGGCCGTTGACCAGGATGTCGTCGACGAACGAGGCAACCAGCTTCTTGTTGACCTCGGTCTTGTCCAGATCGACAGCTTCCGTCGGGCCGTCGGTCATCGTCCGGCCACTGGGGTTCGGTGACTTCGCCGTCTCCTGCAGGTTGTCCCAATGCTCGACGATCCTGTCGGCTTCGAAACGGAAGATGTCGAAGCCGACCTTCGGGCCGAAGAAGTCGTAGTCGGTATGGGCGAACACGTAGTCGCCATCCTGGAAGACGCGAACGGTCTTGACCTTCGCAGAATCCTTGGGCAGTTGCTGCAGCAGCGCACCGAAGCCGGCGAGCCCATCGGCCGCGCCGAGGTTGTGCTGGATGTACTTGTTCGGATTGATGGCGGCGACCGGAGCGGTCTCACCCGTTTCGATGGCCTTGAGCAAGGCGACAACTTGCTGCTTTTTTTGGGTCATGGGGGCTTTCTCCTTGGATGGGTTGGTGGAAGGGGCGCTGGCGCATGCAGTCAGACCTGCAACGGCCAAGGCGAGGACTGCGAAGCTGAAGGGGCGAAAAATTTTCATGGTCATTTTTTTATCGAGACGATGGGCGATCGACCGAATCAAGAGCGACTCCGGCGTCGATCTCCCAGGAGAATTCTGGATTCTTGGACCCCACGAGAAAAGGTCGATTCGCGTCGTTCGATGGTCGAAACTGGGAATCACGGCAGGATCGCTGCGCTAGACTGATGCCGATGCAGCGCACCCAGGCCCAGCTCGAAGAAGTTCGCTTCCACAACCCAAGGCTCTCGAAGGTGGGCGTGGATGCATTCACGCTCGACGAGCTCCGGCGGCGCACGACCCCCAAGCTGATGTCTGCGCCGCAGCGCGTGGACTTTCACCACCTGCTGCTCGTGCAGGAAGGCCGCACCAGGCACATGGTGGATTTCGTGGACTACGAGCTCCGGCCCGGCTCCGTGCTGCTGGTGAGGCCCGGGCAAGTGCAGCATTGGCGCGTGCCCCAGGGTCTTCATGGCCAGCTGACTCTCATTTCGAGCGAGGCGCTGGCGCCTTCGGCTGGACGCGCGGAGACGGACACGCGACTTCTCGCCCTGCCCGATTGGCCAACCGTCTCCAAGCCGAGCCAGGGCCTCTTCATGGAAGCGGTGGCCGACATCAGCCGGCTCTCGGTGGACGTCCAGCGCTTCGTGGGAACGGACCTTGAAGTGGCCATCATCAGGCACGAGCTCCTGACTCTGCTCCTGCGGCTCGCGCGCGAGCTGCGGGGCGCCCATCCGGCTCGGGGAGCGACACGCGAGGCGCAAATCCACGCGCTGTTCGCCCAAGAGCTCGAATCGAACTACGCCGGGCGCATGAGCGTGCTGGACTATGCCCGGCGTGTAGGCTTCTCCGAGAGCACCATCTCCCGCGCATGCCTTGCCACCGTCGGCCGCACCGCGAAGCAGGAGATCGACGCTCGCGTGGCCCTGGAGGCGAAGCGCCTGCTGGTGCATAGCGAGGCGACTGCCGCACAGATCGGACACCAACTGGGCTTCACCGAGCCGACCAACTTTCTCAAGTTCTTCAAGAGGACGGTGGGCTGCACCCCGCTCGAGTTCCGCGAGGGGCACGCGGCCTGAGTCCCGAAACGCCGATGCAAGTCCCGCTGGCTCAGGCGGCGCAAGTCGACAAGCCAAGCGCCGCCGTAGCCTCCTCGCACAAAGAGATGGCCTCGGTGGCGCTGCGAGATATGCCATAGACGTAGTTGTCCGGCCGCACAAGCGCGGCGACACATTCATGTTGCTGGAACCAACTGGTCGCCACGCCTTCCACATCGTCTGCGCTACCGAGCGCCACCACGGTGAGGCCCGGCATCAGGCCGCCCTGAAGCAGCTCGACGCCCGGCGCGAGCACCAGCCGCCAGCCATGCCCCGCAACTTCGTCCATGCGAAGGCCCTGCTCCGCCGCGCCCTTGAACCACGGCTGGGGGAACAGACTGCCGCGCGCCGCACCGGGCACGGCCGAGAGGAGACCGCACTCCAGGCGCGGCAGGATGTCCTGTCGCGGTGTGTCCTGCACCTCGCCACCGCACGCTTCCAGGAGGCGTGCATCGCGTGCCCTCGCCTTGGCCGGGTCGCGCTCGCAAATGACTGCACCCACCCCTTTGATGCGGCTGGTGAGCTCGCGCACATGGGCCTGGCGCTCGGCGCCATAGCTGTCGAGCAGCGTCTCGCCCGCCGCGCCCTGCACCTCGCCTTTCAGCACCGCCGCCAGCTTCCAGCTCAGGTTGGCCACATCGCGCACGGCCTGGCACATGCCCTGCCCGAGAAAAGGTGGTTGCATGTGCGCGGCGTCGCCGGCCAGAAAGACGCGGCCGCGGCGCCATTCCTTGGCCACCAGCGCGTGGAAGCGATAGCTGGCCTGCCGCCATAGCTCGCCATCCTCCGGCGTGAGCCAGCGCGAGAGCAGCTTCCAGGTGTGCTCTGGGGTAGCAACCTCTTTCGGGTCTTCGCCCGGCAGGATCGAAATCTCCCAGCGGCGATGGTTTTTCGGGCCGACCACCAGGGTGCAGGGGCGCTGCGGCTCGCAGTACTGCACGCTCACCTTCGGCAGCTTGGCCAGGCCCTGCTCGTTGACGAGCACGTCGACCACCAGCCAGGGCTCGTCGAAGTCCAGGTCCTGCATCTCGATGCCCAGCTGCGCGCGCACGCCGCTGCTGCCGCCGTCGCAGGCAATGGCATAGCGGGCACGCACCGTGCGCCGTTGGCCCTCGGTGTCGATCTGCAGCGTGACGCCCTCGTCGTCCTGCGCGAGCGCGCTCATCCCGACGCCCAATTCCACCTTCACGTTGGGCAACTGCGCCACCCGCGCACGCAGCGCGCGCTCCACGGGCGGCTGCGTGAACACGATGGAAGGCGTGTACCCCTGCGGATAAGGCGGCGCCACCATCGTCATGCGGCGGATCAATTGGCCGTCGACACCGAAATATTCGGAGTTGGTGAACGGCTCGGTGTAGGGTTCGATGGCCTCCACCACGCCCAGTTGCTGGAACACACGCATGATCTCGTGGTCCAGCGCGATGGCGCGCGGAATCTGGTAGACGTCGGGCAGGCGCTCGCACACATAGACCTTGAGTCCGCGCTGTCCCAGCAGCCCTGCCGCCACCTGCCCCGCCGGCCCGTAGCCGACGATGGCAACGTCGTAGATGTCGCTCGTGCTCACGCCGCCTCGTCCGCGATGGGGTTGGAAAGGAGGCCGACGCGATCGATCTCGATCTCGATGGTGTCCCCGGCCTTCATCCAGACCGGCGGGTTGCGTGCCTGGCCCACGCCCGCGGGCGTGCCCATCACGATCACGTCGCCCGGCTCCAGGGTCAGCACCTCCGCCAGCAGCGCGATGGTCTCGGCGACGCTGAAGATCATGTCGTCGGTGTTGGCGTCCTGCATCACCTGGCCATTGAGGCGGCTCTGGATGCGCAGGCCCGCGGCCCCCGGCGCCAGTTCGTCGGCAGTGACAAGCACCGGACCGAAGCCACCGGTGCGGTCGAAGTTCTTGCCGATGGTCCACTGGGGCGTGCGCTTCTGGTAGTCGCGCACGCTCATGTCGTTGAAGCAGCCATAGCCGAAGACGTACTGCAGCGCATCGGCCTCTTTGGTGTGCCGAGGCACCGTGCGGCCGATCACCACCGCCAGCTCGGCCTCGTAGTCGAAGCGGGTCGAGACCTTGGGCAGCCAACCTGCCGCGCCATGGGCCACCAGCGATGACGGCGCGCGGAAGAAGAACCAGGGGTAGTCGGGTTTCTCGCGTCCGCCTTCCTTGGCGTGGTCGTAGTAGTTCAGGCCCAGGCAGATGATCTTGCCGGGCTCGGGCACCAGCGGCGCCAGTTTCGCGGAGTCCAAGGGCAGCCGCTTGCCGGTGTCGAGCGCCCGGCGCGCCGCGGCTTGCAGGTCGACACCGGCCCGCAGCGCCGCGCGCAGGTCGCTCGGCACTTGCGCATCGGCATCGTTCAGGTCGATCAGGTTCTGGCCTTCGACCAGGGCCAGGCGGGGTGCGCCTTGGCGCAGGTAGGTGGTGAATTTCATCGGGATGTCACTCGGTTGGGAATCAGGGGTTCGAGGCAAAGAAGACGCGCTTTTGCGCTTCCTTCAGCGCGGCGCCGGGTGGGGGCGAGATGCCCCACTGGTCCACGCGGCCGGGCGGCCATTTCCAGTGCTCGGGGCCGTGCGCCTCGTAGCTGTCGTCGATCTGCTCCACGTCGGCCGTGTACTCGATGACGACGCCGAACGGATCGAGGAAGTAGTTGAAGAGGTTGTTGCCCGGGCCATGCCGGCCGGGCCCCCACTGGATGGGAAAGCCCGCATCCTTCATGCGTCCGCCGCCGCGCAT
>Ga0075365_10001166_pt1 | contig 11529 bp, 8 predicted proteins | sample EndMetdeltDD1765_FD_71387 | JGI IMG/M metagenome (GOLD analysis project Ga0075365, IMG submission 71387) | Populus endosphere microbial communities from Tennessee, USA - Endosphere MetaG P. deltoides DD176-5 | ecosystem: Host-associated > Plants > Roots > Endosphere | place: USA: Tennessee... | reverse complement strand
GTCGCCGTCGACGCCGCGATTCTCGGAGCCGACTGGGCCGGATGGGGCGCCGATCCCGCCGGTCACCTCCTCGCACCTGTCGACGTCATCCGCCGAGCGGCCGGCCACGATGTGCTCCTCCCGGTGTGCACGGAACGCCTCGAGGATTTTCTGGCTCGGCGATCTGCCGGCGCCGAACTGTCCATCGGCGAGGCGGTGACGATCGCGGTCAGTCTGCTGCGCGGGCTCACGGAACTGCCGCCCGCGTCCACCGGCGTCTGCGGCACGTGGTGGCTGACGGATGCCGGACGCCCGGTCGCGGCGACCGGGACGGGGACCGCGAGTCTCGAGGAGCAGACGGCGACCCATCTGCGGGAGCTCGCCGCCGACGCGCCGAGCCTGGCCGCGGTTCTGGCCGACGCCGCGGCCGCGATGACCGACGCCCGACGCCGTGCGCGCGAACTCGAGCGCGCCGAGACGGCGATCTTCGCCGTCGCGGACCCGCTCGCGCTGGCGACGACGACCTTCGGGCCGCGGCGGGCGCGTGACCGCGCCGCGATCCACACCTTGGTCGAGGCCGAGGGCGCGGCACCTGCGCCTCCTTCCTGGATCCACTCCCTCGCCCGTCATCTGGACGCGGACTGGGCGGATCTGGTCTCCCGCACGACGACGGGCGTCTGGCGATCCCTGCGGATGCCTCGGCCGGGACGGCGACGACCGTGGCTCCTCGCCGGCGGACTCGCCGGCGTCGTGCTCGCCGGGGGTCTCCTGTGGCCTAACGGCGGGGCCGGTCCTGCGACTGCCGAGGTCTCCACCGGGTCGACTCCGGTCGCGTCGTCAGACCCCGCGGCATCACGCACTCCGGATGAAGCAGTCTCGGACGAAACGGTTGCGGAAGAGGGGAGCACGCCGGAAACGCCTCCGCTCACCGAGCCCGTCGACCTTGCGGCGATCGCCACCGAGCTCCTCGACGCGCGTCGCGCGTGCTCAGACGATGCCGAATGCCTCGCGGGGGTCCTGGAATCGAGCGGCGCGGCGTTCCCCGGCGGAGTCGTCGACCTGCCCGCCGAGCAGCGCACCGTGGCGCTCCTCGACGAGTTCGGGGGAGCGGCCGTCCTGCGAGCCGAGGCGTCGGCGGCGGACGCGCAGCCTCAGCTCGTCGTGATCGTCCGCACCGACCGCGGCTGGCTGCTCCGAGAGGTCTATGACTTCCCGGAGCAGTGAGCGGTGCTCAGATGCCGAGCTGGCCCTGGAACGATGCGTCCTCGAGGCGCTTCTTCACGGTGGTGAGGAAGCGCGCCGCGTCCGCGCCGTCGACGATGCGGTGATCGTAGGACAGCGCGAGGTAGACGTAGGAGCGGATGGCGATGGCGTCCTTGCCGTCGACCGTGACCAGGCCCGGGCGCTTGACGACGACACCGGTCCCGAGGATCGCGGACTGCGGCAGGAAGACCACGGGGGTGTCGAACAGCGCGCCGCGGGATCCCGTGTTGGTCAACGTGAACGTTCCGCCGGCCAGCTCGTCGGGCTTGAGCTTGTTGTTGCGCGTGCGGGCAGCGAGGTCGGCGATCTCGTGGGCGATCTGCGCCAGGTTCTTCGATGCCGCGTCACGGAGGACCGGGGTGAGCAGTCCGCGCTCTGTATCGACCGCGATCGACAGGTTCTCCGACGCCGGGTACACGATCTGGTCGCCGTCGACTGTCGCGTTGATGACCGGGTTCGACTGGAGGGCCTCGGCGGCCGCCAGCGCGAAGAACGGCAGGAACGACAGCTTGTCGCCGGTCTTGGACTGGAAGTCGGCCTTCACGGTGTCGCGATAGTTCGCCAGCTTGGTGACGTCGACCTCGACCACGGTGGTGAGCTGAGCGGTCGCCTGCATCGACGCGACGGCGCGTTCGGCGAGCACCTTGCGCAGTCGCGACATCGGCTGGGTCGTCCCGCGCAGCGGCGAGATCTCGACCTCGGCGGGCGCCGAAGCTGCCGGCGCGACCGCCGGGGCGGGAGCCGCAGCAGCTTCTGCGGCGTGCAGCACGTCTTCCTTGCGGATGCGACCACCCACACCGGTGCCGGTGACGGTGGCCAGATCGACACCCTGCTGCTGGGCGAGGCGCCGGACGAGCGGGGTGACATACGAGGTCACGTCGGAATCATCGGCGACAGGCGCGGCCGGCGCGGGGGCCGGCGTCGCTGCAGGCGCGGGGGCCGGCGCAGCTGCAGGTGCGGGAGCCGGCGCAGGAGCAGCTGCGGCGACGGGGGCCGGCGCAGGAGCAGGAGCAGCTGCAGCCGGAGCGGCGGGAGCCGGCGCCGGTTCGGGGGCTGCCGGCGCGGGAGCCTCTGCTGCGGCGGGAGCCGCGGCGCTGTCGCCGATGCGAGCGAGCGGGGAGCCGACAGCGACCGTCTCGTCCTCCTGGACGAAGATCTGCTGGATGACGCCGGCGAACGGTGAGGGGATCTCGGTGTCGACCTTGTCTGTCGAGATCTCGAGCAGCGCCTCGTCGACCTCGACGCTGTCGCCGACGCTCTTGAGCCACCGCGTGACGGTTCCCTCGGTCACGCTCTCGCCGAGTTCCGGGAGGACGACGTCCTTGCCGTCGGCAGCGCCGGCCGCAGGCGCGGCCTCGACAGCCGGGGCTTCCGCCGCAGCGGGGGCGGGCGCGGGGGCCTCGGTCGACGGAGCCTCGGGCTCAGCAGCGGGCTGCTCGGCCGCCGGCTGCTCTGCTTCGGAGGGCGCGTCGTCGGATGCCGGGGCGGATCCGGGCTCGCCGATCTTCGCCAGAACGGCACCGACCTCGACGGTCTCGTCCTCCTGGACCAGGATCTCCTCGATCACTCCGCTGACGGGAGAGGGGATCTCGGTATCGACCTTGTCTGTCGAGATCTCCAGCAGTCCTTCGTCCGCCTCTACGGTGTCGCCGACCTTCTTGAGCCAGCGGGTGACCGTTCCCTCGGTGACGCTCTCGCCGAGCGCGGGGAGGACCACGGAAGTGCTCATGTGCATGACTCCTTCAGAATGCCGATGTCGTTTCTAGCTTAGTGATGCCGTCGTGATCGCGCGTCGGCGCGCGGGGTCACAGCCCGTGGAGCGGCTTGCCGGCCAGCGCGAGGAACGCTTCGCCGAGCGCCTCGCTCTGTGTCGGGTGAGCGTGGATGAACGGGGCGATGTCCTCAGGGTGGGCTTCCCAGCCGACCACGAGCTGACCCTCGGCGATGAGCTCGCCGACGCGGTCGCCGACGAGGTGCACCCCGAGCACGGGACCGTCCTTCGCGCGGACCACCTTGACGAGGCCTGCCGTTCCGATGATCTCGCTCTTGCCGTTGCCGGCGAGGTTGTACTCGTACGACACGACAGCCTCCGCGCCGTGCGCGTCGACCGCCTGCGCTTCGGTGAGGCCCACCGACGCCACCTCGGGGTGGCTGTAGGTGACCTTGGGGACCTGGGAGTCGGGTACGAGCACGGGGCGCAGCCCCGCGATCTCCTCCGCCACGAAGATGCCCTGCTGGAATCCCCGATGGGCCAGCTGGAGTCCGGGCACGATGTCCCCGACCGCCCAGACGTGTTCCGCCGTCGTGCGCAGGCGCTCATCGGTCGTAACGAATCCACGATCGAGCGTCACGCCGTTCTCCTCGAACCCGAGTCCGGCCGTCACAGGGCCACGGCCGACCGCAACCAGCAGGTAGTCGGCCTCGAACGCCGATCCGTTCTCGAGCGTGACCGTGACGGCATCCGCTGTCTGGGTGACCCCGGCGAAGCGCACACCGAGCGAAGAAGCGATGCCGCGGCGGCGGAACGCGCGCTCGAGCGCCTTGCTCATCGCCACATCCTCGTTCGGAACGAGATGGTCCAGGGCCTCGACGATCGTCACGTCCACGCCGAACGAGCGCCACACGCTCGCGAACTCGACGCCGATCACGCCGCCGCCGAGGATCACGACGCGCTGCGGGATCTCGGACAGCTCGAGGGCGTGCTCGCTCGTGAGCACCCGTCCGCCGATCTCGAGACCGGGGAGCGTGCGACTGTAGGAGCCGGTCGCCAGCACGACATCGGTGCCGCGGTAGAGATCGTCGCCCACGCGGACGGCGGGACCCGCCTCGAGCACGCCCTCGCCGGTGACGACCGTGATGCCGCGCGCCTTGATGAGCCCTTCGAGACCCTTGAACTTCTTCGCGACGATGCCCTCGCGATAGGCGCGCACACCCTCGGGGTCGATGCCGTCGAGCGTCGCGCGGATGCCGATCGAGGCGGCATCCCGCGTCACGTCCGCGACTTCCGCCGCGTGCAGGAGCGCCTTCGTGGGGATGCAGCCGCGGTGCAGGCACGTTCCGCCGAGCTTGTCCTTCTCGACGAGCGCGACGGACTTGCCGAGCTCGGCCGCGCGCAGTGCCGCAGCGTACCCGCCGCTGCCGCCGCCGAGGATGACGATGTCGAACTGGTGGTCGGTCATCGGTTCTGCTCGCTTTCTGGCGCTCCGGCGACGAAGCGGATCAGCGACCGGACGGTCGCTCCCGTGGCTCCCTTGTCGGTGAAGCCGTATCCGCCGCCCTTGTTCATGCCGACACCGGCGATGTCCAGGTGCACCCAGGGGATACGGGGCGCGTCGGCGTCATCCGAGACACGTCCGACGAAGTGCCGCAGGAACAGGCCCGCGAACAGCGACCCGCCGGCGGGGTCGCCGATCTTCGCGTTCTGCAGGTCGGCGATGGGGGAGTCCAGCTCGTCCACCATGTGGGCCGGCAGCGGCAGCTGCCAGGCGAGTTCGCCGGTCGCGGCGGACGCGGCCAGGTACTCGGCGACGGCCTGATCCTCGCCCATGACACCGGCATACCGCGTGCCGAGTGCGATCGAGATCGCGCCGGTGAGCGTGGCGACGTCGACGATCACATCGGGATGCTCCCTGCTGGCGGCGACGAGACCGTCCGCGAGCACGAGCCGGCCCTCGGCATCCGTGTTGAGCACCTCGACGGTCGTGCCGTCGAGCATCCGCAGGACATCGCCCGGCCGCGTGGCCCGCCCGGAAGGCATGTTGTCGGCGATGCACAGCCATGCGGTGACCCGCACAGGCAGCGCGAGAGTGGCGACGGCCCGCAGGACGCTCAGGGCTGTCGCGGCGCCGCACATGTCGTACTTCATGCCGACCATCGACCCGGCGGGCTTGAGCGACAGGCCGCCCGTGTCGAACGTGATGCCCTTTCCGACGAGCGCGACATGCCGGGACGCGTTCGCGGGCGCGTAGTCGAGCCGCACGAGCCGCGGCGGCCGGTCGGAACCCTGGCCGACACCGAGGATGCCGCCGTAGCCGGCGTCTCGGAGCGCGGTCTCGTCGAGCACCTCGACCGTCACAGGAAGGTCGGCGACCGACGCGGCGGCACGCTCGGCGAAGTCGGCCGGGCCGAGCCATTCCGCCGGGATCGCGACCAGGTCCTTGACCAGAGCGACGGCATCGGCGGCGGCCGTGACCGCGGCGAGCTCTTCGGGCTTCGGCTCGACGGCGCCGTGCACGACCACGCGGCCCGCGCGCGGCTTGGGGGACTCGGTCTTGTATCCCTCGAACCGGTAGCCGCCCAGGGTCGCTCCCTCGGCCGCTGCCCGCCAGAGGTCCGCGTCCTCACGCACGACCGCGACGCTCACGGTGGCGAAGCCGGTGAGAAGACGGATGCCGGCGCCCACGGCGTCGCGGACCGCCGCAGCATCCGGACTCGCGCCCGTGCCGACCACCGCCAGGGGCAGCGGCGTGCTGTCAGGGGCGAACACCCGCTGGAACGCGGAGGGTGCGCCGGTGAAACCGGTCGCCGTCAGGGCCTCGCGCAATCCGGGCCAGTCCTCCAGCCCCGGGGCGTCGTCGCGATCGAGCGGCGGCAGTGCCAAGAGGATGGCGTCGGCTTCGGATTCTCGAACGGGGGCGGTGCTGAAAACGAGGTCGGGAAACGACATGGTCTCCATCCTAGGTATGCCGCCCTCGCCGTGTTCGCTCTGAGCGGGATGCCCGCGGCCTGCGTCGGCGAGCACGACTCGTAGCATGGGGACATGGCTCAATCCGCTCCGCTGTACGAGCGTGTGGCGTCCGCGCCGCCCATCCCGCGGGGTCTTCCTCTGGTGATCGCGCTCACGGGCTTCACCGACGCCGGCAGCGCGGTCAGCCGCTTGGTCGACTACTTCCGCGACGATCTCGAGCCGACCCCGCTCGCGGTGTTCTCCAACGACGTGCTGCTGGACTACCGCGCTCGTCGACCGCTCATCTCGTTCGAGCAGGATCACCTGACCGACTACCGGCCCCCGAAGCTGGAGCTGTCCTTCACGCACGATTCGCTCGGTCAGCCGTTCCTGCTGCTCGCCGGCTACGAGCCGGACTTCGCGTGGGATGCATTCACGGATGCGGTGCTCGACTTCGCAGCGGCGTACGACGTGCACTCGGTGACGTGGGTCCACGCGATCCCGATGCCCGTTCCGCACACCCGGCCGATCGGAACCACGGTCAGCGGGACGCGCAGCGAGCTGACCGAAGCGCACTCGGTGTGGCAGCCGCACACGCAAGTCCCGGCCACCGCCGGACACCTCCTGGAATACCGTTTCGCGGAAGCCGGCGCGCTGGTCGCCGGGTTCGTCCTGCTCATTCCGCACTACCTGGGCGACACCGAATATCCGGCGGCAGCCCTGGCGGGTCTGGACAGCTTGACCGTCGCCACCGGTCTGGTCTTCTCGGGCGACGAGCTGCGCGAGGAGAACCGCGAGTATCTCGCGAAGGTCGAGGAGCAGGTGGCGGGAAGCGACGAGCTCTCCCGGATGGTGAAGGGCCTGGAAGAGCGCTACGACTCCTATATGGCGGGCTCGACGCTGGCTACGCCCATGATCCACACCGGCGATCTGCCCAGCGCCGATGAGCTCGCCGCAGAACTGGAGCGGTTCCTCGCGAACCGGCCGACCGGAGACGACGAGAAGCGCGGAGCCTGACGGGAAGGAATTCCTTCAGCTGCCTGGGCGTTGTACCAGACATCACGATCGCGTACGTCGGATGTGCGCGGCGAATGTGCGACAATAGATGACCTGACCCGTTGTCAACCGGTTCTGCGGAGCATTCTCAGCAGAGCGGGGACTTGACAAGGGTCTTACTAGTGTCCGAAATCTACCGGGGGGCGTGGGACACGCGCCCGACGGTGAAAGGCGAACCGTGACCTCAGGCACGAAGACCACCACCCGCGCGAGCAGCGCGAAGGACACCGCGGCAGACACTTCCGCGGACGAGTCCGCGACGACCTCGACGAAGCCGGCCGCCAAGGCGTCAGCTGCCAAGACCACCGCTGCCAAGAGCACTGCCGCGAAGACCACCGCGACGAAGACGGCGGCGAAGCCGGCGGCGAAGGCGACGAAGGCGCGCGCGACCAAGAAGACCGACGACGACGCTGAAGACCTCGCCGATGACATCGAGCTCGACGACGTCGTGGAGCTCGAGGACGTCGTCGTCGAGATCGACGACAGCGACGAGGACGAGAAGCCCAAGGCCACGCGGGGCAAGGCGAAGGCCGCGACGGCCGAGCCGGACGCGGAGGCGTCCGACGCCGAAGAGGACGACGAGGACGAAGAGGACACCAAGCCCGCGTTCTCCGAGCCGCTCCCGACCGGCGCGATCGTCATCTCTTCCGGTGATGACGACGAGGTCCCCGTCTACTCGACCATGATCACCGGCGCCACCGCCGACCCGGTCAAGGACTACCTGAAGCAGATCGGCAAGGTGCCGCTGCTGAACGCGGCCGAAGAGGTCGAGCTCGCGATGCGCATCGAGGCTGGTCTGTTCGCCGAAGAGAAGCTCTCGCACATGACTCCGGCCGAGAAGTCGCACCAGACCGGCCTCGACCTGCAGTGGGTCGCCCGCGACGGCCAGCGCGCCAAGAGCCACCTGCTCGGCGCCAACCTGCGACTCGTCGTGTCTCTCGCAAAGCGCTACACCGGTCGAGGCATGCAGTTCCTGGACCTCATCCAGGAGGGCAACCTGGGCCTCATCCGTGCTGTCGAGAAGTTCGACTACACCAAGGGCTTCAAGTTCTCGACGTATGCGACGTGGTGGATCCGCCAGGCGATCACCCGCGCGATGGCCGACCAGGCCCGCACGATCCGCATCCCCGTTCACATGGTCGAGGTCATCAACAAGCTCGCGCGCGTGCAGCGACAGATGCTCCAGGACCTGGGCCGCGAACCCACTCCTGAAGAGCTCAGCCGCGAACTCGACATGACCCCCGAGAAGGTCATCGAGGTGCAGAAGTACGGCCGCGAGCCCATCTCGCTCCACACGCCTCTCGGCGAGGACGGCGACAGCGAGTTCGGTGACCTCATCGAGGACACCGAAGCGGTCGTGCCCGCAGACGCCGTCGGCTTCACCATGCTGCAGCGTCAGCTCGAGTCGCTCCTGGATTCGCTGTCGGAGCGTGAGGCGGGCGTGATCCGCATGCGCTTCGGCCTCGGCGACGGTCAGCCCAAGACGCTCGACCAGATCGGCGACACGTTCGGCGTGACCCGGGAGCGGATCCGGCAGATCGAGTCCAAGACGATGGCGAAGCTGCGCCACCCGTCGCGCTCGCAGTCGCTGCGGGATTACCTCGAGTGATGGCGGAGGCCAACGCCGGCAAGGCGCTCACGGTCGAGATCGAGGGCGCGAAGTACTCCCGCATCCCGATCCGCACACGCGTCGTGATGCCGGGTGATGACCTCGACGCCTTCATCCGGGAGTACGCGACGGGTGCCGTCGAGCCCGGCGACATCTTCTTCGTGACGGAGAAGATCGTGGCGATCACCCAGGGACGCTCATACCTGGTCGGGGACATCACACCCCGCAGGCTCGCGCTGTTCCTCTCGAAGTTCGTCGTGCGCACGCCGTACGGCATCGGCCTCGGCATGCCGGAGACGATGGAGATGGCGCTACGCGAGTGCGGCACGATCCGCATCCTCTTCGCCGCGGCCGTATCGGCTGTCACGAAGCTCTTCGGACGCAAGGGCGATTTCTACCGCATCGCCGGTGACAAGGCCCGGGCGATCGACGGTCCGACGAGTGGAACGATCCCGCCGTACAACAAGGCGGTCGTGCTCGGTCCCGAGCGTCCGCGCGAGGTGGCGCGCCACCTGAAGGAGCTGATCGGCGGGTCGGCCGAGGTCGCCGTCGTCGACATCAACGACCTGGGCGGAAACATCCTGGGCTCCACTCTCGACAAGGCCGGCGAGAAGCGCCTCGTGGCGATCCTGAAGGACAACCCGCTCGGTCAGGGCCACCAGTCGACGCCGCTGGGCGTCGTCCGGGCCGCTTAGAACCCGATTGCGGCCCGGTACCGGGCCTTGTGACCCGTGCGGATGCCGGTGACGCTGGGCTTGTTCTCATACACGCCCGCGCCCCAGTTCCCTTCGACGAGAACCGGTCCGTCCGGCGTCACCACGACATCCCAGCCCACGTACTGCACCTGCGGGACCACCCGGGCGACGCGGTCGATGAACGCGCGCACGTCGTCCATCATCGGCAGCTGGAAGTCGCCGATCACGAACCCCGAGTCCGGGTGCTTCTCGTGGACATGCCCGTGGGAGTCGTAGCCGGGGCCGACGGCGCGCCCGTTCTCGTCGAGCATCGTGTAGAAGCCGCCGAACGTCATCTGATCGCTCACCGCTCCGCGCCCGAACTTCTGGGCCATCGCGAGGATATGGGTGCGCTCACCGTCGAAGAACGCGGTGATGCGGGTGGTGTTGACGGTTCCCGGGCACACCGCGGCCAGATCCGGATGCTGGACGATCACTTCCTCGATGAGCAGCTCACCGCGCTCGAGTAGGCCGAGGTGAAAGGCATCCCAGTCATCGATCTCGGCGGCGTGGTAGCGGTGCACGCCGGTGCCCGCCTGCCCCACGGGCTCTTTCGTGACGATCGTGCCCCGGCTCTCGGCGAACGCACGGACCTCTGCGGCGTTGCCGGGCTCGACGACCATCCAGCCCCGGTGCAGATGCTCGCTGAAGACCCGGTCGAACTCGATCTTGTCCTGGAAGATGTACCGGAAATCGGGGTGGTCGTACTTCTGGGAGAGCTGGTTGGAGACCGGGTGCGTCATATACGTCGCGCGCTCGTCGCGGCTGAGGATCGCGAAGTCGTAGTCGATGTAGTCCTGGAAGCCGACATTGCGGAACCCGGCCTGCCACAGCATGTCGACGACGATCGCGGGCGTCCACTTGCCGTGCTGCGCGGAGGACTCCTTCGCGCGCTCGAGGACGGATCCGACGTCGATCCGTCGCGCTCGGCCGACGAGGTAGCGAAGGCGGGGCGAGAGGCCGAGGCCTTTCTGAGGCATGCATGCTCCGAGGGGGACGGGGTGGACAGACGGGCAGAACGAGGGCTCGGGGCCCCGGATAGTCTAGATGGCGTGACCTTCGGCAACCCTGGGCGCGCGGAGTCCGGATCTGCCGCGCGGGAGCGTACCGCCCCGCTCGTGCGGATCTCGCGCTCGGCTCTCGCGCTCAACCTGCGGGCGGTGCTCTCGAGCACCTCGCACGGCGTGATCGACGTCCGCGCGGACGCGTGGGGACACGGACTGGCGTTCGTGACGGAGACGGCGCTGCATGCCGGCGCCGCGGCCCTGCTCGTCGATCAGGAGGGCGCTGCCGATCTTTCCGATTCCGTCGACCCGGCCGTGCTGATCTTCGCCGCGGAGACGTCCTCTCCGGACGCCGTCTACGGCCTCACCGCCGGGTTCACCCCGGTGATGAGCCTCCACGGCACCGTGCTGAGCCTCAAGCGCCTGCGCGCGGGTGAAGGCGTGTCCTACGGCCTCACGCACCGCGCCGCCGCGGACACGGTGATCGCCCTGGTCACCGGCGGCTACGCCCAGGGCGTGGTCCGCTCGCTCGGCAACGCCGTCACGGTGCGGCTTGCGGGGGAGCGGCATCCGATCATCGGTCGGGTAGCGATGGACGTGTGCGTCGTGGACGTGGGAGCGGACACCGCTGTCGAGCGCGGCGACGACGTCGTCTTCTTCGGTGATCCCGGCGACGGCGCGCCGGCGCTGTCGGAGTGGACCGCCGCGAGCGGTCTGACGGCAGCGGAGCTCGTCACCGCGGTGGGCCTGCGCAGCGACCGGGAGTATGTCGCATGACCAGCCCCGCGCTGCGCATCGACCTCCACGATTTCGCCGCCAACCTTGCCGCGGTCCGCGCCCGTGTCGCTCCGGCAGAGCTCATGCTCGTGGTCAAGGACGACGCCTACGGTCACGGCATCGAGCGCATCGTCCGCAGGGCGTCCGCGGAAGGAGTGCGCTGGTTCGGCTCGTTCGACGTGCGCGAGGCGCTGCGGACGCGACGCGCTGCAGAGTCGCGGGCGCGGATCTTCTCCTGGCTCACGGTCGGGCGCGGCGAGATCGCGGAGGCGCTCTCGGCCGACATCGACCTGGGCGTCGGCGATGCGGGCTTCCTCGAGGACGTCGCGGCCGTCGCGCGCGAGGCCGGCGCTGTCGCTCGGGTGCACCTCAAGATCGACACCGGTCTGCACCGCAACGGCATCCGCCCGGAGGACTGGGCGGCGGTGACCGGCACAGCCC
>Ga0075365_10001165_pt1 | contig 11529 bp, 7 predicted proteins | sample EndMetdeltDD1765_FD_71387 | JGI IMG/M metagenome (GOLD analysis project Ga0075365, IMG submission 71387) | Populus endosphere microbial communities from Tennessee, USA - Endosphere MetaG P. deltoides DD176-5 | ecosystem: Host-associated > Plants > Roots > Endosphere | place: USA: Tennessee... | reverse complement strand
ACGTCAGGCGCAACGACGCAGGCGATCCAGAAGGCCGCCAACGGAGATACGACGACGACCAACTATTCCGGCGGCAATCCGACGTCGATCTACGAGGTCCACACCGACGGCTGGAAGGAAACCAAGCTGTTCGACTCCAGCGGCAACCTCACCAACGACACCGTCTACAATACGGACGGCTCCACCTCCTCGACCGTCTACTCGTCCGGCGTCAAGACGGCCAGCTACGTCACCAATGCCGACGGCACCCACGACAACTCGTTCTTCAACATTACGGGGAAGAGCTATGTCACCGAATATCAGCATACCGACGCAGCCGGCACCGTGCTTTCGGACACCCGTCTGCATGCCGACGGCACGTTCGACTTCAAGCAGGTCATCAACAGCGACGGCAGCAAGGTGACGGACAACTACGATAGCGCCGGCACGAAGACGCAGGAGACGATCAAGTACGCCGACGGTAGCTCCGACGTGTTCATCTTCGCCGTGTCCGGCAAGCCAGGTGCCATCGAACACGACAGTCGCGACGCCAGCGGCACACTGGTCAAGATCGACATGCAGAACGCCGACGGGACTCACAAGGTCACGGCCGTGACGGCGGGACAGACGCTCCAGGGATCTGCGAACAACGACCAGTTCCAGATATCACCCGGATCGACCACGGTCGTCTACGATCATGGCAATGATAGCGTCATCGGCTTCCACGCCGGGACGGCAGCCAATCACGACGTCATCGAGATCTCGAAAGCCCTGGTCGCTGACTACGCCCATCTGCAGGTGACGCAGAGCGGCTCCAATGCCGTGGTCCAGATCTCGGCGACCGACTCGATCGTCCTTCAGGGCATCAACGTCCAGAATCTCGATCACGGCAATTTCCTGTTCGTGTGATCGATTGACCACGCCACGCGCCGCCTGCGGCGCGTGGCAACGGGTCGGGTCGATATGCAGGATTGCGGGCTGCAAATTCCTGGCTTGACAAACAACCCGATTGCTTATTTTGACCGCACCAGCGCGATCAATAATTTGGCAGTCCTTTCAAAGGTCATCATGTTAGGATAAGCACTGCACCAGATTGAAATAGGTTGAGACTTGCTGATGCAGAGCGTCACGATTTCCGAACGTGTCAAGAATGTTGGGGGACATTCTACCGGCTTCGACTACCTTCGCATTTCTCTTGCATTTGGTGTGGTTGGCTACCACAGCGCGATCACCACGTACGGACAGGCCGCCCAGGATAGCCTTGTCACCGGGCCTCTGCATTCCTTCATTGCGCTCATCCTGCCGTCTTTCTTTGCTCTGAGCGGCTTCCTGGTGGCGGGAAGCCTCGAGCGATCGAAGAATATCGTGCACTTCCTGTCCTTGCGCATCCTGCGCATCTTTCCGGCCCTCTCGGCGGAGGTGCTGCTTTCGGCCTTGCTGGTCGGACCTGCCGTCACCAGCTACGCGCTGCGTGACTATTTCTCGGATTCGCTTTTCTTTCGCTATTTTTTCAACATCATTGGTCATGTGCAGTTCAAGCTTCCGGGAGCATTCGAGACCAATCCCCTCCCGTTGATCGTCAACGGCCAATTGTGGACGGTCCCCTTTGAGCTCGAATGCTACGTCGCCCTGACCGCCGTCGCCGTGGTCGGTATTGTCAGGAATCGGGCTCTGCTCCTTTTCATCGTCGCGTTCCTGCAAGCTGCGTTCGTCATCAAGAACATCATTTCCCCGCCGACGCTCATTCGGGTGCATTCGGTCCTGTCCGGGAACCAGCTCACGATGACATTTTTCTACGGTGTCATCATTTATCAGTTCAGGGACAAGCTGATCTGGAGTAAGTGGATTTTCCTCGCCAGCACACTTCTTTCGCTGGCTCTGCTATGGCCGCAATCATCGGCAATGGATTATCTCTCGCTTCCATTCATAGCCTATCTGACGGTCTATCTGGGACTGACCAATCCGCGTAAAACCCTCATCGTGAAGATCGGAGACCTCAGCTACGGCGTGTTCCTCTACAGTTTCACCATTCAACAGCTCGTTGTTTACGTCGGTGTCCGGGAATGGTGGACCAATTTGCTGTTCGCGGTGCCGCTCTGCTTGCTGTTCGCGCTGTTCTCGTGGACTTGCGTGGAAAAGCCGTTCCTCGGCCTCCGGCACCACGTCTCGAAGTTGGACCCTCTGATGGACTGGCTGAGCCCTCTAGCTCGATTCCGGAATGTCATTTTCGCGAAGGCACAGAGCCTTACAAAAAGAGCTTGAGTATCGACCGCGCGCCACCACCAGGCGCGTGCGAGATTCCGGTTTTCCGCCCCCTATGACGACGAGCAGGAAGTAAGTCCGCATGATTCGACTTCTTGCTCTCGGCAGCTATTTCTACCAAAGCCTGGTCGCGATCCTTCTCATTCTGGCCCTCAGCCATCTGCTGGAGCCGGCGTCGTACACGACATATTCGCTGACGGTTGCCGTGAGCCAGTTCGCCGCGGTGGTGGCCTTTGAATGGCTGCAACTGGCGGGTCAGCGTTTCCTCGCATCGAGCCAGGGAGACGAGACACCGCGACTGCAATCATCCCTGTTCAGTGCGCTCGCGCTCAGCATCGCCGCTCTGATCGCGGTCGCAGGTCTTGCCACGATGTCTGGACGGCTTCCGACGTCCCTGATCGGAATAGGGCTCGCCGCAACGATCGTGCAGGGGACGGTCGACCTGCACTACATGATGATCCGGGTCTCCGGGAGATTGTCCTCGTCTTCGATCCTGATGATCTGCCGTGCCACATTTCTTCTCGTGGGGGCAACCGTCGGTGCGAAGCTCTATGGAACGGCGGAAGCCGCGCTGGTCGGTATCCTGGCTGGCCACGTCCTTGGCCTTGTTCTCGGCTCGCTGATCGACCGCACCTTACTCAACTGGTCTCCCCGGCTCGCCAGGAAGGCGGATCTTTCGACCTTCGCTCGCTACGGGATGCTGGCATCCGGCGCGTCGGTGGTCCACCTGTCCGCCCCGATCCTCATTCGCTTCATGATTGTCGGCCGTTTCGGCATCACCTCGAGCGCAAGCGCCGGCTTCTCGATGGCGATCGACCTCCTGCAGAGGCCGTTCTCGGTGCTGCTGTCCGCCATTCATACCATCAGCTATCCCGACGTGGTGTTGCGCTACGACACCGCAACCAGGAAAGAAGCGCAGCAGGCCGCAGCCGAGCTGTTCGAACTCGCGTTCTGCTCCACGGCGCTGATGCTGGCCGGATTGATCGCGTTCATCCCGGACGCCGCGAGGTTCTTCGTTCCGCCTGCCCTGATTGCAAGCTTCCTCGCCGCGACACCAAGCGTGGCAATCTTCTATTTCCTGCATACGCATCTCCAGGCCACGTTGGCGCTTGTGCCGCACCTACAGAAGGCCGCCCTGCGCCTCATCCTTATTGCGGCCGGTCAACTTGCCCTCATTTCTGTTTTCGTCCTGGCCAGCAGCCTCGCAGGCGCCGCGCCGACAACCGCGCTTGCCAGTGCCGCACTGGCAACCGCACTGGTGATCTTGGCAGCTTGCGGGCCAACGATCCGATTTGGCGCCTATCCGCGCCCAAACCTCGTTCTATTGACGGCGACCGGCTCGGCCATGATCGGAGGACTTGCCGCGCTGCCCTCCGAGCCGCTGGCGTGGCTGCTCGGAAAAGTCGTCGTCGCCGCAGCGATCACATTGGCCATTGTGTGGTTCGGCGATTTCCTGCATCACGACAAGGCCTGACGTCGGACGCGCATGGAACGACGATACTTGCGCAACACGCGCATAACACTTCGATGAACGGTGGTCGCGCAGAGCTGCTCATTTTTTGCGGTTGACATGAAGGATGGGCACATTCAGCAGGTGGTATCGCGCATAGGCCATCGATTGGCCATTGGCGCGGACCATGACATGATGCCGAGATGCCCGCGATGGACCAAGATACGTATTCTGGCGCTGCGATGACCGAGACGATTGAAGACGCGGCAGGACCTTCGCGTCGCCGCACGGCCGGTTCGGCCACGAGGCTCCTGTTCATCGTCGACACCGGATTTCCGACCTTCCGCGCCGATGTTTCGTCCTTGTTCGGTACCTATCTGCCGCGACATGGCGTTCTGACCGATCTTGTCGCGGAGGCGGACGGCGACGGTGGTACGTGGGAGGCCGGCGACGTATTTTTGTCGCATCGCCGCCGATCGCGACTGCGACTCCCACTGCAGGGATTCTTTCACGACATTGGCGCGTTGCTGGGAACAAAGCGCGACAAGTACTCCGCGATCCAGATCCGCAACAAGGTCTTCGCCTCGGTGTTCGGCATTCTGAGAGCGCGCTCGCTCGGCGTGCCCTTCTACTACTGGATGTCGTTCCCGATGGCCGATGCCGCCATCAGGGTTGCCCGCGAACGCGGACGGTCGCAAGGATTCCTGAAATGGCTGATCCTGACGACCGCAGGTTACGTCGGGCGCGAGGTGCTGAACAGGTTCGTTCTGCCCCGGGCCTCTCACGTGTTTGTCCAGAGCGACAAAATGAAAGCCGATCTCGCGGCCCAGGGCGTCGATCCATCGCGCATGACGCCGGTGCCCATGGGGATCGATCCCGAGCGGTTTCGCTTGGATACACCAGTTCAGCCCGATGCACGCCTATCTGGCCGCCATGTGATCGCCTATCTCGGCACGTGCGAACGCATGCGCCGGATCGATTTTCTGTTCGAAGTTGTCGCTGCCGTTGCCGCAACCGATCCGCTGGTGACCCTGCTGATCATCGGCGACGCTCCCGACGGGCCCGATCAAGCGTGGCTACGGCGGCGCGTGGACGAAACCGGGGCGACCGGCCGCGTGGTGATAACCGGTTGGCTCCCGCAGGAGGCCGCACAAGCCCATCTCGCAGCAGCGGACGTCTGCCTCGCCCTCATGCCGCCCGATCCATTGCTGGATTCGACGACGCCGACAAAGCTCGTCGAATATCTCGCGATGGGCAAGCCCGTCGTTGCGAACAACCATCCGGACCAGCGCAAGGTCATTGATGAGAGCGGAGCGGGATTCTGTACTGACCTCGACACCGCGCGCTACGCGGAGGCGGTCGGAAAGCTGCTGTCCGATCCAGCGCTCCGGCAGTCCATGGCGTCGCGCGGACGCACCTACGTGCTCGAGAACCGCTCCTACGACACCATTGCGCGACGGCTGGCGGCAACCTACGAAAAGTTTGCCGGACGCCCGGCAGGATCTTGATCCTGCCGGTCCCTGTACAGCACCAGATCAGGCCGGCTGCGCTACAGTAGCACCCTGACGCCGCGAGGAAACGAGCGATCGCATCGCGGTCAAATGGGCGACGATCGCCTTCCGCCAGCCGAGATACACGACCAGGACAACTGCGAAGTAGGTTGCGCTCGCCTTCAGCCAGAGCACAAACGTGTCGGGATCGGGGCCAAACAACATCCAGACCGCCGCAACGCCGAGGCAGCTTGCGGCCGTCGGCGGCAGGAACGCATTGATCAGCGACATGCCCGACGCCCTGATCTTGTAGAAGACGACGCCGAGCGACAATGCGGCCAGCGCCAGACCCGTCACCGCGTAGCCAACCGCAAAGACGTGCAGGCCATAGGGCAGCATCAGGATGAACACAGCGAAGGACACGACGCTGTTGATCACGCTCAGGTTAAAATTCAGGCTGCCTTCGCCGCGCGCGAGAATGACCGAGCCGCTGTAGGCGGCAATCGACTGAACCGCCCCGATCGGCGCCAGCACCTTCATCAGCCAGATCGCCTCGTGCCATTTAGGATCCAGCAGGTGATCCACCAGATATCCGGTACCGATGACGAAGTAGAACATGCCGGGGAAGGTCAGCAGCGCGGTCATCGCCATGGTCGCCATGGTTAGCGATGACTTGCTCTCCTGCACCAGGCCGGCCTGCGGACCCAACGCCGACATCAGCACGCCACTTGCAGGCCATGCCAGGACGACGAGCGGCATGATCATGAACTGGTTCGCAAAGCCGTAGAGACCGACGCTTGCCGCCCCCAGATAGATGCCGATCACGATCGGGCCGGAGGTGCGCGCCAGAAAGTTGAGCGCGTTGGTCAGCAGCACCCAGCCGCCAAAGGCCATCAACGGCTTCAGACGAGACCATCCGAAGTTGAACGTCATCTGCTTTCGCACCGTCACCGTGAAGGCGATGGCCCGCACCAGATGCATGGCGATCTGATAGAGCACCAGCGCCATCACGCCGAGCCCGCCGAGAAGCGCAATCAGGTAGCAGATGAACCCGATTGCCACGGCCGAGCCCTCGATCGCGGCGATCCTCTGATAGTCGAGATGGCGCTCAAGCAAGGCCCGGGGTGCCACCGCCGCGACGGCAAAGACGATCGAGAGTGCAAGTCCGGCCAACACCGACGTCAGCCCTTCGAGATTGGACACGCTCGACAACGTCGGCCCGCTGACACAGATCAAAATGGCCAGCAACGTCCCGAACAGCGTGATCAGCGTTGCCGCCGCACCGACCTGCCTGCCGTCGAGATCCGGATGGCGCACGATTGCGCTGGAGAGCCCGAGGTCGGTCAATAGCGCAATGAACAGGATGAACGACATCGAGAACGCGACCAGCCCGTAGTCGTGCGGCGTGATGAACCGGGCCGAGATGATGTTGATCGCAACCTGGGTCGCGGCCCGGCTGATGTTCACCACCGACATGAAGGAGACGCTGCGGATCATCATGCTTGGACAACCTCGAATTCTTGGCTCGCCTGCCGGACTCGTGAAGCAGGACGTGGTGATGCTGCGCGCACAGACAGCCGGACAGAGATGCGGTCAGGCACGTTGTTGCAGCTCTTCGGCGTGAAGGGTCGGTGTTCCCCGCAGCATCCGGTCGAGCCAGCGACGCAGCCCCACCTCGATGAATCTGTAGCTCAATGCCGACGCGACGAAGGCGACCGGCAGGCCAATCGCGACGAAACCGCCCCACAGCAGCCACGGATTGACGCCGGCCGCGACGAATTTGGCACCAAGCGCCTGCAGCGGATAGAGCGCGAAGGGATGAACCAGATAAAGGCTGTAGCTGATTTTCCCGGCATATTGCAGGGACGGCGAATCCAGCAGCGTTGCAACGCCGGAACCCGGACTGAGAACCATCGCGAACAGCAGCAGGCCGGGAAGCAGCGCCGGCAGCGCGTGCAGGTATTCGAGCGAGCCGTACATCGCGATCACGCAGGCCGCCCCGGCGAGCAAGCCGGGCCATCCTGCGATCGCGGGCCGGAAGTTCACGCGGCTGAGAATCATGCCTATCCCGAAGAACGCCGCGTTCGGGCGGTAGGCGACCGCTGCGATGGCAACGCCGATCAGCAGCCAGGTTACGAACCAATGGCCACCCCGGCGCGACGCGAAGATCGCCGCGAACCAGATGTAAAAGGCCCATTCATAGCTCAACGTCCAGGCATTCTGCTGCCCCAGCGGCAGACCGAGCGCATCGGGCAGAAACAACAGATTGGCGACGAACACCTCGAGATAGGTGACGACGTCGATCCCCTTGAAGAACTTGTATCCAACGATCGGCCCGATCGTGAACAACGCGACATGCAGCACCACGAAAACTGGCAGAATGCGCATGCACCGGTCATGGAAGAAGGCCGACACATCGCCGTGGCGCACGAGGCTGGCCGGGATCAGATATCCGCTGATCATGAAGAACAGCTCGACGCCATGGCCGCCCGTATTGGCGATCGTATGGAACCAGGGCGGCAGTTGCGGCAGGAATCCGGCCAGTAGCGGCATGACGTACATGTGCACGAGCAGAACGCTCAACGCCGCCACGCCGCGCAGCCCCTGGATCGAAGGAATGAAGCCGCCACCGCTCGCGCCCGTCTCGCTCGATTTGGCCAATGCACTCATGCCACGCTCCGCTGCGCGGCCGGCAACGCTCCGGCCTCGTCGGCTCGCCGTGATCGGAACTTCCGGCCAAACGCGATGGCCGGCTTCTCGACCAGTGCGTAAGTGACCCAACTGAGCAAACCGGTCGAAGCCAACACCCCGACAGCAAAAAGCAGCCACTGCGGGAGATTCTCGCCTGCTCCGAAATAATGCAGGGCGATCGTCAGCACGTAGACCTGCATCAGGTACATCGAATAGCTGATCCGGCCGATGAAGCTCAGGATCCCCGAGGCAAGGCGATCGCCAAAGCCGGCGAAAAGGACAAACACCAGCCCCGCAGCGATATAGGCCGAAGCGATCGAATAACTGTAGAAGAAGTCCTGATAGGTCGCCCCGTAAAGGCGGTGAAAGATCTGGACCGCGAACGCGCAATACAGGCCAAGACAAATCGCGACATGCCACCACCGCAATCGGTTCGCCATCACCGTGTCGCGGATCACCTTGCCAATCAACATCGCGTCGATGTTGAGAACGACTTCGAGGAGGCGAGACACGATGCGCTGCTCAAATATCAGCGGCAGGACGATGCCGGCCACGGAGAGCACGACGACGATAGCGAATATGGCGGCGCTGCGCTGAAGCAGACCAAGGGCGAAAAGAACAACACAGCCGATGTAGAAGATCAGCTCAATTGCCAATGTCCAATGCGCGACCACCATATTTGGCACGCCGACGAGATTCTGGAACATCGTCAGGTTCACGCCGAGCAGCCAGGCTGGAAACTCCTTGGCTTCGGTGACCGGCAGGATTGCGACCGCCAGAATGATCGACAGCCAGTACATGGGATAGAGCCGGAAAAAACGGCTGACAGCGAAATCCCGAACCGGCGTGGAGCTGTTGGGAAAGCTGAAAGGCACGACGAAGCCGCTGACAAAGAAGAACAGCACGACACCGAAACGGCCAAGATTGAAATAATATCCGATCAGGCCATGCAGAAGCCCTTCGTAAGACCCGGTCTGCCCCGTGAGCACGATTTTCTCCAGCACGTGCTGGACGATCACGCTGAGAACGGCAATTCCGCGCAAGGTGTCGACAAAGGCCAGTCGGTTATGCATCTAAGTTCCTTCGCCGCCGGTTAGCACCCAAGCCTGCCGATCGACCTCGCCGATGTCGGCTCCAAGCCAGGCACCTACCCAACATCAACTGACAGGCCGCATGGCCCCAACTGCGGTTCCGTGAAGCGCCGGCCCGTCACTCCTCCGGGCGCCCTGAAGTACGCCGGTCATTCGCTTCGAGAACACCTCGCTGAACCCCACCGCAATGACCAGAAGACCGGTCGCAGGTCCGTAGCTAAGCACCGTTATCGTGAAGATGTTCATCACGAAGATCATCGACAGCTTGTAGACATCCGTGATGCCGCCCGCGGCGCGAAAGACCATCCACATGAAGATGACGAATGGAAAGCCGAACATGATGTAGGTGCCGATGTAGAAATTATCGACCGGGACCCAATAGGCCTGCAGGTTCGAGAACAATTGCTGCGGGTAGTTGAAACACCCAACTCCGCAGCCGGTGAATATCCCGATCGGCATCAGTTGACTGAGATAGACGAAGGGCAACTGCCAACTGTTGTTGATGCGATCCTGCATGCTGAAGAAGAACCCGTTATGGCTCGGCGCGAGGTCGACGCCGGTCAACAGCAGGATGAGCGCGGGAGGAATGAGGATTGCCGCGAAGGAACTCAGCGTAAGCCTTCGAAGGGTCGGCAACTTGCTCTGCTCGGGCAGCGCACGCACGACGAGAAGACAAACGATATAGAGACCGAGGACGACCATGGTCGTCTTGCTCGTGGTGAGGCGTATCGCATAGAGCGAGGTGATGCCGAACAGCAGGCACCAGAGCACGTTCTTGCGAATCGAGGTCAGAACGAAGGTGATGAGGATGAAGAAGGCGGCCATCGTGTTGTCGGCGGCAAAGCCGGAAATCCGCTGCTCCGCAAAGGCCCACCAGAGCCGTCCGGCTTCGCGGGTCGCGCCGAAGGATTCGTACTTGAAGCCCACCCAGGGGAACTTCCAGTGCGAGGCGATCAGCACGCCCGCGAGCGAGATATAGAAGGTCGACGCGATGACCCGAAGCAGCCTCTTGTTGGAACCGATATCGCTGTCGCAAAAGCAGAAGCCTGCAAACACCGGGATCATCATCTTGAACGACGACAGCAAGGCATTGAACGAGCCCAGAAAAAAGTAGCCCACGAGCAATGACAGGACAATCTGCAGCAAGACGAGGATGGCGACGATGCTGCGGTTCTGGATGATGCACCGCTGAATGAAGAGGCCGACGCAAAACACCGAAACGGCATCGGGCGTGAACCAGAGAGCCTCGACGTGAAAGATGCTCGTATAATACCGCATCGCTCCGCCGAAGGCGTCCCGGATGAAGTAGAGCGCGAGCGCGATCACCTCGATACGAAACGCGAGCGGAACGACGGCATTGTCCTGTTGTGGCGTCACCTTGCGCAAGCCTCCTAGCTCAAGCGGCGCGAAGTTTGAACGGACTGAGCGGACTGAGCTGCCGGAAACGACGCCTCACGCTGCAACAGCCGACGGACGAATTTCCCGCCAGGAATCTCGACCAGCCGATAGGTGAAATCCGAGAGCACGATGACGGCGGCTATGATCACGCCATAGGTCAGCGTTGACGCCAATCCCGGGCTGATCGAATCGATGGCCTCGATCGGCCGCGGCCCCACGACGCGGACCGCGTACTCCGCGAGAAGTATGACGAACGCGTGCACCATATAGATCGAGTACGAGCGGGCGCCAAGCCAGACAAGCGGCTTGCTCTCGAGGAGGCGCGGCAACAATGGAGCCCTGGGAAAGGCCATCAGGCTGGCAAGCAGGATGGCAAACACGAACGGAGCTGCGAAGCTGGCGGCAGGATAGTCGCTGACAAGCACGACCAGGCCGAAGCTCGCGACCAGCGAGCCAGCCTGGAGACCGAATTGATAGACGGGCGCCTTGATCTTCGAGAGGGGGCCGACAAATCGGACAACGAGGACACCGAGAAAGAAGCTCAGGAGGCAACGGAGCATGCCGAAATCATATTGAAGGCCGAGCGCCTTCTTCTGCAGCACGAAGACGATAATGAGCCAGTTCCCGACAACCATGATAGCCGATGTCGCGTAGAGAACCGTCCGCGAATTCAGGCGCTGCGCAAACAGCAGCAACAGCCCGAACACGATGTAGGTATAGAACTCCACGCTGATGCTCCAACTCGGGCCATTCCAGCTCAGGTAATCGACGAACCCAAGCGAGTGGAGCAGGAATACGTTCAAGACGAACGTATAGGTCGTGTTGACCTCGAATTGCCAAGGCGTGACCGTAAGCAGACCTAGAGTCACCAGGCCAATCCGTGCGAGCCGAAAGACCAGGAGCGCAATCAGCATCACGATGTGAAGCGGATAGATCCGCGCCAGGCGACGAACCATGAAATCGCGGAACGAGAATCTTCCGAAGTCCGCATCCGTGTAGCTCATCGAAATCACGATTCCGCTCAACACGAAGAACAGATCGACGAACAGCCACGCATTGTGAAAAAAGGCGCAGTCGAACCACGCCTTGTTGGAGAAGGCGGCGAGGAAGATCTTCATCAGAATGACATGATGGATCGCGACTGAGAGCGCTGCGATTCCTCGAATAC
>Ga0075365_10001164_pt1 | contig 11548 bp, 7 predicted proteins | sample EndMetdeltDD1765_FD_71387 | JGI IMG/M metagenome (GOLD analysis project Ga0075365, IMG submission 71387) | Populus endosphere microbial communities from Tennessee, USA - Endosphere MetaG P. deltoides DD176-5 | ecosystem: Host-associated > Plants > Roots > Endosphere | place: USA: Tennessee... | reverse complement strand
GGCAGCGAAACAACTACGCGCTACGATTATAACGGCGACGGTGTTTTTGAAGCTGTCATAATTTCCACACGACAGATAGACGGCTCTGTGGCAGCTCAAATTCTCGAAAAAGGAACAACAGGCACTATTTTGGCTAAAGGTATGCTCTTCACCAGCGCAGACGGCCAAACTTCGATTTTGAACAAAGATATAGACAACGATGGTGACATCGATGAACGGCACACATCCTCCCTTCGGGAAGATGGTTCAGTCATATCGAAAAAGGAAACGCTGGAAGGAAACGGCGCCGTATCAGGCTCTGTCGTTGACACGACGAATTCGGTTGGTGCTCTTGTTCTCCGCACGAGCTTCGACGGATTGGGCCGTAAAACACAAGAAACTTCAATTGCCTACAATGGCATCTCGCGTACCACTGCCTTCGACGCTGCCAGCGGCGCTATCACGAGCATCACGAATATCTCGTCTTCAGGCCATGTGACATCGGCGACCTTGTACGATCCACTAAACACCAACAATTGGACACGGATCGAGCAGACCTATAACGCCGCGGGGCAAAAGACGACCGAAAAGCAGTTTCTCGACAATGGTACGTCGATCGTCATCACCTTCGTCGCCGAAACCGGCGCAAAGATAAAGGCTGAGTACCTCGATGCATCCGGCGTCAGGACGAGCCTAATCGATTTCGACCCGCACAATACCGAACTCTGGCGGGAGGTCCATCGGACGTTCGACGCTCAGGGCAGAGTGCTAACGCAAATCGATATGCAGGACGATGGGTATAAGGTCGAATACACGTTCGACGCTGCGAACACGCAGGCGTGGTCACGATACATGAATCGGTTCGACAATGCGGGGCGCCATTTTTATGCGCATCAGCTCAATGACGACGGTTCTACTTACGTCACGACAATAGATGCTTCAAATTCCCAGTCCTGGTCGAAAATCGGGCAATCGTTCGACGCTGCGGGACGCCTGCTGTCTCAGGTCGAATACGGCGACAACGGTTACAGATGGGAATACACCTTCGACCCATTGAACACCCAGCCCTGGCAACGATACACCAATGTTTTTGACAATGCGGGGCGGAATTATTACGCCAATCAGCAAAACGACGACGGCAGTTCATTCGCGATCGATTTTGACGTCAACAATGCCCAATCCTGGTGGCGGCATGAGCAGACCTGGGATGCAGCTGGTCGGAGGACGGTATTGACTTTGGTTCATGACAACGGAACCAGAACGACCACGTTTTATGATGTGTTGGGAAATCAGTATTGGAGCCGGATCGAGCAAAGTTTTGACGGCGCGGGGCGAATTACTCAGCAATTAGACTTTATTGACGACGGGTCTCAAGACACAACGGGATTCGACGTAGACAACAGATACGATTGGTACGCCCAGACCAGGTACGGCGGAAGAAGGATGGGGTCGACGTACGGCCGGACAGATTGGGACGACGGCACTTACACAATATACCAGTCGGCTGGTATACATTATTCGTCTCGTTGGTTCCACTATGACCGATACGGTAACCTCATCGGTCAAGGCGGTGGCGAAGACAATCACAGTCCAGTGATGTTGGATCTTGATAACGATGGCCATATCGATTTGAGGCCAATCGACCTCAATAACGGGGAACTTCACGCCAATTCGCCACAGTTCGATTGGAATGGAGACGGCTTGGCTGACGTAACTGCCTGGGCTGGCCCACAGGACGGTTTCCTTGCAATTGATCTCGGCGCGGATGGATCGGCAGGCCCCGACGGCTTGATCAACCAGGCGAAAGAGCTCGCCTTCACCCTCTGGCCGACGGAAGAACAAGGTTCCACGGATTCTGATCTGGAGGCCGTACGGCTAGTCTTCGATACGAACCTTGACGGTTTGCTCAGTGCCGAGGACTCTCGCTGGAGCGAGTTCCGCGTCTGGCAGGACATCAACCAGAACGGTATCAGTGAGGCTGGTGAGCTTTCGACACTCGATCAGCTCGGCATCAAATATATCAACTTGATACCCACTGCGGACGGCGCTCAGAACTTCGCTGATGGCTCAGCCATCACGGGAACCAGCTTCCTCGAAAAGGTCGATGGTCAAACCCGTCTCGTCGGCGACGTCAGGCTGGCATACCAGCCGTCTTCGCCGGCCTGATAAACCTTTCCATTTTTACCTCACGCGGATTTGCAGGCACCTGCAAATCCGCTTACCAACCGATCTGAGATATGGACACAGGTTTACTCAACCCCTCCTCCACGACGAAGGCCGACGCAGGACTGGCTTCCCTGGCGGCCGTTGCAGCATTCTTCAGGATCTCTTGCAATCCAGCCGACTTGTCACGGGAACTGGCACTCACGACCGAGGCGACCCGAGACGATGTCTTGCGGGCAGCCAAACGCGTGGGCCTGAAGGCAAAGCCGATTAGGGAACAGCGATTTTCAAGCGGAAAGGTTATCCCGACGCCATGCATCGCCGTCCTGGCCGACGGCGGGTTTGCTGTTTTTGCGGGCAAATCAGAAGAAAACAGTTACCGGCTGGTCGATCCTGTTAGCTTTATCAGCCGGAGCGTGCCCCTCGAGGAACTGTTGTCGCTGACGTCGGGAAACTTCATCCTGCTCCAGCGGGGATTTTCGGACGTTTCGGCCTTCCAGCGCCGCTTTGGATTCGCGTGGTTTCTCCCGTCACTCTGGCGTTACCGAAGCGCCCTCGCCCATGTCTTTCTCGCGTCACTTTTCCTGCAGCTCTTTGCCCTTGTCTCTCCGCTGTTTTTTCAGGTGGTGGTCGACAAGGTGCTGGCCCACCGCAGCTATTCAACGTTGACGGTCCTGATTATCGGACTTGCCGCGATTGGCCTGTTCGATGTCGTGCTTCAGTATCTGCGTACCTACGCGCTGACCCATACCACCAACCGGATCGACGTGGAACTCGGGCGCCGGCTCGTGCGTCACCTGCTGAACCTTCCACTCAACTATTTCGAAACCCGCGCAGCCGGTCAGACGGTGGCCCGCGTGCGCGAACTCGAAACCATCCGCAATTTTCTGACCGGACAGGCGCTTTTCTCCGTCCTCGATCTCATCTTCACCTTCGTGTTTATCGCGGTGCTGTTTGCCTATTCCACCGTGCTCGCCTGGATCGTCGTCGCCTCCATCCCCTTTCTCGTCCTGATCGGATTTCTGATCCGCCCTTCGCTCAAACATCGCATCGACGAAAAATTCGACCGGGGCGCTCTCAGTCAACAATTGCTCGTGGAATCCGTTATCGGCATGCAGACTCTCAAGGCATCAGCCGTCGAGCCGGTCGTTGCCGCACAATGGGAAGAGCGTCTGGCGGCTTACGTGCAGTCTTCCTTTGCGGCGACCATGCTCGCGGCGAAGGGCCAGACGGCCATCCAGTATGTCAACAAGATCACCTCGGCCGCCCTCCTCCTTTTTGGCGCACAGGCCGTCATCGACAATGAACTGACGGTTGGCGGGCTTGTCGCCTTCAACATGATCGCCGGTCAGGTGTTCCAGCCGGTTTTGCGCCTGTCGCAGCTGTGGCAGGATTTTCAGCAGGTGCAGGTATCCATCGAGCGCCTCTCGGATGTCCTCAATGCACCTGAGGAACCGAAACCGGCGGTCCCCGTCAGTCTGCCGCCGCCGAAGGGTACAATTTCCTTCAAGGGCGTCAACTTCCGCTATTCCAGTGATGGTCCAGAAATCCTCAAGAATATTTCGCTGTCCGTACGCCCGGGCGAAGTGATCGGCATCGTCGGTCCCTCCGGGTCGGGAAAGTCGACACTGACCAAACTTCTGCAGCGGTTTTACCTCCCTTCCAGCGGTCAGGTCATGGTCGATGGACAGGACATCGCCCATGTCAATCCGGCCTGGCTGCGTTCCAATATCGGTGTCGTGCTTCAGGAAAACATGCTGTTCAACCGCACGATCCACGAAAACATCAGCATCGCCAATCCTGCCATGTCGCGCGCGGCCGTCATCAATCTCGCCCGCCTGTCAGGTGCTGATGAATTCGTTGCCAAACTGCCGAAGGGCTACGACACCGTCATTGAAGAGCGCGGTGCAAACCTCTCCGGCGGTCAGCGGCAACGGCTGGCAATCGCCAGGGCGCTGTCCGTCAATCCGCCCATCCTTATTCTTGACGAGGCAACCAGCGCGCTCGACTACGAGAGTGAGAGACTGATCCTCGCAAACATGCGTCACATTGTGCAAGGCCGAACGGTCTTGATCATCGCCCACAGGCTTGCCACCATCCGGAGCTGTAACCGTATTATCGGCATGGCCGACGGCAGGATCGTTGAAGAAGGCAGCCACGAAGATCTGCTGGCCCGCGATGGCGGCCTCTACAAGCATTTGTGGGACTTGCAGATGGGATCGAGCCAATGAGAGGAAAAACGCGACCTGTACCGACCGGGGCAACGAACACAAACGTCAGCGCGGATTATAGCGACTTCCTCCCCGCCGCCCTCGAAATCATCGAGAAACCCGCCTCCCCGATCCGTTATGCCCTTATCTGGTTCGTCTGTATCGTCGCAGCCTCGACACTGATCTGGAGCTTTATTGGCAGGATCGACGTGGTTGCGACGGCACAGGGAAAGGTCCAGCCCTCGGGTCGGGTCAAGGTCGTTCAGTCGACGATCTCCGGGCGTGTGGTTTCCGCTCCTTTTGCCAACGGCACAGAGGTCAAGGCAGGTGATCTTCTTGTGAAACTCGATGACATCGAACTCAAGGCGGAAGACGCGCGTTTGCGCACGACGATAGAGGCCTTGCAGGCTGAACACGTGCGGCGGATGATGGAACTGGCCACTGTGGAAAACCACGACTGGAGCACAGGTCCCGATATTGCCGTCGATGTAATCCCCAATTTTGCGGCGAATACGCAAGCAACCATCCGCCTGCGGGAAACAGCGATCCTGAGAGCTAACCTTCTGCAGCTCAAGGAGACGATGAGAAACCTCGCCGCCCAGACGAAATTGCAGTCGGCATCGATCGACCGGCTTCAATCCATGTCACGCGCACAGGCCAACCTGATCACCACGCTGACGGAGCGTGTCTCAATGCGATCAGGCCTTCTTGAACGCGCCGCCGGTAGAAAATCCGATGTCCTCGACGCCACCCAGGCTTTGCGGGAAGAAGAGGCAACCCTGTCGACCTATGCCGGGCAACTGGTCGAGGCTCACGCAAGTCTAGCCGTTGCGGAAAGCGAGAAGAACAAGGTCTTGTCAACATTCGTTGCCGACAATATCCAGAAGTCAGGTGATCTCGCCCGGCAGATGGACGAAGCGCATCAGGAACTGGTGAAAGCCGAAAAGCGGCTTGCCGCGACCGCTATTTATGCCCCGTCCGATGGCGTTATCCAGGCCTCGTCGATCACAACGACCGGACAGGTCGTGTCGGCCGAAAACGAGATCATGCGCATCATCCCCGCCAATCTGCCTCTGGAAATCGAGGTGTTTTTCGCAAACCAGGACGTGGGCTTCGTCAAGCCCGGTCAACCGGCGGTCATCAAGGTCGAAACCTTTCCCTTCACCCGTTATGGCGTTCTCGCGGGGACGGTGAAAACGGTGGCGCGAGACGCCATACCCAATCCCGACGCTCAGGCGATGGAAGAACAGGCCGCCCCGCAGTTCAGGAGCGTTGTTCCGGGCGGGAATGTGCAGCGCCTGCAAAACCTCGTTTACCCGGCAACGATTGCTCTTGATACAACAGAGATAAATGTTGATGGAGTAATGCGCCCGCTTTCACCTGGCATGGCCGTCTCAGTGGAAATCAAAACTGGTACCCGCAGGATCATTGACTATTTCTGGTCGCCGGTCGCCCAAGTGGCGTCTGAGGCGATGCAGGAGCGCTAGCAGTTGCCCGTGGTGATCACGGGCCGTGCGTCTGATTGCTTCGCGAGGCGCTCCCTGCAATGGAACGTCGATTGCTGTGAGCCTAAAGCTTAGAGTGTGTTTCGGCGTGGAATATTGACCCCTCTGGCGGGGTGATCGGCGTCCAATTTTGGCTCTGACTCACTTTTGATGAATTCTGGGCGTCGGCTGGCGTTGGTTTTGCAAAAGGAATCAGCGCCATGGTTCATTCGCTTCGCCCCTCCGCACTCGTGCCTCGAGGCTTTGTCATCGATGAGACAGCTTCTGCTGGCGACGCGATCATACTCGCTGTCCGCTCGAGGGATATGTCCAGCCCTTGTCCAGGCTGCGGAACAAGATCAGAGCGGATACACAGTCGTTATCATCGACGCCTCACGGATCTGCCCATCGCGGGAAAGTCTGTGCGATTGGTTATCGCCGCGCGCCGGTTCCACTGTGACGCAGTGTTATGTGGACGAAGGATCTTTACCGAGCGCTTCGAGCCAGACGTCCTGGCGCCATGGGCGCGCCGTACCGCGCGGCTTGATCATATCGTCCATCATCTCGGGCTTGCCCTGGGTGGCCGGCCGGCGGCGTGTTTCGCTCGCAGGCTGATGGTGCCGGTCAGCAATGACACCTTGCTGCGTGTCGTCCGACGGCGCGGCACTCCGCGTTTCATTCCGCCGACGGTGATCGGCATCGACGACTGGGCGTGGCGGCGCAACAGGCGCTACGGGACGATTATCTGCGATCTCGAACGGCGTAAAACTATTGCACTACTGCCGGACAGAGAGCCAGCAACCGCTCAGGCCTGGCTTTCGAAACATCAACAGATCAGTATTGTCGCCCGCGACCGCGGTGGCGCCTACGCCCTTGCTGCAGCCAAGGCACTTCCGGAAGCAACCCAAGTGGCTGATCGATGGCACTTGATGGAAAACGCAAGTCGGGCATTCCTCGACGCCGTGCGCAAATCCATGCGCCAGATCAGAACAGCGATCGGGTCCGCAACGATCAATCCGGACCTGCTGACGGCGGCTGAGCGGATCCAATATCAGGGATATCTTCATCGAGAAGACACGAACGTAGCTATTCTGCACTTGGCCAAGTCCGGCGTTGCAATCAAAGAAATCGTTCGTCGCACCGGGCACAGTCGCGGCCTCGTCAGGCGGGTGCTACGCGGTCAGAGATCCGACGTGTTCCGCGTACGAGAGAACTCGCTTGAAGTTTATCTGCCGTGGCTCGACGCCCAGTGGAGTGCCGGCCACCGCAATGGCACACAGTTGTGGCGAGAGTTAACGCGCCAGGGGTTCCGGGGCTGCCTTCGTGTTGTAACCGAATGGGCGACGCGTCGGAGAAAGGCCGAAAAGATGGATTGTGATGCCTTGAGCCGTACGCCGTCGGCAAGGACTGTCGCACGCCTCATGACCATCGGGCGCGACGATCTTTCCAAGTCTCAGACCGTTACGCTTGCCGCGATTGAAGGCGGAGTGCCTCAACTCGTCGAAGCCCGGGAAGTGGTCGCCGCTTTCCAAGCCATGATCCGCAAGAAATCTCTTGCCGATCTCGAACCGTGGTTGGAACGCGCTCGATCAAGCCTGGTGGCAGCCTTCGCCAATGGTGTAGCCAAAGATCGGGCGGCTGTCAGTGCCGCGATCAGTTCGCCATGGTCAAACGGACAGACAGAGGGGCAAATCACCAAGCTCAAGCTTGTAAAACGTCAAATGTACGGTCGAGGAAAAATTGACCTCCTTCAGGCCCGCGTCATCGGCATCGGATAGCCCACTGACCACCAAAATTGCGTCAGAGCCAACATTCCGCGCCGATTGACACGCTACCGGCGCTCTCCCGGTTATCCGATCCATTTCCATGAGATCCCGATCTATGACTGGGTAGAGGAGTTATTTTTGGAAGGACAAGAGGTATCGTTTGCTTCAGAGCTTTGCCGAAAGACTGGGGGAAACGCCGATGGATGGTGCTGAGCTCACGTTCTTTGTCTGGCGAGAGTTTTGCGAGCGCGCGGAGCCGCCGTCGATCCAGGGACCCTCGGTCAGCGAGTTCATTGAACTCCTGCGGAAGCTCATTCGGCGGTTTGGAAGGAAAAAATATGACGATACCCGGCGAAAAAAGGCCACGAATTGCGATGCTGGGCTGGGGCTCTCTGATTTGGGATGTTCGACCCGAATTCGACGACCAGCACGGCCCGTGGCATGACGATGGCCCGGTACTCCCGCTCGAATTCTCACGTGTTTCGGGTGCAACACGCGGTCGTGCCCTCACTCTCGTCATAGATGCTGCCAACAGGTCGGATTGCACTGTCAAATATGCACTCAGTAAACGCCGCGATCCTGAAGATGCTATCGCTGATCTGAGGGGACGAGAAGGCACCATCCTGAAGCGGATCGAGTTCTGGTTCGCAGATGGACGGCGTGAATACGATTTCGGCGTTCCGGGAGCTGTCGCTACCTGGGCGCAAGACCGAAAGTTTGATGCGGTGATATGGACCGCTCTCGAATCTAACTTCACGGAAGAGACCGGCGAACGTTTCTCGATCGATGCTGCCATCACACATCTAAAATCCCTGCCGGCTGAAGGAAAAGCAATGGCGGCCGAATATGTTTGGCGAGCGCCATCACTTGTGAATACACCATTGCGCCGGACGCTTCAGAGTGAGCCTTGGTTTACGGAAGAAAAGAACGGCTCGGGACAGTGATATGGCGACGTTGGTGAAAATCGTCCCCTATGATCTCAACTGGCCAAGGCATTTCTCAACGATTTCATCCGAGCTTCGCCAGCTTTTGGGAAACAAGGTTGTCGCCATTGATCATATTGGAAGTACATCAGTGCCTGGTCTGTCGGCAAAGCCTCTCATCGACATCGATATCACCTTGAATGCCCTCGCCGATATTCCCGCTGCGAGCGCGGCGCTGATCGAGGCGGGGTACGATCCTCGCGGCAACCGCTATGGCGACGATGTCTGGGCCTTCCTACACAGCGGCAGCACACCAAAGCAGCGTGTCTATCTTTGCCCGCCTGACAATGAAACGCACCGTCGTCGCCTTGCGTTTCGCGACTACCTGCGAAACCATAAGGATGTCGCCGAAGCCTATGCTCATCTTAAAGAGCGGCTTGCCAAGCAGTTTCCTTACGACGGAGATCGGTATACGGCGGAAAAGAGTAGCTTCATCAGCAACGTGGTCGAGCGTGCTCGTTCAGTCGCTAATGGTGCCATCGACTCGGGACAGGTTGGCGAAGGCTGATGATGGCACACGATATCGATATAGAGTTGTTTCGTCAGCTTGAACAGGAGTTGCACAGGCCAGATGTTCGCTCATCGCGAGAAGCCGTCTCTGCGCGGCTTGCTGACGATTTTCTGGAGTTTGGTAGTTCCGGGAGGGTCTACGACAAGCATCTAACTATCGATTCCCTGGCGAAGGAAGGTCTTTCAGATCGTGTCACGTTGCCGGAGGTCCGTGATTTTACCGCAAGGATGATCGCAATAGATGCGGTATTGGTCCTGTATCGCAGCGTGAGGCAGGCAGATGGGGGCCTTCCCGAGAGAACAACGCTGCGGAGTTCCATCTGGAAGCTGATCGATGGCCGGTGGAGAATGGCCTTCCATCAAGGAACGATGGTGCCAGCGGCTGTGCTTCGCTCGGCTCCCGCTATTGCCGGACGCAATGTTGTGCTTCGAACCGCCACCTCTGATGACATCGAAGCCCGCCTCGCCCTCGGGAACCACCCTGAGATCATCCAAATGTTTGGGGTAAGCCGGTCGGATGTGAAACCCATGACCCGAGAAAAGGCAGCAGGGTGGGTCCAAGGCATCATCGGCAACCCGTATGCGTGGGTAATCGAGGTCAATGATAAGTTCGCCGGCGAAATCAGACTGGACAAGGTAGATCGAACCGATAGACGAGCGTCCATGGCAATCGGGCTGTATGATGCAGACATCCTCGGTAAGGGATATGGGAGCGAAGCTATTCGGTTGCTTCTGCAATACGCTTTCGATGAATTGAGCTTGCATCGCATCGGCGTGCGCGTGCTCGCGTACAACCAACGGGCTATACGCGCGTACGAGAAATGTGGTTTCATTGTTGAGGGACGGGAGCGAGAAGCGGCATTTGTCGATGGATTATGGCATGATGACGTGATGATGGGTATCATCAATCGTGAGCTCCTTAGGCAGCCATCCTCAACCCCTCACTGATTCAAATCCAGGCAGCGGGGTGGAAGAAGGGACATGATTTGATCGAAAAAGCCCTTATCTATGCGACCTCTTCCCGAGGGCTTCTGGTGTTTGACGAACCCGATTTTCCTGAAGTTCCCCTACAGGTACCGGGAGGCACAGTCGAAGTGGGGGAGCCGGTAATTGACGCCGCCCGCCGTGAATTCGGCGAAGAAACCGGATTGTTCGATCGAACGGGGTTTCGGCTGCTGGGAGACAGCCATCGCACCTTCGAGCGAGACGGGCAGCTTCACAACCTTCATCGCACATATTTTCATTTGCCGCTTGAAGAAGATCTTCCTGAGACCTGGACTCATTTCGAGACCATGCCATCCGGTGGTGGGCCGCCTATTTTGTTCCGGTTTTTCTGGATCGACGTCGTTCTGGCGCGAGCGCGCCTTGATCTTGGCTCGGGAGAGATGCTCGACCGACTGCCGTCGATGGATCGCTACGTTCTCTCTATTGCAGAGAGCGCCGAAGACCAGTCAGCCTATCATCGGCTGAGGCGGACGGTGCTCTTTGAAGCCCGAGGGCGGTCTGACTATTTTCAAGATGAGCCGGAGGAGATCAAAGACCAGAATCTTTCCCTGCTTTTCAAGCTTGATGGACAGGCAATCGGGACCGTTCGTCTCGATCAGAAGCCGTACGGAAGGGCGATCGTGCGTCTGGTGGCGATAGCACCTGACTGGCAGATGCGGGGTCATGGAACCGCCCTTTTGGAGCGGGTTGAACGCCTAGCGCTCTCACTTGGCATTAGGGAGCTTTTCGTGCATTCCGCTCCGGATGCGGTCGGGTTCTATCAGCAATTTGGCTTTTCACCTTTTGACTTCGAAGCTGGTAGTTTCAAAAGTGTGCAATTGCACAAAATCATCGAATAATGCGCTCCACCGTGAAAATCCGACACTTCAAAAAGGACGGCACCATTGAAAACCGCAATCATATTCGACTGTGAATTCCTTTGCCTTGAGGGATCGCAACGCAGATTTTGGTGTGCCGCCCCTGATCCCGATCCAGTCATCGCGCAGATCGGCGCGATAAAGCTTGGGTTGGAAGATGAATTTCCGATTCTTGGCACTTATAAAGCTTATGTCCAGCCGATCGACCGATTTGGGAACCGATATGCGCTCGACCCTTTTTTCACGAAGCTGACCGGTATCACGGAACAGGCCATCGAGACGGAAGGCGTTACGTTGCAGGATGCACTATCCAATTTCGACAATTTTTCCGGCGGCGCGAGGTTCTGGTCGTGGGGCAAGGACGAACTAAACATGATAGCGATCAGCTGCTATATCGCTGGCTTCGACGCTCCAATCCCAGCCCACCGTTTCGACAATGCTGTCAAGCTCCTGCTCGCAGCGGGGATGCCCGTCGAGGATCTGGCAAAGACGCCAAGCAACAAGCTTGCCGACTACTACAGCGTCGAGCATCCGCCCTTAGAGGGCCATGACGCACTCGATGATGCGCTTTCGGTGTCGTATACCCTGCAA